>Ga0247836_1001389_pt1 | contig 39249 bp, 28 predicted proteins | sample LaCruzMarch2015__4_FD_187116 | JGI IMG/M metagenome (GOLD analysis project Ga0247836, IMG submission 187116) | Freshwater microbial communities from meromictic Lake La Cruz, Castile-La Mancha, Spain - LaCruzMarch2015_14m | ecosystem: Environmental > Aquatic > Freshwater > Lake | place: Spain... | reverse complement strand
TCAATATTTTCACCATAGCGGCAGAAGCCTCCGCACTTACTGCCCTACCCAGCGCTATCTGCTCAAAAATTACCTGTAAGTCATAAGCACTGGTTACATTATTTAACCCCTGCTGGTACGCTTTGCCGTCTTCTACCCCCCTGCGAACCAAAATAGTAGGAGCCCCCATTTGGCGCATAGTGGCTGTTATCTGCTCACCCTTCACCTTACTCATTAACAAATTGGTAGCCACATTGCTACTTCTGGTAATCATCCGCTCCACCAAATATTCCAGGGTTTGGGGGGTTCCTATTTTTGCATATACGTCTTCATCACTATCGTCAGCTGCTTGTAAGGCGTACCAGCTGCCATCCACGATACTTTGAAATTCTTTCCGCACCACCATCGTATCCTGCAATGTTAGGGCACCCAGTGCAACCTGCCGAAATACTTCAATCATTACAGGTGTTTTCATAGTGCTGGCCGCATGAAATAGTTCCTGCTCATTCCAGTAAAGGGTATCGCCGCTGCTAAGGTTTTTATACGCCAAAGCAAAAACCCCCTGCTCCGCAGCAAATAATTGCTGTATCTCATCCATCAATCGTTGCTTTTTTTCTGGCCGCTGCTGCGACAGTATTTGAGATGCCTGCATAAAAAGTAATATGAATACGCCTAATCTTTTCATAGGTTACAAATTACTCTAATTTTTCAGTAATATTAAGGTATGAAACTATTCATGGTTTTGATTGGCTGCAAACCGCAGGGCAGGCATACCGAACAACACGATTTATTTTTTGGTATTGCCCCCTCTCTCTCCGAACTGGTACCACAATTGCTTGCTTTCTGGCCGGGGAATCACCGCCTACACATCGATGCCTGGCGGGAAGTAACCGCCGTTAACGGATTCACTGTGCAAGTAAAATCATCCCCCCATTCAGCCAACACTACCAAAGAACCCCGCTTGTTTTTTATTAACCTGGGCGGGTACAAGCCAATGGAATTTGAAGAATACCATTATAAAATGATAATTGCGGCTCCCAACAAGGCAGCTGCTATTCGCACATCCAAAGCATCCGCATTTTTTAAGCATACAGGATATAAAGGGGCCGAAGCACATATAGATGATCAATATGGGATTGATGTAGACGATTCGTATCAGATAGAAGAACTACTATCCGAAAATCTATTGCAACAGTATTCAATTGAACTGAGCCCCCTCTCAACAGAAAAGGAAGATGAGTGGCATATCGGCTACACAAAACTTTCTTCCCTTATAAAAAAATGATTGCTTACTACCTACACCATTCAACCCAACCGCTTCTACTATGGAAAAAAGAACTTTCTTACAATCAATGGCCTTAGCAGCAGTTGCTGCCCCCTTTTCGCTTGCCACAGTTCCGGCTTGGGCTAAAAAATTGCCCGCCCTCAGCCCTACAGATACTGCAAGCGATGATGACTTTTGGAAACAGGTTCGCGGAGAATATCGATTGAAACCCGATTATATTAATCTGGAAAATGGATACTATAATATCCTTCCCAATCCCTTATTAGAAAAATATATAGCGCATATACGAGAAGTGAATTATCAAGGCTCTTATTATATGCGCACAGTACAATTCGACAATAAGAAAAAAATGGCAGCCCAATTAGCTGCCTTCACTGGATGCCCGGCGGAAGAATTAATTTTAACCAGAAACACCACCGAATCACTGGATATGATTATTGGTGGCTTCCCCTGGAAAGAGGGAGACGAAGCCGTGATGGCTGAACAGGATTATGGTGCCATGCTGGAGATGTTTAAGCAGGTGGCTAAAAGACATGGAGTGATAAATAAAATTATTTCCGTACCCAATCATCCAAAATCCGACGAAGAGATTGTGCAATTATATGCCAATGCCATCACTCCCAAAACCCGCTTATTGATGGTATGCCATATGATTAATATTACTGGACAAATTTTACCCATCCGTAAAATTTGTGAAATGGCGCACAGCAAAGGAGTGGAAGTGATGGTTGATGGCGCACATGCCATCGCCCACATACAATTCAATATTCCAGATTTACAATGCGATTACTATGGGGCTAGTTTGCATAAATGGCTGTGCGTTCCTTTGGGGGTAGGTATGTTATACGTGAAAAAAGAGCATATCCAAAAAATCTGGCCATTATTAGCAGAGGGTGATCGCCCTCTGGGAGACATTTCAAAACTCAATCACTTGGGTACCCATCCCGTTCATACCGATTTAGCCATAGAGGATGCTATTCAGTTTTATCAGCTGGTTGGAGCGGAAAGAAAAGAAGCCCGACTACGCTATTTACAAAATTACTGGACCAGCCGCGTAAGCTCAATTCCTGGAGTTGTGCTGAATACCCCCACCAGTGCCCACCGCGCCTGTGCGATTGCCAATGTGGGCATTAAAGGAATAAAACCCTCCCTGCTGGCAGAAACCCTGTTGAAAAAATATAAAATATGGACGGTAGCCATAGATTATGCCAATGTGCAAGGGTGTAGAATAACACCCAACCTCTATACCACTTCCACCGAACTAGACAAGTTTGTGCTTGCTCTAAAAGAATTGAGTGCATCTATTAAAAGCTGAGTTCTTTTCAATTTAGTAAAATTCTAAATTTATATATAACGCTACATTTATTCGCCAGAATCTTTAGCTCTTTTTCGTCCAGCTATTTTTTTAAATAGCATCTTTAACAAAAAGAAAATTACCTGTTTTTTAGTTTAGCCATCATTTAGTTACCCTGTTGCAGGGGAAGATCCCACCAAATCAAAGGATGCCGCACTGGCAAATTTCTGATTACTTCCAGCTCATCGGGAGCATGATCTAATTTTTTCCAGGTGGCAATCCAGCTTTCCTGATTCAACCCTACCCCCCCAAATAATAAAAATGGATGAGCAACCGGCCAGTTATCCCAATACATTACATCGTGCGGATAAGGCCAAGCAGATTTATCCTGCACAAAAGGATATAAAAATGAAATGCCCTTTTGGATACTCTTACCCCCAGTTGTTAGATAGTTCCAGTAATTACGCTGAGGGGTTGATAATAGTTGACAAAGCGTTGCAAATGCATCAAGATTAAATAATGAATATCCATAAGGCTTGGTTCTTTTCAGTTCTCTGGGGAAACTTCCATTGGCCTCCATTTGAGCATCCAATATTTGTTCAAACTCTTGGCGGCATCGGGTTAGTAAGGTATCATTTTTAGTAAATCTTGCAAAGCACGAAACCTGCATCAGCCAACAGGTACCATGATTGTTTTCGGCCTTCTTTTCTGTTTGTCCATAAGGATGTTCCTGCAACCAAACCAGATATTTTGCAAACCAATTGCGACAGGCTTGTATCACTTCCGGATTAGCCGCCCGGCTTTTCTCCATTGCCAAAATAGCTTGCACTACTTCCATAAAGTGGATAGTGTCTATAATACCTACACCTCTTCCGGTAAATCGCCCTTTGATGGCCTGCGCATATAATAGATGCGGACTCATAGCAGTAGCCGTATCCATAAACCAAGCCTTACAATGCTGCATAGCTACTTTTACCAACTGCTCATTACCCGTGAGTTTATAAGCCGAAGCGAGGTCGCCCATAATTTGACTAAACCGAATCATCGCTAAGCGATGGGAAACAAAGTTGTCGGGGTTGGTTAGTCCATCTTTTTGAATGTAAGGGCTATCCGCCGAAACCGGATTGGGCCACCAGTAGTCTCCTTCTGAAAAAAAATCATGCACACCACCCGAACTGCGGGGAGATTGATAGGCAGTAATAGTTATAGGTGATTGCTGCAATGCCCAGTCGGCCTTTTTACTTACTATAGGCTGAAGGATATCGCACATCATTTTCCATTTATCCGAAGCAGGCGTTAATTGCTGACAAATTCCGTATTCGTAAAAGCCTAATAAAATTAGCAAAGAGAAATATTTTTTTTTCATGGAGGTTTTATTATTTAAATAGATGGTATTAAAGAATCATCAACCAACAAACCAACTGAAGCTGAATGTAACATGGCTTCCCGGGTGTGGTCAAATAAGAGGGTATGTATATGAGCCTGATTCAATTCTGCTAAAGTTTTTTGTGCTGCTGCTTTTTTATTCAGATTCACACAGCGAATATAGATGGCAAGTACGTTTTGAGGAAATTGATTGGCTATGTATGCATAAATTTCCGGATCGTGTTGCGAGTTATCTCCATACAAAACAAACGGCTGTTTAGGAAACATACGCATAATCCGCTCAATCCTAACCTGTTTATTATGATGTTGAGTTTGTCCGCTCGCCCCCAACTCTTGTAAGCGTTTGATTTTATTTAATAAAAGAACCCCATCTGGTAAATGATTGTGCGCGAAAAACTCAGTAAGATCATCGTATAAATTCCATTCGCTGCTGGATACGTAAAAAAAAGGATTGGGTAGGTCGGGCTTTGTACCTGATACCGACAACAGCGTAAAATAATGAACAATATCGGCAAAGGTTTTTCGGCTATGGGGTTGGCGGGTAAACAATACGCGTAAACGCTTCAGGAGGCGGGATGAATAAGATATTAATATGGTATCATCAATATCGGATATAACCCCCAATTGAACTGAATGAGGTATATACAATTCGCCCAGCACTTCCTGCAATACCTTGCCCTCTTTATCTAAATAGGAAACGGTTATTGACTGAAATCCGGCAGTTAATTCTTGGGGCGATTCCCAATGAAACTCAAAGAATCCGTCTTCCTGCGTGCTGGTTTCGAGTCGGGTGGTTTGGTGTTGTAACTGAATACGTGCATCGGCGATTGGGTGGATTGCAAATAAGCGAATCAGGTGCCGGATATTGTAAAAAATGTTATGGGTGAACCGTTCTCGAATAGCAGGATTGCCTTGCAACAGGTGACCGTACACAACCAAATGATGGGTGTGGCCATATCCCTTATAAATCTTCAGGTTAACCGGTGAGCTATTTAGTAACTTTGCCATAGAGCATTCCCTACAAATTACGGAATATCTTGGTATTCAATCGGGTAATATTTACTATGCAAACCACTGTTATATTATTTTTTATCAATCCGCATTCGGGTTCCGTGCGAACACCCTGGCCTGCGTTGATTACCGAATTTTTTAGCGGCCGAAGCGTGGATGTTCATTGTGTACTTCTGGAAAAAGATACCCTTCCGAATCAGATTACAGAACAAATAAACATTCACAGTCCAAACCTGGTAGTGGCCGTAGGGGGTGATGGAACCATTAAACTAGTAGCCACTGCATTATTACGTGGCACTATCCCATTGGGCATTATTCCGGCGGGTTCGGCCAATGGATTAGCCTACGAATTGGGTATTCCTTCAGATCCCACCGAGGCAATGCAATTATTGCTTACGGGAAAACCAATCACCATTCATGGCATCACCATTCAAAATGAAATTTGTCTGCATTTGGCAGATATCGGATTAAATGCCTGGGCGATGAAAAAATTTAACCGGGGAAATGTTCGGGGATGGTGGGGATATGGATGGGCTTCTTTACAATCGTTGTACTATTCTCGAATGCACCAGATAAGCCTTCAGATAGATAGGCAATCTATGCAACAAAAGGCAGCCATGATTGTGTTGGCAAATGGAACCGCCTACCGAACGGGTGCCATCATCAATCCGGAGGGAAGTTTGCTAGACCATCATTTTGAAGTAGTGGTAATGAAAAAAATATCATTAGTGGAAACCTTAAAAATGCTCTTCACCCATCAGCCTTTTAATCCGGATAAATTGGTGGTTTATGAGGCCCAACAAGTGCATATCCGATGTAAAAAAAGAATTCCGTTTCAAATTGATGGAGAATACCGGGGGAAAGTGAAAAATATTGATGCCAAAATTGTTACCAACGCGATTTCAATCTTAGTACCCTGATTTCAATTTCATTATTCGAATCTGGCAAATGACAGTATTATTTTAGGGGCGGAGCAATCATTGCTCATCGGGTTCCTTTTTTCCCTTTTTCACATTGGCGGCGTGCCGGCCACTTCCATCACCATCATCTAAAAAACCCGCTTCGGGACGCAACTGCGTTAAAACAGCTTTTAATTTTGCAAAAGCAGCTTTGGTTGCTGGTAAACTGGCCGGATTTTGCACGAGTATTTCCTCAAGGGGAGCATTGCGCATATCAAATAATTTTTCTTCTCTGGTTAACTTCCAGTTGGCATCTCTAACATACCACTGATTACCCAGTTCCATAAAAATCCAGTCTCGATGCGATGCAGATGCATCAAACAACAGCGGTAAAAAACTTTTTCCGTCAATTACCCGATCTGCAGGCATTGGGGCTCCGGTAAGCTGAGCCAGTGTAGGCAGAAAATCGCAGGCATCTATCAACTGATTGCTGATTCTTCCGGGCTTAATCTTCCCGGGCCAACTGATAATGGCAGGCACCAAACTTCCACATTCGAGCATCGTACCTTTTTTGCCCGATAACTGTTTGCCTCCAATTGAACTGCGCTCGGCATATTTACTGGCCGTACCATTATCCCCCATAAATACGAGCATTGTATTTTCTCGCATGTGCAAGCTATCTAATACATGCAGCAAGTCGCCAACCAGCTTATCCATATAAGCAGTATTGTCTGCGTATAAATCGCTGCCGGTTTTGCTAAAGGGTGTTCGCTGAATATTGGCATGCACATGTACCATTGAATAATGAAGAAAGAAAGGAGTTTTTTGATGGGAAGAGATAAACTTGGTTGCCTCTTGATGCATCAAATCTGGCATATAAACATCAGCGGGTAAGGAAAGTTCCTTTCCATTTACAAAATAGGTTTCGGCTCCTTTTTTCTCAGTGCTCCAATAAACTCCACTTCCCTTGAAAGTCAAGTATTCATCAAATCCAAAAGCGGCGGGGGTTTCACCAAACTGGCTCCATTTTCCTATTAACGCAGATGTATATCCTGCCTTTTTTAGTATACTGGGGGTAATCATTTCGGCTGCCGGCTTAATCTGACCTACACGGTCTTGATTCACTGCTCCCGTTCTAAAAGCATAGCGCCCCGATAGGATCCTGGCCCTTGATGGCCCACATAGCGGTGCCGTGTAGGCATTTGTAAAACGAATTCCTTCTGAAGCCAATTTGTCTATAATAGGCGTTTTATTCTGATCGGAACCATACGCACTTACATCTCCAATACCCAAATCATCGGCCAGAATAAAAATGATATTAGGCTTGGTATTTACCGAATTATGTTTTTGCGCCTTTATGCCGGAAGAAATCAGGAGCATAGAAACCAAAACAATTATTTTTCCTTTCATTGGTGCAAGTATTTAGTATGAATTAATCGGCTGAATTTTTCCAATTGGTGGTATCCCCTTTAAATCGAGTAAGGGCCTGCCACTCGGTAATGCCCCCCTGATCACCCTGTTGTGCCATCCACTTTTTTAACTCGGTGAACAGAGTATTTTTAATCGATTGTAAACTGGCATCATTTACCCGATTGCTCAATTCAAAAACGTCGTCTTGGATATTGTACAATTCAAATTCTGGTCTTGTTCGGTATAAACTGGCATGTGCAAATAACTGACTATCGCCTTTCGTTTTTTTCAACCAGCCTTCATATAACTTATTCCCCACCCGCGAGGCAGAAGAGTAGAAAGGTTCCTGATAATTCAGGTTCCAAATCAATTTGTATTTTTTATTTTGTATAGATCGAACCGGGTAATTATCCGACCCGTTTTTGATTCCCCTCGTGGTGTGCACTCCGAAAACATAGGTTCTCACTTCTGCTGCATTGCCCTTCATTGCACCATAAAAACTTTTGCCATCTAACGACATAGTTTTTTCCGTATTCCCCCGAAGTTGATCTGGATTGCCCCCAGCAGCTTGATACAAAGTAGGCACTACATCTATATATTGCGTTAAAACCGGAGTTCGCGAAGCTGGCTTAATCATCTGCGGCCAACGAACAATGAAAGCTGCTTTTAATCCCATGTTGTAGCAAGTCCATTTACCAAAAGGCAGCGAACTGCCATGCTCACTGGCAAAAAGAAAGATGGTATTGTTTTTATTTCTCTTATCTACCATATCCATGCAATATCCTACAAGACTGTCTGCATAGGTTACTTCGGCATAATACTTTACCAGACTCTCCCGGGTTTCCTTGGTATCAATTAAGTGGGCAGGAACTTTTATTTTACTCGCATTATACAAATCCGGGTTTCCGCGTGTCCAGGGCCCATGTGGCTGATTGGTGGCAACAATTAACAGGTAGGGCTTCGACTTATCTTTATCAATCCACTGTTGTGCGTTGGATAATTGAATGTCTATACCTTCGCCATTATCACTATTCCTGCCGCCCAAATATTCAAATGGGAAATTGGCCATAGGAGCATAATGTTGTTTGCCAATTAAAGCTACCCGATAGCCGATATTTTTAAAATGCTGTACAACGCTCACAATATTATTATATACCTGTGCATGATTGGGATAACTACCGTTTTTTACCGGATATATGCCGGTATATAAACTCTGCCTGGTTGGGCCACACATGGCGGTTGCATTAAACATATTGTCGAAACACATGCCATCACCGGCCAGCTTAGCCAGGTTGGGTGTTTTCACATCCTTATTACCGTATGGCTCACAATCGATGGACGTCATATCGTCGGCAATAAAAAAAAGTATATCGGGCTTTCCTGCTTTTGCCTGATTAACCGGTAGGGTTTTTTCTGGGGTTTTGCTCTCTTTATTAGCAACAGATAAAAATTTTCGAGCAGTCGGTTTTGAATCACCCGAAGAAGAAACAAACGATATGCTACTTAGCACACCCATGAAAATTAATGCAGCCAATAATAGATGAAAATGCTTCATAGTTTTTTATTTTGATTTCCAGGGCCAGGGTAGTGCTTTTGTACGAATGGCAGCCTGTTGCCATAGGCTAGCGAGCTCCTTCCCTTTTTCTGGAAATTGTAAAATCAGGTTATTCGTTTCAGTTGGATCAGTGGTTAGATTATATAATTCCCAGGCACGCTCATCTTCAGGTAAAAATTTTTTGTTGGTAGTTGCTCTACTTACCAGTTTCCAGTTGTTTACCCGAATGGCGCGATTGCCCTCATGTTCCCAAAAAATATACTCCCGTTGAATGGATTGATTAGTAAAGGTGGGAACCAAACTTTTCCCTTCCAGGGGTTGAATGGTATTCGACCCATAGGTTTGCGGATATTGTATTTGAGCAATATCAATGCAGGTTGCCATGATATCTATCAGATGGGCGGGTTGAGTTCGTAATGCGCCCTTTGCTTTTATCCCTTTTGGCCAATGCACAAGTAAAGGGGAAGCGATTCCCCCTTCATGCACCCAGTGTTTGTATAAGCGAAAGGGCGTATTGCTAACATTTGCCCACTCTTCGCCATAAGCAAGCCAGGTATTTTCTTGACCAGGCATCACCCCTTTTCCACTGCGTATGAATTCGCCCTTTCGGGAATACACAGGTTGCTTGCCTCGGAAAACAGAATCCGGCGCATAATACGCGCCTTTTTGTTGAACATCCGTAGGCGGAACTTCTGGTTGATTAGAATTTAAAGGTTCTGCACAACCGCCATTATCTTGCATATAAAAAACAACGGTATTTTCCAGCTCATTTTTTTGCTCGAGCGCAGTTATAATTCTTCCAATTCCCTCGTCCATAATATTTACCATAGCAGCATATACTTCCATTCGGCGGGACTGCCATTTTTGCAAGGGTTCGTTTTCCCAGGCAGGTATGGATATGCCCCGTTCAGTTAACACACTATTATTGGGAAGAATACCCAGTTTTTTTAATTTTTCAAAACGGAGGCTGCGAGTCTTATCCCAACCCTTATCATACATTCCCTTGTTTTTATTGATAGCTGCCTCCGGAGCCTGAATAGGCCAATGTGCCGCCGTATAAGCCACATACATAAAGAAGGGGGTTCGATGGGAATGTTCCCGAATATATTTTACTGCCGTATCACTGATGGCATCGGTATAATAAAAGTCTTTTGCAGGAGCAATAAATGTGTTCCCACTCATTAATGTTCCCGGATCGTAAAAACTGCCTGACCCATTTAAGGTTCCAAAAAAACGCTGAAATCCTCGTTGCATTGGCCAATTCGACCGGTCGCCTTGGGGAGTTAAGTTTTTAGCTATATGCCACTTGCCTACCATATAAGTTGCATATCCTGCCAACCCAAAAACTTCCGCCATTGTAACGGCTTGTTTGCTCAAATCATCTGTATAGCCTGGTTCCGGAAAATTTTCGGTGCTTAAATGTCCCATACCAGCCTGATGCGGATATAGTCCGGTTAACAAGGAAGCTCTGGAAGGGCTACACCGGGCTGTATTATAAAATTGTGTGTACCGCAATCCATTCATAGCTAACTTATCGAGATGCGGGGTACTGATTTCTGATCCGAAACAACCAATATCCGAGTAGCCCATATCATCTGATAAAATTACAATCACATTAGGTTTTTTACCTTTTGCATTCTGCGATATGGCATTACTAGATACTGACAACAAAGCAGAGTAAATAATGATTCCCGAAATTAAAAGATTCCGGTGTTTGGAAGTGGCTCGTTTCAATTTACAACAACGGGGTTTCATTTACTCTATTATTCGTTTAATGAACAGGGTTTCTATTCATTTTAGCAAGCTGCAAATAAATAATGGACATTCATCTTAGGGCTTAATTTTTTGAGAAGCCAGAAAACTAATCATCTGTTTATGCAGGGTTGCTTTAATTTTTTTATAAGAAGTACTTCCGGTAAAGTTTACTTTTTCAAGGGGGTCTTTTTCATAATCATATAATTCCGACCCTACTAACAAGGTAGCAGAGAATGGGTCTGTACTCCGATAGCCATTCTTCATCCAAATGGTGTATCTGTATCGATCGGTACGAATAGAATATCCCATCACATTAGTGCCTGCATACCCTAACCTTTCATTCTCTGCAGTTTCGCTGCTTCGGGGGTATTGACTTACCGAAAAAGTTTTTACGGATGCGTCCGGATTTTTCATCAGTGGAACCAAACTTTTTCCCTGAAGGTGAACGGGAACAGGGATACCGCTTAAATCGCAGAGGGTAGGAAATATATCAATAAACTCACTAGGCGATTTAGTAGGTTTTTTTGCAAGGCCTGGTGCAGCAATAATTAAAGGAGCACGGGTAGCTTGTTCAAAATTAGAATGTTTACACCAAAGGTTGTGATCCCCCAAATGCCAACCATGGTCACCCCACAAAACAATAATTGTATTGTCGGAAATTCCCAGCGAATCCAATGTATTTAATAAAACGCCCACATTGGCATCCGTATAAGAAATACTGGCATAGTATCCATGTATCAGTTCTCTTTGTTTTTCCTCTGGGAGTGTAATACCAAATCCTTTGTCGTTTACAGTTGATAGTACCGCTGGGATATCTGTATATGCCCGTATTTCGCCTGCATTATGAAATGCAATGTTAACAGAATCAGCTGGTTTATTTTGAAATTCAGCTACTGGCAATTGATCTCGCTGATATAAATCCCAATACTTTTTAGGGGCAACAAATGGAAGATGGGGTTTTGCCAGCCCTACCGCTAAGAAAAAAGGCCCTGATTGCTTACTGAGTTGTATAAGAATATCTTTAGCCTGCAAGGTATTGGCACCATCATTATAGGCGTGATCAGGTACCTCTTCACACTCGGTAGTTGGCCGAACTTTTGTAGTCACATAGTCATTGGCTTCGCTACCTTTGAGCCCCTGTGCTGCTGCCTCTTTCGCATATTGTGCAGCCAGGCTTTTGGTAGTAGGATTTTGATATCTCGTTAATGCAGGCTCCCCTAATTCTTTGGGATAATATTTCTTGTTTGTTTTGTGGTAAGGAACACTCCAAGAAGGCTTATCTATTTCATTATCCACGCAACGGGGATCGTATACTTTTCCAATTCCCTGGGTAGAATATCCCTGCGATTGCAAATATTGAGGTAAGCTAATGATATCCGGATTTACATCCCGCATGCGGGTTTTCAAATCCCACACTTTAGTGTAATCCGGCCGCATACCCGTCATCAAACTGGCGCGGGTAGGTCCACAAACGGCTTGCTGACAATAATTTTGCAAGAATACGGTTCCTCTTTTTGCAAGGCGATCGATATTCGGTGTTTTTACAATTGTATTACCATAACATCCCATTAAAGGCTTGAGGTCGTCGATTGCAATAAAGAGGATATTGGGTCTGGGTTTGGTTTGAGATAAAACACTCACAGAGCTAAGTACACATACTAGCAGTGTTACCCCAAAAAAGAAACCAGTTATATCCCTCTTCATAATTTTATTGTTTCACTTCCTGTGATTTAAAAAACTGAACCACCTGATTATACAATTGTTGAGACTGATTGCTCACTTTTTTATCTGCTACAATATTAACTGTTTCCAAAGGATCTTTTTCTAAATCGTAGAGCTCTGTGGCATACACTTTATTAGCGTCAAAAGGCTGGGCACTTGTAAAATCATTCATCCACATAACATACCGATACTGTTTGGTACGCATAGAATACCCCCATAATTTTCTGCTTTTATAGCCTAACTTTTTAGCTTCATTAGCCGTAAGGGTTCTATGGTATTGGCTCATGGAAAAATCTTTTACTTCACTCGCTTTATTTTTGAGAACAGGTACTAAACTTTTCCCGGCCAAGAAAGTAGGTATTGATACCCCAGCTAGGTCGCATAAGGTGGGAAAAATATCAACGTGCTCACTAAGTGAATTGGTTTGTCCTGGTTTCATACCGGGTGCAGCAATAATCAAAGGCGAACGATTTGCTTGTTCGAATGTGGTGTGTTTTTCCCACAAATCGTGATCGCCCAAGTGCCAGCCATGATCTCCCCATAGCACAATGATGGTATTCTTCAGAATGCCTAATTCTTCCAGCGTATTCAACAATACACCCACTTGGGCATCCATATACGAAACGGATGCATAATAGCCATGAATCAGTTCTTTCTGCTTCTCGGTTTGCAAGCCAATCCGCAAGCTATCTCCCGATAAGGTAGCAAAAGCTGGGATATCGGTGTAATTGCGCAGTTCGCCAGACTTGTGGTAAGCAATTTCTACGGCATTTTTAGCATGCTCCTGAAACTTCTCCAATGGCATATCACTTCGATTGTACATATCCCAATATTTTTTGGGAGCAACAAAGGGAAGGTGGGGCTTATGAAAGCCAACTGCCATAAAAAAAGGCTTACCTGCTTTTGATAAATTTTGAATTTGTGCTTTTGCTTTTTTAGCATACACGCCATCATTGTAGGCATCATCCGGCACATCAATACACTCAGAGGAAGGTCCTTTTCTGCTAACAGGATTCATATCCTCGTCTTCCGTGGCAGGTTTAGCAGGTACCTCTTGCAGAAATATTGCTTTGGTGGCCGGATTTTGATATTGCGAATTAGCAGGTTTGCCCATGCCATTCGCGTAATCACTTGCCTTTAATTCGATATAGGGAATATTCCACGAAAGTGGATCTATTTTATCAATAGCGCTGCTCGGATGATAAATTTTACCAATACCTGCGGCGTTATATCCCTGCGTAATTAAATGCTGGGGTATGGTTAAAATATTGGGATTCATATCCCGCATTTGCGTTTTCAAATCCCATACTTTGGTATAATCCGGTCGCATACCCGTCATCAAACTTGCACGTGTGGGCCCGCATACGGATTGCTGACAATAATTGCGCATAAAAACGGTGCCCATGTTGGCTAACCTGTCTATATTAGGCGTTTTCACCAGCGTATTACCATAACAACCCAAAATAGGTTTCAAATCATCTACCGCAATAAACAGAATATTCGGCTTAGCAGTTGTTTGCGCAATCACATTAGTTGCCAGTGTACCTAACAAAGAAGCAATTATCCATAATTTTTTCATACTCATACTTTATACATTAATACCCGGGGTTCTGAGGAATTACAATTTTACTGTTATTATCAATTTCGCGTTGCGGAATGGGCAATAATAACTTGTTATTAGTAACATACCCTTGAATTACTGCAAGAGAAGGAACCGGAGTTGGATATCGGCCGTAGTGAGAACTATACATAAAGGCATAATGAGATTTAATACGGGCTACGGCATCCTCGGTAATTTCAGGCAAGGTGGTTTTATATCTGAGCATATCGAACCATCGTACATTTTCAAAGGCAAATTCTAATCTCCTTTCTTTAGCAAGGGAGTCCGCAAAGCTTTGGGGGGTTGGCACATTTACTAAAGTAAGTGGCGCAGCCGACAAACCTGCCCGAGCCCTTGTTTGGTTGATTAAGGCAATCGACTCCGGAGAATACCCTTTAGCCTCCGCCTGCATCAGAATCACATCTGCATAGCGGATTACCGGCCAGTCACTCTCTCCATCATCCAGCAGTGTTACGGGGGTAATATGCTTTTTGGGATATACCCTGCGGTTATTACCGGTAGACCAGATGCCAAGCGTAAATGCTTTCCGACTATCTGCAGTTGCATACGAATTTTCCAATTCAATAGTACCGGTATTAAAACCATCGCCATCGCCATTCACAACCGCTGTTCCGCTCAACTCTGGGGCAAATGTATTAGGCCAGGGAGAACCGAGCCCCAAACCACCAGCTTTATAGCGTACGGCGAACAGAATCTCTCTGTTCATTTCATTGTTTACAGAAAAAACGTCGGCATAGGGGGTTAAACCAGAAGTAATCAACCCATACCCACTACTGGTGATTATGTCGGTTAATACGGTACTGGCTTCTGTTTTCCGATTGAGCGTAAGTAATACCTTGGCAAGTAAGGCTTTTGCAGTCCATGCATTCACCTTACCCAGATTATTGCCTGCATTAGATGTGGCAAAGGTTGAATAATTCAATGATACTCCATTGGCAGCGGCATACTCTAAGTCAGCCAGAATTAATTTATAAACACTGCTGGCGCTACTTCTGTTGATATTAATGGCATCGAGTGCCTGTGATCCGATAAAGGGTTCATGAATTAAAAAAACACCGCCAAACAATCTAACAAGATTAAAATAATGGTAAGCCCGTAAAAAGGCGGCTTGTGCAGATAACTCTTTAAATTCGGCGTCCGTAATAGTTACCGTAGAAGTTGATTTAACAAGTTTTCCGGATGTGGAATCATAATCCAATGCTAGACTATTTAATACCAGATTGATATTGCGGATATTGGTATAGTTAGCACTCCAATAAGTATAAACAGCGCTTAACGATGTGGCTGGAATAAATAAATCGAGATCACTTTTTTCGCGGTTGGGCACAGAACCACTGGCAGCATTTCCCATAATGGAATTATCGCTGCGTAATTCCGTCATTTGCCACTCTTCTATAAGCGTGTTCCGCAATCCGGCATAACATCCGGAAAGAGCGGTTTGCACTTCTGCAGCATTTTTGTAGAAATTATCTACGGCTACATTATTCAAGGGATATAAATCTATATTCTTTTTACAAGAAATAGACAGAATACTTATCCCAACTATTAAAATATATATGCGTTTCATATAATGAGTTTTTTCAGATTAAAAATTAATATCTACTCCGGCTAAAATAGTTTTAGGAATTGGGAAACTTCCTCGCTGATAGCCGTCGATTAGCACAGAGCTATACGGTCCATTTTGGAATCTTCCCTCCGGATTGATGCTTCGATAATTGTCTGCCATATGATAAAACAAGTTTTGGGCAGCCACATAAAACCGGCATCCATTTAATCCAATTTTTTTCATTGCCCCAGCTGGCAGGGAATAGCTCAGGTTAACTTCGCGCAGCGACCAATAAGAGGCATCTTCTACCACATAATCGGTCAACATCCAGTTAAAACCCGTTCCTCTAGAAACCGGCGTTTTTCCATCCCCCGGATATCCGGCACTTACCCAACGATTCGAGTTATACACAAACATGTTTCTGCCCGACTCATTATAATTAGGATCGCCATTAATCAACTGGCCGCCATTGCTGCCTTGCAGAAAAATGCTGAGCTCAAATCCTTTGAAGGAAAAATTATTGGTAAGTCCCCAGATAAATGTTGGATAAGGATTTCCTAAAACCACGCGGTCGTTATTATCCAGCCTGTTGTCGCCATTCACATCATCAATGCGCAAACCACCTGGCGTAAATGCAGCTGTTAAATTGGAGGTTAGTCCTTTTAACCTTGCGTCATCAATTTCGGCTTGCGACATCCATACACCGGATGTTCTGAATCCTACAAATTCAACCAATGGTTTCCCTACCTGATTGCGATACACTTCGGAACGCTCCCCTTGATTGAGTAAAAATTGCTGTGTGCCTAACTCAATAATTTCATTTCTGTTATGAGATAGATTGGCAGAGGTAGTCCACTTAAAGTTTTTGGTTTGCACATTTTTGGTGCTTAGATCTATTTCAAATCCGGTATTTCGTAAACTACCCAGATTATTCCAATATTGTGGAACGCCCGTGAATGCCATTACAGATTGTTGCAAAAGCAATTTTTCTGTGCGCGAATTATAATAATCTAATGAAACAGTAATCGCATTATTCAGGAAGGAAGCATCCACGCCCAAATTGGTTTGAAAGGTTCTTTCCCAGGTAATATCGGGATTCGCAATAATGGAAGGGGAAGATATTAATCCGGGGAAGCTAGATCCGGTAGCGGATCCATACGGATAATTAGCTCCATACAATAAGTCTACCCAGGCATCCGCAACAATCCGGTTATTACCGGTTGCCCCATAGCTGGCGCGGAATTTCAAATTACTTATTTCCGTCACATCCCTCATAAAATTCTCCTTAGAAATTACCCAACCTGCTGAAATTGCCGGAAAAGACCCCCATTTATTACCAGGCCCAAAATAAGAACTACCATCTTGTCTGAAACTAGTAGAAAATAAGTACTTGTTTTTATAGGCATAGGTGAATCGTCCTAAAAAAGAATTCAACCCAATTATAGACTTGGTTCCGAATGAACGATTTTTATCAATTTGTGCTGCACTAGACAGGGTTCTGATATCATCGCTTGGGAAATCGAATCCGGTGGTTTGACTACGGTTAATGGTGGTTCTTTCAGTTGTTACCCCTGCGAGTAAGGTAATATCATGATCTTTAAAAGACTTGATATAATTGAAAGTATTTTCGTTTAGCAAATATATATTTGAATTGTCGGTAAATATCCCCACATTCAAATCGCCGTCTCTATTGGCACTTCTTTCGGAAAAATTTAATCCTTTGGTATAATTGAGGTATCCGCTGGCTAAAGATTTGAAAGTTAAGCCTGGTAAAATTTTCACGCTCAATTCTGCAGATGATTGTAGCCGATATTCATTTACTTCGATATCTGATCTGTCTACTTCCGATTTCGGATTTTGCTGTGCAGATCCACCGGGATTTCCTGAACCCGACCAAGTGGAACCATCGGGCATCGTTCCGGAATAGTTTAGGGCACTAAAGTGTCGCTGATGCGCATAATCGCCCGCCTTGATATTGGATAGCAAAGGATTGGTTCTGGCCAGTGCGGCAGAGGCCTCATTGTGGTAAACTGGCAACCATCCCGGCATTCTCCAGAAATTTGTAAAATTTTGAGAGGGGCTAATCCGGTTACTGTACGACGGATTCAGGTTCACGGTTAGTTTAACCCTAGAACTTAAGTCCGCATCTAACTTAGCCCGTATATTAAACTTCTCATAATTACTTTTATACATCATCCCCTTATCGCCTTGGTAACCGCCAGAAAAATAATATTTTACAGTTTTGCTGCCGCCAGATAACCCGAGCTGAACTGTTTGAAACCTGGCTTGTTGCAAAGATTCAGCCTGCCAGTCAGTTGCGACTTTATTAATCTGAGTTTCCACCAGATAGGCACTACGGTCGTTGTTGTTTACCGTGTTGGAAGCCTGATTAACGGTGGGATCTAATTTCTTCTTGGCCATTTCGTCAAACAACATACCAACGTACTGACTGGTAGTCATTATATCATATCGCTTATAATCCGACTTAACACCGTATGAGTATTTCGCATTATACTTTGGCTTATCGGCAATCCCCCTTTTGGTGGTAACCAAAATTACCCCACTGGAACCTCTTGAACCATAAATAGCCGCAGATGCAGCATCTTTCAATACCTCTACGGATTCAACATCTGCTGGATTGATAAATGCCAAGCCATCGGGCGTAATTTGTCCATCCACTACTACCAGCGGCGATGCACCGGCATTAATGGAACTGATTCCTCTAATTGATATTTTGGGATCTGCACCCGCTTCTGAAGAAACGTTCTGAACAGTTACGCCTGCAATTTTTCCCTGAAGTGCCTGATCTAAACGAGAAACAGGCGTCTCATCAATCCGCTCGTTTTTATATTTAGATACTGCACCCGAAATATTGGAACGCTTTTGACTACCATATCCAATTACAACCACTTCGTTTTGGATGGCTGCTTCGGATTGTAAAGACACATTCACTACCGACTTACCTTCAATTGTAAAGGTTTGTGGGGTATACCCTACGTATGTATACGTAAGGGCTTTTATGCCGGGCTCTACCGAAACAGTATAGCTACCATCTGTTTGTGTGGTGGCGGTACCGCGGTTTTTCCCCACAATGATGGAAACACCGCCGAGTGGTTCCTTAGTGGTTTGATCAATTACCTTTCCGGTGATCACTCTTTTTTGGGCAAAAGAAGTGCCTGCCAAAAAAATCAACAGAATGGTACATACTAATCGCAAAAGTTTCATAATAGCAGTTTTTGGTTTATAAATCAGTAAAGGTTTTATATAGATAAAAATTATATAACAAAGTCTTCTCGCATAGGACTAAATACATCAATCAATACCCCTTTTTCTAAACACACTACACCATGCAGCGAATTCGGAGGAATGTAAAATGCGTCTCCTGCTTTTAGCACTTTTTTCATTTCGCCAATTTGCACTTCAAATAAGCCGCTTTCTATATGTGAAATTTGAGAATGGATGTGCTGGTGAATTTCACCTATACTTCCGGATTCAAAAAAAACTTTCGCCATCATCAACTGATCATCAAAAGCCATCACTTTTCTGCTAACGCCCCTATCAATATTCTCAATGGCTACATGATCATTTTCCACATACAAACTCCCTTTGTCTTTTATCTGCATACAAATTAATTAGATGGATATAATTGGTTTCAAAAACCCTAGACTTCTCCGGGTATGATTAAGTAAATAGCTAACTTCCTGCAGCGGGTAAAAAAGGGGTGTTTGGCTTCCCCTATTCAACTCAATTGAACACGGCAAAGCATACAGGGCAATGGCATTAATAAGCATAGCAATCAGTATAACACAAACAGCAAAGCAGTTGGTTTAGTAATAATAGCCTATCTATTACAACTCCCCCTTAGTTACTTACTTTAAATAATATAAACTTTTTAGGCTTTTTATTAGAAAAATTCTAATTCTATTTCATTTTCGTTAAATTTTTTGAATAATTTATGTTCCGGCAAGGTTGCCGGCAAGGTTGCCGGTTTTTTCGAATTATAATAACCTGTAGCTTTAGGCATGGCCAATCATGTAGACAATCCCGCTACTATTAAAGACATTGCCAAGCGGTTGAATATTTCCCTTTCAACCGTTTCGAGAGCACTCAGAAATGCCCCGGACGTAAGTGAGGAAACCAGGCAAGCGGTATTGTCATTATCCCAGGAACTGAATTATCAGCCCAATCGCTTAGCCCTAAGCCTCCGGCAGAACCAAACGCATACCATTGGAGTGATTATTCCCAATTTAGACTATGTACTATCGCAAATGGTTAGAGGAATAGATGAAGTTGCCCTCGAAGCTGGCTATACCGTGATGGTTTGCCAAAGTAATGAATCGTTCGGCAGAGAGATACTGAATACGCAACGGCTACTCGAAAGCTTAGTTGATGGCTTTATTATTTCGGTTTCAAGTGAAACCAAGTCATTCGAACATTTTAAAACAATCCAGGACAGAAATTTGCCGGTGGTTGTGTTCGACAGAATAACACCGCACCTTTCGGCCCCCAGTGTTCGGCTGGATAATCAGGCCGGAGGCTTAATGGCAACCGAACACCTGATTGAGCAGGGATATAAAAAAATTGCCGTACTGGCAGGTCCCGAAAACCTGGGAATCAGCAATAGCAGACTAGAAGGGTATAAGCAGGCATTGAAAAAACATAAAATCAAACTGGATCAGGATTTAATTCTTCATTGTGATTTTAATCAGGACTATGCCTATTACGCCACACTGGAATTACTGTCTATGAAAAAAAAGCCAGATGCCATATTTACCATCAGCGACCGAATGGCAATAGGTGCTATGCTGGCCATAAAGAAAAAGGGCCTGCAGATGCCAACCGATATCGGCTTAGTGGGATTTAATAATGAACCAGTTACCGGTCTGGTTACCCCTGCTATATCAAGTGTTGAAATGCCGAGTTTTGAAATCGGAAAAGCAGCGGCCAAGCTGTTTATAGAAACTATGCATAACAAAGAATCGGCTACTACCATTGAAAAAATTCTACACCCCAAGTTAATCGTAAGGGAGTCTTCCTTAAAATTTTCTGCCTAAATAGATCTTGTATGAAAAAAATATGCATCCTGCTCTTCGGCATTTTACTATTTTTTGTAACCGGACTATCTGCAAAAATCTGGAAGGTATATAATGTAAAAGAGTTACAACAGGCAGATCAAGCAGCCCAGCCGGGTGACCTGATTTTACTACAGGCAGGAGATTGGAAAAATATTAACATACAGCTTACAGCTAAAGGAACCGAACAGGCACCTATCATTTATAAAGTAAGCGTTCCGGGCGAAGTGCAAATTACCGGTCAATCTTCCCTGTCGATTGGTGGTGAATGGTTGGTAATTGATGGTTGGTTTTTTACCAATGGAAACGCAGGCAACAAATCTGTAATCAATTTTCGAACTAAGTCAACCCAGTTAGCCAATCATTGTCGGGTTACGAATTGCGTAATTGATAGCTATACCACCCCAAAAAGATTGGTAGAAAATTATTGGGTTGAATTGCAGGGTAAACAAAACAGGCTAGACCACTGTACCTTTTTGAATAAGCAAAATATGGGGGTAGTGATTGCTGTTGTGTTAGAAAACGAGCAAAGCAGAAATAATTTTCACTCCATAGATCATAATAATTTTGGATACAGAATTCCGTTAGCGTCTAATACCGGAGAGATTATCCGGGTAGGCGTATCCGAACAATGTGAATTTAATTCGAATACTCTCATAGCCAATAATGCTTTTACCAATTGCGACGGGGAAGCGGAAATTATTTCCATAAAATCCGGCGCGAATATTATAAGGGGTAATCTCTTTACCTCCTGCCAGGGTGCGGTAGTATTGCGACATGGAAATAATAATAAAGTAATTGAAAATGTATTTCTCGGGAATAACAAAGCAGGCACCGGGGGCGTAAGAATCATTAATGAAGGGAACTGGATAGTGAACAATTACTTTTATCAATGCAGAGGAGAGGGATTCAGAGCCCCACTCTGCATTATGAATGGCGTTCCGAACTCTCCGGCAATTCGGTATCTTCCAGTAACCAATGCTCTAGTAGCTAACAATACATTTATTGATTGTGCCCCTATGAGCTTTGGCGAAGGAAGTGACAAAGAAAGAAGCCAAGCACCCAATAAGGTAGTAGTGGTAAACAATTTATTTGCCAACAAAAAAGACAGTTTATTATTCCGTGCATACGACAAAATAGATGGATTTATTTTTGCGGGCAATCTAACCAATCATTCGGGCAAGCAATTGCTGCCAAAAGGGATAACATCCACTTCTTTTCGTTTTACAGCTTCAGATTCCATTATTTTTCCAGCCCACTCATTAGTGAATCCAAAACCTTGGCAAGATTCCATTATTAAAAACGCCCCCGACGCTTCTAATCTTACTATTCAATCGAATCCGGGCTTTATATCAATAAAAAAGCTTCAAGAAATCAAAAGTCTGGCCAATACAGGCACTGGAGCGAACTGGTTTAGGCCTTCTTCTAAAAGTCTAATTCATAAACAAGTAAGTTGTAATAATGGCTTGGAATTATATCAGCAAATTAATGCTCAAACAACTGAAAAGTTAACGATTTTACTCACCGGAATCAATTATGAGCTACCCCTCCCTATTCAGATAAAAGGGAATCTAACCTTAACTGCAAAGCATACCGATACGCTCCAATTTTCAATAGCATCCATCGGTGCTCCATTTGTATTTCAGATAATGGCCGGAAGCAGTTTAACACTTTCGAATTTGATAGTGAATCTGCAAAAATCTACTGCGAATGCATGGATTGCTACCGATAGTTCGGGTAATTACAAACATTCCTGGTTCCGGATTACTAATTGTAGCATTATCCAAAACCAAGCATCCTTTTTCTATGCTTATAAAACAAGTGTGGCAGACAGTTTACTCTTTAGCAATAACCGATTTTTTATGGGCAGCGGAATCATCCTCAATCTGCAACAAGAAAATGAGAGAAAGGGGTTGTACCCGGTTGAACACTTAACCCTTACTAATAATCAATTTGAGCAATTTACAGGTCAGATTCTTTCCGTTGCCCGGCCGGGAGTAGATGAAAGTACGCTGGGACCCATTGTAACTATTCGAAACAATCAATTCAAACAAATTGAAACGACAAACAATTTGCCAGTAATCCATTTTTCGGGCGCTCAAAAAACTTATCTGATAAACAACCAATTTATCCGTTGCAATCCGGATAAAACAGTAGTACGCTATCAGGATGAAGTAAAGGCTGAACACCGAATGGAAAGAAATATACTGGAAGGATCGGGAAAAATTATCACCAATAAATATCTGGTTTCTACCCAATAAATATTATTATTTTTCTGCCCCACCCTATATCCATCCCTAATAGAATATATAAATACAGATACTTTTTACCCTGTTTCGAATACTTCCAATAAAAAGAGCAATCAAACTTTGATTGCTCTTTTTATCTATCGATTAATTAGTAGAAATACTATTTAATTTCTTCGATATCTTCTAACTGCCAGGTTTTATCAAAGTAGGCTTCACTCGGTCCATAAAAGCGGAAATAAGGAAACTAACCTTTGCCTGCAATTGTTTTAATATAATTTTTATTGGCTGAAGCGGGCTTGGAAGGTCCGAAATATATATCTACTGAACCATCGGCATTCACTGCAATATCTTTCCGAGAAGAGATATCAGCAGAGCCCTGGTCGGTGATTACCGGATTGCGCAATACGTTATCGTATAAAGTAATCGACCAGAATTGCTTGGCAGGTACATTTGCCGGAATATGTATCCGATAATTTTTGGCGCCCAGCAGCCAATTACCAGCTTTGTCTTTGGAAGTTTCCAGGTAGGCTTGTCCAAAACCCAATATCCTTCCCTGCATTCCGGTACTATTGCCAATCGCTTCATAAAACCAGGAAGCGCGTTGATCGATCTGGGTATAATTGGTATCCTCCTGATTCAACTCAACCATATTTGCATATTCCCATTTTTTACCCTCCCACACTTTTGCACCGTTAAATCGTTTTTCATATGCATTGGCACGGGCAGTTAACTCACCAAGCATTGCTGCCTGATCTAATATTTTTGTAAGTCTTTCATTAGGTTGAAAAGGTTTTCCTTTTTCTATACCCAACGAAACCAGCATAGCGGCAATCACCCGATCGCGGGTTTGAACCGGTTCATTCATCAATGCTTCGGCTACCAGTTTAAAATATCTACTGTCGGAAGGATGTTCTGAGTTCCAAGGCTTACCGGCAACAGGTATAAAAGTAGTAGGGGCAGGTTTTACACGATCGGCCCAGGCATAAAATTTATGCTGGCGAAGAGTAGCTTCTGCCTTTGCGGGGTCTGGATCTAACCCACGAGTACCAAACCAAATTTGCACCGTTGGGGAAACAAATACCCGATAGCCCGGAGCCGAAATAGGCTGCGATCCGGGAGGTAGAATCAGGTATTTTCCGCCAGTGCCTTTATCTGGTCCGGTTTGACCAATATCCGTTATAGGTTGCTGCCATAAGTCCAACACACCACCGGCAATTAGTCCTGCCGGCGCATCAACTACCAAGGCCCCTTTTTCGGCCAGGTTCCAGAAGCAAAATGCATACACGGTGGTTATATTAGGGGTTAACATCCCTTTTTTATCATTTAAATCCCTGAATACCGATACCTCACCGTCTTTTACCCCAATCTGATCTCTTTGTGCTAGGTGCAGGGCATGAAAGCCAACCATCGGCAAACCCCAGTTATGGATGATGCAGGCACGCTGAAAGTCCCTTTCATCATACAATTTATCTACTGATTCAAGGGATGGATATCCACTTTCTAATGAAAGATTCCCAATACGGGTAGTAAGCTTATCGCCCCCGGCAGCTCCAGCTCCTGCCTCATTTTTTGAGCCAGTGGGCTGGCAAGCAGCTAATATTCCTACAGATAGGATTACAAGTATTCTTTTCATGTTAAAAATTTTGTGTACAAAAAACGCTTTTTAGCTGGGTATTTTTTTTGTTAGCGTTCAAAATTTCTAAAATTGGTAAATACCAAACAAACTCAGGTACTTATTCGCTAATAATTTGCTCAAAAAACTCAGAAGGGGTTTTTTGGGTTGTTTTTTTAACAGCAGCAATAAAAGTGGTGCGAGAATTAAATCCGGCTAAATTACCCAAAGCTTCGAATGTATATTTTCTAAAATCGGGGTTTTTTTGGAGTAATCCCTTCAAATAATGTACCCGATACTCGTTTACCCATTCATTAAAATTTTTTCCATATGCCTGGTTGATGAAGGCAGAAAGTATATAGGTAGGGATATCCAGTTCCTTAGACAAATCACCGATTTTGTACCCCACTTTTAAAAAGGGCTGTTGGGTACTGAGATGAGACGCTAACAATGCCCGATAACTTCTTTCGGTTTCTTTGCTGAATGTGTTGCTTGGGGTGGGTTCCTGAGCAATAGCCATTTCGGGTTCGGATATAGTTGATTCATTAGTTTCCTGAAACCATCCGGTTAATCCATACAATAGATTAGGCTGTAAAAATAAATAAACACACGTAATACAGATAGACAACGTCATGGTTAAGGTAATCAACCTGTAAAAATCAAAGAAATAAGAAATTTGAAATGCGTACTCGATTAATAATACAATAAAAGTAGACAATACCAATGTTGTGAATGCAATTAACCACTTGAACATGGCATAGTTTTGAGGTATCAGTTTTTCTGGATGTTTACTTCTCCAAGTAACCAACATTTTTACCTGAAAAGATGCCAGCACCACTCCATAAACCATTCTTAAAATAATACCCCATCCCTCCGGTAACCATCCTTCCGGCTCCAGTGCAATTATTGAATTATCGGCCAGCTGTTGGCGGATAATCACCAATTTTTCTTCCCTCGCCATACCATAAAAGGGAATCATATTAATAGTATACAATACAGCCGGTATAAAGAATAAGAAGTCCCACTTCATCCAGTCAAATTGCTGCCGCAACACACTGCGCACGTATATGTATGCAAAGGGAGAGGCACTTAACGACAAGAAAACCATCGTTCGGGGCACATGGGGGAAAAATAAAAAGAAATTGGTATGATAAAGGGCAGAAAACAAAGAAATCACTGCAATACTCAGCAAGTACCCAGCTAATAAGCGGGCAGAAAAGGAGCTCTCCCTGTTTAAAAAATACAAAATTGCAGCCACTAGTAAACCAATAATAGCTACCAGAAACACAAATGAAAAATAGATATCAATGGAGGGTAACACCATGAATACAAAATAGTTTTGGCTGCTTAATCAGGGTAAAGATATAGGAGTTCAATGAGTTAGGGCAGGATATTGAAAAGTATTACTATATAAAAATGCTAATTCAAATAGTTGGATTACAGATAAGCAACTGTCTTGATCCCCCCAAATAAATACAATCACCTTTCTGATATTATGCGTGGATAAGCATTTCAAAATACTGGGAAAAAATAAACTATTTCAGCTTTGGCATAAAACTTGATGTGATTATTAAAAATACATATATGAGAACAGCTGCTATTGTATTCCTCCTTTTTTTTAGCATTACTTCCCAAGCCCAACAAAAAAATCATATTGATACTGTAGTGCTAAGGGCTGACTCTACTTTCGAAAGCCTTATACATAGAAAGTTATACAACTATCGCAATCACGTAGAATACCACATAGAAGAAAGAGGAAGAATACGTGAGCTAATAGTATATCTAGCATCCGTAAAAGATTTAGTAACCGGACATAAACTATATGGTATAAGGATAGACCAAAGAGGTAGTAGGAATATATTTACAGATGCTCCCATGACCAATGTAGAGTATATTGATGAAGATGAAATAGACTCAGTAGTTGCCCATCTAAAAATGGTGAGGGAAGAAATTAAACTGAAAGACCCCGACAACGAGCGATATACTGAATTTCGCTTTTTTACAAGATCTGGCTTTATGATTGAGTGTTACACTGGTGCCAATCGATGGCGTTGTTTAATTCATTATGAAGTTGGAAAAGTAGTAAATGATGTGTACCTAAACAACAACAATCGGTTAGACGAATTTATTGAAACCATAGAAGAAGTTTCAAAAGAAATAAAAACGCTGAGAAAAAAGGAATTATCAATGCAAATAAAGTAAAAGAAGAGGTTGCTGTATAATTTTATCTTGCTTGCTTTCTATACTGTGTGCAGATAATAACACAAGAGAAAATTGAACAATGGATTACATGAACATGCCTCATGATCTGGCAAAATTCAGCAGCAAACTGTAATCTCCTTTATCGGCAGATTTAACGGCTTTAAGATAAGCTGTTCGGGTATCGCCTTCGCTGGAAAGATTGGCAGCCCCCCAACTAAAAACAGGTAGCTTGTATATTTTTTCGATGATAATATCGGCCATTAACCGGCTATGCCGACCGTTACCGTTTGGAAAGCAGTGAATACTTACCAAGCGATGCTTGAACCTTATGGCCATTTCATCGGGTGGATAACTATTGTTTTCGAGCCAATGCTTTGCATCATCCAGCAAGCAGGCAAGGTCGGATGATATTTGCCATTTATCAACACCCATGTTCTTGTTGGTCTTCCGGAACTCACCAGCCCATGCCCATACATCGGCATACATCCGCTTATGTACTTTGCGGATAAAGTCTTCGGTAAAAATAGCCTCCGGCTTAAAGGAACGGCCTAAAGTCCATTGCACTGCCTGTTCAATATTCTGCTGCTCAAACTCGTCTAACTCGCCACGGGTGGCAATGGTAGGAATAAGCAGACCATCTTTTTCTTCTTCGTCTAAGGGGGTTTGTCCATCTATGTAGTCTAAATCTAATCCCATAAAATTTTAGGCATTTCTTTTTTAATTTCTTCAGCTCTTTCTTTGATAGCCTTTTCAATACGCGTGTTGGTGTTGCCCTGGTTTTCGAGCTTCATGGTATTAGAAGTACGCAATACAATTTTAGTGGCCAGTTCGGTGGCCCTCTTTTCAATTAATGCGTCCAATGACCCATCATTTGGAACAAAGCCATAAACCAATTGCATATCCAACGCCCGGGCTATTTCTTTCAACGACTTAATGGTGATAGACCCGCTTTTTTCTCTTTTTTCAATATCTAGTATTGCCTGCTTGGAAACAGATAACTTCTTGCCTAATTGCTGCATAGACATACCAATGGCAGTACGGATGGCTTTTATCCAACCGGTTGGCGGAATGGCTACCTGCTTTAGCAAGGCAAAGTTCCCCATCTTGTTGTTCAGCTGTTGCAGTTGCAATGATAACTTACCCATAAAGTGAAATTAGATATTGATTATAATAACACAAATGTAAACTTATTGCTTTACAAAAACAAGTATTTAATAAAGCTTTAACTTTACTTAATTTCTTTTTTGGTAAAATAATATATTTACAAAATGGCTACATGTTTATTGTAACTATCTGATTATTAATGTTTTTTGTGGTAAAAATGATAAAATAGTTGGCTCACAGATGAGCAACAAATTAGGTGCAAAACCTGCAAATTTACAGCATACCCAAAACACGAAACCCTTTGAACAGCAGAGGGATTAGCTTTTTTGTTAGTTTGTCTTTATTGTTGGTATGTCGCAATCATTTGCTAAAGCAGAAAATAACTTGGTTGATTAGTGATTACCAAAGAAAACAATTACAGAGTCTGATTATTCTTTTAGATAAGTGGTTCTTATTATTCAACCATCTCGATCAATAGCTCTTTGGGCGTATAAACCGGCAATACAGGAATGCCCTGTTTTTGCAACTGCTTGTCACGAGAAATAAAATAATCCAACTTATGATGAACAGCCGTATAATACTGCAAGGCATCTTCTATATCAGTTATTTTTGAATGAAGGGCATTCAAAACAATTTCATGTGGCAGATCGATAACTGTTACATCTGCCATAAGGGTTAACAATAATTCTTTTGCTTTGGCATTCCCGTATGCTTTCGTTAACCAGTAGCCAACAATATGTATTATTGAAGGAGTAATGAAGGCTTGAATAGTTCCGTTTACTGCCAATTCAATTATCTTCCTTGATTGTTCGTACTCATCACACTTTAAGGTAAAATCAAGCAATATGTTCGCATCAAGAAACACTTTAGAAGCCATACTTTTTTGCGTTTTCTTTAAAGTACAAATCTTTTAGATCAGCTTCGCCCGCTATAACAGGTTTATCTAGCTTATCAACTAGGTGTAGGATAGTCTTACGTTTTGAAGGTTTTGTAACTGACTTAAAATAACCTTCCACCAAATCAGAAACACTCCGCTGTTGTTTTACAGCATAGCTCTTTACATTTTCAAGTAAGCTATCGTCAATCGTAAGGTTTAATCTTGCTTTCATAAGGCAAATATACGCATCTTTTTAATTTATGCGCATTATAATCGAATATCCCTTGTGTTCATTGCCAATAAGCTCCCAGCGCTACGCGACCTCTTATCTATAGAAATTCTTCTGGTACTTATACTAATGGATTTTTGTACTTGGTTGCCGGATTTTATTTACCGATACAAATTGTTAAGCTAAAATGTAAAGCCCTATCAATAAAGGGTTTCAGAGGTTGCGTATTTATTTGGGCAACAACTGGGCAACAAAACCCACTAAAACAAGTGCAAGTACAGCACAAAGAAAAGAAAAAATGTTGTTTGGTGTAGAGTGTGTTTGTCCTTATCATAAGCAATAAGCGAAGATAAGTTTTTACACTATCTTAATTGACTAACAACTGCTTCCAATTGTAAGCCCATATACTGGCAGAACTCTTCAACTGTAACAACTTGGTGTTGCTGCTTGTTGAAGTACTCTTTAATCCTCTTAATAAGGTATCTACCATATCTGTCGCTTTTGCCTGTGATTATCTGAATGTCTTTCGAATAAATACACAGTCTATTCATTTTTAAATTACTCTTTTCATACTCTATCCATACATCAGGTATAAAGTAAACATTGCAAAGATAATATGTTTTTGTGAGTGGTAAAAGTGTGTTTGTTGGAATAATGTGGCAATAACGGAAATGTCGGAAGTGGTTATTTGTAGAGCCTTATAAAGCGTTATAGTTTTGTATCGTGATGAAGAAATTAATTGTATCGGTTTTGTTTTTAATGGCTTTTACAGCCGCTTTTTCGCAAGAAGAAGCAAGGGTGATGAAAGTTAAGGATGGCGATACATACGTTCTTAAAACGACTGCAAAGGAGCATACAATAAGGTTATTAAATGTTGATGCTACCGAACTAAATCAACACTGGGGTTTTAACTCTTGGCTCAATGTAAAAGCCTTGATACTTGGTAAAGTGGTAAAGTTTGAAGTATTGAAAACTGATGTGTACGGTAGAGAATTGGCAATGGTATATGTGGATGGGCAAAGACTGGATGAAATACTTATTGCAAATGGTTGGGCTTGGCACTACATCAATTTTGATACTGATGCAAGGCTTGAAGATTTGATGCGTAAAGCATCAAGCGAAAGAAAAGGACTTTGGGAATGTGGGGCTGAAAAAGTTTGTCCGCCCTGGCTATTCAGAAAGTATAATGCAAAAAACAGATACAGGTTTTGTAAAGGCTGTATCGCAACAAAAAAGTAATTACTAACAATTTAAATAAATAAAAAAATGGCAAGATTAAAAGGCTTATTAAAAATAGAAGGTACATTGGATAACCTTACCTTCTACAAAACACAGGATGGACATCTTGTGAAAACAAAAAGTGGTGTATCTGGTGACAGAATAGCCAATGATCCAAACTTTCAGCGTACCCGTGAAAATGGTAGCGAATTTGGAAGCTCTGCAAGTGCTGGAAAATTACTCCGCAATGCTGTTCGTAATTTGATGATGAACGCAAGTGACAACCGTGTTACAAGTCGTTTAACGCAAATAATGACACAGATTAAAAACTACGATGTCACTTCTCCAAGAGGTGAAAGAAATGTAGGTATCGGAATTGCGGACCCAATGGCACAAGCCTTGTTGAAAGGGTTTGATTTCAATGATAGTGCAACTCTGGGTAGTGTTGTATTTGCTCCGTTCACTGTAAACACTGGTACTGGTGATATTGCTTTCCCTGCATTCACTCCTATCAATGATATTTACTATCCTACTGGAGCAACCCACGTAAGTTTTAAATCTGCGTTTGCTGATGTAGATTTTGTAAATAACGTGAGTGCAATTGAATACAGCCCTGTTCAAAATTTGGCAATTGATGGCACTAACACACCTTTCAACTTAACACCTGCTGCTGTTCCGGCTGGTGCAGGTACAAAACTTTACTTCTTGACGATTGAATTTTTCCAAGAGGTAAACGGTATTCAATACCCTTTAAAAAATGGTGCTTACAACGTGTTAAACATTGTTGAATTAGCCTAATAGCTTTCTTTCTTATCGGTTAAATAGAAGCCCTGCCCTTGTGGTGGGGTTTCTTGTTTTAAAGCAATAGCAAAGCCCTAAAAGGGCAATGCTGAAAGCTCACGAACACCTGATGGATAACACCAAACGAAACAACCACAAGGAAGCTGATAAACCTTGATGCCAAAAACTGGCTGATGGGCTAACCGAGACCTGCGGATGTAACGCTGATAAGCAAAAGGTGAAAGCTGCAAGTGCTGATGGAGAACCTGCGGAGTAAAAGGACAAATGCCTAACTGGCTGCCTGCTGAAATACGTGGATGATTTTGCATAATGAAATAATTTATATGCTTCTCTCAGCAAGGGGGATAAAAAAACCAAAAGGAAACGGAATAAATGATAGCCTTGTGCGTTGGCTTTGTGTTTATGCCGTAGTCTTTTGGTTTTTTTAGTGTTGGCTTTGTGCGTCTGCCCCCCTTGCTATTTTTGCATATAAATTTTTTATGGTGCAAAAGCATTTCCCCAGGTTATGGCAGCCAATACGGCTACCTTTTAAAGTGCCTGTACATCATTGCTTTTTTCACATCGGCTAAGAGTACCAATGTTTCGTACATCTGTTTTTCTTTTCGTTCTATCAGCTTTACTTTATGGACATCTTGCACAAAGGCATATTTATCTTTGCTGACTGCTTCGGCTTGTGCCTTAATGGTGCTTTTAAAATCACTGATGCGGATAAATGGAATAACTGAACCAGTAAGGAACTGATGAAAATGCTTTGCCTTCCATAAGCCGAAAGAAAGGGTTTTGTAAAAATCCATATCATCTGAATTTTTGCAGGCAATTACAAAGCAATTGGGGCAAGGTTTTTCAAGTGGTTTGCCACTATTTAAACCTTTGCATAAAATGTAAACATCAAAATCGCTTGTTTGATTTTTTGGGTTGAATGTGTGAATTTTTGGACTGTGCATAATACTTGCTTTAAAGTTTGTATCTGCTTTTGCCCTTGCCTGTGCTGTGCTTCGCTTACGCTCCGCAACACATATATAATTTGACAAAGAAAAAAAACAGAAAAAAAAAGAAAGCATTCTGATAGGTGGCGGGGCTAAAAAACCAAAAGGAAACGGAATAAGACCCGAAGGGTGAAAGGCAAATACCAATAAAAAATAAAAGATTATTTGCCTTTCATTATGCCGTAGTCTTTTGGTTTTTTTATCAGCGTGGGCTTGTGTGAGCCACCTAATTTTGCTGCACTTTTTATTTTTATTTTTTTATCCTCTTTTCAAAACTGTATTCAGGATTTCAATAAAAATTCCACTGATAAAAACCGATTGGCATAAATCAAAATCAATAATAAAAAAACGAAATGTCTTTAGTGCGTTGGATTGGGGCTATATGTCGCAGAAAAAATAAAGCATACCATACTGTAGTAGCGTAGGGAAAAAGCAAGTGTATGACTGAATGGAATATTGCAAAAAGTGCGGAGGTGCTTGGAGAGGCTTGTAGCTTTTGCTTGTGTGTGATTGGGTTTTTTGTAAATTATTTCAACACAAAAAACATTGTAGCGTTGGCAAAGCAAAAGCCAAGACACGGAAAGCAAAGGGTTGGTTTTGCAATATGGAATGAGGGAATACTCTTGCTGTGCGGTGCAAAATAAATGGTGAAATGAATGGAAGTGTAATGTAGTGGAAGGTAGTGTAGCGAAGCGAAACGCTGTAACGAAATGGAACTGGAATGAATGAACCTTTTATTGCACATTGCCATCAACAACTAATGCTTTATTTTTTTCTGCACCGCTGAAAAGGGTGGTTGGGGTGTGTGGCTTCGGGGGGCTGTGCGGTGGGAGAAAAGACGGCTTCCATTTTATCAAAATGGCTATGGTATTGGCTATTTAACATAATGTTATTATGTGACAGCCTGTGCGGTTGGATGCTTGCATAAGCGATGGCAAAAGGCTGTGCGTAGCGAACACATAATGCCACATTATGTTATTTAGCTTCAGGCAGTTTTTATACTGGCATAAGCGGAACGGTGGTGGTGGTTGGAGTGTAGCGTTTTTTTGTTGCTATGCTGTGTTATGGCTTGGCTCTTTGGCTGTGGAGCAAAGCGGAACAGGCAATGTGCCAAATGCTTGGGGAGCATAGCCACAAAAAATATGACAGTTAAAAACTGACTGCAATACCATAGAGTGCTTTGAAGCGTTTGCCTTGTGTGGTGGCAAAGCACTAAGCCGTCTTTTCTGTGCGGTGGGTCGGGGGGGAAATGCTTGAAAATGAAACGAAAATGCAAAAAATGGCGTTATATAGGTGAACAAATATTTTTTTGACTACCTTTGCAGAACATTTCAATAATAAAATGGCAACAATAAACCAAATATCAGACTATGTTATTTTCAGATGCAAAGCTGAAGGTGATACTGATTTGAGTGCTTTGAAGCATCAAAAATTGTTGTATTACATTCAAGCCTGGCACTTGGCTTTTTATCAAAAACCTGCTTTTGAGGCTGATTTTCAGGCTTGGATACACGGACCAGTTAATAGAGAGATATACGAACTGTACAAGGACAAAAAGTACCTGTATAGCGAAATGAACTTAGAAGACATTACCGATACAGGAGTAGCTGAAAAATTGGAAGACGAATTGAAATTGCATATTGATACTATATTAGATGGTTATGCGAAATTTTCAGCAACACAGCTTGAAATTATGACACATCAGGAAGAACCGTGGATAGAGGCAAGAAAAGGGTTTGCACCTAATCAAAGATGTGAGAATATAATTAATAACGAAACAATGCAGAAGTATTATGCTGCAAGGTTGAACTAAATGGCGAAACAAAAACCTATAGTCGGGAAAGTAATAACGACAAATAAACCTGTCATTTTAGATAAAGGAAAAGACCAACAAAATTGGTCTTTTTCATTTAGGTACTATAATCAAACTGAATATTTCGGATTGGGTGAAATATCTACAAAATGGTTTGTATCACTCCTTGAAAAATTGAGAGATTTATGTAAGGAGGATTATGATAACTTTTTTAAAGATCATAGGATTAAGGATGCAAATCGTTACCATACAATTAACTGGGAAGCAAAGAATATTCCAATTAAAAGAACTGATATAGATTGGGTTGATGCTAATGTGATTGAGAATGAAGAGGACTATCCATTTTTTCAATTTCAAATTTCAACAGGACTTGGCAGAGTAATCGGGTTTTGGGAACAAGATTATAGATTTTTCAATATTGTATTACTTGACCCAAAACACAATATGCAACCATCTAAGGATTTCGATTACAAAGTAACTGACACTACGATTGAACAATGTGAGCTTTCTTCCTTATTGATGGATATTGATAACATTAAAGGATTAGGCTGTTTGATAGAAGGGTGTCAGTGCAAAGAAGAATTAAATAAGCTACCAACGAAATTGAACAGAGGTAGATTTGTCTATTTTCAATTAGAAGAAGAATACTACGGAGAATTTTTGGAGCAGACAAAAAATAAGAGTGTAAAACAACTCATAGAACTTGGTTTACTAAGTTCATAAATTGGTGCATAGAGCAGCATTAGGGATTGTAGCGAAAATCCTTTTGTGATAACAAAAGATTATAGCGGAAAGCCCGACCCGTAGGGTAATGCCCAAATGCTTTTTTTACATCAAAAATTTGTCGAAATCAAAGAGAATTATTATTTCTGATTATCCCCAGGCTAAATACTCACAGCCAAAATTCCAATTTGAACAAGTGTATTTTATATATGGATTACCATTTCTACTGATGCCCTCTTGCTTTATTTTACTACCCTTTTTACAAACTGGACATTTGCTTTGAGGGTCTTCAATATAGTTAGGGTCGATTTCATTAATGAACTTGGATTTGTAAGTGGAGTTAGTTGTAATAAATGTTTTCCTTTTTGACCTTGTAAGTGCTACATAAAATAAACGCCTTTCCTCCCCATTTATGAACTGGTCTGACTTTGATAGTAACAAATTCAATATTGGATCATCCGCCTGTTCGGATGGAAAACCATATTGACCCGAAACACAATTTAAAATTATTACATAATCACCTTGTAAACCTTTTGAACGGTGTACTGAAAGGAATTGAACTTCAAGATGTGGTAATTCCGAATATTTGATAGTAAAGTTTTTTTCTACATCATTATACTTCACAGAAAACAAATCAGTACGCTCTTTGTATAGGTCAATTATATGATTGTAACGAGACAAAGCCAAGATTGTCAACTTTTTTCCGTTGCCTACATTTTCAGCGTTGATTTGATTTAAAGCCTCTATGAGTGGGTATGGGTCATCATTCTTAAAACTATTGCTTGTAAGTATTTCAATTGGACTTATTGTATCATCAGTAAAAGGCTTTAACTCCTTTGCCGTTTGGTTGGGATTGGTTAAAATAAATTTACTGCTAATGTCTATCATACTTTTACTAAACCTATAAGTGGTTTCAATTTTTGAAAATTCTGTAACACCAAAGTGCTTTTCAAATTGAGTAAACAATGATATATCGCTACCGGCAAACCTGTAAATGCTTTGCCAGTCATCGCCAACTGCAAATAATCTGCAATATTTGTTGCTTTTCAAAAGTGAATTTATCAGATTAAAACGGCCAATAGATGTGTCCTGAAATTCATCTATAATTATGTATTTAAACTTGTTTTTGAATTTGTTTTTAGAAATGTAGCCCGCTGCATCATTAATCATATCACTAAAATCAATTAGGTTCTTTGATTTTAGATATTCGTTGTATTTGCTAAGAATAGGAGTAAATATCTCTAAGAAAAGCAAATAACGAGTTTTGATTTTTTCATCCTTGTATGTTGCTATTTGGTCGGTTAAGTTTTTAATTTCAAAATTATTGGACTTGAAAAGATTTAGAAAGGTGTTGATTAATGTATCTAATGCAGAAACTTCATCTTTTGCAATTGAGTTTAAAATCTGCCAAATTTCTTCATTCGACCTTTGCTTAAAAACTACTCCTTGTGCCTCTAATTTTTCTTTGAGATTTTCCAACAGCACCCCTTCTTTATTCTCGTATGAGTACGTTTCAACTAAAGTGGTTTCAAAATTTGTATGGGTCTTACGTTTCCAAGCAATGTCGGAATTGTATTTATCTTTTGCTGATAAGCCGTTAGAACTACTGAACCAATTTGGTACGTTATTATTCCTATCTATCAAACCAAAATGCTCAATGTAAATATCGTAGTCGGGTAAGTAAAAATCAGGTTTATATTGAGCATAAATATTGTCTGATGTCTTGTGCTGATATGGTTCCTCATATTTGTAATTGATACCGCTAAGAAATAAAAAGTTAGCAATTTGAACTTCTTCCAAACTTTTACAATATTCCCTCAACATTGTACGCCTGCCATTGATAACAACTTCAACCTGTTTGTAGGTTCTAATATTGTTGTCCTTTAGGTAAGTAATATACTCACCGTGGCTTTTAAAATCATTATCATCTTTTGCCTCTAATCGGTATTCTGTAATGAATTTTATAACCTTGCTTGCATAAACACTATCTTTAAACAGAGAATTAAAGATGTTTCGCATTTCTGTATAAAATTGCTTTTCCTCAATTACAGAAGGCATATTTTTTGTAGCTTCTCCAATTACTTTTCTGCCGAATGAATGGAACGTATTAACCTCAATATCAATGTTCATTTTCTGCTTGATACGATGCTTCATTTCATCACTTGCCTTCTTTGTAAATGTTATCAGCAATATATCTTCTGGATTAACCTTGAAACGGTCAATAACATAAGCGACCTTACCCGCAACAGTTGTAGTTTTACCACTACCTGCACCTGCAATTACTAAGTTGTTATCTTCATCCTTAATAACTGCTAAACGCTGCTGTTCATCTAATGATTGACCTTCAATATTTGAAAAAAGTGTATCGCATTCTTTTAATTCTCTTTCAATAAATTTCTTATTATAAGAGGTACGAATTGTTTCTCCAGTATCATAGTTGGTTCTTAGCTGTTTAATATCTGAAACAATAGAATTGTCTAATTTTAAAGTTTCAATACCATACTTACCTAATTCATTGTAAAGAGAACTTACTGAACCCTTCCAGAGAGATAGTTTATTGTTATTGAAATACCCATCTTTAAATGAAATGAATTTGGCAAATTTCTTATTCGCTAATAAAACATCTTGGTACAAGCCCTCTACAATTGCCTTCTCCTTTAGCCTTTTGGCTTCTGCCAACTCTAAACGTATTCTTTCTTGCTCTTTTCTACGGAGTGCCTTTTTATTCTGCTGAATTACTATGTAAGCAATTACAATAATCAGTATTACAGCGATAAATATTGTTAGAATGATATTGGGTGTGTCCATTTATTAAGAAAGCTGATTTTAAATGTTTCAATGCTTTGATTGTTATAAAAACCAAAGGTTGCTTTTGCCAAAGTCTGGTAAGTTTTCGTTTTCAAAGTGAGGGTAAATTTCTGCCACCATTTCGGGGTACTTGGTTGTTACTGGTAAATTCTGTTGGCTGATGCTTTTCCAATACATTCGGCTGAACTGATATACTTGGTCTATCAATTCTCTTACTACTTCTACATCTTCTACCAATTCTTCTTTTGTGGCGGTTATTGAAACTTTGATAGGGAAATGATAATCTTTAGGGAATAGTTTGCTATCCTCTGCATATCGTGTATTGTTGAACAGCAAATAGGAATTGTACCCAACTTTTACATATCTGCCACTACGAGGCATTTTACCCGGACTGCCCAAATCAAAACCTAATAACTCTTTGCTATCGGTTTTATTGATGGTTACTACAATTACTGGCAAATCTTTTTCACCCAAATTGTCTAACATTTTTAGGATGGGTTGCAACTCCTTTTTATCGGATATTTCTTTGTAAAAATGGATGATTACCCTTTTGGCTGTTTGGTTCTTCTCTATGAATTTCTCAACAGCATTGCTTATTGATCCTGCCAATAAATCGGTTTCATCTTCTCTAAAACAGTCAAAGTTTTCAAACACTCCTTCATTACTGAAACAAAAGGCACTGCCTACAAACCTGTGTGCTGAACCTTGTGGTTTAAATGCTCCTACACCTATTATTATTTCATCTTCCTTTACTCTTGCCAAACGCCACGGAATACCGCCAATTTTAGCCAATAAAGCCACATAAATATTAGGTATGAAGTAGTAGAAATCCTCTTTGTTTAAATGCTCTTTGTATAGCACCTGTGAGGATATTCCTTTGTTCAATAACAGTTCCTTGATTTTGTAATATGCTAAATGCTGTGGGTGGTCTTTTTCTGTCTTTGATATTGGGCTAATGTAAATGGCCACAAATCTTGAACTGGTATCATTAAATGATTTTAGTTGCTCTGCCACTTCCTCAAAAATAGTATCTGTGTTTTCAAATACTACTCTCTTTGACTTGTCAATACTAAGGGTTTGGTTGATGTAGTTTTGAAGGTTAGCAACTCGTTTTTCTACATTCTTAACTGGTCTGTTCCAACCGTTAATCATATAATCGTAGAGAGTATCTTTTATATATTCTCCATCGTCCTTGTGATAAATGAAAAACAGTTTAACGTGGTCTTCGGTAAATGCTTTTAATGGCTTGTGCCTCCAAATGCCAGTGCCAGGATTAATGTCTGTTTTACCTCCTTTAAACTCCAGTAAGTTTGAGTTGGGATGTGTTTCAAATACTTTGTTGTTAGGTACTTTGTAGAAACCATCTTTATTGAGCTTGAACATTGTTTTAAAAGCATCTGTATTGAGATAGGTATTATAGAAGTTCTCTAAATGCTTTAAATAGATTGGGAAACGGTTTTCTTTTTTCAGTTCCTCTTTCTCAATGATAAATTCTTTCTTTAGTGTATTGCTTAAAATTGGGTACAGTGTTTCTTGGTTCTGCCTTAAATCTTCTGGCATCTTCTCATACTTATACACTGTGCCGTTACAATTGACAAGGTTGTATTTGGTGGTATCAAAATCTGCTATTTCGGAAATGCTTTTGTGCAATATTTTAGAAGTGCCATTGTAAGCCACTACAAATTCATAACTGTTGGCTGTAACTTGGTTGAACTGGACTTTTACTGTAAAATTGTTGTATAACTGATATACTTGGTTCTTGTGCTTATCGTCTTTAAACCATACTTCAATATCATCTACATAATTCGGGAATACAATAGCCCCTTCAATACTCTTGAAATAATTAAATACCAAATGGCGGAAATAGTGGAGTGAAAAGTTTATAGCATCAGCAAACTTTATTTCTTTGGTAATTGCCCCTTCTCGTGGTGCTTGAAAATCAGTATAGTAATTCTTATGCTTTGCTTCTCTGCCTTCGGGGAAGGTTTCCATAATTTTACCCCAGTAGATGGGTGCAAAGCCTCTTTGCTTCTCACCATAGAATGAGAAAGTGCCTTTACTTGCTACTGGCGTAAACGGAATGATATTTAAT
>Ga0247836_1001384_pt1 | contig 39334 bp, 38 predicted proteins | sample LaCruzMarch2015__4_FD_187116 | JGI IMG/M metagenome (GOLD analysis project Ga0247836, IMG submission 187116) | Freshwater microbial communities from meromictic Lake La Cruz, Castile-La Mancha, Spain - LaCruzMarch2015_14m | ecosystem: Environmental > Aquatic > Freshwater > Lake | place: Spain... | reverse complement strand
ACCGTCGTTGTCAGATTTGAGATGTTGGTGGTGTTCGTCGCCGTCTGGCCTTCGACCGCTGTGATGCGTGTGCCATAGCCGTCAACTTGGCCTTGAAGGGCCCCGCCATCTCCCGCCAAATTGCCATTGGCATCGGTGGTTACGACCCGCAGCGGTCCAGTTTGCGCGGCGCGGCTGGCAGCAGTTCCCATTCCAGCGGCGGTGTAAGTGTTGGCTGACGAACCGATGGCAACTTGGTTGGCGCGCGTGGCGGTTACCCCCGCTCCAATGGCCGCTGAGTTTGTAAAGCCTACCGAAGCGCCACGCCCTAATGCCGTTGCTCCTTCTCCTGATGCGGTCGAGAATTCGCCAACCGCTGTAGCGTTGGCCCCGCTGGCAACCGCATCTTTGCCGAACGCCGCGCTGTCGGCACCCGTTGCTTCAGCGTTGGTGCCAACGGCTGTTGATCCCGACGCCACGGAATTGGCTCCGATGGCCACAGCCCCAGCCGATGACGCATTCGCACCAAGACCGACGGCGAGCGCATTGGTCTGACTTGCCGTTGCGCCTTGACCGACGGCCGTTGCGCCCGCTGTCGTTGCTTGCGACCCTTGGCCGAGAGCCGTGGAGTTCGCTTGCGAGGCATTTGCGCTCTGGCCGTAAGCGGAAGCGTTGCCACCGGCGGCTTGCGCCACACTTCCCGCAGCGGTCGATGTGTCACCACTTGCGGTCGCACCCTTACCGAAAGCCGACGTATCGGCGCCGCTGGCCGTAGCGGACTGACCATATGCCGATGCATTCAAGCCCGTCGCTTTAGACCCCGAGCCCGATGCCGTCGTATTGGTGGCGCTTGCTGTCGCCGTGACACCTGTCGCCGTCGAAAAATCGCCCGATGCCACCGAGACTGCGCCCGTTGCCGAGGCGCTTTGGGCGGTGGCGCGCGCACCTCTTCCAACGGCGGTGGTGTTATCACCATTGGCCAGAGACTGTGTGCCGATGGATGATGCATTGATGCCCGTGGCCTGCGAACTTGATCCAATAGCCGTGGCATTATTCGATGTGGCTCGCGCCGCACTGCCGATGGCGGTTGAATTGTTGCCCGCGGCCTCAGCCGCGCTTCCAATAGCAGCCGAGTCATTGCCGCCAGCTTTGGCGATAGCGCCAAGGCTCACAGAATTGTCGCCCGTAGCGGATGCGTACGAGCCCGTTGCAGAGGCGTTTTCGCCGGATGCGCTTGAGAAGTACCCGTTAGCGCTGGAGTAGTCGCCGGTCGCTTCTGAATGATACCCAAGTGCTGTGGCGCCGCTCGCTGAAGCTTTCGCTTCTTGACCACACGCGAGACCATAGGTGCCAGCCGTGGCGTTTGCCGAGCCGCCACCCGCCTGCTCGCAGACAAACTGCGCCTGCGCCGAGGTCGAGGCGGCGCCCGCCACAACGGCAAGTGTCAGCGCGCTGACGCTGGCGTTGAGCAGCGCGCGCGAGGCGGCAACTGGAATTTTTGACGGCAGTGCGGGAGCCGTAGCGGCGCCACTCGAGAGAGCAAGCCCGGGCAAGCCGGTGCCGTTGTCCGTGCCCCGATCGGCACGAACCTGACAAGACAGGTTACGCAAAACACAAACTCCTGAAAGTCGTCATGGGGCGGCAACCGGCCGCTTGGGCGTCTCCGCAATCGCTTGGGAGGAGGCGGGAGACGCCTTGAATATATACTTAAAGTTGTAAATTTACGGTTAATGCAATTTTTAGTATAGTCGCGTGGCCCAGCGATTTTGCGGTCTCTCACAGACCGTTGGCTGAGGTCTGGCGGCACACAACCCTGAGAACGCAGGCGCTCACGCTTTATCGATGATCACAGACACCTGCTGGCCAGAGTAGCCGATGAAACGATACTTCAGGTTGTGTTCGGCGACCCACTCGAAGAACGCTTTGTACTCGTGCTGCTCGTAGCCCTTGTAGTTGAAGAACTCGTCGAACACGACGACCGCGCCCGGCAAGAGGCGCGCCACCGTCAGGTCGAGCACGGTCTTGGTCGATGAATAAATATCGCAATCGACATGCAGGAAAGCGACCGGACCCGCGTTCCCCTGCAAAAACGGTGGCAGCGTGTCGTCGAACCAGCCTTCGACCAGCGTGACGTTGCCGGGCACTTTCGGCTTTGTACCGCCGCGGTCAAAATTGACCTTCGAATAGCGCGAACCGGCCCAGTCTTCTGGCAAGCCGCGGAAGCTATCGAATCCAAAGAAGGTGCGGGACGGCCAAAGTTTCGCCAGATGATTGATTGTGGTTCCCTTGTAAACGCCGAACTCCAGCGCCAGACCTTCGGCCGGGGCCTGCTTGAAGGCCATCTGCAAATGGTCGAGCTTGTTGGCTGCAAACAGCGCCTCGGGCATTTTCGCTTCGACGAAATCGGCGGCTTCCATCAATGCCCGCCGAGCCAACTCTTCGCGTAAGGCGGAAGCGGACTCGCGCCACACGTACTCGCGCGAGCGGGACACAGGTCCACGAGCCAGCGATGAAAATGCGCTGGTAATCACCCGTTTCAAGCCCATGTCCGTTCCCTCCAGGGCGTTCCGCCCTCTAAAATGCAGGTACTTCAGCCGCACACATTAGAATGTGTAGCCGTGAGCTTCGATTTCGTTGGCATACCAGCCCGCCACCAAAGCCTTGCTACGGCTGTCGTAGAACTCGCGATAGCGGTCTTTTGGCTTGTCGCTGACATTGGCCATCGGCAATTCGAGATCTTCGTTGAGCCCCATTGATGTGAGCGCCGAAGCAAAATCGCGAGTCACGTTCTCATAGCGGCCGACAAAATCAACGGCCACTTTGTTGTCGATCGTATAGATGTCCCACGACGAATAGCGCGCTTGCTTGGTCTGCTGAAGGAACGCCTCAAAGCTCGGCCGCTGCGCTAGGCCACGTGTCTTGTAAAAGTAGATCGAGACCTGCGCGTCCCACGGATTGCGCACAAACGCGAACTTGTAATAGCTGTTCCAAACAGTAGCGCCCAGATAGGCGCGGGCGCGCCATGCCGGCATATGCTCGAAAAACCCGACGCTTGGATGGTAGAGCCGTTCCGGGCGGCCCAGCAACCGGCGCCAAAGCGGGCGGGCGGGCTTCAAGGGGTGTTCGATCCGGTAGTTCTGGCCGGCAATCGCGCGCTGATCTTCCAGATCGCCGCGCGTCGGGGTGATCACGTCGTCGGCTCCGCACACCTGCGACAGCGCGATTTCCATACTGGAACTCGCCGTCTTGACGGTCTTCATAAAAATGAACTTGTGCTTATGCGAGACGATCATGCGCGCTCAGGTTCCGTGAGCTTTGTGCTCGCCGGAAAAACGGCGCGCCAGATGACGCAAATTCTCTGCCGTCCGCAAACGCATGAAGCGCGCGCCATCGCCCGGTTTGCGGGGCCAAGTGCGGAAGCCCGCGCGCGAGCGGCGCACCGTGCTGATCGCCTCCAAATGCGGGAAGTGCCGCGATAGGCGGTCGCGCCACCAATCATGCGAGCGGATGGTGACATGGGCGTTCCGGCCATCCGACAAAAGCTTTGAGGCTGGCTTGGTGTCGATAATGATCAGCGCGTCGCGGCACAGGCTGCGCATTTCCCCGATCACCGCATCGAGATCGCCTTCTTCGATGTGCTCGAGCACGTCGACATTGACAAGCAGGTCGAACACGCCAGAGGGCTTTTGCGAAAACGCCGGGATTGCGGGATCGTAACGGACCAGATTGGCGGGATAGCCAAGCTCCAGCATATCGATCAACTGCGATTGGCCGCAGCCGTAGTCGATGATCGAAGCCGGCTTCAAAAGTTGGATCTCTGGGCGGATGAAGCGCAGATTCTTGACCGACGTGGTGCCATAGGCCGTCGAAGCATGAATGCGGCGGTATTGATCGATCAACTCCGGATTGCCGGTCATGCCCATCTTCTCTGACGATGTGTCTCTTGCCGATTCGTGTGGAACGCCGCTTGAACCCTGCCATACCCGCAGCGCGTGCGGCTCGACTGTGTCGCAATTCCGGTTAGCCTGTTTCGAGCCTGCGCGAAAGTGCGCCCTAGGGTCACTCGTTGTTTTGCTCGCGGCGACTCCTATACTTGGCGCGTCCCGACTCCGCCCTTGGCGGAGCCGGCCGGGACGCGCGACGAAATGTGACGACTGCAAACGCGAGCGGCGGCCGGCTCCCTGAAAGGGAGTCGCCGCGAGCCAAGTAAAAAAGGCCACCGGAGGGGCGGTGGCCTTAGTTGCAGAGGGAGAAAGAGGCGAGGCAGAGGGAGGGAGAAAACTGCAGGCTGAGAGTGGGTTAGCGGCCGAAGCGCGGCAGCCACGAAGCGCGGTGGAGATTGTCATGTGCTTCAGCTTCGATGCGTGCTTCGGCTTCATTCTGCATCTTGGTGAGCACATGCTTTTCCTGACGCGTCAACCGGCCGTCGGCTTCGAAAGCACGTCGAACCTGGGCAATTTCGCGCTGATCCTTGCGCAACTGGCGGCCTTCGCGCCAAGTAATGGAGCCTTCCTGGCGGCCCTGTTCGATGGCGGTGACCTGTTCGGCCTGACGCGCTTCGTTGGAGTGTGCCAGTGCGCTTCCAGCGCCCGTTAACATCACAGCAGCTGCAAGAATGAGTTTCGAGGTGAAAGGGAATACGGTCATGGCGGTTGGCTCCTGTTTGGGGGGCTGGTTTGGTTCAAAACCCGCCGGCCCGTTGTTCGATACTGTGACCCTAGCCCCGCGCCGTTGAACTCAAACTGAATGCAAATTTCATTTGCCGTTCATCTCACCAACGCCTTTTTGCTGGCACTCTGCCAGCCTCGGCCATGTGGTTCACGCCGGCCATGAATGCCGCACTTGATAAATACCCACGCGGATAATATAACATCCCCACATATTTGCTCTTGCCAGCTGGAAACCCTGGGACACGCTTTCATGCAAACCGGACTTGCTGCACGGATCGCAGTTGCGGGGCTGCTTTCGGCCCTGATCTGGCTTGCCATTCTGGCAGCCCTATGAACCAAGCCGCAAAGACGACAGAACACAGCTCACCCTCATGACCCCTGCCCTCGCGCCCGCCCTGACCTTCGACCGCGTAACCCTCGGGTACAACGGCCATCCGGCCGTTCATCATCTTGCGGGCTCGGTAGCGCCAGGGACTTTGCTCGCCATCGTCGGTCCCAATGGCAGCGGCAAGTCGACTTTGCTCAAAGGCCTTGTCGGCGCGCTACGGCCGCTTGAAGGCCGCATCGATCTCAATGGCCTTGACCGCCAAGACATCGCCTACCTGCCGCAACAGGCCGAAATCGACCGGTCATTTCCGGTGACGGTTTGCGAACTCGTTTCTATGGGGCTGTGGCGCAAGACCGGTGCCTGGCGGGCGATCAACGCCGGGCATCGGCAAACAATCGCGCGCGCTATCTCGAGTGTCGGCCTCGAAGGCTTCGAACAGCGCACGCTGGACACGCTGTCGGGCGGGCAATTGCAGCGCGCGCTGTTTGCCCGTGTTCTGGCGCAAGATAGCCCGCTCATTCTGCTCGACGAGCCTTTGAATGCTATCGACAGCAAGACTGCGGCCGATCTCATAGCTCTCATTCAGCGCTGGCATAGCGAACGGCGCACGGTGATCGCCGTGCTGCATGATCTCGAACTCGTCAAGGAGCAGTTCCCCGAAGCCCTGTTGCTGGCACGAGAGACCATCGCGTGGGGGCCGACGTGTGATGTGGTGACGCCGGGCAATCTGCTGCGCGCACGCGCCATGTCGGAGTACTGGGACGAAAAAGCGCCGTGGTGCCGGGGAGATACCCGCTGATGATGCCGCACGACGCGTTGATCGCGCCCTTCACCGACTATGCCTTCATGGCCCGCGCGCTGGCCGGGTGCATCGCCCTTTCGTTTGGTGCCGCCCCTATCGGCGTCTTCCTAATGCTGCGCCGTATGAGCCTTGCGGGCGATGCCATGGCGCACGCCATCTTGCCGGGCGCGGCGATCGGCTTTCTCATCTCGGGCTTACAGATTTTACCGATGACTCTTGGCGGCATGATCGCCGGGCTTGCCGTCGCCCTGCTCGCTGGCCTCGTCTCGCGCACCACTATGCTGAAAGAAGATGCCAGTCTCGCAGCATTCTATCTGATCTCGCTGTCGCTCGGCGTCTTAATCATCAGTATGAAGGGCACCAACGTCGACTTGCTGCACGTACTGTTCGGCACCGTGCTGGCACTCGACGATCCCGCTCTCTACTTCCTTGGTGGCGCGTCAACGCTGTCGCTGTTCGTGCTTGCGATCATCTACCGGGCCTTGATTGCCGAATGTGTCGACCCTGGCTTCCTCGGCGTTGTCAGCCGGGCGGGCGGCATTGCGCATCTCGCCTTTCTCGGGCTCGTGGTTCTCAATCTCGTGTCGGGCTTTCAGGCACTCGGCACCCTGCTCGCCGTCGGCATGATGATGCTGCCCGCCGTTGCGGCACGCTTCTGGGCTCAGACGCTGCCCGGCATGATGGCGGCGGCCATTGCAGTTGCACTTCTCGCAAGCGTCATAGGCCTATTGGTGTCGTTCCATTTCGGCGCCCCGTCCGGACCGGCCATTACGTTGACCGCGGGTGTCGTCTACCTCGTATCCCTGCTGTTTGGCCGCCACGGCGGGCTGTTTTGGAAACTGCTGCCGCCGCGCCACCGGACGGCTTGAACACTTTAACGATGGAGTGAAGCATGACCACGTTTTCCAAAGTTTTGACGGCCGCCATTTGCGGTTGCATGGCTTGCGCCAGCGTTGCTATGGCGCAAGACAAAATTCCCGTGGTCGCGTCGTTTTCAATCCTGGCCGATATGACAGAACGTGTCGGCGGCGATCGCGTTGCCGTGCAAACACTCGTCGGCCCCGAGCAGGACGCCCATGTATTTCAGCCAACGCCGGCTGCGGCAGCTAACGTCAGCAAGGCACGGCTGTTGATCACCAATGGGCTCGGCTTTGAAGGCTGGATTGACCGGCTTGTGGCCTCGTCTGGCTACAAGGGCGCAGTTGTGGTTGCCACCAACGGCATCGAACCGCTCAAACCCGATGAAGACGATCACCATGATGACCACAAGGACGGCGGCGAACACGGTCACGGCAATGTCGATCCGCACGCATGGCAGAACGCCGCGAACGCGCTGACCTACATCGAGAACATCAAGGCCGGCTTGTGCGCCGCCGACAGCGCCGGGTGCAGCATCTACACAGACAACGCCGCCAAATACGCCGCTGAAGTCTCGGCTCTCGATCAAGACATCAAAATCCGTATGGCAGTTCTTCCTGCGGCAAAGCGAAAAGTCATCACGTCACACGATGCCTTCGGATATTTTGCCAAAGCCTACGGCATCACGTTCATTGCCCCGGTCGGCATGTCGACGGAATCAGAGGCCTCGGCCAAAGACGTAGCGCGCATCATCCGCCAGATCCGCAAGGAGAAGGTGACGGCACTCTTCGTTGAAGGCATTTCGGATGCCCGGCTCATCGAGCAGATCGCGCGCGAAACCGGCATCAAAGCCGGTCCCATTCTTTACTCTGACGCACTGTCTAAGCCCGAAGGTCCGGCCGCAACCTACCTTGGCATGATGCGGCACAACGCAGATCAACTGACGCGCGCAATGGCGGGATCGTGACAGCGTCGCGCCACGCTAGAGACTGATCTCGACCTGCTCACCGTATGCAGGCACGAGTGCCGGCCACTGGTCTGCTGGCACGCCCGCAAGTGTGCCGCGTATGGCCGCGACCGGCCCGCCATGGGCGATCGCTGTCACGTCGGCATCGTGCCGGGCTACACTTTCCAGCCAAGCCATCGCCCGGTCGCGCAGTTCATAGGTCGTTTCGCCTCCACCCGGGCGGAAGCTGTCAGGCGCGGTGACCATTCCCATCATGGCACTCCCGGTTTCGGCGAAAATGGCGTTCCATGACCGCCCTTCCCACGTACCGAAATTACATTCGGACAGACGGGGTTCGGTAACGAGGTTCTGGCTTGAGACCTGCGCCACGAGCCCAGCGAGATAGCGCGCGCGGCGCAACGGAGAGGTGACCAGCAAGGCCCCTTCGCTTAATGCGAGCCGGTGCGCGATATCCCTGGCCATCAGCCGTCCTGCAGAGCTCAAACCCACGTCCGAACGCCCATAGCAGCGCCCCTTCCAATGGGCCGCAACCTCGGTGTGGCGAATGAGAATGACACGGCCCATGGCTAGTGCACGCGCGCGAACGCGAGCGTTGTCGCGACAATGCCGGTATAAGCGGCAAAGCCGAGACAGTCGCCTGTAGCGCCGCCGATGCGCGCTATAAGATAAGCGCGGAACCAGAGCGCAAACACCGCAAGAAGTGCAAGCGACGCGCCCAGCGCGACACCGTCACGAACAACAGCCCAGACGAGAACGGGCGCGATCAGCAGCGCCGCGACGGCAAACACGCCGGGGCTGGCCTCTCCGCCCACGTGTGTCGAAAGCCCTTCGCGGCCAGCCACTGGCGGCACGATGACCATCAGGGCAACAACCAGTAAGCGGCCCAGCGCGCCAGAGACGACGAGCGCCGTGGCGGCCGTCTCGAAATCGCCCATGCTCATCAAACCAGACGCGCGCAAGGCCACGGCCAATAACAATCCCATCACTCCAAAGCTGCCCACACGGCTGTCTTTCAGAATGCGAAGTATGTCTTCCTTGGTCCAGCCGCCGCCGAAGGCATCGCAGAAATCGGCCACTGCGTCTTCGTGAAAGGCTCCCGTCAAAGCCGCCTCAACGGCGAGGGCTGTCACCACCGCCACAGGAAATGGCAACACGTGCAGAAACAGCCATAGGCACAAGGCCGTTATCGCTCCGATCAACGCCCCGACCAGAGGAAACGCCACACGGCCCCGGCGCAAATCTTGCGCGAAGAGAGCGGGATCGCGCGCCGTGCCACCCGGAACGGGAATGCGCGTCAGGAATTGAATGGCCGCAAACAACGCGCGCAGCCAAGATGCATCCAGCATGTGACCCGTGCGCGGAGCGCCGCTCATCCCGCGACTTCCTTCAAGGTTGCCACACCCGACAACAAATTCGCCGCCGCATCGAGCATGGGCAACAACAGAAGTGCACCGGTCCCTTCACCCAAACGCATTTGCCAATCCAAGAACGGCTCGAGCCCCAATTTTTCGAGAGCAATGGCGTGCGCGGGTTCCGCCCCGGTATGCGAAGCGATCGCAGTCTCAAGCGCCGCCGGATCGACCGAAGCGGCAATCAGCGCCGCCGCCGCCGAAACGACGCCATCGAGCACGATCGTCACTTCCGCATGCGCGGCGGCGGCAATGGCGCCAGCCATGGCAACAATCTCAAATCCGGCCACGCCCGCCATGGCCGTCACGGGGTCACTATCGGTATATTCGATAGCCCGCGCGACGGCATCCGCGACGACTTCGTGTTTCTTCGCCAGCGTTACACTCGTGGACCCAGCGCCTTGGCCGACGGTCGCGCCCGGATCTGCCTGGGCGATAAGCGCGATAAGACACGCGGCTGCCGTGGTGTTGCCGATACCGACTTCGCCGACGGCAACAACTTTGCAGCCTTCCTTGGCACACGCGTTGAGCGCCTCCTCGCCCACCATCCACGCCGCCCAGAATTGATCGGGCGTCAGCGCGTGGCCTTGCGCGAGGTTGCCCGAGCCGCGCGCGACCCGCGCATCGCGATATATGGCGCCACCGGGCGGCGCTTCAATCATTGAGCCCACATCGATCAAAGCAACCGGAGTATCGCAGCACGCGGCCAATGCCGAGCATGAGGCGCGCCCGTTAGCAATGACCCCGATCATGGCCGAAGTCACCGCCGATGGCCAAATTCCGACGCCCTCTTCGACAACGCCGTGATCGCCCGCAAAGATGAGCAATTTTCGCGGTTTGGTTTTCGCCTTAAGTGTGCCTTGGGTCACTGCGAGGCGAATGGCGAGCGCTTCGAGCTTACCGAGACTGCCAGGTGGCTTGGCGAGGCTATCGAGATGGTCCTTAACCGTTTCAGCGTCGAGCATGGAGGGCTTTCGTGGGGTGCCAGGAAGTTGGAAGACCTTATACAGCATAAGCAAAAGGCCCCGTCTCCGGAGCCTTTCGTAACGCAACGGTGAACGGCGGCAGAATTAGCCGACGATCTCATCCAGACGGAAGTTCATCGAGATTTCACGGTCTGCAGCAGCTGCGCTGTCCGAACCGTGGCTCGAGTTCTCACCCTTGGACACGGCAAACAGCTTGCGGATCGTGCCTTCGGCGGCTTCCTTGGGGTCGGTAGCACCCATAACTTCGCGATATTTGGCAATGGCGCCTTCACCTTCCAGAACCTGCAGCACGATGGGGCCGGAAGTCATGAAATCGCACAGTTCGCCATAGAACGGCCGTGCGGCGTGCTCTTCGTAGAACTTCTCGGCTTGTGCGCGCGTCCAGCGCACGCGCTTCTGGGCGACGATACGCAGGCCAGCCTTTTCGATGACGGCATTGATGCCGCCCGTCAGGTTGCGCTTGGTGGCGTCCGGTTTGATGATCGAAAAGGTGCGCTCGATGGCCATGGGGTCACTCTGTTTGCAGGTTGGAAAATGTTGTGCAGAAACGTTGAGACCGTTCGCGCGGCCCGCCGCATTTGTTGCGCCGCGTTATAGGCGGGCCGGTATCCTGCAACAAGCCGGATTACGCCCGATAACACGGGCCATTCGAGCGCCTAGACACTCTGCCGCAGTTTTCTGAGACCTCATTGGGCTTTGCCCCTAAAAAGACCAGGATTAACTGGTCCACGATTAAAATCGGGCTGGGCTTGCAGTCTGGGGTTGATCGCCCCAAACTTGAGTCAGCCCGATTTTTAGCGAATCGTGGCGCGAAGGGTCCGGAACTTTTAGTCCACGCGCTTCAGGTTGACGTTTTTTGAAATACCCATCCAGCCCGCACAAGCCTGTGCGGCACGGTGGAATTGGTAGATATGAGCAGTATGGAAGCTGGCATTCATTGGTTTATCGCGCGAGAGGGCCGCCAGCACGGGCCCGTCTCGGATTTGGAAATGCGCAAGCTGGTCGAGCTCGGCCATCTGCGGCATACGGATTTGCTATGGCGTCAGGGCTTCCCCGATTGGCGCCCCGCGCCGACCGTGTTCGCCGGCAGCCCGGCACCGCTGTCCGCACCAAACCCGCCGCGCCCGGACCGTCCCACCAACAACGCGGCTTCGCCAACCGTCATGCCGCGCTTCGAGGCCACGCAAGGCCGCGGTGCCATGAGTTCGGCCCAGCCTGGTACTGAGGCAAGTGCAGCTTCCGCTCAATCACGCGGCTCCTTTATTCCGCAACCCGACAACATGCCTCAATCGGGTGCACACGGGTTCGGCGCTTACCCGGCAGCGGCGGCCGAGGCGCGCCCGCGCGGCCCCGGCATCGACCAGCGCAACGATCTCCAGTTCTCGCCGATACGAACGGAAGGCAAAGCGGCCCAGCCTCGTTTCGACAGCTCCGCGACCACGCCCTACCACGATGTCACCTCGGCGACGGATTTCAACGTCCAACCGAAATCTGCTGTCTTGGGGCGCTTGCTTGCCGTCGCGAGTATCGCCGCGCTTGCGGCAGGCGGATGGTACGTCGCCAGAAATTACGGCGCGGACATCTCTGCGTTCATTGCTTCGAAAACAGCGATAAGCGATCCAGGCGCGCCGACAGAAGCCGCAGCGCCCGCCCCTGCGCCGGCCGCCGAAGCACCAACCGATACGATGGCGACGGCGACCCTCGCTGGCGCGCCGCCTGCCGATCCGGCGGCCACAGCTGCGGCGGTTCCCGTTGCTGCCACGCAGCCGCTAGCACCCGAAAAGCTGATGGCCGTGAGCGCAGAACTCGAAAAGACGGCGCACTGGCGGCTTATCGCTACAGAATTCCCGGATTGGTACCGCGAACGTGTCGCGGGCGCTGCCGGTTTGGCGGAAGCGGGCAAAACGCAACCGGAGATTTCGAAATTCCTCGTCCAGTCGCTGGTCGATCTGCGGCGCTCGCAGGCCGAAGCGGCCCTCGCGGCAAGTTCGGGCACGCTGAAATCGCTGGCGACTGCGTTCAAGGCTTCGGTGACGCGGCTATCTAAGGAAGGCACGCCGACCTGCATGGCTTTCATCATGTCGGGGGAATCGCACGACTCGGTCGTCTCGGTCATCAACGACCCCGCACGCAATGCCGAACTGAACGCGCATCTCCTCGCGGTATTTACCGCCGTCGCCGAGGGCCGCAAGACAGCAACGCCTCACGCCGATCCTGCCGAGGGCGACTACAAGATGCTGGTTTTGGAGTTGGTGAAGAACGGCTGGACGCAAGCGGAACTGGAACTCTTTGCTGATCCCAAAGGTGCAAGCCGCACCACGCCTGAGCGCTACTGCCAGATGATGCAAGATTTTTTCGCGGCGCATCTTTCGATTCCCGACCCTGCCATCCAAGAGCGCCTGCTGCACCGGACGCTGAAACTGGTTGTCGCTGGCTGACGGCTTAGCCGCGCAGGGTCAATCGTCGAAGGCGCAAGCGACGAACAACAGGCCGGCGGCAATCGATACGGTGGCGCCTGCGTAGACTAGGAATTCAAGCACTCTATTCTCCGTTCGGGGCCGATGGGCCATCCAGTGCAGGCGCTTGCCCTGACCGCACAGACGGCAAAATTGGATGCCGCGACGCGGCAGGCGCCCCGTTACACAGCAGAACTGGATAGACCGGGCAAGCTTGCGCCCGGCCCATCCAGTCACGTCCCGCTGACGATACGCCGTCACATCGAGACGTTCTGCACTGCTCTCGACCTGTGCGGGGGGCATGGTCTCGAGCGGTGCTATCGGATACGACAACGGGGGTAACCGGAAAAAAGTCCGCAGAAGTTGTCGTCCGCCTGTGGATAACTTTTCCGGGTGCAAACCGAGGCACTCCGCGCGGCGGCTTCTGGCCTGCCTGACGCCTCAGACCTGAGGCCGAAAGCCTCGATTTGGATGTGGCTGGTTCCCATGCCCGCCAATCTGCTCTATTGCGGCCCAACCATGCTGAACATCAACGGTCTGACATACCGCATCGAGGGCAAACCGATCTTTGAGGGCGCTACGGCGACGATTCCCGACGGCCACCGCGTCGGCCTCGTCGGCCGCAATGGCGCGGGCAAATCGACCTTGCTGCGCCTCATAATGGGCGAAGCCCAGCCCGACGACGGAACGATCACGATTCCAAAGGGCGCCCGCATCGGCCACGTCGCCCAGGAAGCTCCGGGTGGGGAAACCTCGCTCATCGATTGGGTGCTCGCGTCCGACACCGAACGCGCCGGACTGCTTGACGAAGCAGAGACCGCGACCGACCCAGAGCGCATCGCCGAAATTCAGGTCCGCCTCGCCGATATGGGGGCCCATGCCGCGCCCGCACGTGCGGCTGCCATTCTTGCCGGTCTTGGCTTTGACGAAGCGGCCCAGAACCGGCCGTGCGGATCGTACTCTGGAGGGTGGCGCATGCGCGTCGCCCTCGCCTCGGTGCTGTTTCTTGAGCCTGATATTCTCATGCTCGACGAGCCGACCAACTATCTCGACCTTGAAGGCACGCTGTGGCTCGAGACCTATCTGAGAACTTATCCGCACACGGTCGTCATCGTCAGTCACGACCGCGACCTGCTCAACCGTGCTGTCGGTTCGATCCTGCATTTAGATAAGGGCAAACTGACACTCTACACGGGCGGCTACGATACGTTCGAGGAGACCAGGCGCGAACGCCAGCGCCTCGAACTCAAAATGAAAAAGAAGCAAGACGACGACCGCCGCCGCATCCAGGCGTTCATCGACCGCTTCAAGGCCAAAGCGACCAAAGCCAAGCAAGCCCAGAGCCGCGTCAAGGCGCTGGCAAAAATGCAACCGATCGCAGCACAAGCCGAAGACCGCGTGCCGCCTTTCATTCTGCCCGATCCCGAAAAGCTGCTGGCGAGCCCTCTGCTGCGCTTGGAGGATGCCACTGCCGGTTACACGGCCAATCAGCCAATTTTATCGAAGCTGACCCTGCGCATTGACCAAGACGACCGCATCGCTCTGCTTGGCCAAAACGGCAATGGCAAATCGACGTTTGCAAAGTTGTTGGCGGGGCGCATGGCGCCGCTGACAGGGAAGGTGTGGGGCGTCAACAAGGTAACTGTCGGCTATTTTGCCCAGCATCAACTCGACGATCTGCACCCCGACGCGACGCCTTACGATTATATCGTCAAGCTGATGCCCGATGCCACCGAAGCACAAAAGCGCTCGAAACTCGGTACATTCGGTTTCTCGATCAACAAGGCCGATACCAAGTGCAGCAATCTTTCCGGCGGCGAGAAAGCGCGCCTCCTGTTGTCCCTGACGGCGTTCCACGGCCCGCATTTGCTGATCCTCGACGAGCCCACAAACCATCTCGAGGCCCTTATCCACGCCCTTGCCGAATATCAGGGTGCAGTCATCTTGATCAGCCACGACCGCCACTTGGTCGAAGCATCGGCCGACCGGTTATGGATCGTGCGTGGCGGAACTGTTATGGCCTACGACGGCGACATGGACAGTTATCGTGAAGAACTGCTGTCGACGCGAACCATCACCAAGCAGCGCACAAATGGCAGCGACCGCGATGCCGAAGCCAAATCGGGCCGGGCCGATACCCGGCGCGCTGCAGCCGAACGCCGCTCCGAGTTGGCGCCGTTGAAAAAGATCATGCAAGCGGCTGAAAAGCAGGTCGAAGTTTTGTCGGCGCAGCTTGCAAAAATCGACACAGCGCTTGCCGATCCGAAGCTTTACGAAGATGCCGCGCGCAGCCAGAAACTCGCGCTCGATCGCGGCCAGATCGCAAAACAACTGGCGACTGCTGAAGACGCTTGGCTCACGGCCACTGGTGCCTACGAAGAAGCCGCATCTGAGTAAGTACCCTACCTGCGGGCGGCTTCTTATGACACTTGGATGTCAATCGATGTGACACCCTTTTCAACATCATTCACAAGCAAAACACTGACAACAAATTCTATAAAGCCAGCATCTCATTTTCAGTTTATGACACTATGAAGGGGCTGGTCTGCTCGACCTTGCGGGGTTGGGTCGTGCAGACATGGCGGGCGCCATTCTGTTGTGGCAGACCAGTTCCTTATTTTCGTTCTCTTCTGATTTTATTCATCTATTTTGCCTTCAGCCCGCTTTGCGACTCGGGCACAACTGCGCTGACCAATGGCAGTTCGAATCGCAGACAATCACATGCGACCGTCGGAATTTTCTCGCGGCCCTTCGACCGGCGCATGACGACGATGCCCAGAGCCGAAAGCCGTTGCAGCGTGCGCGTGAGGCTTGCTGTCGGACGCCCCGAAATTCGGGACAGTTCCGCCAGAGACTGCGGCCGCCGCAACTTAATCATTTGCAATAGCTCGACATTGCGACCGGAAATGAGCCGCATAACCTGCTCCGCCGTCACCTTGTGAGGCTGGCGGGCCGCCACGTCTGTGGCATCCCCGTTTTGTGCCATTGCGGCGGGATCCGCCACGTCGGGCTGACCAATCTCGATCAGCAGAACTCTTTCGTCAGAGAAAGTCTCCATTGATGGGCTCTCTAGAGTTGGGCGCTCCGGCAAAATAGCCAAGTATCCTCGTTGAGACGGTTCTCCGAGACGAGGGTAACCTCGCGCGATCATGCCAAGTGAACGCAAATGGTTGCGCACAAGATCACCTCATCAATGGTTAGAATTCAGCCAACCGGCGCATTGCGCCCTAGATCTTGATCCAGTGGCCATCGATACGGCGGCTGCCCTCTGGCGGCACCCCGCAGTAAAGGTACGTCCAGGCTTCGAGACGCCCGCCAGTTGCAAGCAAAACAGGCCGCGAGACGCGCTCGAAATTGAACCGGTTGCGGCCGTCGCTCATCAGCCCCTCATAGGGATCAAGCCAAGCAAACACCGCTTCGGGCACGATGAGACGGACAACCTCACCATGGATGCGGTCGCTGGCATCTTCGCTGTCGGTCGCTCCGGGGTAGCTGCCCAGATCGTAAAGGCGGCCGGCCATGATCGCAGGGCCGAGGCTGACGCACTCAGCACGCAGTTTTTCCCGGCGCGCGCGGCCCAGGCGCCCCGGCGCCGATGGCATCAGGGTACCGTAAATAAAAAGATGCTGATCGTCAGGCGCCACGATCGCGGCTGACAAGTGCGCGGGCGGCATCAGCAAGGTGCTTTGCGGTAATGCCAAAATGTTCAAACAGCTTTGGCGCGGGGGCGGATGCACCAAACCCGCTCATGCCGATGAAGCGGTCGGACTTGCGCAGCCACTCATGCCATCCTTGAGCGATGGCGGCCTCAATGGCAACGCGCGGCGCGTTGCCCAGCACGGCGGCCTGATAAGCCTCCGATTGCGCTCGAAACAACTCGAAACTCGGCATCGAAACGACGGCTGCTTGAATACCATCTTTGGCGAGCGCGGCTGCGGCTTCCATAGCCAGCGCCACTTCCGAACCCGTGGCCAGCAACGTCACATCCCGCTTGACCGGTTCGCTCACCACATAGGCGCCCATGGCCGATAGGTTTTCCGATCCCTCGCGGACTTTGAGAACCGTCGGAACCGCATCGCGCGTTAACGCCAAGACGGACGGTGCTGTGGTGGATTTGAGCGCAATCTCCCAGCACTCGATCGTTTCCAGCGCATCGGCAGGGCGCAAAACCTGAACATTGGGAATGGCGCGCAGTGCGGCGAGATGCTCGACCGGCTGATGCGTTGGTCCATCTTCGCCAACGCCGATCGAGTCATGCGTCATGACATAGATGACGCGCTGCTCCATCAGCCCGGAGAGACGGATGGAGGGGCGGCAGTAGTCGGTGAAGACAAGAAACGTCGCGCCGAAGGGAATGAACGAGCCATAAAGCGCCATGCCGTTCATGGCAGCCGCCATACCGTGCTCACGCACGCCGAAGTGAATGTAGTTGCCCTCGAAGTGACCGGGCATAACCGGGGCATAGTGCTTGGTCTTGGTGCCGTTCGACGGCGTTAGGTCGGCCGAACCGCCGACGAGTTCAGGCACCGCGCCAATCAAATGTTCGAGCGACATCTGCGACCAAACCCGCGAGGCGCGCTTGGCCGTATCCGCTGCGAATTGCGCCTTGGCGGCGGCAACGGCTGCATCGATAGCCGCGCTGCGTGAGGCGGCAGCTGGGCGTTCGAAGGCAGCCATAACGCCGGCCCCGGCCTTGGCAACCCGCTGTGCCCATGCTGCGTGTTCGGCCGCACCGCGCTTGCCCAGGGAACGCCAGGCGGCAAGAATTTCAGCCGGCACTTCGAACGGCGGGTAAGGCCAGCCGAGCATTTCCCGCGCCGCTTTGATTTCTTCCGCACCAAGCGGGCTGCCGTGCGTATCCTTCGTGCCCTGCTTGTTCGGCGCGCCAAATCCGATGATCGTCTTGCACGCAATCAACCACGGTTTAGAGCTGTCGGCCTTGGCTGTGGCCAGTGCCTTCGAGATGGCCTTTGTATCGTGACCATCGATGCGCACCGTGTTCCAGCCGCAAGCGGCAAAGCGGGCGAGTTGATCGTCCGACACCGATAGGCTGGTCGCGCCGTCAATCGAAATGGAATTGTCGTCCCATAGGACAATGAGCTTGCCCAGCTTCAAGTGGCCGGCAAACGAAATCGCTTCGTGGCTGATGCCTTCCATCAGGCAGCCATCGCCAGCAATGACGTAGGTATGGTGGTCGACTATGTCCGAACCGAGCCGCGCGCTCAACATGCGTTCGGCCAATGCCATACCGGCGGCATTGGCAAGCCCCTGACCTAGCGGGCCGGTTGTTGTCTCGATGCCAGCCGCGTGCCCATGCTCGGGATGGCCCGCTGTTTTAGAGCCCAGCTGCCGGAAGCTCGACAGGTCGGTCATGTCCATGCCCGGATAGCCGGTGAGATGCAGCAGCGAATAGAGCAGCATCGAGCCGTGGCCAGCCGACAGGATAAAGCGGTCGCGATTGGGCCACAGGCTGTCGGCCGGATCGAAACGCAAGGCTTCGGCAAACAGAACCGTCGCCACATCGGCCATGCCCATCGGCATACCCGGATGACCGGAGTTGGCCTTCTGCACCCCGTCCATGGACAACACGCGGATCGCGTTCGCCATCTCGCGGTAGTTGAGTGCCGCTGTGCCGGCCACTTCTGCCTTAGCTTTGCTCATGTCGGGGAGTGCCTGGAGGTTACCGGGGCGAGGTTGATCGCGGCCCGTATTGTGACAACTATATTCCAGGCCACGTTTATCGGGGCGGGAGGGCCGAGTCTATGGTTCGTCTCCCCCGTGCACGGCAAAAAAGGCGCCCCAGCGGACCGGAGCGCCTTCTTCAGATGAAGTTTGAGCCCGCTAAACCCCTTAGTGGGGGAGCAACACGCGATTGATGACGTGAATGACGCCATTTGATGCATCGACGTCTGCTGTCACGACGCGCGCGCCATTGACGGTGATACCGCCGTGCCGGCGAACGGAAATCTGACCGCCATTGACCGTTTTGACGTGGGTGCGGCCGGCCTTGATGTTGCGCGATTTGATCTCGCCGGAGACGACGTGATACTTCAAAATGGACGCAAGCTTATGCTTGTTCTCTGGCTTCAATAAGCTGGCGACGGTGCCCTTGGGCAAGCGCGCGAAGGCCGCGTCCGTCGGGGCGAACACAGTGAAAGGGCCAGGCCCGCTGAGCACCGGGGCAAGACCAGCGGCCTTTGCAGCGGTGAGCAGAGTATTGAATTGGCCAGCACCCTTAGCGACTTCGACAATATTCGCGGCATTGGCCGATGCGGCCGATACAGTAAGCCAGACAGCAGCCGCACATAACTTGATGAACTTCATACAGTGAACCTCTTGAGATCAATTGACACGCACGGAGTTATCAACGCACGGCGCAGCGGGCGCAGATTGGACGTGACCAATATTTAAGGATCACGCGTCATAGCTCGGGACTTTGGGTTCGCTCGAAAGGCATCGCCACCACATTGCGACGACAGAACCGTGATGCGTCCACTCACTTAGGCGGGGATTGCGGCAGCAAACGCAGATCTTCGGCGGCATCTTCTTCAAACAGCTGTTGAAGCGTCGCCGCATCGCTGCGCGCCTTGGCCTGCATCCGTTCGGTATCGGAATAGTGCTTGTAATCCTCATTCAAGCGGCGCTCGTCATGAGCCCGGAACGTGCGAACCGTCCTCTCGGCCTCGCGCTCGCTGAAGCCCAATTTCACCAGCAACTGCCGTGTGGTTTCAAGCGACGACAGAAACGTCTCGCGCTGAACATTCTTGACGCCAAGGTCATAGAGCCGGTGGACGTGATTGCGGTTGCGCGCCCTGACGAAGATGGGAACCTTCGGGTGTTCGGCCGTGACCATTTCCGCGATCCGGAGCGAGGCTTCAACGTCATCGATTGCGAGCACAAAAGCGCGCGCTTTGCCGATTTGGGCCGCCGCAAGAATTTCAGGCCTGCTTGCGTCACCGAAAAACGCCTGCGACCCGAACTTGCGCACCAACTCAATTTGCTCGGAACTGATATCGAGCGCGGTGAAGGGAATTTTCTTGCCGCGCAGGATACGCGCAACGATCTGGCCATACCGGCCAAAGCCTGCAATGACGACATGGCTGTCGTTCTCTGCTGGTGTTTCATAGACTGCAGCCGATGGCGTAGATTTTACCAGCGCTGTATCGGCCATCAGCAACAACGGCGTCAGCACCATCGACAACGTCACGACCAAGGTCAGAACCTCAGAGACGTCTTGCGCAATGACGTTGGCTGCCACTCCAGCCACAAACAGCACAAACGCGAATTCTCCGCCCTGGCTGAGAGAAAGCCCGAGCCGCCGCGAGGCGCGCGCGCCAAAGCCCGAGCGCATGCCGAGCGCCATGAGCACAAGCGTCTTGATCGCGACGAGCAGAACCGTCAGACCGAGCACGGTCCACGGATCGCGCAGCAACAGATCGAGATTGAGAGACATCCCGATCGCGGTGAAGAAAATTCCCAGCAGCAAGCCTTCGAAGGGCTGAATATCGGCTTCGAGCTGATGACGGTAGGAACTCTCGGCGAGCAATGCGCCTGCGATAAAGGCCCCCAGCGAGGCCGAAACGCCCACCTGTTCCATCACAAGCGCCACCGTCACGACCGTGAGCAAGGCCGCAGCAGTCATGGCTTCGCGAACTTTCGTGCGCGCGACAAGTTGGATCAGCGGATCGAGTGCAAAGTAGCCCACCACCGTCACAGCCGTAATGGCACCAACGGCCTTGGCTGCCGTCATAAGATCCATGCTGACGGCGGCTCCTGCGGCGGTGACCGCGAACAAAGGTGCAAGCGCAATCAAGGGAATCGCCGCGAGGTCCTGGAATAGCAAAACAGCAAAGGCCGCACGGCCGTGCCTCTGCTTGAGATCGCCAGACTCTTCTAAAATCTGCAGAGCAAATGCCGTCGATGACAATGCCAGTGCAAGCCCGGCAAAAAGCGCCGCCTGCCACCCCAAGCCGAAGACCGCGCCAGCAACGGCGAGCACGACGGCTGTGAGCAGAACTTGCGCTGCCCCAAGCCCGAGAATCGATTGGCGCATGGCCCAGACGCGCTTGGGCCTCAACTCAAGCCCGATCAGGAACAAAAGAAGCACAATGCCAAATTCGGAGACCTTGAGAATGCCATGCGCATCACTGGCCGACACGACACGCTGCAGGACGTAAGGGCCGAGAAGAACACCGGCCCCGAGGTAAGCGAGGACCGTTGGAACGCCGATTAAGCGCGCTAAAGGTGCAGCCAGCGCCATGGCGGCAAGGAGAACAGCGATGTCGCTTAAGCTGACAGTGTGCATGGGCGAACATCGGTCCTAATTGCGGGTTTGAGGCTCGGCCAGCTAATCCAAGTCGCGCGTCCCCCCGTAACGTGTACAAAGGGAACATGATCCGCTATGATAACAGTCTCGGAAACATCACCTCGTGCCTATAGGCCGGTGATTTCGACTATCACAACGAGAGCCATGGCTGATTTACTGCACTTAGTTGCCGAAGGACGTGATGTAGAGGCCTTTAAAAAGCTTTTTCAATCATACGCTCCGCGCGTCAAGTCTTACATGATGCGTCAAGGTGCCGATCCGATGGTCGCCGAGGAACTGGCTCAAGAAACGCTGCTCATGGTCTGGCGCAAGGCTGCGCTCTACTCCGGTGAAAAAGGCAGCGCAACCACTTGGATTTTCACCATCGCGCGCAACTTGCGCATTGATCGCCTGCGCCGCGAAGTGGCTTGGCAGCCGTTGCCTGAAGGCGCGGAAGAAGAACCTTCACTCGATCCCCTGCCCGATGAGGAACTCGATGCCCGCGAACGCCGCGATAGGGTGCGCGCGGCCTTGGCGGAATTACCGGCCGACCAATCTGAAGTGGTCACGCTCTCGTACATCGAAGGGCTGTCACACAGTGAAATCGCAGAGCGTTTGCAGTTGCCTTTAGGAACCGTGAAATCAAGGATGCGCCTCGCCTACCAGAAGGTTCGCGGCGCCGTCGAGGACTTGGGTTAAATGGCTATTAAACATCATCCTGACGTGTCTTCTTTGATGAGCTGCGCTGCGGGTAGCCAGCCCGAAGCCCTCGGCGCCGTTATGGCCTCACACATATCGATGTGCCAAGCGTGCGCGGCACAGGTTGAGCGCCTTGGCCGCATTGGCGAAGCCTTGTTCGACAGCCTCGAACCGGCACGCGTCGAAGGCCCGGCGCCCGTCTTTGCAGCGCGCTCACTCGAAGCCGCCGATAAAACCTCTTCATCACCTGCCGCTCAGGCAACTGCGGGCGTGCCCTACGCGTTGTCTTCTCTCGTGACGGCCGATTTCAAATCGCTCAGCTGGAAGCGGTTAGGCCCTGGCTTGTGGCACTATCCTTTGCCGCTCTCTGCAGGTGCCAAGGGTGACTTGCGGTTGTTGAAGGTGGCCCCTGGGCAGTCATTACCCGACCATGGTCACGGCGGCGAAGAACTGACGCTTGTCTTGCAGGGCAGTTACACCGACTCAACCGGCACATATGGCGTCGGAGACGTGGCTGACCTATGCGACGACATCGAGCACGCTCCAGTTGCCGATGCAGAGCAGGGTTGCATTTGCCTTATTGCGAGCGAGAAACCCGCTCGCTTTAAAGGTCTGTTTGCGCGTATGGTTCAGCCTCTCTCTGGCCTTTAACGGCGCTGTCTGCAGAAGGTTCATGTGATTGGCTGCCTCGCTTCCATGGACAACTGCTTGGGTGACAGGCGCGAGCACCGGGATCGGCCGGGAGCTTGTTCTTCAGTTGGCAAAGGCCGGTGTAAGCGTTGCAATCTCAGCGCGCTCGGCCAGCACCTTGGCGGAAGTTGCCGCCTTACACCCCAATTTGAAGGCCTTCTCGGTTGATGTAACTGATGCTGCGGCTGTGCAGGACACGGCGAACGCCGTGCGTGCGCACTTGGGCTCAATCGACCTTCTCGTGTTAAACGCCGGCACATGGAGCCCCATGATGGCCGCGAAATACGACGTGGCCGCCGCCATCCAATCGATGAATGTCAACTATACTGGCACGGTCCTACCGATGCAGGCCGTAATGCCGGCGATGATTGAGCGCAAGAGCGGCCACATCGCCCTTGTGGCATCGGTCGCGGGCTATCGCGGATTGGCGCAGGCTGCCGCCTATGGGCCAACGAAAGCCGCCCTTATCAATCTTGCCGAATGTCTGAAGCCCGACCTTGCGCGCTATGGCGTCAAGGTGAGCATCGTCAATCCGGGGTTCGTCGATACGCCCATGACACGGGTCAACACATTCCCCATGCCCTTCATGATTACGGCACCGGACGCTGCAACGCGCATCATCAGTGGCCTCAAGTGGGGCCGATACGAGATTGCCTTCCCGTGGCCGACGGTCGTCACGCTGAAGGTGTTCCGCATTCTGCCCAACCGGGTCTTCTTCTGGTTGAGCCGGATCATGCAGCCGCCCGGCGAATAGTTTCAGGTAGCCGGTTTCACAAGACGGTAGATGCCGACATCTGTGAAGCCTCGCTCGAAACCAACCTCACAGTAGGTCAAATAATAGTCCCACATGCGGCGGAACCGGTCATCGAACCCGAGGGCAGCGATTTCGGGCCATGCGGCATGGAAACGGTCGCGCCAATCGCGCAGCGTCTGCGCATAGCTTGCCCCGAACCGCTCGACCGTCTCGAACGTGAGACCCGCCTGTTGCGACATCTGCTGCATGATCGAGACTGTCGGCAGCATACCGCCCGGAAAGATGTAACGCTGGATGAAATCCGGCGTTGCGCGATAGCCTTCGAAATCTTCTTCACGGATCGTGATGGCTTGCAGAACAGCAGCGCCGCCCGGCTTCAAACGGTTGGCGAGTGTTGCGAAGTATCCCGGCCAGTGTTCCTCGCCGACGGCTTCAATCATTTCGATCGATACAATCCGGTCGTATTGGCCGGTGACGTCGCGGTAGTCGGTGAATGAGATCTCTGCCTTCGAGTGCAGCCCGGACGTCTCGATGCGCTGCTTTGCGTAATTCAATTGCTCGGCCGAAACCGTGACGGCCGACACATCGGCACCAGCGACCGCGCCGCGCTCTGCCATGCCGCCCCAACCGCAACCGATTTCCAAAAGCGATGTTCCCGGCCCCAGCTGCAAAGCCTCGAGCACGCGCGCATACTTTTGCTCTTGAGCGGTGTTGAGATCTTGACCTTCGTTAGAATAGAGCGCGCTCGAATAGGTCATCCCCGGGTCGAGCCACAGCTTGTAGAACGCGTTGCCGAGATCATAGTGCGCTCGGATGTTGGCCTTGCTGCCCTCGCGTGTGTTCGAACGCTGCCGGTGCCACACCTTGTCAGCGCCGCTGACTTTGAAAAAGCCGCGCGAGGATGATTTCATTTCCTCGTAGTGATCGATGAAGAAGCGCATCATGGCGCCGAGATCTGGTGTATCGACGTCGCCATCCATGTAGCTCTCGGCAAAACCAAGACCGCCCCGGCGTGCGGCTCTCCACAGCGGACGCACCGACTTGAACGTGACTTGAGCAGCTTCCGGCCCGCGTCCGAGAACTGCCGACTGTCCCGAAGGCGCCGTTACGGTTACAGAGGCCTTGTTGAGACCTTTCAATACTTTCTTGGCGCCGCCCAGCAAAATTTTGTCGCGCGCTTTGGCGGCTGTATGGCGCAGCTTGCTGTGGGGTGCCCGTTTTGACAAAGCGGTAGTAGATTGAGGCATGGCTTAGTGTTTCCGTGTTGTCAGCTCTGCTTGGGGTCGGGCACGTAGGTTATGGCGTAGCCGGGTTTGCTGTCGCCTAAGGCCAAGGGCACGCCCTTCAGCCAAAGTTTCAGCGCCTCGACATGAATAGCGCTGATGATCTTGAGCGTCAGCAGGGGATAGCGGAACAGAAGCCCTAGAAGGCGCCGGTCCGACCAAGCCTCGGCGCGGCCCTTGAAGTGGGTTTTCAAAAGCGCGCCATCCGGGTCGGACAACTGAACACCGACGAGCAGATCATCGCCGGGAACGGTCACACGGAAGCCATAGCGCCCGGCGGCGGCTGCAAAAGGTGAGACATGCAGATCCTTGCGGGCCGATTGACCATAAAGCCGCCCGTGAGCCTCACCGGCCCGCATCACATAACTGCGCCGCTCGCCCCAGGTGTTGTTCACTTCGTAGATCAAGCCGGAGATGGCCCCGGCAGGAGACAGAGCATAGTAGACGCTCAAGGGATTGAAGACGTAGCCAAAGACACGCGGATAGGCGAGTAGCAGAAGCTGATGGCCATGCGTATCGATGCCCGCCGCAGAAAACACCTCGCGCGCATGGTCAGCCGCGAGTGTCCCATCGCCGGGGCCATGGTCGCGATCATGAAACGACAAGACGTTGAAGCGGTTGTGCGAAAACAGACGCGTTGTGGCAGCGGTCTCATCCAGACGATCAAGATCGAGCAGCAGGGAAAACACCCCATAGCTCAATGCGTGCACCTTGGGCCGCAACCGCTTGTGCACCACTGTTCCGGTGTAGATCTGGCTAAAGGGCATCATAGCGGGGCCACCAGCAGGCCGGGCGCGGGGGCTTTCGCCATTAGCCGGCGCGCGCTCAGCGTCAGCCGGCTCGACTCGCCTTCAACCTGCCACGGGCGGCGCACCGCGCCGAGATCTTCGGCCGCCGCCAGGCCTGACTGCAAGGCATCCTCATGGAAGCCGTAGGCGAAATAGCTGCCAGCAAACCACGTATTGTTCTGCCCCTGCAGCGACCAAAGGTGCTTTTGCGCGGCCAACGCGTTGCGATCGAACAGCGGGTGAGCGTAAGCAAAGCGCGCAAGAATTTTATCGGCAGCCGGCAGCATCGCCGGGTTGAGCGAGACGAAATAATTCTGTTGCGTTGGCAAAGGCTGAAGCTGGTTCATCCAATACGTCACGCAAGCGCCCCGCTCAGCGCCATCAGAAGATGAGCCGAGATAATTCCAACTCGTCCAAACCTTGCGGCGGCGCGGCATCAGGCGCGCATCGGTATGAAGGATCGTATCATTCTCAGCGTAGCGGAAAGCGCCAAGCCCGGTGCGCTCTTCGGGAGAGGGGTCGCTAAGCAGTCCCAGCGCTTCATCTGCATGGCACGCAATGAGGCAGCGATCGAAGTGCGCAACGCTGCCACTGCGCGTTCGGATGGAGACGCCGCTCGCGGTCCGGCTGATGGCGGTAACGCCGTCATCTTGAATGGCCGTGCCGCGAAATTGCGCCAGCAGGCGCGAGACGTATCCGCGGCTGCCGCCAACGACGGTGCGCCACTCCGGCCTGTTGGTCATCTGCAACAGACCGTGGTTGGCAAAGAACCGGGCGAAACTCTGAGCAGGAAAACCGAGCATCTCGGCCGCTGGAGCAGACCAGATCGCCGCTCCCATCGGCACGATATGACGCTCGATAAAGGCGCGCGAATAACCGCGCGCGGTGAGCCAAGTGCCCAGCGTTAGATTGGGATCGTCCGCATCCGATTGCAGGAGTGCCGCCTCACGGAAGAAACGCATCACATCGCGCGCCATGCGCCAATGCGTGGGCGACAAGAGATTGCTGCTTTGGGCAAAGAAACCTGCGGCGCCATTGCCATTGTACTCGTAGCGGCCGTTGTCGAGGGATACCGAAAAGCTCATGTCGGTGGTGGCCGTCGGCACGCCCAAGTAATCAAACAAAGCGATGAGGTTTGGGTAGCAGCCCGTGTTGTAGACAATGAAGCCGGTATCGATGGCGACCGTGCCGCCAGGCTCGGTCGCGTCGACGGTGTTCGAATGGCCGCCAAAGCGCGGCTCCTTCTCGAACAGGGTAACCTCGTGTGACCGCGACAACAGCCACGCCGCGCTCAAGCCTGAGATTCCTGCACCTACGACAGCTATACGCACGCCTCGTGTCACCCCTCCTGGCCCAGAGTTGCCACGCGGCCCCTCCCCCGTTGCAACCCACTCTACTTCGACGGCACGTTGCCAACTACACCGATAATCTACGAAGGCAAGTGCCCTCCGGTTTCTTGGTGGTCTGGCAAATTTGCCTCAACTGTGGCGGCACATTGTGTCTCCCCGTCAACAATGCGCCAAAGACCCGGCCGGCCAGCGAAAAAATTATTCGCAGGTTGGTAACCTTAACAGCTTGTTTACTAAAGTTTCCGCAAAATGAACAAGAGCGCTGAGACCAAAGCCTCGGGCGAATCCGTCAGTTGATCTTAGCAATCAACATTCGAAGTCGAACTCCGAGCCTCCGCGGATTCAGCGTGAATTTTTCATGCCGTCTCAATACGAAGGGTCACGTGATGTCCATTGATCAAGTCCTGCGTGCATTAGGAACCGTCGCCTGCATGTATACCGTCGCTCTCTCTGTGTCGGCCATGACGATGGCGTCCCTCGGAGCCGTCAGCTACCAAACTGCTGTATTGTGCAGTGGCCGCAACTGCGGAACCTCAACAACCGCGCACCACCACGCCGCACCGGCAGACGAGCCTTATGGTGCTGTGTTCCTTGCACCCATGATGATGTTTGCCGAATAGCGAACGGAAAAAGCTGTCTTGGCGTTTCAACACTGTGCGGGGGCTTTGCAGGTCCCCGCGCGGAGCGTTTCGAACAGTCTTAACCCGTCTTTTGCTGAGCTTTTACGAGATCATCGATGGCGGCAAGATCGCGGATCAAGACCTCAAAGTCCTTGAGGGGCACCATATTGGGGCCATCCGATGGAGCATGATCGGGATCTTGGTGGGTTTCGATAAATAGCCCGGCGACACCGGCAGCGACCGCTGCCCGCGCGAGAACGGGAACAAAACGGCGATCCCCGCCTGAGCTTGTGCCCTGCCCACCCGGCTGCTGCACCGAGTGGGTTGCATCGAAGATCACCGGCGCGCCTGTCGCCGCCATGATTGCAAGGGATCGCATATCGACGACCAGCGTGTTGTAGCCAAAAGAAGAGCCCCGTTCTGTCAGCAGCACGTTGGAATTGCCCGAGCCTGTCACCTTGGCGACCGCGTTCTTCATGTCCCAGGGGGCGAGAAACTGCCCCTTCTTGATCTTCACGACCCGCCCCGTCTGGGCAGCAGCCACCAGCAAATCCGTCTGCCGGCACAGAAACGCCGGGATCTGCAGGACATCGACGACAGGGGCAACGAGGTTGCAGTGCGCGATCTCGTGCACGTCGGTCACAACCGGAAGTCCAAGGCTCTCGCGGATTTCGGCAAACACGGGGAGAGCAGCTTCGAGCCCAATCCCGCGCTTTCCTGTCAGCGACGTGCGGTTCGCCTTGTCGAACGATGACTTGTAGACAAGACCTACCCCAACGCGCGCGCATATCTCCTTCAACGCGGCGGCCATCTCGAGCGCGTGTGCCCGGCTTTCCATCTGGCAGGGCCCGGCAAACACCGCAATACGCAGGTGATTGCCGAAGGTGACGTTGCCCGCAGTCACTGTGGGGCTTGCAGCGGTTGTTTCTTGAATGGTCATAGCCGATTTATACCATGCGAACCGCGGCAGGCCAGTGCACGGGACACTGTATCCCACTGCTGCGTCGATTTTTGTGCTGGCGGACCGTTAGCCCGCATGATGACAAAAGGATCAACTATCCCCTAAGATAACGGACTGGCCCCGCCCACCCGCTCACAGCGTGCCGGCCCTTCAAGGATCGTCGTATGAAAATCGTAATTGCGCCAGACTCGTTCAAAGAGAGCCTGACGTCCATGGAAGTGGCCAACGAACTGGAGACTGGACTTCGGCGGGTATGGCCAGACGCGGTCTACATCAAAATTCCGATGGCCGATGGTGGTGAAGGGACCGTGCAATCCCTGGTCGACGCAACCGGCGGCGACATTGTCAGTTGTTCGGCGCAAGGCCCTCTCGGAGTTGCAATCACCGCTTCTTACGGACTGCTCGGCGGCGGCAAAACCGCCGTCATCGAAATGGCGGAAGCCTCGGGCTTGCCACTTGTGCCGCGGGAACAGCGCAATCCGTTGCGCGCCTCGACGTACGGCACCGGGGAAGTCATTGCCGACGCATTGAAGCGCGGCGTTGAAGACGTGATTATCGGGCTTGGCGGCTCGGCCACCAACGACGGCGGCGCTGGCATGGCGCAGGCCCTGGGCGTGCGTTTTTACGCCGCCGATGGCGCTTTGATCACCGAGCCGCTCGGCGGTGGCATGCTAAACACGATCGCTCGCATCGATATGTCGGGTGTCAACCCCGCCTTGAAAAACTTGAAAGTCAATGTTGCCTGCGATGTCACCAACCCGTTGACCGGACCGAAGGGCGCCTCTGCCGTCTACGGACCGCAGAAGGGCGCAACGCCTGCCATGGTGGAAGAACTCGACCGCAACCTGCGCCACTTCGCGGCACTCATCAGTAGAGACGTCGGCATCGATGTCGAAGAGCGGCCCGGTGCGGGTGCGGCAGGTGGCATGGGCGCTGCCCTCATTGCCTTTGCGGGCGGCACGCTGAAGCGCGGCATTGAACTCGTTGTCGAAGCCACCAAGCTCGAACAGCATATGGCGGGCGCCGATCTCGCCATCACCGGTGAAGGCCGTGTCGATTTCCAAACCGCCTTCGGAAAAACCCCATCGGGCGTCGCCACCGCCGCGCGAAAATTCGGCGTGCCTGTGGTAGCAATTGGCGGGGGACTCTCAGAGGACGCGCGCGGCGTCTTTGAACACGGCATCGACGGCCTTGCCGCTGCCACGGTTAATCCAATGGATCTCGATACGGCCATCCGCAAGTCGCGCCAGTATTTGCAAGACGCAGGCGAGCGCGTGGCAAGATTGATCGTCATTGGCCAAAGACTGGCGGCAAATACGGCGGCAAAGCGGCCCGAGGCGCGCCGCGATTTCGACCGCATGGCCATTGCCCTGCGCAAGAAGCAGCAGACGGCCAGGCCCGCCCGGTTGCCCGTTTCACCAAAGCGGGGCGGCACATCGCGCTGATTTAAGCTAACCAAAGCCCAACGGAAAAGACTGCTTAACGCCTCAACGGCCAGTCGACACCGGCCCGCCGCAATGCATTTGCCACAATTGTTGGGCGAAGTGGGACAGGTGCGATTACAGCGTATTATACTTCCAAAGCCTCACACCACGAGCAAAACGCGACGCGAGATCCAGACGCACACCATCAAGGCGGGAAACAACATGAGTGACAGCGATCCATTCGAACCGGGCAGCCATGCTTTCTCGGGCGTCGTCAAATCGTGGAACGAACGCTCCGGCGAGCTCGTGACCGACAGCGGGCTTATGATCATTTTCAGCACTCAGAACCAGCCTGTCGTGCCAACGGGCCGCCGGGTCTCCCTCACCTTGAGAAAATTCCGCCCGCGCTATGCCGTGGTCGCCGTCAAAGACGAGGGCTAATTCGAATCCAGAGCGGCGCCAGAACAGGTCCCCATCATGCCGGTGGACTTGTCGTGTTGGTCTGCTAGAGCACTTTCAGAAGAGGCGGGTGCCGGGTCTTCGAAATGAATGCGAGAAAAAGAGCGAGAGCGCCGGTCCGGTTCACCGGATCGTCTGGCGCCCCCGGTGTTCCGTCACGATGCCCATGCCCCCTCCGTTTTGTTTATTGCAGTTGGTGATCCTGTCATGTTGCTAAGTTCACGCATTGTCACCTTTGCCGTTTTTATGATCCTGGGCCTGTCGTTTTTGGCGGGAACGGGCGTACTGGTCTGGGAGTTCTGGGACAGCGGCTGGTTTACCATCGCCACTCATGACAGCCATTTGTTCCTGTTCTTCCCAACTCTGGGCCTGGTCGCGCTGGCGGCCTTTTACATTCCGTCGCTAGCCTTCACCGACATGTATTGGCAGCATGTATCGCTTGGACGCGTGCGCTTCTTTGCCGGCTTTGCGCTGCTTGCGGGCGTGTCTTGGCTGATCGCGTCAACATTGAATGCAAGCCCCTACCGGCCGATCTGGGATATCGCGCCGCGCGTTCTGCAAGCCGACAAGTCCGAGCCCCAGGGCTGCGGTGCGCCACCAGCGAAGGCCTGCGAGCGCGTCGCCTTGCTCGAGAGCCTCGAATCCGTGCGCCAAGTCAGCAGCACGCAGTTTGGCCTCAAAGACTTTGTGCGCCAGTGCTCCGAAAATCCGCTGATCGAGTCATCGGGAACCCCAGACCCCAAACGCTTCTGCTTCGCTTCAACGCCGCTGTCAGCCAAGCCCGTCTTGTCGACGGCGCAAGATTGCTGTCGCGCGCAGACACGTTTCAAAGACACCATCCTCGCGCTGTCCAAGCCCACCAACCAGCAATCCTACACCGGCATCGTTCACGCGGTGCTGCTGCCGCTCAAGGTTTTCTTCCTCCTGCTTCTGGGGGCAATCGGCATCCTTCTGGCGTTGCGTTACAAGGGCGTCGCGGAACACTACCCCGATCAAATGGGGCGCGTTGATCTCGGCGTCGTCGTCGGTGCCATCGCAATGCTGATGTTTCCGCTCATGAGCCAAGGCTTCGTGCAAACCGCCGATGCGCTTTACGGCACCGCGCAGAACGAAGGCTTCAAGCCTATCGTCAATGCCATGAGTGCCGCGTTTGCGCTGTGGGCCTTGCTGCTACTCATGGTGTTCTACCGCCGCTATGACCGCGATCTTGAAATCGTCGGTAAGATGGCCGGCGTGCTCGCCAGCGCCATCGCCGTTTTGAAGTACGATCTGCTCGTGTCGATCGTCACCCGCTATCTGGGGTCTGGGGCGGGCTTCATGACCATCGCCGTCATGCTTGCCTTCAGCATCGGCGGGGCGTTCCTGCTGGTCTGGCCCCGGGCGGTGGCGTTCTTTGCTGGCAGCGCCGTTGCCGCCGGAGCGGTGGAAGCCGCCCACGAGCACGCTCAAACCGTCCTTAACCCTCCCGGGTCGCAGTAAAACCCTCCTGGGTCGTCGTAAAAGCGCCCGTTACCTAAAATTTTACGCAACCCTTCAACGCGCCATTAGGCTTTCCATTCTAACAATGGGGCGTGGGCTTCTTGAAAGGTACTGCGTTCCATGCTGATCACCCAATCCGATGCGACGGAAGCATCTTCGCTGGCGCTGAGTGCCGAGTCGGCACGCGATCACCGCTGGGCGCAGCGCAACAACTGCCGCATTGCTGCGGAAATCAGCCATCACACGCTGGCCGAAGCCGTGTCTTGCGTGATCCGCGACACGTCTTCCAGCGGCGCGCGCATCGAACTGACAAGCGTGCGCGGCGCATTTGCAGCCGGAACCGAGCGCATTCCTGACCACATCACCGTTGTCATGACGATCGACCGCATGGCCGTCGAATGCCGGGTTGCTTGGCGGCGCGGCACGATGATTGGCGTTCGCTATCTCTCGCCCGCCCGCTCACTGCCGAAAAAGCCTGCTGCGGCCCGCTTTGCCACGGCCAAGAAGCAGGACAACAGCCTGCTCGGCAAACTTTTCAAGCGCTAACCTCGCGCCACTGCCCCCTGGCAAGCCGCGGCATCTGCGATATACTTCCCCCTCAGTTCCCGTCTCATTCGCGGGGCAACACTGGGGGTTGTATGGCAGACGGCACGGCAATGACGCATGAAGAACTTCTGCAGTGTTTGGGAGAATTGGCGCGAAAAGCGCTCAAGCGCTATCCACTGCCGCCGGATGCCACCGCCAGCCTTATCAACGTCTCTGAAAATGCCACCTACCGCATCGATGATCCCACAACGGGAAAAAAGTGGGCCTTGCGCGTCCATCGCGCCGGTTATCACTCGCGCACGGGCGTTGCTTCGGAACTGGCTTGGCAAGCCTCCCTCAAAGCTACCAACACCATTGTCACGCCATCGGCCCTGCGCGGTCTCGACGGAGAACTGATCCAGAGTGTGGGCCACGAAGGCTTGCCAGAAGCGCGCAACGTGGTGCTGTTTGACTGGGAGGCCGGGGCTGAGCCTGCAGACAACGACGTTGGCGGCTTCGAGTTGCTCGGAGAAACGGCGGCCCGCATGCACCAGCATGTTCTCAAGTGGCAGCGGCCGCCATGGTTCGAACGCCATTCTTGGGATTTTGAAACGAGCTTAGGGGCCACCCCGCATTGGGGCCACTGGCAGGACGGCATGGGCATGACCGATGCGGCGCTGCAAGCACTCGGCGAAACTGCGCAACTCATAGAGAAGCGCTTGGCCGCTTTCGGCAAGGCCTCGAGCCGCTTCAATCTCGTTCACGGAGACATGCGGCTTGCCAATCTGCTGATGGATGGCCGCACGGTCAAAGTCATCGACTTCGACGACTGCGGCTTCTCCTGGTTCCTCTACGACTGCGCCACCACGGTTTCATTTTTCGAGCACGAACCGCGCGTGCCCGAGCTGATCGAGGCGTGGGTGCGCGGCTACAAACGGGCAGCAGAACTGGCACCCGAAGACCAAGCGGAAATAGAGACGTTCGTTATGCTGCGGCGCTTGTTGCTGGTGGCGTGGATCGGCTCGCACTCGGAAACCGATCTCGCTCAGTCGATGGGCGTTGCCTACACCGCCTCCACGATCCCGCTGTGCGAGCGCTACCTGTCACGCTTTGGCGAGGCGAAAGCGGTGTCTTTCGCCAGCGCGCCCGTCTCGCACTTGCGCCGCTTCTGGAAGCGGCTACCCTGAACGGGCTAGGCTTGCGCCAGCGCGTCGAGGCTTTCCGGCAAGATCTGCCCGCCATCGACGATGATGGTTTGCCCGGTGATGTAGCCGGCTTCCTTGGACGCCAGGAACAGTGCCGCGTAACCAATGTCTTCCACGGTGCCGAGCTTTTTCAGCGGCACGGAAGCGGCCATCGAGTTCTGATAGTCCTCGCCCAGCGCGATCAACCCTTCGGTCAAGATGTTCCCCGGAAGCACGGCATTTACGGTGATGCCGTATTTCGCGAGTTCGATGCAGGCGGTGCGCATGAAGCCGAGCTGACCGGCTTTGGAAGCGCCGTAGTGCGTCCAGCCAGGGAAGCCGGTTACCGGCCCTGTGATCGAAGATGTAATGACGATGCGGCCTTGATCGGATTTCTTCAAATACGGCAGGCAAGCCTTGATCGGCAAAAACGTGCCCTTCAGGTTGGTGCCCATCACCAGGTCCCAATCTTCCGCCGAAAGGTCTTCGATCTTGGCCTGCGGAAAAATGCCGGCGTTGGGGCACAGAATGTCGATGCCGCCGAATGCTGTGGCAGCGGCCTCTGCCATGCGCTGCATATCGCCGATCTGAGTGATGTCGGCGGCAAAGCCCAGAGCGGTTCCGCCAGCTGCGCTGAGTTCGGCGGCGACCGCATCGGCCTCGGCCTTGTTGCGCGACACAACCATCACCTTGGCTCCGCTTTTGGCGAAAACGCGGGCGATGCCCTTGCCAATGCCTTTGCTGGCACCCGTGACGATAACCGAGCGGCCGGCGAGTGATGACAACATGGTTTTGCTCCTGATCAGAACTGAAACGCAAACCGGCGGCAGAACCACTTCTGGATCCCGCCGCCGGTAAGGTTGAGACGCCGCTAAAGCTTACGCTTCCGTAAAGACCATGCGGCCGATGCGGTTGTGAACGTGAGGCGCAACAACCCGCAGCAACAGACCCCAAGCAAGGCCGATGGCGAAGATAGCCAAAGCGATCACCGGAATGTTACCACCGAAAATGCCTACGCCTCCGAACGTGTCGAGCTTGATCACGAGCAGATAAACGAGAGCGGCCTGAGCCACGAAGGCGATAAAGGGCGCCAGGATCGTCGAGATGAACCCGCCGCCGCCATTCTTGCGGAAGTAAACGATGATCGCGAGCGAGACGATGGACTGCAAGATCAACAGCAGCATCGTGCCGAACACGGCCAGCATGGTGAAGACCCCGAGGTACGCCTGAGCTTTCGGATCGTCAGTCCCAAGGAAGTAGGCAAAGAGGCCCACCCAAAGCGCCGCCAGAAGGGCCTGCATGGTCGAAGCGACATACGGGCTCTTGTAGGTGGGATGCGTGTGAGACAGCGCCTTCGGTAGAACGCCTTCGCGTGCAAGCGAGTACATGTAGCGGGCTGCCGTGTTGTGGAAGCACATGCCGCAAGCAAACGCGCTGGTGATGATCAGAACTGCCATGGCTTCAGCAGCCCACGGCCCAACGAATTCACCCATCGGGCTGATGAAGAAGTTACCGCTGTCCTTGACAGCCTTCACCAGCATGTCGCCTTCGGTTTTGAAGGCCGAGACGGCGCACCAGCTTGTGATGGTGTAGAAGATCCCAAGACCGATCACTGACAGGTACAGCGACAACGGGATCGTGCGCTTGGGGTTTTCCGATTCTTCAGCGTAGTTCGGAGCCATTTCGAACCCGACCCACGACCAGAATGCCATGAAGATACCGACGGCCGCAGCGCCCGCAACAATTTCGGCATCACCGATTTTTTGCGCGGCCACATCGGTCATGACGTTCATCAGATTGAGAGATTCAGTGTTGAAGCTCGTGCCGCCCTTGGCCGTGAAAACAGCAATATCGAAGATCAGCAAGAAGATGACTTCAAGTACCAGTGCAACGCCAAGTACGGCTGCCGAAAGCTGGACGTCAAAGTAGCTGAGGATGGCAGCCAGCAAGATCGCAAACAGCGAGAGGTAGAGCCACGGAATGTTGAGCCCGAAGTGCGTTGAAAGGTAAGCGTTCGCAAAGAACGCGAAGATGCCTGTTAGCGAAGCTTCGAAAACACTGTAGGAGACGAGCGAGGCAAGACCAGCTGACATGCCGATGTCACGGCCAAGACCCTGGCTGATGAAAGAGTAGAAACCACCCACGCTCGAAACGCGCGTGGCCATGGCGGCGTAACCAATTGAGAAGATCGTCAGAACGATCGTCGCGAGCAAGAATGCGGCAGGCACATAAGTGCCGTTACCAAAACCTGCAGCGACCGGCACGTTGCCGAGCATGGCTGTCATCGGAGCTGCACCAGTAACGGTGAGGAACAGAACCCCAATCAAGCCAACGGCATTTGTGTGAAGCCGCTCGACGCCTTTTTCGCGCCCAACTTCATAACTTTCCTGCACCACTTCGGTGCTCATTGTATCACTCGCCACTTTGATTTCCCCTTGTGCTCTAGCTTCTGTTCGCTGCAGCACGATGCTGAGCGACCCCTGTCAATGCCAGCCACCCCCGTGGCCACGGTTGCTGATAATGGTCTGGGTTGCGAATGAACGCAAGCGGGGTCAATGGCTGGTAGTGGGTCAGTTTGAATTCTATGCGGCTTTTTTGTATGGACCGCGCTTTGCGGGTTTGGCTTCGGCGGCATCCAACAGCGCGACGATATCGGAAACTTCCCAAAGCCGGGAACAGATACCAGCAGCCATTGCTGGCGACATGCGCAGCTTCGAATGTATGCGGCAAAAGTTGTAGTAAACGAAATGAAGCGCGACGGCATGGGCGTGGTTTTCGATCTTCTTTGAGAAGGCATTGGTCAGGCGCGTCAAGCGACGCATGTGCATCCGCATAGTAAGGTTCTGGCGCTCAACGTAGGACGTTGAGACGTGTTTATCATCCGGATCGCCTTCAATGCGGGTCTTTTTAATGCCCGAACATTCGGCGGGGCTGTACCGGCCCTTGGCGCTTTCCGGTGAAGCCCCGTAGATTTTGATGAGCTGAGCGTAGTCAACATCTGCGCCGAAGGCTCCCTCAACGGCTTGCAGATATGGTGCATGACCGTCGCTTGTCAGTTGAACCCGATTAGCCAGCCGCGACGCGAGATCTCCTATGAAGGCGCTTGCATACTCTGCATCACGGCCACCAACGAGCCAACCCACGATGAGTTTTGTATCAGCATCAATGGCCGTCCACGTCCAAGTGTCGCCAGCAGAATCCGGGGCGGCGACTGCCGTCGTGACATTCTTTTGTTTGGCGTAGGTGAATGACCAGATTTCATCAACCTGCACACGTTTCGCGGTCACGCCGCGAACATGTTCATCATGATAGGCCGAGCAGGCCCGTCCCGCATCTTCAAGCAACTTTGCGACGGTGTTCTTCGACACGCCAACCGTGCGCGTGATTGCCCGAATGCTCATGCCCTCGCACAGTAAGTGTAGGATTTGGGCGCGCGTCTCATGGGTCAGCTTGTTCATGACCCAAATATAAGACACTATGCTTTACCGGTCAAGCATCTTCGGTCAGTTTATTCGGGTGGGCGCGGAACTTGTCTGACGCTCTTTTTTGCTTTTCGAACCGGTCCGCGCCTTGATGGGCGCGTTGCGACGGTTCCATTGCCTGACCGATCTGCTCCGCGTACCGCATCCAATCCGGCGGACGAACCGCTTGCGTCTGTTTTTTGAGCTTGGTCATTTAAGGCGTCCTCTTGCGCACTCTGTACAGGTAGTAAATCAGCTCGGTAAACTAAGTGTTGCGCCTGCTCACTGTAAGCTGGGCGACCAATTTTCGCCACCAGCTCATACATTGCTTTCGTGGGGCGAAGAACACTTTTGAACAGCGATCGCGCCTCGTGAGCGTCAATGATGAAATCGTGTGACGGGTAGTCCGATACGAGCCTTACGACTGCATCGGCCTTTGCATTAGACGCACTTTCAGCAAGACGGTTCCCGTACTCAGTGGCAACCCTCAAATTTCTGAGATCACTGCCTAAGACGTCGGGGTTGATTTGGCCGTAAACTGGCGCCATCACGCCAGTAACAATTTCGGTCGCTATCGCGGATGCCCTGTCAAAACTGATTGTTGCGCCTTGTGATTTGATACTCATCATAATCTTGTCGAAAAGCTGGCAGCACTCATCCGAAAGCCCGTCAAAAGCAGTTCTTACGACAAGCCCCGATTTTCGCTCACCAATCTCGTTTGGCTTTAGAAGTTGTACATCGAGTGGGCCTAACTCGGACACATCGCTCATGTACAGTTCGGCGGCACCAAGCGCCAACAACGTTCCAGCACTTTTGCAACGTCGAGGTACATAAAGTGAGAATTTAGCCGAGGTCGTTTGCAGCAGGCGCGCAATCTGGAACGCTGAGTTTGCCAAGCCGCCGTTGGTAGTAAGTATGAGCAGCGAATTCTGCTTGTAAGGCTGCCGGTCGTTCGCTTGCATCGATCTGACAAGCTCTGAGTACCCTTGGCCATCAATTCCGCCGCTGTACAAGTAGACACTAGCATCCAACTCGTCTGAAACGACCTTAGCTAGCCGACCAATCTCTTCATCAATCATTGCGCCACCTAGCTTGCGCCGCCTTTTGGGCTATCGCTTTTCGCTGTTCTGCCGTCAGCTTTTCAGCGCGTGACCTTCCGCCTTTCAAGCCACCACGCCGTCCTAAGCTGACGGCAGCAGGGTCTTTCTGATGCTCGTTCGCCGTTTGGTCGCGTTCTCCAGTCTCGCCGGTAGCGACGGATACGATTTGCTTTGCAAGCAGGTTGGCGTCTCTTGGCCGCTTGAGTATTTTCTTGGTCATGTAAAGAGCATGGCAGGCGTTCGCGAACCTTGCAACTATTGTCAACCCGGCAAAATTTCAAACTGACCCACTACCCAATGGCTTGGTGAACGGGCATCACCTGCCTTTTTACGAGGCAAAAAAATCTCGCGTGCGCAATGTAAACCAACGCGAGCCGCTGCAATTGAGCCAATCAGCCGAGCTTCATTAAACCCAGAACGTCGTCGCTCGACATCACGTGACCGTAGATCATGTTCATGATCTCAAGCTCTTTGTGGTGCAGGTCGTCTGATCCCGCAGCGCAGCAATCTTCCACGATCACCACCGCGAAGCTCTCGTCGGCAAGGCTGCGGACGGTGGACGACACGCATTGATCGGTGAAAATCCCGCAACACACGACGGTTTTTATCCCCAGGTTGGTGAGGATCAGCCGCAAGTTGGTACCCGTCAGTGCACTGTCGGTCGTCTTCGTCACTTCGATTTCATCGCCCTTGGGCGCGAGTTGTGGGATGATCTGCGAGGGCTGCCCCGCTTTCGGCAGCAGCAGATTGTTCCAACCAGGCATTTTCTGCGACAGTGAACGGTCGCGTCCATCCAGCGTATGGCAGGCTATCCGCGCAAACAGGCATTCGATGCCAGCCGCGCGGAACCGCGTCAGCAGGTGTTCGGTTTTTGGAATGACTTGGCTGTGCATGCGCTCGTGAAAGGGTGTCCACGCATCCCAACGGCGCTGCTCTTCAGGCGGCAAGGTTGCCCGGTCTGGCCGCTCCAAATAGGTGTTCTGCACGTCGATGATCAGCAGCGCGGTCGTTGCCGGGGTCAAATCCGGATCGGCAGGCTCGGGTGCACCATCATAGTAGATCGAACGATAAGACGTTTTCCAGGACATGCTTCTTTCCTCTGGAGTGGTTTTGAGCTTCGATAGTGTCAGGCACCGCGACTTATACCTATCTCAAGGCATGATCCTCAGTCACCCCGGCCGCTGCCAGGATGTCCGCCTCTCAACCCTTCAGAACCGGGATTTGAACAGACCGCGCTTGTCATAGACTTCGGCAGCTTCTTCGATGAAGGCCGGCATCAACACGGCACCATGAAGCGTGCGCAATTTAGCCGCCGCGGCGAGCAACTGTGATTTCGACTGGGCACGGCCCGGGCGCAGCAATTCATAAATCCGCATGATCGTCTCTTGGGGCACGTCGACGAGTTCGGCCGAACGCTCGAAATTCTGCGCAAGGGTCGGGCGGCCCGCCGCGCGCGCAATCTCGGCCTGTTGGCGCAGCGCGCGCTGCGTAATGCCCAGATCCTCCAGCGTCACGGTGTCATCGAGCACGTTCTGCAGCGTGATCTCATCGAGCCCCTTGCCGCGCTTGCCGCGCACCAATTCTGGCCGGTTCTCGGCCAAGGGATAGTCGCTGGTCTTCAGCGGATCGTGGCTCATGATGCGCCTCCTAAGAGTGCGATTTCGATCTCTTCAGGTGCCGCGCCCTCAACCGTCATTTCCGTTTCAATGGCGTAGATGAGCGACACGCGTGCGTGAAAGCGGGCCCCCATGGCCTCGCCGCGTGTCGGCACAACCACCGGATCAGGCATGTCGCCGCG
>Ga0247836_1001382_pt1 | contig 39355 bp, 29 predicted proteins | sample LaCruzMarch2015__4_FD_187116 | JGI IMG/M metagenome (GOLD analysis project Ga0247836, IMG submission 187116) | Freshwater microbial communities from meromictic Lake La Cruz, Castile-La Mancha, Spain - LaCruzMarch2015_14m | ecosystem: Environmental > Aquatic > Freshwater > Lake | place: Spain... | reverse complement strand
GGGAACGGTTCCGGCCGCGACCGCCACGAGCCGGATCGGCCTGGCCCTCTTCTGGATCTACGTGCTGCTCTACGCCGGCTTCATGGCCCTGGTGCTCTTTCGCCCGGATCTCCTGTCGCTGCGGCCATTCGGCGGCGTGAATCTGGCCATCGCCTACGGGATGGGGCTCATTGCCGGTGCATTCCTGTTGGCCATCGTCTACATGGCCGCCTGTCGGGCCGTCGAAGGCGGCGGCCCGCCCCGCGGCTGATCCCATCCCGCGGCAACCCATCCCGCAGCGAAACCGTTTCACACGTTGTGTCTGGAAAGGACTCCCGGCCCTTGCTCTACGAATCCTCCCCCGTCGCCATTGCGATCTTTGCGGCCTTTGTGCTGAGCGTCATCGGCCTGTCGTTCTACCTTGGCCGCAAAGGTCAGTCGGCCAAGGGCTACTATGCCGCCCACGGCGAGATCCACTGGTTCGTCAACGGCATCGCCTTCGCGGGGGATTATCTCTCGGCGGCATCATTTCTCGGCATCTGCGGGATGATCGCCTTCAACGGCTACGACGGCTTCCTCTACTCCATCGGCTTCCTGGCTGGCTGGATCGTGGCACTCTTCGTGATCGCCGAGCCGATCAAGGCGCTCGGGAAGTTCACCTTTGCCGACGCCCTCGACAGCCGGTTCAACAGCCGCGGCATCAAGTTGGCGGTGGCGATCTCGACGCTCGTCGTCAGCATCTTCTATCTCATCCCGCAGATGGTCGGTGCCGGCGACCTGATCGTGCCGCTGCTAGGACTGCCGCACACCGCCGGCGTGATCCTCGTGGGCGTGGCGGTCACCATGATCGTGGTCACGGCGGGCATGGTTTCCACCACCTGGGTGCAGTTCATCAAGGGCTCGTTGCTCGTGTTTTTCTGCGGCATCCTTGCCGCGATGATTCTCGACCGGGGCCTCGTGGTCGGCTCGGGCCCCGCCGCAAACCTTACGCCGCAGGTCCGCACGGTCACTCCCGACGGCATTGTGCTCGTCGACGGCGTCCGGCAGTCGAAGGGCCACGACCTCCGGCCGGTCGGCACGCTCCTTGCGCTGCCGGCCCGCTATGCCGGAAAAACAGCCACCGGCCCCCTGCGGCCGCTGGAGTATCTCTCCGCGCTCGAGGACTCGACGATCGTCACCTGGACGAGCAAGAAGCACACCGACTTGAGCGGCACCCATACGACCTTCTCGCCCGTCGAGCGGAAGGGATCCGATCTGCTCAAGCCGGGCGGCTATTTCAAGGGACTCACCTCCGGGAAGCTTGCCGACAGGCTCGATTTCGCCAGTCTGATGCTCGCGCTGTTTTGCGGCACCGCCTCGCTGCCGCACATCCTCATCCGCTATTACACGGTCAAGGACGCCGCCGCGGCGCGGAAGAGCACCGTCGTGGGCATCGCCGCGATCGGCGCCTTCTACGTGCTCACGCTCTATCTGGGCTTGGGCGCGATGACCAGCGGGGCCCTCGACCCCACCAGCACCAACATGGCTGCGCCGCTCCTGGCGAAATCGTTCAGCACCACGCTGTTTGCGATCATATCGGCGATCGCGTTCACGACGGTGCTCGGCACGGTGAGCGGTCTGATCATGGCCGGCAGCGGCGCGGTGGCCCACGACCTCGTCGAAAACGTCTTCGGCATCCCGATGACAGATCACGAGAAGGTGCGGTGCGGCAGGATCGCGGCAGTGGGCCTGGGGATCATCGCGATGGTGCTGGGCGTGCTGTTTCGCAATTTCAATGTCAGCTTCCTCGTGGGCTGGGCGTTCAACATCGCCGCGAGTGCCAACCTGCCCGCGCTCGTGATGCTGCTGTTCTGGCCGCGGACGACCAAGCAGGGAATCATCGCCGCGGTGACGGTGGGCATGTGCTCGTCGCTGGCGTGGATCCTGCTCTCGGCCGACACCTTCGAGAAGGTCTATGGCTGGAGCCGGGAGGCGTCGATCGTGCCCTTCAGCCAGCCCGGGCTCGTGACGATCCCACTGGGATTCCTCGTGCTCGTCGTCGTGTCGTTGCTCACGCCGCCACAGCCGACGGCAGCGGTGCGTCGCCATGCGTGAGACGCCCAGGGGAGAATCCCTCCGCGGACAGCATGCCGTGATCCGCTGCGGCGAGCCACATCTGGAGTCTCTTCGCGGCATCTACAATCACGAGATCCTGCACACCACCGCGCTCTACGAATACGAGCCGCGGAGCGTCGCGTTTATGGAGCAATGGCTGGCCGCGAAGCAGGCGGCCGGCCTGCCGCTGCTGGGCGTCGAACTCGAACCGGGCGTACTGGCGGGATTCGCCACCTGGGGCCCGTTTCGCCCGTTCCCCGCGTACGGTCACACGGTCGAGCATTCTGTCTATGTCGATTCCACGGCTCGGGGCCGCGGCGTGGGGAAGACGCTTTTGGCCGCGCTCGTCGAGGAGGCCCGCGGGCAGGGTCTGCACACGATGGTGGGCGTGATCGATGCCACGAACGCCGCGAGCATCGGGCTGCACCGACGGCTCGGCTTCACGCCCTGCGGCACGGTCCGTGAGGCAGGCTTCAAGTTTGGCCGCTGGCTCGACGTTGAATATTGGCAGTTGATTCTTGGTTCATCCAAGCCCGGAGCGTAAGCGACGGGATCTGTCTTCGTGCCTACACCCGCGGAAGCTCGAAACCCGCGCGGTAGTCCCGCGTGAAGAGGCGGTTGGCCTCGTCGTCGGTTGACCGCTCGGTCTTCGGATCGATCGCAAGCTCGCGGCCGAGCTTGAGCGTGGTGGCGGCGAAGTCGATGGTGTGGTCCTTGAGGTAGGCCTCGAAGCTGTCCCAGGTCTCGCCCACGTGCGTTTCGGTCGCCGCGAGCGTCGGCCGGGTGCCGGGGGGCACTACCGTTCCGAGCTCCCAGGAGACGTTGCCCAGGTGGGCAAGCGCGCTCGACAGATGGCCGTCTTCGATGTCGAGGTGGAGGTCCCTGTGGTCGCGGCTCCTGATCGCCTTGACGAAGTTTGCAAAGTGCTGCTGGTAGCTGCCACCCGACCACTTGCCCAGTTCGTTGCCGTCGTAATCGAAGGCGACGCCGGAGGTGTAGTTCGGCCCGACGGCAAAACCCTTGGTGCCATACCAGATGTTGCTGGCGCCGGTGAACGGCGTGACATTCTTCAGACCAAATGTCACCGGTGACTTGATCGGCAGGCCGCGAACATCGGAGATCAGCAGGGCGTCGTCCCACTGGTAGATCGTCACCTGGCTATTGGCCACGTCGCCATTGTCGATGTAGCCGAGCCGGCCGCCGAGGCTGACCACCCGCCTGGGCAGTTCCTGCTTGCCGAGGCCCCAGCGGGCCTTGTCGAGTTCGTGGGGATTCTGGTTGCCGAGATCGCCATTCCCGGTGACATGGTTCCAGTGCCAGTCGTAGTGGAGTTTCTTACGGGTCGGCACCACGGCCGGGGCCGGGCCCGCCCAGAGATCGAAGTCGAGGCCGGCCGGAATGGGAGCCGCGGTGTCGACCAGCCCGATGCTTGGCCGGTTGCGGTAGCAGACGGCGCGGGCCACCTTCACGTCGCCGATTTTCCCACTCTTTACGAAGTCGAGTGTCTGCCGCATGCCGGTCATGCTGCGGCTCTGCACACCCATCTGGCACATGCGTCCGAGCTTGCGGGCCCACTGCGTGATCACCCGGCCCTCCTCGACGTTGTGGCTGCAGGGCTTTTCCACGTAGACATCCTTGCCCGACTGCATCGCCCAGACGGCCATCACGGCATGCCAGTGGTTGGGCGTGGCGATCGAGACCGCGTCGATGTCCTTGCGGTCGAGCAGACGGCGGACGTCCTGCACATAGGCTGGTGGGTGCAGGGTGTTTTTGAAATACCGCTCGCACAGCCGCACGTAGGCGGACGGGTCGCAGTCGCAGATCGCGACCAGATTACAGTCGGGATTGGCCAGCCATTCGCCGACATGGTTCGCTCCCTGGCCATTCACGCCAATGACGGCGACACGGAGTTTTGCCAGGTTGGCTACGGGGCGGCCTGAGCCCGCGGATGCGGCTGGGTCGGCCTCTTCCCCGGCCGCCGCCAGGGGCATGCCGGCCAGCGAGGCGGCTGCGAGCGTGAGGGCTGTTTCCACGAAGTCACGGCGGGACAGCGGCATCGAGAGGTCTCCCCGAAGAAGGTCAGTAAGGTACGACAAAGAAGTGCGAGAAAGAGCTACGAGAGAGGCAGGCAGCCTTCGCTCTCTATTCCTACCCTTATCGTACCGTCCTGCCACCGCCCGCCAAACAGTCGCGGATTCCTCAGGAACGGTCGCGACCGGTGGGCTTCTTGCCTTTTCGGGCAGCGTCGGCCCGCTGGGGCTTGGAGGCCGGCTTGGCCGCCCGGCGACGCGGCCCGGTGCCGTCCACCTCCGGGCCGTGTGGGTGGGCTGTTTCAGGCCGCGGATCGTACGACACACTCAACACCTTGGCCGTGCCGCGGCCTGCCGGCGCGAGCACATGGGGAATCGCGGCGTAGATATAGACGCTATCCCCCGTGGCGAGGTTGATCTGTTCGTCGCCATAATCCAGTCGCAGGTCCCCCTCGAGCACGAGCAGAAACCGCTCGCCGCCGTGGTTGTCGGGACGCTGGCGGTTACCCACGCCAGAGAGGTGCACGATCACAGGGGTCATGGCGCGATCCCGCCACCGGTCGGCAAGGCTCTCGGGCACGTAGCCGCTCAGCCCGTTCCGGGCCGGCTCCTTTCGCCCCTCGCCATGCCTCACCACCTCATATTGCGGCGCGACCGTCAGACCTTCGACCAGCGTGTCGACGCCGCACTCGAGCACCTCGGAGAGTTTCACGAGGCCTTCGAGCGAGGGGGCGAGCTGGCCATTTTCCAGCTTGGAAAGCCAGCTGACCGTGAACTTCGCACGCGAGACAACCTCGTCGAGGGTCAGGCGACGGGCCAGGCGGGCCGCCCGAACACGTCGGCCCAGATCCGCGAGATTCACGATGGTGGTCATGGTTGGCAGTCAGAGGGCGACATTCCCGGGGGAAGTATGCCCCAAGGGAAATACACCCGCAAGAGGGGTGTCACCCATTGCCTGCACCATCGGCCCGCAGCGGCCAAAGGTCAGCGGCCGCTCTGATAAGCCCAGGTAAGCCCAGGGCCTCCCCGCTCAGGCACCGGGACGGCGGAAGTGCCTGTAGGCCTGCAGCACATCGTGAAGGTCGGACGAGATCGAAATCTCGTCATCCTTGAAATCGGTCAGCCAGGTGCGATTGCTTACCACGGCATCGGCCAGCAGGGGCAGAACATCGCCGAGTGGGATACGAATGCTTTTTTCGCTCGGTTGTTCCAGCACCGCGACGTTCTGCTGGCTGAGATCGGGACCCGTGTAGACCCGGAGGCGACGCATGGCCATAGAACACACTCCCTTGTTTGACCGTGACACAATTCGCCCGAGACCCACGCTTTAAACCCACGCCATCAGGCAGGGCTCTCACATGGCTTTCGGACGTGGTGACTGAGCCTCATAAAGGCCACGCGTCGTCCTGACGCGGTCACCGCTGCAGTTCATTGTCCAAACATGAGGATCGGCACATCAGGCCGGCAAGGTTTAGCCTAGTTCCCGAATTGTGCGGAATCGGACCGGCAGCCCGGTCGTTCGGGAGAACTGGGTGGACTGGATTCCCCTCCGTGACTCTTGATAAAGAGCCATCCTGCCCTGCCCACATGGAGGCGATTTTTTAACCTACCATGCCCGAGGGCTGGGTCTGTACACGGCCGGCACGGAAGGCATCACCGATCGACTTGGGAACGAGTGCCTCGGCCTGAAACAGGCGAGCCCGGTTCTCGGCCGTCGAAGCCTTCATCTCCTGCTCGCGGGCGATGGCGACACTCCGCCGTTCCTCCGCCTTGGCCCGGGCCACCCGGGTATCGGCCTCTGCCTGATCCGCCTGCAGGCGAGCCCCGATGTTTTCCCCCACCTCGATGTCTGCAATGTCGATCGACACGATCTGAAACGCCGTCTGGGCGTCGAGTCCGCGTTGGAGCACGGCCTTGGAAATCGTGTCTGGATGTTCCATGACCTCGAAGTGGCTGCCGGCCGAACCGATGGACGTGATGATGCCTTCGCCGACCCGTGCGATGATCGTCTCCTCGGTGGCACCGCCAATGAGTTGCTGCAGATTCGTCCGCACTGTGACGCGGGCCCTGATCTTCAATTCCACGCCGTTTTTGGCCACGGCAGAGAGTGTCGATTTACCGCTGGCGTTGTCGGGGCAATCGATGACCTTGGGGTTGACGCTGGTCTGGACGGCGTCGAGCACATCGCGGCCGGCAAGGTCGATTGCGCAGGCCCGGTCGAAGTCGAGATCGAGGTCGGCTCGGTGGGCCACGATCAGGGCGCGGATCACGCGGGGCACGTCGCCGCCGGCAAGATAATGCGCCTCGAGCCGTCTCGCCGTGATGTCACGACCAAGGCCGGCCTGCGTGGCCATGATCCCCGCCTGAACGATCGTCCGCGCGTTGACCTTCCGCAGGCTCATGCCGAGCAACTCCAGGAATTTCACCGGCGCCTTCGACCAGTAGGCCTGAAACCAGAGCTGGCCATAGTTGAAAATCAGCAGCAGCATCGTCAGGGCAAAGAGGCCGAGCACGAGGCCCGCGGCGAGGAGAACCGGCGTTGGCAGGGTCGAAGGCAGTTCGTTCACGGGAAGCTCTTGAGGGCAGGGTTTATCAGGTGACGGGGTGGATCAGATGACAGGCTGGAGCGGGGGAGCCGGCGGAAGCAGAGCCGCCAGCAGGAGCGGACTGGCGTTACCGACGGCCTGGGATACGTAAGAGACTGCGATCCGTAAGACTAGTTCGGGCAGACGGCCCCCGCCAGCACGCGGCCCAAAAGGGTTCAGGACTCGATCCAGCCCCCCCCGAGCACGCGGTCGCCGGCATAACAGACAGCCGGTTGCCCTGGCGAAATCGGGCCTGGCGACTGTTCGGGCCCGCCGGTGAACCGGGCCGAAAACCGGCCAGATCCCAGCGGCGTGACCACCGCCGGGCTCGGCCCCCGTTGGGCCCGGCACTGGACAAGACACTCAAACGGCTCGTCCGACACCGGCTCAAGCCAGCTCACCTCGCCCGCCGTAAGCTCGGTCTGCGGCACCTCGTCACGGCCGCCCACGACCACCCGACAGGAGTCAGCCTCGATCCGCACCACGTAAAGCGGCCGGCCCACGGCCACGCCCAGACCCTGCCGCTGCCCGACCGTGAAATGCTCGATCCCAGGGTGTCGCCCGACAATAGATCCGTCGCCGGTGACGATGTCGCCTGCACGGGAGCCTCCCAGCCGGTGGCCGACGAGCCGCGCATGGTCGCCCGAGGCGACGAAGCAGATCTCCTGGCTATCGGGTTTGTCGGCGGTGACGAGCCCGAGCGCTGCCGCTCGGCTGCGAACATCGGCCTTGGGCATCCCTCCCACCGGCAGCAGCATGCGGCTGAGCCGTTCCCGTGGCACCTCGAAGAGCACATAGGACTGATCGCGGGCGGCGTCGAGCCCGCGGGAGAGCCGTAGTCCGCCGCTCCCCTGTTCCAGGCGGGCGTAGTGTCCCGTGGCAACGTGCGTGGCCCCGATGGCGTCGGCATGGTCGAAGAGCCTGCCAAACTTGATCCACGTGTTGCACCGCACGCAGGGATTGGGCGTGCGGCCGCGGCCATACTCCGCCGCGAAGTAGTCGATGATCCGGCCGAAGTCGTCGGTCAGATCGATCGCAAACAGCGGGATGCCCAGCCGATCGGCGACCCGCCTGGCGTCGAGGGCGTCGGTGGTACTGCAGCAGCCCTGATGCCCGTGCGACACGACCGGCAGAGTCGTGGTGGTGGTTGTGTCCACAGGCATGTCCGGCCGGCCATGCCGCATGAACACGCCGACACAGTCGTAGCCCGCCTCCACGAGCAGGCTCGCGGCAACGCTCGAATCGACCCCGCCTGACATGGCGACAACAACGCGTGGCATGGGAATCAGTCGGCCGTTCCGAGATCAGTCAGGAAGCAAGCGTGTCAGGAAACAAGCGTGTCAGTAAACAAGCGTGTCAGGAAACAAGCGTGTCAGGAAACAAGCGTGTCAGTAAACAAGCGTGGATTCCACGCGGTGTGGTGCCAATCGTGCACGGCCGCCGAGCGGTTCGATCTCGATCAGAAACGCCGCGCCCGCCACTTGACCGCCACCGGCCTCGATGAGCCGCATGCAGGCAGCCGCGGTGCCACCAGTGGCCAGCACATCATCGACGACGAGCACGCGGGCGCCAGCCGCGAGCACGCCGCGGTGCATCTGAAGCCGGTCGCGGCCATATTCGAGTTCATACTCGTACTCAATCGTGTCGGCCGGCAGTTTCCCCGGCTTCCGCACCGGGATCACGCCCAGCCCAAGTGTCAGAGCCAGCGGCGTGGCAAACAAAAAGCCCCGTGCCTCGACGGCCGCGATGGCGTCGAGGGGAACTCCCCGCCAGGGGGCGGCGAGTTGGTCGATCGCTGCCGCCAGCCCGCGAGCGTCGGCCAGGAGCGGCGTGATGTCCCGAAACAGGATGCCCGGCTTGGGAAAGTCGGGGACGGGGCGGATGAATGGGGTGAGGTCCATGCAGCAAGCCTACCCCATGCGGCCTTCGCCGTCAGGCCCCATGCCGCAGCCGGATCGTTGCCCGCGGAACACCATCGATCGCCATGGCCAGATTGGCGAGCGTTTCCGACTCGATCTGTCGGACCCGTTCCCGAGTCAGGCCCAGCACCGCCCCGATCTCCTTGAGGGTCATCGGCTCGACACCACCCAGCCCAAACCGGAGCCGGATGATTCTTGCCGCCCGCTCTTCGAGTTTGTCGATCCGCCGCAGCACGTGCCGCAGCGTGTCGTGATCGAGCAGCACTTCCGCCGGACACTTCGCATTCTCGTCGCGGATCAGTTCGCCGAGCGACCAGCCCCCGTCGGCCTGTTCCGTCTGCGGGGCGTTTTGGTGCACATGGATCGCCTTCTTGATGATCGGCAGTTTCTTCCGTGCCAGGCCGAGCATCCGGGCCACCTCCTCGGGCGTGGGCGTGCGGCCGAGGCTATCGCTGAGGCGGGCCGTGGCCCGGCGCCATTTCGAGAGCAGTTCCACCATGTAGGCAGGGATGCGGATCGTCTTCCCGGAGTTGATCAGGGCCCGCTTGATCGACTGCTTGATCCAATAGCTGGCGTAGGTGCTGAACCGGGTGCCCATGGTCGGGTCGAAGCCCTCGACGGCCCGCAGCAGCCCCAGATTGCCCTCTTCGATGAGGTCGGGCAGCGCCAGGCCGCGGTTGTTGTAGCCCCGGGCAATGCTGACCACCAATCGAAGGTTGGCGCGGATCATGTGATCCCGTGCCTGGGCATCGCCCCGTCCGATGGCCATCGCCAGCCGCTTTTCGTCTTCGGCGGTCAGCAATGAGGTGGCATTGATGTCGCGGAGGTAGGTCTCGAGTGGGTTTTGAACGGCGAGCGTGACTGGCTTGCTGCGACGAGATGGCGATGGCATGGGCAGAGAAGGCCTTCCCCGGGCGTGGGGGTCACGAAGGAATAATAAGGAGGGCGGCCGAGTCCGTTCGCATGCCCCGTGGCATGCGTGCAGACCGGATCGACAGCGCCGTAAGAGAGCTATCGACGCCGGCCGCAGGGCACTGCACAAGGGGGGCTAAAAGGGCACCCCAGCGCGGTCGTGTGGCTCACGCGGCTCGTATCGCTCGTGCTGCTCGTGTGGCTCGCGCTGCTGGTGTCGATCGTGCTACCGCGGGCAGCAGCCGGAAGCAGCTCCCATCAGCTCTGCCATCAGCTCTGCAGGTGCCAGTCGATCCGCACCAGTTCTGGTGTGGCGCCGATGCGGACGGGGAAGAGCGATGTGCCGATGCCGCGGGAGACATACATCGGCGGCCCGGCGTCGCGATACCAGCCCGCGACATACCGTCCACAGCCCGGTGGCAGAATCGTGGCGATGCCGAAGGGGGCCACCTGGCCGCCATGCGTATGGCCGCTCAAGATCAGCGAAGCGGGATGTTCGGGCGGCATGCCGAGCGTGTCTCGCGTGATCGGGCAGTGGGCGAGCACGAGATGCTGTTGGTGCGATGCTGCGCCGGCCAGGGCGGCGACTGCGTCGGGCCGCCCGCCCACGATGTCGTCGAGACCGGTGACACGGATGGTGCGTCCGCCATGCTCGAGCGTGATGGAGCGATTGACGAGCAGGTCGATGCCGTGGCGTTCGTAGACGCGGGAGATCTCGCCGATTCCGGCGTTGCAGCGATACTCCCAGTTGCCCAGGATGGCGAGGGTGCGGGGTGCGCGGGGGAACTCAGCCAGCAGCATGTCGAACGCGGGGAGTGCTTGGGCCCGGTCGATGGAGTCGCCGGTGATGACGATCAGATCGGCCTGCGACGCATGGATCTGCTCGAGCAACTGCCGCTGGAGCGTGCCGATCGTATGCACGTGCAGGTCGCTCACCTGTAGGATGCGGAGCGGATCGGGAGCGGCACCCGTGCCGAAAACGTGGTCGCTCGTCACGAGCCGACGGGGCGTGATCAGGAGGCCGTCGATGGCGGCACCGAGGGACACGGCGCCTCCGACCAGACAGGCACGACCGAGTAGCGTGCGGCGTCGCATGGCCTGGCTGGCATGAACGGCCTGGACGGTGGCAGGCCGCGAGTCCGCAGTGTCGTGGCCGGATCTCACGGGCGGGGGGCATGCTGGGGGCGGATGCCTGCACCGAGCACGCGGTCAAGAAATGAAAGCAGAGCCTGTCCGCCGGAGCTGCCCAGATCGAGGCCGGGCCTGTGGCCTGTGTCGGGGAGCAGCAGCAGCGTGGTGTCGACCCCCGCGGCCTTGAGAGCGGCAGCGAAATCGACCGCCTGCCTGACGGGCACGGACTCGTCGGCAGTGCCGTGTACGATCAGCACGGGCGGATCGTCGGCAGAGATGTGGCTGACGGGGCTGGCCCGTTGTGCCGCCTCGCGAAATTCTGGCAGCGGCCCGCCCACCAGTCGGCTGGCGGAAGAGCCGGCACGGTCCTGGTCCGGGCCGAGCGTCGTGAGGCTTGCCGGAGCCGCCACCGCGCACGCTGCCGCCACCGTGCAGACCGCTGGTCTGCGGGGCGAATGTTCATCGCCCGTCGGGTCGGTTAGCGGGTCGGTTGGCGGGTCGGTCGCGACGGAGCCACTGGCTGCCGTAGCCGCGGTCGAGAGTCCGACGAGTGCCGCCAGATGGCCGCCGGCACCGCTGCCGACAACAGCCACGCGACTGCGATCGATTCCCCAGACCTCGGCATTCTGCTCGATCTCGGCGATGGCCGCGCGACAATCGTCGAGTTGCGCCGGAAACACCGCGGTATCGCTGAGACGGTAACCGATGCTTGCGACGGCATAGCCCTCGGAGGCCAGCCAGACGATGGGGCAATCAGCCTTGGAGCCGTCCCGCCAGGTATCGCCATGGATCCAGACCACCAGCGGCATGCCGCCAGAGTTGCAGCCGGCGGGAAGATGGATGTCGAACCGCTGCCTCCCATGACGGGCCAGTCCCGCCTGGTGTTGGCCATACGGCTGATCGCGATGCGTCGTGATCGCTGTGGCATCGCCACGGGCGACCTCAAATGGCGAAGCCAGCGTGGCGTCGGCCTGGATCGGCGCGACGACGGCGTTGCCGGTGAGTGGCGGCGGGCTACCTTCCCCGAAGATCGCGATGCCTGCAGGCAGGGGCGAGGTTTCGAAGGCGTTCAACCCAGTGGCGGCTGACGGCATCTGCGACGACGGGCCGGGCGGTGGCACCTCGATCCGGACCTCGTCCAACGGCAAGCGGCGTCGGGAACTGCGGCGTTGTGCGCGGCGGGAACCACGCCGGCTTGGCGGCACTTCCACCCCCATGGGCGCATCTACCGCCGGCCGGGGATCGTCCCGCCAGGCCAAAAGCATCTCCGGCTCGAGGTGAGAGGCAGCGTCTGGGTCCGGCAGGACCAAACGGGGCCCGTCCGGGCTCGTGGGAAGCGATTCGCCCGCGACGGTCAGGTGCGACAGCGACGCTGCCAGCAGGGGCAACACCACCAGTATACGACCCAGCACATGAAACGGGCCGATCGGGAGTTGTGGTGCGGCACGGTGACTGGGCATGCCACAAGTATACATCCGGTCGTGTGCCGCACAGGATGGAAGCCCGCTTCGACCGTGAGCCCGCCGCGCGGCACGCGGCACGCGCGGCGGGCTCATCGGCAAACATCGCAGAGAACGTGGCCTAGCGGCGGGCCTGCATCTGGCCGGTCGGGGTCAGTTCATCGATGATCTTCGGGATGTAGCGGCTGAGCACTTCGGCCAATTGTTCACGGTCGATGTTGCGAGTGCCGGCGATCTCGTCGAGTTCGCGGCGGCCGAAGACATCCTCGATCTGACGGCGGTCGACCGGCTTGTTGGGCCCCGTGCGGACCCATGAATCGACCTGATCCCTCAGCCCCTTGTCCTCGAACTGCTTGACGACCTCGGGCAGCTTCTGCGCCGACCCGCCGCCGAAGATCTGCGTGAAGATGTCCTGCAGATCGTTTGCTGAGGGCATGCCCTGCGGTCCGCCCTGCTGCGGGGCGCGTTGTTGCTGCTGCTGCTGTTGCTGTTGCTGTGGTGCGCGTTGCTGTGGGGCTGGGGCCTGCTGCTGTGCGGCACCCTCGAGCACCTGCTTCAGAATCTCGCCGAGAATATCCATCGACATGCCTCCGAAAGAGAGTAACTGTCTGCGGCCAGTGTCCGGGATCAGGCACGCGGCCGGGATGGCCGCTGGGATGCCGTCGATCCAAGAACCGCAGACGTTCGTACCCTAGCAGATCGTGAAATCACCCGCGCCTAGCCGGCTCAAAAGTGAGGCGGGGGTGCAGGAAAGAGCTGCGTCCCCTTGAGCCCAGCGCATACAAGCCCCCGGCGTAAGCCGGGGGATCGGCAGCAAGGAATCCCGTCGCTTACGCTCAGGGCTTTTATAAAGCCCGGAGGCGTGGAAGCCCGTCGCTTACGCTTCCCATACAAGCCCCCGGCGTAAGCCGGGGGATCGGCAGCGGGGAATCCCGTCGCTCACGCCCAGAGCTTGTATGAAGCCCGGAGGTGGGAATCCCATCGCTTACGCTCAGGGCTTGTATCAGGGGCTTGTATGCGGTGCGGGGGATCGAATGCCACGCCGGGCGTCGCTCATAATCGTCGACCATCCGCCCACGTCCCTCTCCTACCGGCTCCTCAAGCAAGCGGTCTCCTCGGCATCGCCACGCCGCCAGGGTAGAAAATACGCTTCATAGATCGGAGCATGTCATGATTGTCGATCGACGAGCCTTGCGATCAGCTGGAATGATGGTGACCGGGGCCGCGGTGGCGGTTGTGGTCGTGGGACTCGCAATGCGGACCGCGGCGTCTGGCTCGGCACGGCCCGCTGTGGTTGCGCAGGCCGCGTCCCGGCGGCCGAGCCTCCATGCCGCGCCGGCCGCCGATGCGGTCTCCCTCAACACCGACGTTGTCCGGCGGCTGCCGCGGCCGCTCACCGAGGAACTGCTCCCAGACGCCCGTCCCGCTGCGATTTTCTTCCTCAAGGCCGATTGCGACTGCAGCAAGGGGTTTGCCGTCATGATCTCCGCCCTCGCGCCGCACCTGGGGCGGCACGCCGTCTGTACTGCGGTCATCGAGGGCACCAGGGCGGATGCCGACGCGTTCGTGGCATCGGCCGGGCTGACGATCCCGTTCATCGCCCAGCCCGCGAGCGAGCTCGCGCGGGAATGGGGGGCCCGCAAGGCCGGCTGCTTCGCGCTCGTGCAGCCCGACGGCGTTGTCGAGGCCCTCTGGCCAGGTGTCTCCCGGCAGGGTTTTCGCGATCTGGCACGGCGGATCGGCGTCGAGCCACCGCTGCCCGAGGATCTGCTCACCGACATTCCGGGCTCTGCGACGGCCGGCTGCCCATTAGAATGCGGGCGTTAGCATGCGGTCTGCTCGTGATTGTGCCGACGGGCTCCCGGCCGATCCCTCCACGGAGACACTTTGATGAACGACCAATTCGCTGCCAAGCTTGGGAGGAGACAGCTGTTTCAATACGGCACCGCTGGCCTGGCTGGTGCGGCCACGCTGGGCATCTATCGCGCGTTCACCGCCGAACGGGCTGCGGAGGCGGCCGCTCAAGCCCCAGCGGCCGACGGAATCCCCTCAGAGGACGCCCGCTCCGAAGGCCTCCGGGAAAAGCTCGGTCGCTTCATCCTGCTGACGCCGCAAAAACTCGGCGGCGGCACGCACGCAGTCGATCTCGCCACGCAGAAGACGCTCGCCTGGATCTCCTACTGGAATTACGGCGACAGCTGCCCAATCTCCCACCACCTCGCCGCATTTCCCGCCGACTCCGGCGATCCGTACAAGGGGTTCGAGTTCATCAACTCGACCCAGGGGGGCGACAACATCCTCATGTACGGCCTGAAGACACGGATCCGTGAAAACGGCATGCTCGGCACGGCCGGTCAGGGTAACCACATCTACCGCGTTGGCTACGACGGCAAGACCGGCCAGATGGATCTGCTCGAGGACGTCGCCGAGACGACCGGCATCGGTCTCGGCGTGCACACGGTGCCGTTTCCGGACGGCACTGGATTCGCCTGTGGCGACGGCCAGAAAGACGTGGTGGCGTTCTTCTCGCGGGCCCGCGGCGATGAGAAGACGAAGGTGCTCAATGCGTTTCGCGCCGACTGGGTGCCGAAGGCCGACAGTCTCGGCGAGACCTGGACGAAGGGGGGCCGGATCATCCTCACGCGGCTCGCCCCGAGCCTCGACCTCGGCCGCTATGACCTGGAGGGCACGACCGGCAACAAGATCAACTTCGAGATGGCCCCGATGGCCGAACTCCGCGTCGAGCGGGGACAGGTGCCCGGCAACGATCCCCGGGGGCTGACGGGCCTCGACTTCTGCCTGCACGACCCGCGTGGCCGCTATTCGCTGATGGGCCTGCGCATGTGCGGCGGCGGATTCATCGTGGATCGTACAACCTTCGAGCCGGTCTGCTTCCTGCAGGCCAACGAGGGAATGCCGGATAACTGGAAGGTCGAAAAGGTGTCGAGCAGCCCCGATACCTGGGTGGTCGATCTGCCGGCCGTGGGCAACCCGATCCACGAATCGGGCTTCAATCCCACCGGAAACCACCTCTGCATCATGAACAACCTGCGGGCGAACAACGTGGCTGTGTTCGACACGTCGGCCGCCGATCCGCGGCAGTGGAAGCGGGTGATGTTTGTCAAGGACGCCGAATGGAAGGGGGAGTATCCGTCGCCGTTCCACATCAACTATTCCACCGACGGCACGAAATGCTTCGTCACCATCCTGCGGCCGAAGCCGATGAAGTCGGATCTCGTGGTGATCGACACGAAGAGCTGGAAGGTCATCAAGAAGTTCCGCAACATCGGCGTGGACGCCCAGACGTCGTGCACGACCTACGACGGGAAGTATGCGATCGTGATCTTTTCCGGCTTCCAGAGGATGGAGGCAGGTGCCTTCGTCTTCCGGCAGGACACGCTCGAACAGGTGGGCTACATGCCCAACTTCGGCGGCCATCACGACTGCGTGATCGTGCCGTCGACGGTCGAGCAGCTGAAGTTGAGCCGCAGTTGCACCGTGTGATGGCGAGGAGTGCCCGCGGATACGGTCTCACGCTGGCGCGGATGGCGGTCACCGACGCCATCCGCCGGCCATGGCGGCTCGGCCTGCTGGCCGCCGGGATCGCTGTCGCAGGAGCGACGACCTTCGGGTCGCTCGTCTTCCAGACGTCGATTGGCAGGTCGCTGGATCAGAGTCTTCTGCGGCTGGGCGCCGATGCGGTCGTCCTGCCGGAGGGCGTCACCGCCAACCTCACGCCGTCCCTGCTGACAGTCGAGCCGTCGCCGGCGACGCTGTTGCCTGAAACAGTCGCCCGCATCGCCTGTCTCCCGGTGGTGGAACGCGTGGCTGGCCAGTCGACGCTTCAACTGGCCGACACGGCCGGCCACCTCCCCATCGACGCGGTGGTTTTCGATGCGGCTACCGACTTCACCATCCGACCGTGGATCGTCGAGTCGCTCGCCAGGCCGTTCACGTGCGGCGACGTGATCGTGGGTGGACGGCGGCCGGAGCGGGTGGGAGAACGTTTCACGATCCAGGGAGTCGATCTCGTGGTCTACGGTCGGCTCGGACTCACCGGCTCGGGGCCATTTGAGCGGTCGCTGTTCATGGCGGGGGAGACGGCAGACCGGCTTGCCGACGCGGGATGCGTGGATGCCGCCGGCACGCCGCTTGTTCGAGACGCCATCGCCGCACCGAGCGGGGTGCTTGTGCGACTTGCCGCGGGCCGTGGGCCGGACGAGCTGCGGTTTGCGCTGGCGACGGTTACAGGTGTCAGCGTGACGACCGGCAACGGCAGCCAGATCGACGTGCGGCAGGCGGTCGCGGCCCTGACGCGAAGCTCACTTGCGCTGCTCGTCGTGTGCCTGCTCGCGCCGGCCGTGCTTGTGGGCGTGGCCTACACGGGCATGCTCGCCGAGCGGCGGCGCGAACTTGGCCTGATGCTTTCGCTCGGGCTCAGCCGTGGCGACATCATCATGGTGGTGGCTGTGGAGGCGGCTGTTGCGGCCCTCGCCGGGGGGCTCGTGGGCGTGGTGGTCGCCGCCGCGTTCTTGGCTGCATTCATCCGCACGGTCGGATTCCTGCTCGTGCGCCGTGCGATTCCGTTTGTCCAGCCGGCTCTGGTGGAATGCCTCTGGTTTGGGCTCATCAGTCTGCTCCTTGTGACCACGGCCGCCGTCGTGGCGGCGGTGGTGGCAGCCGCGATCGCCGCGGGTCGGGAGGCGTGGGCACTTGTCCGCGGGGAGGGCTCATGACCATTCAGCCCGTCATCGAGACGCGGAACGCCGGCCTCGCCTACACGACCCGCCGCGGCACGATCGCCGCCGTGGATGACGTCTCAGTGCAGGTCGCTCCCGGCGAGTGTGTCGCGATCTGTGGTCGTTCGGGATCAGGCAAATCGACGCTGCTCGCACTGCTGGGCGGGCTGTGTGCGCCGACGAGTGGCACCGTTTCCTTTCGAGGACGCCCATGGACCAGCCTGCGGCCCCACGAAATCCAGGCAGCCCGTGTGGAGCAGATCGGCTTTTTGCTCCAGGAGAGCGTCTTGTTGCCCGGGCTGCGGGTGATCGACAACGTGATGCTCCCGCAATTGATCGCCGGCCGGGATCGCGACGCGGCATCCGCCAAGGCGCAGGAGATGCTGGCCCAAGTCGGCCTTGCGGAGCGGTGGGACGCCTATCCGGCCGAGCTCTCGGGCGGCCAGCAGCGGCGGGTGGCGCTGGCCCGCACGCTGGCGACGGAGCCCCGCGTGATCCTTGCCGACGAGCCGACCAACGACCTCGATCTCTTTGCGGAACAGGAGATCGTCCGCATCCTGTCTGAGATCAAGGCGGCGGGCACCACGGCCATCGTCGTGGTGACACACGACCCCGCAGTCGCGGCGATCGCCGACCGACAGCTGTGGATGGAACGCGGGCGCATCGTCGCCGGTGGCGGCATGCCGGCGATCGGTCGCCCGGCAATCCCACCCGGCACACGCGCGGCCACGGCGGCCACGGCATTTGAACCACCACCTCCCGATCTCGCGGCGCAGGTGCCGACACCGGAAAGCACGGGCTGGTGGCGGACGGCGGTACCGTTCGCCGTGGGCCTCGCCGTAGCAGTGGCCGCCCTGGGCGGCATCGATCGCATCGTGGCCCACCGGCAGCAGCAGATTGTGGAGACGTTCCGGCAGCAGCAGCGGCTGGCGGAGGAGATGGCCCTGCAGGACCTCCGAGCTGATGTCGATGACGTGACGACGACCAGTGATGACCAGTTCACGGCCACGCTCTTCCTGGAAAACTTCCGACCCGATCGGCCGCTTCATGTGCTCGGACCTGCGACTTCCGTCGCGGTGCAGCGGGACGGCCGCTGGGAGAGCCTGCCAACGGCTGCGGCCCGCGAGGCCTCGAAGGAGATTCGTGAAGTTGGGGCAGACCGCGTGGTCATCCCCGTTGCCTTTAGCCTGCCGGATGGTCGGTACGACGAACTCCTCCGTGGGTATCTCCACATCAGGATCTCAGCGACGATGGTGGTCAGCGACCGAAACGATGGCACGGGTGATCTCTTCGAGCGGGCGGATGCCTACTACGTCTACCTGCGAGATCCCCGGCTCACCGAGGATGAGATTCGGGCGGCTAACGCGTGGGCTCCGAAGGCCACCGTGCCGTCATGGATCGCCATGCCCGCCCACTGAACCGAACGCGAGGCATTCGCCGCCTTGTCTCCGCTGGGCCTTATGCGGCTGACACATGATCCTTGCGCGTTCCCCGAACGGTCGCGCGGGAGGGTGTTCCCGACCGGTGTTCTCAGGCTGAGCACCGGGGATCGGCAAGGAATCCCGTCGCTCACGCTCAGGGCTTGCATGAACCATCCGCACCGGGATTCTGCGTGTTTTTTAGAGACTTGACGTATGTCAAGTTCACTCCTATAGTTGGTCGATAGGTGTTTTGGTCCCTGGACAACGTGCCCCGCTCAGTTGGGATCCGGGTTCCTCGCTAAGCTACCCCTTCAAAGGGTGGTGGCAAGGAGATCCGGTGACAAAAGCGACCGAGGAAATCCAGCGAATCGTGTGGGCGGTGCTCCGAGCGGGCATGGATAACTGCATCCTTCTCGAACCCGAACCGCTTGGTGAAGTGAAGAAACTTCTGCGGGACGGCCAAAAAGCTTCCGCTTCGGTACGCACACTCCTTCGAGATTACGCCAAAGACGTGTTCATTGCCCCTGTCGATTCAGACTGCAGGTTCTATGCCCACGCCCTTTACTACATGCTCGCGGAGGTCAAGGAAGGCGGCGTTGTCCGCCAGATGTACGTCAAGTTTGCCGTCATTCCTGATGATGACGAGTCGCTTTCGGATCTGCGAGTGATCCGGTTCCACGCGTCCACCGGATGGGCGCCCATCACGAGGTTTCCACGACGATGACAGCCGACAAGAAGCAACGGGTTCCGAAGTGCCACGGGTGCGGAAAGCCGTTCGAGCGGCGGGTCGCACCGCCCCGTGTCGAGACGATGAAGTATGACGGAGCTCGGCACCAGGTGCTCGTCGAGGGTATGCCGCAGTGGCAGTGCGACTGCTGCAAGATCACCGCGACCGACGACGACAGTGACACCGTCGTGCAGGACTGCCTGCGCCGCTGCATCGGCCTGCTGACTGCCGATGAGATCCGGGAGGCCCGAACGGCGCTAGGGCTCACGCAATCGCAACTCGCGGAACTCATCGGCTGTGCGGCCGAGAGCCTCTCGCGATGGGAGAACGGCGCGATCCTACAGTCGCGGTCGTACGACCGTCTCTTGAGAATCTTCTTCCACCTCCCCATTGCCCGCGATCTGCTTCGTACGGTCGGTCGCGATTCGGCCATGGGCCGCATCGCGGTGCCAGGCCCACGAGATCCAAAGCCTGAATTCATTGAGTCGATGCGGATCCTTACACGTATCTGGCAGGGGAGCGCGATCCACGTGGAGAGCCGCAAAGTGTCTCCCCCGCGTGCTCCATCGGTTGCCCGCGGCAGTGCCGGAGACGTGTGGCTCGAAGCCCAGCGTCATGCCTTGGACGATCTCACGCCGTGGGCTGGTGCGGCAGCCATGGACGCCCGTCGGGCCGACGCGGCCCGGGCCGACTGGGAGCCTTCGTGATGGGGCGTGGCAAGGCAAACAGTAAAAAAGTAGTGCAGGGCATCCCCAGCGTTTCGCCGGTGGCGTCGTGCGTCAGGCATGTTGAGCGACTCGTGCAGATCCAGAGCGAGTTCAACCGGCTGCCGTTCGAGGTGACCCGTGAGCCGGAGACAGAGTTCGCCGTCTTCGGGGCCCACGGCGGCGTCGCCGGAGACGGAAGCCAACTGGTGGCATCGGTCGACCTTGGATTCCGGCTCCTGATGCTTCCCGAAGAGGGCGCAGAAATCCCTGCGGAGTTCCTCCAGGAGAATACGGGCAAGGTGGTCGTCGCATACGTTCGGGCTTCGTACATGATCACCTACGCCATCGAGGATGGGAAGCAACTCGTGGCCAGTGATATCGAGGAGTTCTGCCGCGTGAACGCAATCCACACAGCGTGGCCGTTCTGGCGGGAATTCGTTACCGGCAGCCTGTCCCGCGGTGGCCTCGAGGCCGTGCCCGTGCCGATGTTCAACGTCTACGGTTCGCGGCCGCGGCCCGTCTCGTACGTGGGAGACGACGTAAAACTGCCAGGCCAGTAACACACGGGCGGGTATGAAGACTTAAAGCAGCCAGTTGGTCGGCCCTGGCTATGATCCTTCGATCTAGTTTAAAAACCACGCATTTGGGAACGACGTCAGCGATTCCCCGATGACGAGAAGGCGAAACACACCCCACTCACGACCTCCCGCCAATGAGGCGGCCGTCGGGATGGGCTCTTCAGTCTTGGGTCAGAAGTTGACCGTCGCCTCGATGAGCGGCCCGCCGAGCTTACCCGAATTGGCTTCTACGGCTGACACATGATCCTCGCGCGTTCCCCGAACGGTCGCGCCCGCGTGTTCCCGACCGGTGGTCTCCGGCTGAACACCGGGGATCGGCAAGGAATCCCGTCGCTTACGCTCAGGGCTTGTATAAAGCTTGAAGGCAAGGAATCCCGTCGCTTAGGCTCAGGGCTTGTATAAAGCTTGAAGGCAAGGAATCCCGTCGCTTACGCCGGGGGCTTGTATGGGGAGGGTTCATAGAAGCCCGGAGCGTGAGCGATGGGACTCCGCAGCTGCGGCTGCCTCGGCGATCGCGACGCTCACCCGCTCGAGGAACAGACCGGCACCGCGTCGCGGATCATCGTGTGCTGAACAGAGGCAGCAGAGTGCGAGCCGGCCGGCATACGTCGTCGCGCCAAGCGACGCCCTGGTCCAGGGCCGCAGCGGAGGCACGCCGATGCACCGCTCGATGACGACGTCCCCGGCCACGTCGCAGCCATCACGTTTCGGGAGTCCCGTCCGCATCCGCCGGGCCGGATCGCCGACGTTGCTGACCACGGCTGTCGAGAGGCAACCGGGGATCCGGGTCGCTAGCCAGAGCAGGCCCGGCCATCGGCCGAGCAGGTCGAGCGTGTCGAGAAAGCCGCGGGCGGCATCGTGCTCGAGAATCCAATCGGTGGCCGCGGCGATCGACCTGGTCAGCGGCCCCGGGGCGGCGCAGGCCGCTGCCGTTCGGTCGAGGAACGCATAGGCCATCGCGTTGCGGGCCGGCTCCCGCGTGGCGGGAGACCTCATGCTCACCGGCATGGTGATCCGGACGTTGCCTGGCCGGCCCGAGGCCGAGGTGTTCCAGTCCACGGCCGCCCGCATCACGGCGGCGACGACCAGGTCGTTGAGGGAGCCTCCGAGGTCCGCCGCCGCAGCCCGCAGGGCGTCGGTCTGCGCCGTGTCGAACTCCACCCAGGTATAGGGAGGACGGCCCGCGTCGTCGGGATCGCGCTGGGCGACGGGGCCGTGCAGGCGGGCCAAGGCCGTCGGTCGGAACCGGGCGAACTCCCAGGCTTCCGCGAGGCCGCTGCGACGGGACGTTGTGTCCATCGCCGACGCCGCCGGTGGGGTGGCGGCTGACCGACGCCCGCCCTGGCCCGAAGTCCGGCCGGTGAAGGGCCGCGGCGAACCGCCGCCATAAATGGCCCAGATGTCGCCGGCCACCTCGAGCGCGGCCACTCCGTCGCAGGTCGAGTGGTGGAAGATCATCACCACGCGCCGCCGATCCGGGCCCTCGGAAAGCACGACACACCGCAGGCCGCTCTCCCTGCGGAGATCGAATGGAGCCCACGGAGAGGGAGCCGATGGGGCGGGGTGCCAGACGACGGTCGGCTCCACGGCCGAGGCGATCCAACGGGGTGTCCCACGGTGGTAGGTGAGCAGGCTTGTGAGACGGGGATGCCGCCGCGCGGCCGCCGCGATCGCCGACCGGAGCCGATCCTCCCGCAGCGGTCCGGCGACCTGAAAGTCGATGAAAAACCGCATCGGCTGCCGGGGCCTGTCATCGGCCAGCAGCAGCCGTTCGAACGGGTCGAACGGGCGGGGGGCGGACTCACCGGCGGTCGTCAGGGCATCTTTCATGACTTGCCCGACGATACCTCGGCCCAGGCCGGAGAACGAATCGGCGGGAAATAAGTGCCCCCGCGACGGCACGAATTACGCAGATTCCCCCGTTTGACACCATTTTCCCTCGGCGCATACTTCTCACTCAATTATTCGAGCCGCAGCGACCACCTGCGGTCCGGTATCTCCCAGGGATGGGGTTTTTTCGCCAGGGCGAAGTGACTCGCTTGAAGCCATTCCATACCCCCATCCTACCTGCCGGCCACGGTCGCTCCGTCGCCGCACGCCGGCGCCTGCTGCTGCCGGGTCTAGGCAGATTCTCGAGAGAACAAGGACGACGTACGTGAAGGAACCGCTTGCCATTATCGGCATCGCTTGCAGGCTCCCGGGTGCTGACGGCATCGATGCATTCTGGGACCTCGTGGTCCGGGGCCGCACGGCCTGGGGACCGCTCCCGGAAGCGCGGTTCTCCCGCGAACTCTACTTTCATCCCGAGAAGAGCCGGCTGGGCAAGAGTTACTCGGAGATGGGCGCGGTCGTGCCCGACCGTCCGGTCGATCCGACGGCCTGTCCGATCACGCCGGCGCTGCTCGAAAAGTACGACGTCGCCCACCACATCTTTCTCGAGGTGGCATCGCAGGCCTGCCGCGACGCAGGCCTCGATCCCTTCGCGATGCCCGGCGATCGACGCACCGGTGTTTACGTCGGCCATACCGGCGGCAGCACCAAGATCGGCGATATCGTCTACGCGACAGGCATCGACGAGACCGCGACCTTCCTGTCGGAGGTGGATGCGGCGCGGGTGCTCCTTGGGGACGACGTTGAGGCGGTGGCAGCGGAACTGACGGAGGCTGTGCGACGTCGGTACCCGGGCCGCCGACCGGGCCAGTCGCTCGATCTCGGGGCGCTCGGCGCCGCCAAGATCGTCCAGGAGGCGATGAAGCTCGACGGACCGTTCCTCGTGGTGGATGCGGCGTGCGCTTCGTCGCTGCAGGCGATGGCGATCGCTGCACGGTCGTTGCTGCAGGGGGGCATCGACCAGGCCATCGTCGGCGGCGCCTCCTACTGCAAATCTGACAGTCTGGTGCTCTTCTCCGCGGCGCAGTCGGTGAGTAACGCCGGCTCCTGCCCCTTCGGCCAGGCGGCAGATGGCCTGATCACCGCCGAGGGCTACGTCGCGATCGTGATCAAGACGCTCTCCCGGGCGGTCGCCGATGGCGACCGGATCCGGGCGGTGATCCGCGGCCTGGGCGTCGCCAGCGATGGCAAGGGAAAGAGCCTGTGGGCGCCCCGGCAGGAGGGCCAGATCCTGGCGGTCGAACGTGCCTATCCCGATCTCGCCGATCTGGCCCGGCTTGAGTACATCGAGGCCCACGCCACGAGCACGCAGGTTGGCGATGCCACGGAACTCGGCGCCCTCTCCGCGCTGATGCGGAAGCACCTGCCGCCAGGTCGGCAGGTCCCGATCGGCAGCGTGAAGGCGAATATCGGCCACACGCTCGAGACGGCGGGGATCGCCAGTCTCGTGAAGGTCGTCCTCGCCATGGACCACGGCATGATTCCGCCCGGCTCCACATGTGACGAGCTCAATCAGGAGTTCGACTGGGCGGACGGCCCCTTTACGGTGCCGCGGCAGGCGGTCGCCTGGCCCGCGCACGCCGACGGCTCTCCACGCTGCGCCGCGGTCAACGCCTTCGGCATCGGGGGCCTGAACGTCCATGTCGCCCTGTTCGAGCATCTGCCGACGCCCGCGGCCGTGCGGCCGGCCCGTGCCGTGGCCACCGAGGCTGACGCGATCGCGGTGGTGGGCGCCGGCTGCGTGTTGCCCGGTGCCCTCTCGCTCGATGCCTTTGTCGATCTGCTCGGCCGGGGAGAGACCGCCATCGGTCCGGTGCCCGGCGACCGCTGGACCGCCGTCCGCGTGCTCGACACGACGCGGCCGAAAACCTGGCACACCACATCGGGCATCGGCGGCTTCGTCCGTGACTTCGCGTACGACTGGCGCCGGCACAAGGTGCCGCCCAAGCAGATCGCCGCCGCCAACCCGCTGCAGTTCATGCTGCTCGAGGCGGCCGACGCCGCCATCGCCGACGCCGGCGGGCCGCAGGCCGGCCTTGATCGCAGGCGGACCGGCGTCGTCGTGGGCACCCTCTTCGGGGGCGACTTCGCCAACCAACTTCAAATGGGACTGCGGCTCCCGGAGACCGGTCTCATCCTGCGGGCGGCGCTGGCCCGCCGCGGTGTCTCCCCGGCCGACGTCGACCGGATCGTGTCGCTGTATGAAAAGAAGCTGCTGGAAAAGATGCCGGCACTCGTCGACGAGACCGGCAGCTTCACAAGCAGCACGCTGGCCAGCCGGCTCACCAAGACCTTCGATCTGATGGGTGGAGCCCTGGCCCTCGACGCCGGGGACTGCTCGAGCCTGGCGGCGATCGCCGCCGCAGTGGACATGCTCCGCGAGCGGTCGTGCGACGCCGTGCTCTGTGCTGCCGGTGAGCGGTGCATGGATCTGATGGCCTACGAGGGGCGGTCGCTCGGGGGCTTCCTTTCGGACAATCCCATCTCGGTGCTCGACGGCAAAACCCGCGGCGGCGACGTGCCCGGCGAGGGCGCCGTGGTGTTCGTGCTCAAGCGGCTCGCCGACGCGCAGGCGGCCGGCAATCGGATTCGCGGCGTGATCCGCGGGGTCTGCGTGGGCTCGGGGCAGACCCGTGCCGAGGCAACGCGGCGGGTCGTCCGCGAGGCGGTCGAGCGTTCCGGACTCGTACCGACGGCCGTGATGGCGGTCGAGGTCGCCGTGGCGGGAGGCCATGCCAAGAGCGGCGAAGAACTCGTGGTGCTCGGCGGCCACTACGCCCAGCAGCGCGGCCCCGCCGAGCAGCCGCCGGTGGCGGGCTCACTCGATGGGCAGATCGGACACGCAGGCGCAGCGGCAGGCGCGGCGGCCGTCGCGAAACTCTGCCTGGCACTCGGGCAGGGCTCGATGCCGCCGACGGTGGCGCTGGCCACCGGAGCCGTCGAGCCGCAGGGGCTGCGAGCCGCGGCAGCGTCGCTCCCGATCGGCACCTTTGATCAGTCGGGCTACCGGGCCGGCAGCGTGACCGTCATCCAGGAGCGGCAGGTCGGCCATTTGGTGCTCGACAACGGCCTCCCCGTGCCGGCCGCCGCCCAGGCTGGAAACCGACCGCAGGTGGCTGCGCGGCCGGCCAGCCGGCCGGCCGATGTGGCGGAACGGCCGCTGATCGCGGCTCTGTTCCCCGGCCAGGGATCCCAATACACCGACATGTTTCGCGGGCTCGTCGAGGAGTCGGCCGAAGCACGGGACTGTCTGGCACGGCTCGACACGTTCGCCCGCGAGGCGGGCTGCGAGACGCTGGCGGAGATCGCCTGGCGACCGGTCAACGGGCTGGGCACGAAGATCTGGGACACGCAGTGGGCGATGTACCTCGGGGACCTCTTTGCCTGGGACATGCTTCGTGGGATGGGCTTCACGCCCGACTGTATCGCCAGCCACAGCTTTGGAGAGTTTCCGTCGCTCGTGGCGGCGGCCGCCTGGACGATGGCCGACGGGGTGGTCGCGACCCGGGCCCGTGCCGAGGCGGTTGAACAGTTCGGCCCGCGAGACGGCGCCATGCTTTCGATCATCGCCGACCGGGCGACCGTGCAGGCGGCGGTCGCGCCGTTCGCCGGCCATGTCTGGATCTGCGCGGAGAATGCGCCGGAGCAGTTCGTGGTGGGCGGAACCGCCCGCATGGTCGATGCCGTCGAGGCCGTCCTGGAAGCGGGCCGCATCCACTCGAAGCGACTCGCCGTTCCCAGTCCGTTCCACACGCCGCTGCTCGAGCCGGCGGCGGGCCGGTTGGCCCACGAGATCGCCAGACTCGCCATCCAGCCGCCGCGGATCACGACGTACGGCAGCACCAGCGCGGGAAGCCTCGAGTCGGCGGCCGACGTGCGGTCGAGCCTGGTCCGGCAGATGTCGGAGACCGTCCGCTGGATCGATACGGTGGAGCATCTCTACGCCGCCGGCGTGCGGACGTTCGTCGAGGTCGGGCCGTCGGGCGTCCTCTGCGGGCTGTCGCGGCGGATTCTCAAAGGCCGCACCGACGTGACGTTCGTGCAGTTCGACCAGCGTGGCAAGAGCCCGCGGGAGCACCTGGCCAGACTGCGTGAGCAACTCGCCGCGGCCGGTGCGACTGCATCCGGAGGCCGTTCGGCGACCGTGTCCCCGCGGGCGCAGACCGTCTCCAGATCGGCTGACGCGGCGCCTGTTCCGATGACGGCGGAAGCCCCCCCGGGGCGGATCATCCGCTTCGACGCGACGGCGCGGCGCCGCGAACGCAACCGCAATGCCGGGGAACAGTCGGGTGCGACCAACGGATCCGCAGCGGTGCCGGCAGTCACGACGTCGATAGTCCGTGCGGCGCCGGGCGGCAATGGCTCCGGGCACATGCATAGCACCACCCATGCCGACGACGGCGACCATGCCATCGGAGCGACTTCGAAGAACGGCAGTGCCCCTGCGGCCAGGTCGGTGGGTGAGCCAGTGGCGGCCGCCGGCGGCCGCCTGTCGAACAACCTGTCGGCTACGCTGGCGACCACCCTGGCGGGATCGAACGGAGCCGCCCTCCTCGACCGGGCCGTCACGCCGAGCCGTAATGCAGCCGAGCCGCTGCCGACGCCCGGTGCCGACACCAACAGCCTCGAAGAGCTTGTCAGGCAACTCGTGGTGGAGGCGGGTGTCAGCCTGCCGCTCGGTCGCCTCGGCGAGCAAAACCCGGCCGTCAGTGGCTTCCTCGACAGCATCTCGCACCTCTTCGAGCCGGCGGCGACCGATCGATCGGCGGTTCTGGCGGCTGGTTCTCTCGCCGATCTCTGCAGCGTGCTGGGGCGGGCGGGCGGCAAGGCGCGGTGGCTGCTGAGTCAGTCGGCGGCAGAGCAGCCCAACGCCGACGGGATCGAGACGTTCCTGATCGACTTCGTCGTGGAGCAGACGGGCTATCCGCGTGAGATCGTGGAACTCGACGCCGACCTGGAGGCGGACCTCGGAATCGACAGCATCCGCAAGGCCCAGCTCTTCGGCGAGATCGGCCAGCGGTATGGGCTGACAGCGGATGCGAGCCTGTCGCTCGACGACTTCACGACGCTGCGGCATCTGCTCGACTACATTCTGCCGCGGGTCGGCGGTCGGGCACACGCTGCCGGTGCGGCGACACCGGCGCACGCCGAGCCGGCCCGCGAGGCGACGGCTGCTGCGTCTGCCGTTGCGCCGGCCGTTGCGCCGGCCGTTTCGCCGGCCGTTGCGCCGGCTGCTACCGCGGGACGTGCCGCGGAACTCGAGACGTTCCTGATCGACTTCGTTGTAGAGCAGACGGGCTATCCGCGTGAGATCGTGGAGCTCGACGCCGACCTGGAGGCAGACCTCGGAATCGACAGCATCCGCAAGGCGCAACTCTTCGGCGAGATCGGCCAGCGGTATGGGCTGACGGCGGATGCGAGCCTGTCGCTCGACGACTTCACGACGCTGCGGCACCTGCTCGACTACATTCTGCCGCGGGTCGGGGCCTCGGCCGCGCCTGCCTCGACCGCGCCTTCCTTGACGGGGGTAGCCTTCGAGCCGCCGATCAGCGCCGCCACGTCCGCCGCCACCGACCGCGGCCGACGGCTGGGCCGGGATCATGCCGAGGCGATCCGCCTCTGGGCCCGGCAGTTCTCCGCTGCCCCGCCACGGTCTGTGCCGGCCCTCACCGACCCGGTCGTCATGGCTGAACTATCCGCCATCGCCGACGCGGTGGGAATCGACGAGGCGATCGTTCGGGCCGCGTACCACGATCCTGCGCGGGCCCTCGGCGGCTGTGCGGCGATCGTGGTCGCACCACGCGAGGCGGACACAGCCCGCGGCCTGCTGGCCTGTTTCGGCCGGGGGGCCGATCCCGACGTCCGCTCCTTCGAAGTCGCGGGGCTGCGGGCCACGCTCGTGGGCGTGAAGGGATTGCCCGGCGCCATCCTGGGCTGGAACGACGCCGGACTCCTGGCACTGGCCGACGCGCATGCCGGAGCGACGGCGGCCGCGGTCGAGGTGATCGTCACAACCTGCCGCTCGGCGGCCGAGGCGGGCCGCGTGATCGCGACGCTCGCCCCGATCCCCGTGGGGCTCATGGTGGCCGATCTCGCAGAGGGCGGGCAGGCGGTGTCCGCGTCTGGAACGCTCGTTCCCGAGCAGTCGGTCGTGATGCGGCTCGAGCCGGGGACGACGCTGGCCCGCGTCGCGCTCGCCGACGGTGCCACGACGCCCACCGACGCGATCGCCACCTTCATCGCAGAATCGGGGGGCGCGGCCCGCGCCGCACTGTCGGCCGCGGCGCCATGGCTCGTCGTGGCCGCGGCCGGTGGCGTGGCGATGCAACGATCGGGCGGGCCACTCGGCCGCGATTGGCTCGGCGGTGGCATGCCGGGCACCGCCTGGGTGGCGGCGGCGGGGCGACAGCAACAGGCCGCCGCACCGGTGGCCGAGGTGACCCGGCGGTACACCCTGACAACCCGCGAACTGCCGCCGGTGCAGGGGGTGCGTTCGCTGCGGGGTGAACGGGTCCTCGTGCTCGGCGACGGACACGCCGCGGAGGCGGTTCGTGCCGCAGTGGTCGCCGAGGGGGCGGTGGTTGTCACCCAGGCAGCCCGCACCAGCGACGAGGCCGTCGCGGCGGTCGATCGCGCAGAGGCGCAGGGGCCGGTGCGACACCTCGTCATCGCGTCGGCGCGTCCCGGCATGCCGGCCCGCTGGCTCGACAGGGGTGATGCCGCAGTGGGGGTGCCGTTCTTCGCCTGCCAACGTTGGATCGGGCTCCGGTCCGCGGCCGGCGACCTCGACCGTTCGACGCTCACAGCGGTGACCGATCTGGGGGGCGACTTCGGCCTCTCGGGCACCATGGCCGCCGTGGAGGGGGGGGCGGTCGCGGGGCTGTTCAAAAATCTGGTCCACGAGTTCCCGGGGCTGCACGTCCGCGTCGTCGATGCGGCGGCGGCGTTGCCTGCCGCCACGCTGGCCGCGGGCGTGCTGGCCGAGATGCGTGACGGCGTAGGACCGGTCGAAGTTGGCCTGGACGGCGGCCGCCGGCTGGGCGTCGTGGCCTGCGCAGCCCCGGCCGAGCCGACCCGACGGCTCGCGGCTCTCGAGAAGGGGAGCGTCTGGATCGCCACCGGCGGCGCCCGCGGTGTGACCGCGGCCTGCTGCCGGGAGCTGGGGCGGAGGTATCCGGTGCGGCTCGTGCTGCTCGGCTCGACGCACCCCGTCGGGATCGACCCGGCGTGGCTTGCGCTCGACGAGGCGGGACTCCGCGACCTGAAGGGCCGAGTGATGCTCGAGGCGAAGCAGCGGGGGGCCGACCCGCGGGCCGCCTGGCGGGCGGTCGAAAAGTCACGTGAGATCGAGGCCTCGCTTATCGCATTTCGTGCGGCGGGCGTCGATGCCCGCTACGAAGCCTGCGACCTGGCCGACGCGGCGGCGGTGCGGGCGGTCGTGCAGCGTGTGGAACGAGACCTCGGCCCGGTCCGCGGCATCGTCCACGGGGCCGGCTTCGAGGCCGCCTGCCGGTTCGAAAAGAAAACCCGCGAGGGACTCCTGGCGACGCTCGCGCCCAAGTGCGTCGGTCTCGAGCATCTGCTTGCGGCGCTGGATCCCACAACGCTTGAGGCGGTCGTCGGCTTCGGATCGACGAGCGGCCGGCTCGGCGGCCACGGGCAGGCCGACTATTCGCTCGCTAACGACCTGCTCGCCAAGATCGTCGGCAGCCTGCGCCGCAGCCGTCCGGGACTGCGGGCGACCGTCTTCCACTGGCATGCCTGGGACGAGGTCGGGATGGCCAGCCGGCCCGAGAGCCGGTTCGTGCTCGAGCAGTTCGGCCTGCGGTTCATGCCACTGGCCGAGGGCGTGCGGCGGTTCATGGACGAGATCGAGGCTGGACTGCCCGACGCCGAGGTGCTCGTCACGGAGCCGGCCCTGTGTCCCGACGCCGTCCCGGCGACCGGTCGGCCCGCTGCCCCGACGCCGCAGCCGGCCGTGAACCCGCCAGCCGCGGCGGTCGTTGCGACGGAGGTCGGCAGCCTCGTCGAGCGGGTCGAGTCGCGGCCCGACGCCACCTGGGTGTCTTTCCGGCTCGACCCGACATCCGATCGTTTCCTCATCGATCACCTCCAGTACGGCCGGCCGCTTCTCCCGGCCGTGATGGGCGCCGAACTGCTCGTCCAGGCCGTGCGGGCAGCTTCCGGAGGGATCGAGGTCGGCGAACTCCGCGACTTCGTCGTCGAGCGGCCGATCGCGTTCCCCGTCGATGCTCCCCGCGAAGTCCGCGTCGAGGTGGGGCCCGTCACGTCGGCGGGCATCGAGACCCGCGGCTGGACCGCGATCGTCGCCGGCGATGGCCGCACCGCGGGCGAGGATCGCGTGCACGTGCATGGCCGGATCGTGCCAGGCGCACCGGAACGGATCGACGCCGTGCTCGAGCAGCCGCCGTTCCCGTTCAACCCGATGTACTATCAGGAGGATGCCCCGCTGCGGCATGGGCCATCCTTCCGCACGCTCGACGGCCTGTTTCTCGACCGCAGCGGCGGCTGGGGCCGGCTCGTCTCGCAGCATGGCGACGGCGTCGCCCTGCCGCGGGGTTCGAAGGGCTGGACGATTCCCGTCGGCTTGCTCGACGGCTGCATCGTGGCATGTGCGGTCTACTCCTACATCCTCTGCGGCCGGCGTGTGGAGATTCCCGTGCAGTTCGAGCGGCTCCGGGTGGCCGCGCAGCCGCGCGGGGGCGAGAAGTGCATCGCGCGGCTCTTCTTCCGGTCGCAGGATGTCCGCGAAACGGTCTATGACGTCGTGCTCCACGGCGATGACGGCCGCGTCATCCTCGCCGTGGACGGCCTGCACCTGGCCGTCGTCGGTGGTGAGCGGGGTCGCGTCTCATGAGCTGCGCCTGGACTCCGATCACCGCAGAAACGTCGACGTCTGATCGCCGGCCGTCGGCTGAAATCGCCCCCGACCTCATTCTGCACATGGGTGACGCGGAGGTGGCGGTCCGCCTTCGGACGCGCGGGCCGGGAGGCCCGCCGACGTCGGCCGAGGCGGCCCGTCTTGCCGAGAGCCTCGTGGCCGACCGGCTCTCGCTCCATGCGGGTGGCGTGCGTGTCGCGTCGCTCGTGCCCTCGGGCAGGCCGGTCGCCTTCGCATCGGGAGCGCCGGCAGCGGTTTGCGTATCGATTTCTCACGTGCAGGGACTCCTTGGCGTTGCCGTCTCGACCGACGCCTCGATCGGCCTCGACATCGTCGATCCGGCCGAGGCGGGCCGCGGGCTGGACATCTGGTTCACGCCGGACGAACTCGCCCTCGCGCCCGATGAGGGACGGCTCCGCGCCGTCCTCTGGGCCGCGAAGGAGGCTGCCTATAAGGCCTGCCGCCTCGACACCGAATTTCGCCCGCATGCCGTCGTCATCGAAAGTCTGGCGACGCGGTCCTTCGGCTGGACCGTCCGAGACCGCTTCGGTGACATCCGGGGGACGGGGCGGCTGCTGGTGATCGGCCGGCATGTCGTCGCCCTTGCGTCCGTCGCGGCCTGCGGCCATGCCGTTTCCAATCTGACCAGTCTCGAGACCCAGGAGGCACTCCTCTCATGATCGATCTCACCGGCAAGGTGGCGCTCGTCACAGGCTCAAGCCGCGGCATCGGTCGCGCGACCGCCCTGCGGCTGGCCGAGGCCGGCGCCGACATCGTCGTCAACTACATCACGAGCAGCCGTGAGGCGGAGCAGGTCGCCGAGATCGTGGCGGCGATGGGCCGCAACGTCGCCTGCGTGCGGGCCGACGTCGGGCAGGAGGAGGATGTCGACGACATGATCGCGTTCGTCCGCAGGGAGTTCGGCCGGCTCGACGTCCTTGTCCACAACGCCGCCACCGGCGGCTTCCGCCCTCTGGCCGTCACGACGCAACGGCACTTCGACGCCGCGATGCACACGAACGTCCTCTCGCTGGTCCACCTGCTCAAGGCCGCCGCGCCACTCCTCGAGGCGGCACCGGGGCGGGGCAAGGTGGTCGTGCTGTCGAGCCACGGCACGCACATGGCGCTGCCGATGTATGGACTGATCGGCGGCTCGAAGGCGGCGCTCACGGCGCTGGCCCGGCACTGGGCCCTGGAACTCGGCGATCGTGGGGTGAACATCAACGTGGTCGAGGCTGGCCTCGTCGAGACCGACTCGACCCGTCGGCTGCCGGGCGCCGCCGAGATGTTCGCCGGCCGCAAGCACAAGACGATGACCGGCGACCGGATGCTGGAGGCGGCCGACGTCGCCGACGCCGTGCTCTTCCTGTCGAGCCCGCTGTCGGATCTCGTGCAGGGGCAGACGCTGGTGGTCGACGGAGGGGCGGCGATCCACGTCTGACTCCGGCCGCTTCATCACGAACCCTGCGTTGCCATCCTCGAGATTCCTGCCACGACCAACATGCACAGCACCGACTCCTACATCCTGCTGACTGGCGCAACCGGCCTCCTGGGACGGTCGCTCCTGCGTGACCTCGCCGCAGCGGGCCGCCGCGTCGCCGTCGTCGTCCGTCCGTCGAAACTGGCGCGGGCGGCGGGCCGCGTGGACGAACTGCTCGCGGACTGGCGGCAGGTGGCGGGCGTTGAGGTGCCCTGTCCGGTCGTGCTCGAGGGGGATCTCTCCGTCGCCGGACTCGGCCTTCCGGCCCCGCAGGCGGCCTGGGTCGCGCGACACGTCCGCGAGGTGGTCCACTCGGCGGCCAGCCTCTCCTTCCAAATGCGACCGGCGGACGGCGAGCCCTACACCAGCAACGTGACCGGCACGCGGAACGTGCTGGCCCTCTGCCGCGACGCGGGAATCCGCCGGCTTCACCACGTGTCGAGCGCCTACGTGTGCGGCCTGCGGCAGGGGACGGTTCTCGAGACCGAACTCGACGTCGGGCAGACGTCGGGCAACGACTACGAGAAGAGCAAGATCATCTCCGAGACCGAGGCGACCGGGGCCGACTTTCTCGACGTCTGCACGGTGCACCGGCCAAGCATTATCGTCGGCGACCTCGTGCACGGCTTCACCAACACCTTCCATGGCTTCTACAAACCGTTGCGGATCGTGCAGCCGTTCGTGGAGGCCTTCGTGGGCGCAAGCCTCGAGCCGGGCTCACTGCTCGACGTGCTCGGCATGGACGGCCGCGAGTGCAAGAACCTCGTGCCGGTGGACTGGGTCTCCGCGGTGATGACACGGATCATCGTCGATGAATCACTTCACGGCCGCACCTACCACGTCACCTCCGACACGCCGACGAGCGTCGGCCTGCTCTGCCGCGTGTTCGAGGGGCTTGTCGTGGAGATGGCGGCCGAGGCAGGCCGCCGGCGATCGGCGTCGGCCGCCGGTGCATCCGGTGGCGGAAACCCCGCCGCGGGCTTCGATCCCGCCACGCTCGGCCGGCTGTTCCTCGACCAGATGCACGTCTACAAGGCCTACTGGCGGGACGATCCCCGCTTTGACGCCTCCCACACCATCGCAGCGGTGCCGGGTCTCCCCGCACCGCCGCTCGACGAGGAGACGATTCGGCGGCTCTGCCGGTTTGCGATCGGGAACAACTTTCGCTGGCCTCCTCCCGGGCGGTGCGGCCCGCGACCCACGGCACGCGATGGCCTCGAGGCCCGGTTGGGTGCCGCATCCTGGACGGCTCCGCGGTCGCCGCACCGGGTCGGGCTGGTCGTCACGGGCGCCGGCGGTGGCCAGTGGACGGTTGCGGTGGAAGGGGGTCGGCCCACGTCACTGCATCACGGCCTCCCGTCCGCGGGTGATGCGACACTCTGGATGGCGGCGGACGAGCTCACCGGGATCATCGCCGGCGGATCCTCGCTCGCAGAGGTCCGCGACCGGGGCGGTGTCACCGTCGAAGGCGGCCCGCAGGATCGAAGAATGGCGGTTGAAACGCTCGACTCGATTCTGAGAGTGGCCGCCCACGACTCAGCGTGGGCATCCCCCGGCCAAGACGCCGATCAGGCCCGCTCGATGACGCCCCCCGCAACCAGGGTCTTTCCGGAGAATCCGGCGAACGTCGGGGCGTAACGGAGCGACCGAAAGGTCAGGTTCACGAAGACATCGGGCACCCCGTTGAGGCCGGTGATGTTCACCTTCGCCGGCTTCGCTGACCGGGCGAGTGGGCCCTGCGGAGTGACCGGATTAACGTACTGCCAGACGATACTTCTGGCAGGCGTCACCTCGAAGAGGCGGCCTGTCGTCCCCTCGGTGATGAGGGTGTTGCCGTTGGCAAGCCGCTGGGCTCCCGAGACGATCGGTGCGAAGAAACTCCTGGGCGAGGGGGCGAAGTAGTTCCAGACGAGTTGGGCTCTTCCATAGCCCGCAGGGCGGATCTCCATCACCGACGAGAACGACTGGCCGTTCGCGCGGAACCAGCCGTTATTGAAGACGAGGATGTTTCCGGCGCCAGGCCTACCGCTGTCGATCCAGTGGGCGTTGTGCTGAAAATAGAGGGCCTGATTCGCGCGGGTTCCGGCGTTCCAACTCGCGGGGTTGCCATAGCGCCAGATGAGGTCACCCCCCTTGCCGAGGCGGCCGCCCGTGTGGCCGGCGGCCTGTTCGGTCGTCGTGCTGTGGTCGATCACCCAGACCTCGGAGAACTCCCGGGACGAGACGATGATCTGATCAAGCGCCGCGTTGTAGGCGATCGAGTTGAAGTGTGCCCAGTCGGCGATGTGCGTGTCGGCGCCCGGCATGGTGCGGGGCACGTAGTTCAGGTGCACCAGTTGTGGATTCGCACTCACGATCCCGTAGTTAGGCTTGTCGGGGTAGCGTTGCTGCACGAGGTGGTCCTTGAGGTGCCACTCCCAGACGATCTCGCCCCCCTCGCCGTCGGTTCTGTCGGGCTTGATCTCGAAGATCGCCTCCGACCACACCTCTCTGTTGGTGGCGGGATTGAGGAGGACCGGGTTGCGTCCCATCGCGATGGACTCGTCGGCGGTATGCCGTTCCCAGGCGATCGCCAGGACGTTGCCGTTGGGCATGGGGATGGCGTCGTGGTGGAGCTGGAACGTGTCAGTGGCCATCTGAAACGACCAGACCCGGCTGCCATCCCAGGCAAACTCCTCGATGAGCCCGGTCGCACCGTTGTGGCCGAATTCCCGCTGGCCCGCCGGCAGGATCGTGTTGCGGAGAAGGTTGCCGTTCTCCAGCAGGTAGGACGACGTCTGGCCGCCGGTGCTGGTCCACGAGTTGACTTCTTTCCCTGCGGTGTCGATCAGGTAGGTCTTCGGGCTGAAGCTGTTGCCGAACAGCGTATACCCGGCCGCGGCTAGGGTCGGGTTGTTGGCCGTGAGGCCGACCGTCAGAGCGAAACGCTGTTCCAACTGCTCGGGAGCGACGATCTGTCGGGCCATTTGTCGGGCCATTTGTCGGGCCATTTGTCGGGCCAGGGGCCGACGATCCTGACGGGCAGAGCGACTCCGTGACGGTCGGCGATACAGCAATTGATTCACGATCATGGGACGCACCTCGTTTCGAGTTTGGATTCAAACCTCCTTGTTTTTTGGGAGGCTATTACTGGGTTCAGCCGTTGTCAAGCAATGCCACGGTGCGGCTCCGGCCCGATCGCGTCGCCTCCGGAGATGTGATGTCGCACGGGCTGCTATTCGCCGGTTGCCCCTCGCGTGCGTCGCTCTCGTCATCATGAATAGAGAAGGCTACCCCCGGGAGGTAATCGGATGCCCCGCCACCAGAAACAGATTGCTCCGCGAATGCTGCCGCCGACGGTTTTAACGCCATATTCTCCTCCGGACCGCGACGGGACACGTTCGCTGGTTCTGCCGCTCATCGGCGGGTGCGCGGTCATCTGCGGCACCCTCGGCCGGCTGCCTGCCTCCCAGGCCGGCGACCTGCACTGCCCGGTGCTGCGGTCGCACGCCCCCGCAGCTGATGACGCTGCTGCCGACAGCCTCGTGGCGGCCGTGAACGCCGTCGTTCCGACCGACATCCAGATACCCACGGCGGCCCGCGTTGCTTGTGCAGAGCGGCGGCTGCCGGGATCACGGAATGCACTGGTCTCCCTGCTCGCGGAGCAGCACGGACAACTGATCGCCGAGTGCGGCCGGGGACGCGCCGTCGTGAAGCGAGGAGTCCACGGGTTCGATCTGCTCACGCTCTTGCTCACACTCTTGGAGGAACCACCCGATGAGACCGACGATAGTGCCACGATCCGGGGGTGTTTCGATGCGGGGGCCGTGGATGTCGCCGTCGGCAAGGGATTGTCCGACGGAGCCTATCCGATCGGCTTCGACTGGGTGCTCGTACTCGACCACGAATCGCACGTGCTCTACAGCTTTATCCTCAACTGCAGTGATTGATTCGTGGCTTCCTGCGGCGTCGCTGGTCCACCTGCACGCTTGTCGAGCGTGGCACCACTTCGCACGACAAGGTGGCCGTGAAGATCAAGGGCGGGTATGGCAGCACCCGCGACCTCGACGACCGACCGGCGCTAACGCTCAACATGGACAAACATGTCCGTGGCCGCAGGTTTCACGGCCTCGACAAGTTTCACCTCAATAATTCCGTGCAGGATGATTCGCTGCTCCGCGAATACCTTGGGTCGGCGATCGTGCGGGCCGCCAGCATCACCGCGCCGCGGGTGTCGCACGCTCGCGTCTGGATCGATGGGCGGGATGTGGGGCTCTACGTGCTCAAGGAATCGTTCGACAAGGACTTTCTGCGCAGGTCGTTCCCGCAGCCGGATGGCAATCTGTACGACGGAGGTCTGCTGCAGGACATCGATAGCGGACTGGAGCGAGACGAGGGAGATCACGGCGAGCCTCTGGAGCCGGGGGTGGAGCCGGGGGTGGAGCCGGGGGTGGAGCCGGGGGCCGATCTGGCAGAGTTGGTAACTGCCTGCCTCACGCTCGAAGAAGCAACCCGCTGGCAGGCGATTGAGGCCCGGCTCGACGTGGAGGGCTTTCTGACGTTTGCCGCCGTCGAAGCGATGACGGGGCACTGGGACGGCTACTGCGCGATGCGGAACAACTACCGCGTCTATATGGATCCGGACGCTGGTGGTCGGGCCCGGTTTGTGCCGCATGGCATGGATCAGATTCTTGGGGATGCGGAAGCACGGATACAGGAGCCCCTGGCGGCCCTCGTGGCGATGGCGGTGTTTGAGAACCCAGCCTGGCGGCGCAAGTATCGCGAGCGGGTGCGGGAGCTTCTGCCGCTTTTCACCGCGGAAGAGAACCTGCTGCCCCAGCTCGACGCAGCGGTCGAGCGGCTGCGGCCGATCGTGCTCGACATGGGGCCGGAGCCGCTGGAACGGTTCAACACTGCCGTTGACGACCTGCGGAATGTCCTCGTCGCCCGCGAGGCGAATCTCCGCGAACAGGCCGACGCGCCGGAGCCCCTCGTCTGGCCCATGCGGCTGCAGGCCGCCGTGCGGACGCTCAACGCCGCCGACACCTCGACCGAGGAGCTGTCGATTCCTGACTCGGAGGCCACCGATTTTCTGCGGGCCAATGTGCCGTGGTTCGAGTGCCCCGATCCTGAGTTCGAGCACGACTACTACCGCCGCTGGTGGACGCTCCGCAGGCACATCCGGCATACCGACGCAGGTGTGGTCATCGAGAACCTGCCACCGGCATTCGGCGACCCGCTCAAGGAAGTCCGGTGGCTCCGCGACCTTCAGATCAGTGGCCTGGACGCGATCTCGTCGCCCGCGGCGGCCGCGGACGGCCCACGATCCTGCGATGCGGTCATCACCGAAATCATCGGCCTGAAGCTCCATCCCGATACCACGGTCGAGGTGGATCCAGCGCCGCCGCACGACTGGACATGGTTCGCGATGGATCGCATCGCCTATCAGGGCCGGCTCCTGACCGTCGTCTGGGATGAATCGGGGGAGCACTACGGCCGCGGCTCCGGCCTTCGCGTGCTTGTGGATGGCCGCGAAGTCGCCCGCGCCGACTCGTCAGCCGCCTGCCGTGAGGTATGGCCCCTGCCGCCAGCACTTCCCCCTCTGTTTCGAGGGTAGTCGCTCTCATGCCGTCGCCCTGCCAAAAGAGCGTGGAAGCGGTCGAAGCTGGGCCGAAGGTCAATACTGCGGCACGCTCGGATCGACCTGCGTGCTCCAGGCATCGATGCCGCCCTGCATGCTCGAAACGGCGGCAAAGCCCCGTTCGCGGAGCCAGTGCGTGACCCGCAGGCTGCGGACGCCGTGGTGGCAATGGACAACGATCGGCTTCGTCCGCCAGGCCTCCAGTTCGCCGATGCGTTCGGGAAGTTCCTGCATCGGCACGAGCAGGGCCCCGGCGATCTTCGCCGTCGCATGCTCTTCGGGCGTGCGACAATCGAGTAGGAGCATCTCGCCCGGGTGTGACTCCCAGAGGAGTCGTTTGGCTTCGGCGGCGGAGAGTTCGAGTGGTGTGTCTGACATACAGTTTTTCAGTTTGAGGAAGAGCGGCTTTTCCAAGGCTTCACGGGGCGAGACGTTCTATCATCCAACTGCCGGCGGCGTCGCGTTGGAAGCGGAGCCGGTCGTGGAGCCGGCTCGGGCGACCCTGCCAGAACTCGATCCGCTCCGGGATGAGTCGAAAGCCACCCCAGTGGACCGGCCTCGGGATCGCCGCGTCGTCGGGGTGCTCCGTGCGGAAGCGGGCGAAGAGTTTTTCGAGTGTGTCGCGGTCGGGGATGACCGCGCTCTGAGGCGAGCCCCAGGCCCCGATCCGTGACGTGCTTGGCCGGCTGTGAAAATAGGTGTCGCTCTCGGCCGCGGTCGTCCGCTCCACGCGGCCCTCGACCCGTACCTGCCGCTCGAGAATGGCCCAGTGGAAGGTCAGCGCGGCGTAAGGATTATCTGCCAGTTCCCGGCCCTTGCGGCTGTCGTAGTTGGTGTAAAAGCAGAAGCCGTGGTCGTCGAAGCCCCGCAGCAGCACGATGCGGGCCGAGGGGCGGCCGTCAGGGGTGGCCGTGGAGAGCGTCATCGCCTCGGGTTCGAGGACTCCGGCTGCCACGGCCGCGTCGTACCACGTCGCGAACTGCCTGATCGGGTCGCGGTTGCAGGTGGCTTCGTCAAGCGCAGCCTGCTCGTATTCCTTGCGGGCGTGGGTCTCTCTGGACTTCATGCCGGACTCCATTCAGGACTCGATGCTGGGTTCCGTCTCGTTCGCGGCAACGAACACCGCGTTCATCACCGCTGTATTCATCATGACACTATACGCATCATGACTCTCTACGGCA
>Ga0247836_1001377_pt1 | contig 39411 bp, 30 predicted proteins | sample LaCruzMarch2015__4_FD_187116 | JGI IMG/M metagenome (GOLD analysis project Ga0247836, IMG submission 187116) | Freshwater microbial communities from meromictic Lake La Cruz, Castile-La Mancha, Spain - LaCruzMarch2015_14m | ecosystem: Environmental > Aquatic > Freshwater > Lake | place: Spain... | reverse complement strand
AAGATACTAAATATAAGCGATATACCAAAATATATTTAAACTAAATTTCCTGCTTTTTATCAAAAATAAACAGAATAGTTTTTCTCGCTTTTAATCTGTCAAAGTAGAATTAATGCCCGAAATGGATGGATTTGAACTTTGCAACACGGTTAAAAACAATGTGGCAACCTGTCATATTCCTTTTATATTACTTACATCGCTGTCCGACCGCGAAGATGTGCTGAAAGGTCTGAGTATGGGAGCCGACGATTATATTACAAAACCATTTGACATCACCATTCTTGAAGGTAAAATTAATACGATATTCAGCAATAGAGCACTTTATCGTAAGAAATACATTGAAAAGTCGGTAACCGTAAATGAAAGTAATTTGCTTAGCGATTTGAATAAAAACTTTATGGGCAAAATTGTAAAGCATATCGAAGATAATATTACGAACGAAGAATTCAATATCGACGATTTAGCTTACGAAATGGCAATGAGCCGATCCGTATTTTTCAAAAAAGTAAAATCGCTTACAGGGCAGAACCCCAAGGATTTTATCCGTGATATTAAAATGAATAAAGCCGCCGATTTTTTGCGCGACCAAAAATACAGTATTTCAGAGATTGCCTATTTAATCGGATTCCCCAATGCTAAATATTTTAGTACTGCTTTTAAAAAATACTACGGCATATCGCCTACTACTTTTATCGAAAAAGAAAAAAGGGATGAGAATTTTAACGAACAATAAAAAATAATCGTTACAAAAGAGTGAGCGTTTAACACCATGTTTCACGCTCTCTTTTTTAGGTTCTGTTGCAGTATACTGCTGTAAAATGTCGGTTTTATCATTATCAACTAATTTTCAAACCCCTTAAATCAAAAAGCGAACCTCTTAAAATTATATTTACTTTACTTTTACATTCGAAATCCACTCTTACATCAGCTGAACTGTTTTTTGACAGATCGGCTACTAAAAAATGTAGAAATCGAATAAACTAATTATATTAAAAATCACAAACAATGAAATTCAAATTCTTGCTTTTTTTGTCGATATTCTTTAATATCGCAACCTATGCCACCCGTGTAGATGGAGTAGTGATGGATCAAACCACCAAAGATCCCATTATAGGAGCATCAGTAATGCTGAAAGGAACCTCAGTTGGAACTATTACCGACCTCAACGGAAAATTTAATATTAATGTTCAGGATGCTAAAGAAGCAGTACTTATTGTTTCCTATGTTGGTTATCAGAAAAAAAATATTGCTTTGGATGGTAAAACAATGATATCTGTTATGCTCGAAGAAGATGCAAAAACACTGGAAGAAGTAGTTGTGGTTGGTTATGGAACCATGCGTAAAAGCGACTTGACAGGCTCTGTGGTATCGGTTAAAACGAAAGATGAAGAATCGGCGCGTTCAACAAGTGTGGATAAAATGTTGTAGGGCAAAGCTGCCGGACTTACAGTTACTACAGGTAGTGCTGCTCCCGGTGGTGCGGTGAATGTGCGCGTTCGTGGTGCAGGTTCACTTCGCGGCGATAATTCACCGCTTTACGTGGTAGATGGCAATATTATTTCGATGGACGAAACCATCGACCCAATGAGTCAGGGAAATGGTGGCGGAAATTCGCTTATGGATAAACAAAACCCCTTATCGCAAATCAGTCCACAGGATATTGAAAGCATAGAAGTATTGAAAGATGCTTCAGCAACTGCCATTTATGGTTCGCAGGGAGCAAACGGCGTAATTCTGATTACAACCAAACAAGGAAAAGCTGCAAAACCCAAAGTTACTGTAAGCACTACCCTTACAAGCTCGTCGTTATTTAAGCGAATTCCGGTGTTAAATGCAGAGGAATATATAAGTTATAGTAATGCATTCCTAACTTCGGGACAGGTGTTGAGAACTATGGATGGCGTAAACGCTGTAGATTGGCAGGATGAAGTAACACGAAATGCTTTTTCGCAAAATCATCGTGTAAGTTTAAGTGGCAAAACAGGTAAAACAGCCTATTATTTTGCAAGTGGTTATTTGAACAATCAGGGTGTTGTGAAAAAAACCGGAATCGAACAGGTCGACCTTCGTTTAAATCTCGATCAGGACATTACGGATAAACTGAATTTTAAATCGAATACATTTTACAGCAAATTAAACACTTCGATGACTTCGGGAACCGACAAGTTGGCCAATATCCGAAGTAGTGTGGTTCGTCACATGATTTCGTACAAACCTATGCGCGGCGAAACATCGGCCGATGAATACAACGAAGACCTAACAGGACCAGATGCATGGCTCACCGATTACGACGATGATAGCAAGGACAATAACTTTAATACAAACCTCAACCTAAGCTACAAAGCATCCAAAGCATTTACTTTACAGTTAAAAGGCGGTTATATTAATCGATTCAAAGAACGTAACCTTTGGTATGGAACCGGAATTTTTAACGGTGCGCAGGTAAATGCAAAAGCGGGTTTGTCAGGTATAAAGTCGGAAGCTTACAATGCTGAAGCGCTGCTGCTTTTCAATAAAAAATACGGTAAACATAATTTGAGTGGTACTGTAGGGACAGTTTATAATTACAAAACGCTTTCGAGTACAAGTATAACTGGCGAAAACTTTTTTAATAAATCGTTGCGGGCAAAAGGAATTTCGCAGGCAGCCACGCTCTATCCTTATATCTATCGGGAGCAAACCGAAGAATTGTTTTCGGCACTTGGGCGGGGCGTTTACAGCTATGCCGATAAATATGTGCTTACAGCTACTTTCAGAGCCGATGGAAGTAGTAAATTTTCAGCCGCAAACCGATTCAGTTATTTCCCTTCGTTTGCCTTTGCATGGCGTGCCAATCAGGAAAAATTTCTGAAAAGTGTGGATGCTATTTCAAATTTGAAAGTACGTGCAGGTTGGGGACAGGTTGGTAATCAGGCAGTAGCTCCTTATCAGATATTGATGAACTACAACAATGTATATTACGTAAATCCTGATGGTACAAGTGCTGTAGGTATTGTGCCCGGCGTAATTGCTAATCCCAATTTAAAGTGGGAAACTTCGGAGCAAACCAACTTAGGGTTCGATTTGGGTTTATTTAAACAAGCACTCTCGTTAACTATTGATGTGTACGAAAAAAATACCAAAGATTTGCTGCAGGAAATAGCCATTCCGTATTTATCCGGAAAATCGAGCATGTGGATTAATAATGGTTCAATTCGTAATCGCGGTCTCGAAATAACGCTCGAAGGAGCTGTAGTGAATAAAAAGAAACTGAAAGTAAACCTTAGCGGAAATATCAGTTTTATACAAAGTAGAATTATGAATCTCGGCATGTCGGCAGGTGATTTCGGCATGTTGCAGGATGTAAAAGGATACTTGGGAAACCATTTAGGAAATAATAATAACAGCAAATTTCCTGTCAATATTTTCCTCGAAGGAAGTCCGCTCGGACAGTTTTTTGGCTATGCTACCAATGGTATTATGCAACAAGCCGAATACGATGCACAAGATCCTGCTAAGCGATTAATGTATAGCGCTGCCGAAGTAAAACCGGGCGATATTAAGTTTATTGACCAGAATAATGATTTGGTTATTAATGATCTCGACCGTGTAATTATTGGTGACCCAAACCCTGATTTTGTGTACAGTTTTAACGCTAATGCTACTTACAAGCAATTTACATTGGATATGACTTTGAATGGGGTTTATGGCAACGATATTATTAATGCTAACCTGATTGAAGAAACGGATGTGACAAACTCTATTAAAAACGTACGTAAAGAGGCTTATTTTCAGGCTTGGACACCCGAGAATAAAAGTAATACATTTCCCAAACTTGGTTATGTTTCTTCGCCCGTATTTACCGATAGGTTAATTGAAGATGGTAGTTATTTACGCCTTTCGAGTGTTTCGTTATCGTATTTATTAAAATTTGCCAATACCAAATCCTTAAATTCATTACAATTTAATGTTACAGGTTCAAACTTGTTTATTTTAACAAAGTATAGCGGTTACGACCCCGATGTAAATACCTTTAGCAACGATGTAAGTCGTATGGGAGTTGATTTAACTTCGTATCCAAATTCAAGAAACTTAACAGTTGGTATTATTGCAAACTTTTAAATAAACTCTAAATACAGTACAAAAATGAAAAAACTTATTATATACCTGTTCTTTGCCACAGGATTAACATTTACTTCGTGCGATGATTTTTTAGTACAAAACCCCACAACACAGCTCGATCAGGTTTCGGCTTACAGCGATGGCGAATCGGCAAATGCGATGCTCAATGGCTTGTATTCAACTTTGGGCAATTACGATTATTTTGCTTATCGGTATATGCATGTACTTTCTGTTACTTCGGGTGCATGGACTTCGACCCGTGCCAACGAAATACCATTGACTTCCATGCAAATACAAACCAACGAAGTGCATGTTGAGAAAATGTATGCTGCTTATTATAATACCATTGGAGTGGCAAATGATATTCTGAAAAATCTACCTCCGAGCACTGTTGACAAATCAACCAAAGATGTGATTATGGGTGAAGCTTATTTTATTCGCGCTATGACCTATTTCAACTTGGTTCGTCAGTTTGGCAAAGTGCCTTTAGTAGTAAAACCAATCGAAAAATTCGATTCCGCTCACATTGCACGCACTGATACCGCATTGGTTAATAAACAGATTATCAGCGACCTGGATTCAGCATTTACCTTGCTACCAATTACCAGCAATGCAGGACGACCTAAAAAAATGGCAGCGCTTGCCTTAAAAGCTAAAGTATACCTGACTATGGCCGGTAACGACCCTGTATCTCCTTATTGGCAAATGGCCTACGATGCCGCTTTGACTGCTTACAACAGTAAAGTTTATAGCATGTTACGTCCATTTTCGGCTGTCTTTGATATCAAAAATAAAAACAATGCTGAATCCATTTTCGAAATTCAGTTTGGTGCGGCAGTTAATAGTTTAAAATTGACAAATATTACTCTGCCATTAGGTACAACACTTACACCAAACTCCACTGGTGGAACTCAATGGGGAAAAACGCGTCCGAATAAAGAAGTATACGACTTATTTGCCTTAACTTATCCGGGCGATCCGCGAATTGATGCTACTTTTTTACATACCAGTTATACAAAAATGGATTTGGTTGTGAAATCGAAAACTTTACTAGTCAATATTTATCCAAGCACAGCAACTACCGGAACTAATGGTACATTAAAAGCAAATGCAGATGATAAAGAGTATCCGTTTATCAAAAAATTCCTTGATCCGGCTATTACCACTGAAGCTTCAAGCAGTAATTTTATCTATTATCGTTATGCCGATTTATTATTAGTGCTTGCCGAAGCAGCCAACGAAATTAACAAAACTGACGAAGCAATAGGCTATGTGAATGAGTTGCTGGCTCGTGCTCGCGATAAAGATGGAGATTTTGTAGCTGATACCGACGAATTGAGTCCTGCAGCATGGCCACTTGGTTTAGCCAAAGACGAAGTGCGAACAAAAATTATGACCGAACGCCAGATTGAACTTTGTGGCGAAGCCGATGAGTGGTATACTTTCCGCCGTAGAGGAGCTACTTATCTGAAAACAATTGTGGACAGACACAACGCGCATCCGCATGTGAATAAACCTACTCCCGCAAAATATGTCTATAAATATGCAGCTACCGACAACGACATTCTTCGTAGTTTAAAGTTGCCATTTCCACCAGCCGAAATAAACAGAAATGAGGCAATTCAGGATAATGAACAGAATTTTGGATATTAAGATAGAATCAAGAGCAAAGAACCAAGACAAAAGACTAAACCTGTCTTGATTCTTGGTTCTTGACTCTAAAAATCTAAAAATATGAACTCAACTAAAATAATTTCTTCAGCACTTATTGCCAGCCCATTTTTGGCATCGTGTGTAACGCTTGCACAAACACCTCAACAGCAAAAAAAGAATATTTTGTTTATTGCTGTCGACGATTTAAAACCGCTTTTGGGTTGCTATGGCGACCCATTAGCAAAAACCCCGAATATTGATAAATTGGCTTCTTGTGGTGCTATGTTCACACATAGTTATTGCCAACAAGCAGTCTCGGGGCCAACCCGTGCCAGTTTACTTACTGGTAAATGCCCCGATTACACCAAAGTGTGGGATTTGAAAACGCTTATTCGCGATATGAATCCAGAAATTGTAACATTGCCTCAATACTTGCAGGGAAAAGGCTATGCAACTGCCGGAATTGGAAAAATTTTCGACCCCCGCTCAGTTGATAAAGATGAGGATAAAGCATCGTGGTCGGTACCCTATTTACATTACGAAGACTTTATGGATAACTCAACCGGATCAATCATGGGTTATCAATACAGGTCGCCGGAACTGCGAATAAAGTACAATCAGCTAATGGAGGAGGGAAAAGCCGCCGGTAAAAAAGGGTATGAACTTAAAAAATATGTGGATGAAACATTAAAACCATCAACCGAATCTATTGAAATAAACGACGAAGCATATAGTGATGGAGCAATAGCCAAGGGAGCCGTTGAATTTCTGAACAAACAGGATGGAAAGAATCCGTTTTTTTTAGCAGTTGGTTTCAAACGCCCGCATTTGCCTTTTGTTGCTCCAAAAAAATACTGGGATTTGTATAAACGCAGTGACATGAAACTTGCCGAATACCGTAAAAAAGCACTGAACAGTCCTGATTTTGCCTATCATAATTCAGGAGAATTGCAGGCCTACACCGATATTCCTCCGGTTTATTCGTTCTCCGATATCAATAATACGGTATTAACTGACGAAAAGGCACTTGAACTCATTCACGGATATTATGCCAGTATCAGTTATATGGATGCTCAGTTGGGAAAAGTTCTTGTCGAATTAGAACGTAAAGGAATGACCAAAAATACGATTATTGTACTTTGGGGCGATCATGGCTGGCACTTAGGCGATCACGGTTTGTGGAACAAGCATACCAATTTCGAACAGGCAGCTCGCACACCACTTATTTTGGTCGATCCTTCGGTAAATAAAGCCGTAAAAGTAAGTTCACCTGTTGAGTTTTTGGATATTTATCCTACCTTGTGCGATTTGTCAGGAGTTGGAATTCCTGAAAATTTAGACGGAAAAAGTTTGAAAGCAAGCTTGAAAAAACCCGACACAAAAGTGAAGGAATATGCAGTTAGTCAGTTTCCGCGTGGACCACGCATGGGATATTCGCTTCGTACTGAAAAATACCGCTATACGGTTTGGGTAAGTTGGAAAGACAAAGTGCTTGATACCAATAAAGTTTTTGCTGAGGAATTATACGATTACGAAAAAGATCCGCTTGAGACTGTAAATGTTGTTGATCAGAAAGAATATAAGCAGGCATTAGAAATCATGAAAACACATTTCGAAGATTTTAAAAAGAAACGGATAAAATAACTATGAATCTGTCAACAAGCAAAATCCCTTTATTAACGCTCGGGTTAGCCACAGTCGGCTTACAACTTCAGGCGCAAACCAAGCGTCCGAATATTATTTTTATACTTTCCGACGACCATGCCAAGCCCGGAATAAATGCTTACAACGGTATTTTTAAAGATATTGCTCCCACGCCAAATATTGATAAAATTGCCAAAGAAGGAGCCATTTTTCAGAACTTTTTTTGCACCAATTCTATTTCAGGTCCCAGTCGCGCATGTTTGATTACAGGTAAATATAGTAATATGCATGGCATGTACCTGAACGAAGGTGGAATTGTATTTGATAACACCCAACCAACTACCGCCACCATACTCAAAGCAAATGGGTACAATACTGCATTGGTGGGTAAATGGCATTTAATGTCGACGCCCGTAGGTTTTGATTATTACAAAATTCTAACTAACTCAAACCAACAAGGCACCTATTGGAATCCTGTATATAGCGAAAATGGTAAAGAAACTGCGGAAAAAGGATATGAATCGGCTCTGACTACAAAAGCAGCTATGCAATGGCTCGAATCGGTAAAATCGGACAACAAGCCTTTTATGTTGATGTTGCATTTTAAAGCACCTCACCGCCCCTGGGAGCCTGATAGTTGTTATCAACACTTGTGGGAAAATCAGGATTTGCCTTTTCCAGCATCGTTTAACGACGATTATTCGACACGCGAAAAAACTGCCGGACATGCTATGGCGCGGATAGATAAACACTTATCGCGTAACGATTTAAAACAAATTCCACCAGCTGGATTGACTGGCAAAGAGCGTGAAGATTGGTTGTGGTACGGTGGTTCCGGCGATAATCAGCAATGGACTCCCGACTTTAATTTGCAGGGTCAGGCATTGAAAAACTGGAAATATCAGATATATATCAAAAACTATTTACGCACCATTCGTTCGGTGGACGATAATGTGGGAAGAGTATTGGATTTCCTGAAAGCAAACGGCTTAGACGAAAATACGATAGTGGTGTACATGGGCGATCAGGGATTTTTTCTGGGCGAACATGGTTGGTACGACAAACGCTGGATGTACGAAGAATCGTTCCAGATGCCATGTCTGATACGTTATCCAAAAGCTATTAAAGCCGGAACAAGTATCAAATCGTTTGGAACAAATGTAGACATTACGCCTACTTTGCTCGAATATGCAGGTGTGAAAATTCCTTCGGATATTCAGGGAAAAAGCTTAAAACCACTGCTCGAACAACAAAAAAACGCCACTAAAAATTGGCGCAAATCAGTTTATTATCAATACTTCGAATATCCTAAATGGCACAGAGTTTTACCGCATTATGGATTAAGAACAGAGCGATACAAACTGATTCATTTTTATTATACCGAGGATATGTGGGAGTTTTACGATTTGAAGAACGACCCGAATGAATTGAAAAATCAGTATGCTAATCCGGAGTACAAAAACATCATTGCCAAACTTAAAAAAGAACTTTACAAGCAGCAAAAAGCCGTTGGTGATAATTATCCATTGGAAGTTCGCAAAAAAATGACGGATAAATTCAGCATTCAGTATGAACATTGAGATTCAAGAGCAAAGAACAAAGACAAAAGAGTAAAGAAAATAGAACAATTTGAATGAGAGCGTTATTATCCATATTAATTATTGCATCAGTGGTTTTTACAGCAAATGCCAAAACGCCGCTTTATAAAGATGCAACAAAACCAGTTGAGGCTCGTGTAAACGATTTGCTTAAACGTATGACCTTAGAAGAAAAGGTTGCACAAATGTGTCAATACGTTGGACCAGAGCATATTCGTGAGAGTATGGCTCGTACCAAAGGCGAAAATATTGCTAAAAATGATGATGCGCAGGGTTTTTATCAAAATTTAAGCGTAAATGATCTGCTAAAATTAACCGAAAACGGAATGGTTGGATCGTTTTTGCATGTAGTTACTGCAAGCGAAAGCAATGAGCTTCAACGATTGGCAATGAAAAGTCGTTTGCAAATTCCACTTATAATTGGAATTGATGCTATTCACGGCAATGCAATGGTAAGTGGTACCACAGTTTATCCTTCGCCAATCAGCATGGCTTCCAGTTTTAACACCGAATTGGTACGTAAATCAAGTGTCGAAACGGCTCATGAAATGCGTGTAACCGGTTTGCAATGGACATTCATGCCAAATTTAGATGTGGCGCGCGATGCCCGCTGGGGTCGCATAGGCGAAACTTTTGGCGAAGATCCATACTTGGTTTCTAGAATGGGTGTAGCCATGATTAAAGGATTTCAAGGAGAAAATATTGCCGATAAAAATTCAGTATTAGCTTGTATGAAACACCTTATTGCTGGTAGTGAACCTTCAAACGGAACAAATGCAGCCCCAATGGATGTGTCGGAACGCACCTTGCGCGAAGTGTTTTTACCACCTTACAAAGCTGCCATTCAGGAAGCAAATGTGTGGACAGGCATGGCTGCTCATAACGAGTTGAACGGCATTCCTTGTCACGGCGACAAATGGTTGCTCGATGATATTATTCGTAAAGAGTTCAAATTCAAAGGCTTTATTGTGAGCGATTGGATGGATATTGAACGTATGAGCGATTTGCACCGTTTTGCGCCTACCTTCGAGGATGCATTCTACGATAGCGTAGATGCCGGTGTGGATATGCACATGCACGGTCCGGGTTATCTGGAAGGTGTGGTGAAGTTGGTGCGAACAGGTCAATTGAGTGAAAAGCAAATTAATGCTGCTTGTTCTCGTATTTTGGAGTCAAAATTCCGTTTAGGATTATTTGAAAACCCTTTTGTTGATGAAAAAGTTTACTCGAAAATACTTTTCAATGCCGAACACAAACAGACGGCGCTGAAATTAGCTGAAGAATCGATTGTGCTTTTGAAAAACGAAGGAAACATACTTCCGCTCGATTTTTCGAAACTGAAAAATGTATTTGTCACCGGCCCTAATGCCAATAATCAGGCTATTTTGGGTGATTGGGCTTTGTTGCAACCCGACGAAAATGTGACTACTATTCTAGAAGGAATTCAATCAGTTGCCGGAAAAGAAAAAGTAAGTTTTTTTGATTGCGGTTCTGATGTGCGCTCAACCGATGGTTCTAAAATTACAGAAGCAGTTCAAATGGCACAAAAAGCCGATGTGGCGATTGTGGTGGTGGGCGAAAATCCACTCAGATATATGCGAAACCAAAAAACATCTGGTGAAAATATCGACCGCATGAGTATTGATTTACTTGGACAGCAGGATGCTTTGGTAGAACAAATTCGTAGTACAGGTGTGCCAACTATTGTAATACTTGTGGGTGGTCGACCTTTATCCATAAACCAAATTGCTGAAAAAATTCCGGCCATCATTCAAGCTTGGGAGCCTGGTAATTTAGGTGGAGAAGCCTTGGCCAATATTATCAGCGGTATAATTTCACCTTCAGGTAAATTGCCAATTTCAGTTCCTCGTCATGCCGGACAAATACAAATGATTTACAACCACAAGCCATCGCAGTATTTTCATCCCTATATCGATGGACCATCAACTCCACTATATTCCTTTGGTTATGGTTTAAGTTACAGCACATTTGAGTTGTCGAAACCTGTTTTATCTAAATCTATTATTGATAAATCAGAATCGATTACGGTTGAAGTAAGTGTAAAAAACACCGGAACCAAAGATGCAACTGAAGTTGTACAACTTTATATTCGTGACCTTTACAGCTCGGTTACTCGACCTGTGAAGGAGTTAAAAGATTTTGCTCGTGTGAGTTTAAATGCGGGAGAATCAAAAACCATAACCCTGAATATTACTCACGAAAAACTAGCTTTTTACAATCGGAATATGAATTTTGTAGTTGAAAGTGGCGATTTTGAGATAATGACAGGTACTTCATCGCTTGATAAGGATTTGCAAAAAACAATATTGACAGTAAAGTAATACTAAAACAAAAATATTTCTTATTGAACGCTAAGAACGCTACATTGCTAAGTCGCTAAGAAATACTTGTAAGTTTTTCTCATTGCGAGGCAATAATCACCATGAAAACACAATAACTTTCAATAGCTTTGGCTGCTTTAGCTGGAGCCACTTTTGCCGCCAAACCCAAAAACAATGAATTATTGTTGCTAATGGACGAATTGCTACTCTGGTAAAATTTTTACCCTAAATAATCGTTTTAAAACTTACAACAAAGCCGATGTAGAATTTGTCTATATCGGCTTTGTTGCAAAAGCATCAATGCACTGATATAAACACAATATATAAATGTCAATCTATTGATATATTTTTAGCATAAATATATCAATGCATTGATATTATTTGTATATTTGCAAAAAATATTCAGATAATATGGAAAAGTTATATCAAAAATTCTTCGAAAAGATAGCAAGGATTCAAGTTCAATCAGTAAGGGATTTTATCTATAAAATTGATTGGTCGAATAGAATGATAGGCATTAAAGGCAGTAGAGGAGTAGGTAAAACTACACTAATTTTACAGCATTTAAAAACCAATTACAAAATAAATGAAAAGATTTTGTATGTAAGTTTAGACGATTTATATTTTGCCGAAAACAAGATTTACGACTTGGCATCAAAATTTTACAAACAAGGTGGAGCAGTGTTGGCTTTGGATGAAGTTCATAAATATACGAATTGGGCTATTGAACTTAAAAATATGTATGATGATTTTCCTGAGCTAAAAATTATTTTTACAGGTTCATCATTATTGCATCTCATGCAAGCTAAAGCTGATTTAAGTAGAAGAGCAGTAGTTTACAGCATGTATGGCTTATCATTCAGAGAATTTCTAACCTTCGAAAAGAAAATAATTCAACCGTCAATTACGCTTGACTATCTATTGGAGAACCACGTGGCTATTGCTATGAATATAATTGAAACGATAAAACCATTAGAGCAGTTTAAAAACTATTTACAATATGGTTATTATCCATATTACAAAGAAAATGAAGAATCATTTCAGCAAAAATTAGGGGAAACTCTACTTGCTGTGCTTGAAGTTGATATACCTCATTATGCTGGCATTCAAGCATCCAATATTCAGTATTTAAAGAAACTACTAAAGATAATAAGCGTTTCTGTTCCGTTCCAACCCAACATGAATGCCTTGAGTAGCAGAACTGGAATAAGTTTGAATACAATGAAAAACTATCTTCATTTTTTATATGAAGCCCAAGTTTTATATGCATTATATGTACAAGATAATGGAATCAACAGTTTAGGAAAACCCGAAAAAATATATCTTGACAATACTAATTTAATGTTTAATCAGGCTGATGAAAATGCAAATATTGGCAATTTAAGAGAAACATTCTTTGTAAATCAGCTCAAAAATGTATATGAAATTAAAGCCTCGAAGTATGCCGATTTTATTATTGAGAATAAATATACATTTGAAATTGGTGGTGTAAATAAATCGAAAAAACAAATAGCAAATATTCAAAATGCTTATGTTGTAAAGGATGATATTGAAGTTGGATATAACAATATTATACCACTTTGGTTGTTTGGTTTTTTATACTAATGAATTGTAAACAAACAAAATGGGGTCTCAAAAATAAGAAGAACGCAAATTACGCAAATAAACGCAAATTCATAAAAATCACAATTATTTATATATCTGACATTTATATAAATATGAAATAATTAAATTTGTGAAAATTAGTGTAATTTGCGTTCAAAAAACTCTTTTGAGACACCCTCATTTCACAACAACCAAATTTAAATCCAAAATTTACTTTCGTATTTTTCCGTATTTAATAAGCAACTCTTTTACTTTAAAGTAAGCCCGAGTTGGTATTCCATCTTTATCAAACAAGCCTGAGAACTGAGTTCCAGTGGCACTGTTATGGTCGTACATAGTCCATACATTTAGACCTGCAGCGCCTTTACCTACTTTTTTCAGAATGGTTTCGGTCATAGCAGCAAAGGTAGCGGCTTGTTCGGCACGTGTATTTACCAATTTTTCGGCATCAGGGGTTTGTGAAATGGTGCCTTACGAAAACGATGAATCGAAAGCGCAACCACTTTACGACCACTTAAAACGTTCGTTTTATTTTACTGTAAATAATTTGGGTCCTCACGGATTGCCGTTAATTGGCCGTGCCGACTGGAACGACTGTTTGAACCTGAACTGTTTCTCGTCGAATCCGAACGAATCGTTTCAAACCACACAGAACAATACTGAAGGCTCCAAAGCTGAATCGCTTATGATTGCAGGGTTGTTTGTGCTATATGGACGTGATTTTATCGAACTGTCCGGTCGCATTGGAAATGATGCGGAAGCAATTGCAGCTCAGGGGCATGTGGATGCTATGATTGAAAGCGTAAAAGCACATGGCTGGGATGGCGAGTGGTACTTGCGCGCATACGACTATTTTGGTAAAAAAGTGGGTTCAGATGAAAACGAAGAAGCAAAAATCTTTATCGAATCGCAAGGTTGGTGTACAATGGCCGAAATTGGTATAGAAGAAGGTATGGTAAAAAAATCACTCGACTCGGTAAAAGAACGCCTCGATTGCGAATACGGTATTGTGCTTAATAATCCTGCTTTTACAAAATACGTGATTGAATACGGCGAAATATCTACTTATCCGGCTGGTTATAAAGAAAATGCCGGAATTTTCTGTCACAATAATCCCTGGATTATGATTGGCGAAACAAAAATCGGAAATGCCGAACGCGCATGGGATTATTATACCAAAATTTGTCCGGCATACCTCGAAGATATTTCGGAGTTACATAAAACAGAGCCTTATGTGTATGCACAAATGGTGGCCGGAAAAGATGCAGCCAAACCCGGCGAAGCAAAGAATTCATGGTTGACCGGAACCGCCGCTTGGAACTTCTATGCCATTTCACAACACATTTTGGGCATTAAACCTCAGTACGATGGTTTACTTATAGAACCTTGTGTGCCGGAAATGTTAGGTAACTTTGCTATTAACCGAATTTTTAGAGATAAAAAACTGGAAATTAAAATTATCAATGAATTTAAAACGGGCAAAGTGAGAATCACACTGAACGGAAAACCACTTCAGGGCAATCTGATACCACTCGAATTAATGTTAGAAAATAATCAAGTAATTGTTGAATTAAATTAATAGATATTTTTTAAATAGCAGATTTATAAATTTTATGATAGCTATAAGATGTTTTTTTCAAAAATAATATTATTTCTGAAAAATGTTAGTGGTTCTTAAATATAAAGCCCCGATTTCAATCAATGAAATCGGGACTTTATAAATAGTAACTGAATAAATTGTAAATCTACTTAATATCTCCTTCAGCAATCAGATATTCAGCAATTTGAACTGCGTTAAGTGCTGCTCCTTTTTTAATTTGGTCGCTAACGCACCAGAACGTAATGCCATTCGGATTAGCCAAATCTTTGCGGATACGACCTACATGAACAGGGTCTTTTCCCGAAAGGAACAAAGGCATTGGGTATTTTTTCTCAGCTGGGTTGTCGATAACTTCAACACCTGGAGCTACAGCAAATGCTGCACGAACTTCTTCAACACTTAAAGGTTTTTCAGTTTCAGCCCATACACTTTCGGAGTGTGCACGTAAAGCTGGAACACGCACACACATAGCACTTACTTCGATATCCGAATGCATGATTTTGCGTGTTTCGTGGTACATTTTCATTTCTTCTTTGGTGTAACCATTGTCGGTAAATACATCAATTTGAGGAATAAGGTTATAAGCCAACTGATATGCAAATTTGCTTACAGTAGCTTGTTCGCCAGCCAATACTTGTTTGTATTGCAATTCAAGTTCGTCCATAGCAGCTGCACCAGCGCCCGAAGCAGCTTGGTAAGTAGATACGTGAACACGTTTGATATGCGAAAGATTTTCGATAGCTTTCAATGCAACTACCATTTGAATGGTTGTGCAGTTTGGATTGGCAATAATGCCACGTGGACGAGCTTTGGCGTCGGCAGCATTTACTTCGGGTACTACCAATGGAATATCGTTATCCATACGGAAAGCCGATGAGTTATCAATCATTACGCCACCAAATTTGGTAATATCCTCGGCATATTCTTTCGAAATACTGGCACCAGCCGATGTAAAGATGATATCAAAGCCCTTGAAATCGTCACCGTGCTTAAGCTCTTTAACGGTGAGTTTCTCACCTTTAAAATCATATACACTACCCGCACTGCGCGACGACCCAAAAAGGGCCAAGTCCGTCAATGGGAAATTGCGTTCGGCCAACACACGCAAAAATTCCTGGCCTACAGCGCCACTTGCGCCTACAATTGCTACTCTCATTGTTTTTTTAGTTTACCCCTAAACCATTAAACGAATTATTAGGGAGTTATTTTTAGTTTTAAATATTTCCAACGATTTTTACTTTACTATAAAAGTATTTTGAACCACAAAAGAACACATAAGATCAACAAAAGTAAAAACCTAAATAAAAAATGACACAAAAGAAAATTTTAAATATTGAAAATTATTCCTTTTGTTTCCTTTTGTGTTCTTTTATGGTTTCAAATTTTTATTTTGTAACAAAAAAATTATATATTTGCATTTACACTGGATAAATATACAAAATCAAAGGTTAAACCTACTGATTTTCAGAAACTGACTACAAAAGTAATTCATTTTTACATATTTAGCAAACTATGAGAAAACTTCAGCTGTTTTTTATGCTTTTTCTGTCCTTATTCGTAAACGCTCAAATCACTGAATCGTTCACCGATGGTGACTTTATTTCGAGTCCAGCGTGGATGGGAATGACTCCAAATTTTAAAGTGAATGCAGCTTTCAATCTGCAATCAAATGCACTCACCACTTCTCAATCCTATCTTGTAACACCATCCGAATCGTTCGATAATGCCGTTTGGGAATGTTGGATGAAAATAAATTATAATCCTTCATCGTCCAATTATGCTGTAATGTATATTATTGCAGATAAGCAAGATGTTTTAAATTTGTGCAATGGCTATTTTGTAAAAATTGGCGATACCCAAGACGATATTTCACTTTGGTTACAAGAAGGAACAAAAAAAACCAAAATTATTGATGGCACTGATAAACGCACTGATCGTAGCTCGGTGGAGTTAAAAATAAAAGTGACGCGTGATGGTTCGGGTAATTTTAAATTATACAGCAAACTTACTACCGAATCCGATTATTACCTGGAAGGTTCCACGCTAAACAATGTGATAAAACAATCAACTTATTTTGGCGTAGGGTTTTCAAATAGTTCCACAACAGGCTCAGCCTATTATTTCGACGATATTCAGGTTACTGGTCAAAAGGCGGTTGACAGCGAATCGCCTAGTTGGCTCGATTTTACACTTATACAACCCAATAAATTGCAACTTACATTTAATGAGCCAATCGACGCTACAACTGCTACGTTTGTTGTTGATAAACAAATTGGAAATCCCGTTTCGAAAAGCGTTTCGGCCGACAAAACAAGCCTTTTGTTACAGTTTGAAAAATATTTTGAACGTTCAACCATGTATAGTTTGCAATTATCGAATATAAAAGATATGGCAGGAAACATAATGCCAACTCAAACCCGAAAAATTGGAATTGTTGAAGCTGCATTAACTACTGATTTGATAATCAATGAAGTTATGTTCGAAAATCCGGTTAACTCCCTTGAATATATTGAAATTTACAATCGGTCCGAAAAGTTACTTGATGTATCGGGCTTGGTTATTACAACCCGTAAAACCGATGGTACATTAAATACAGGTTTCAAAATTCCGGTGAGTTATTATTTGCTACCCAATGATTATTTGGCAGTTACGGCCGATGCTGATTCGGTACGTAATTATCACAAATGCCCAATGAGCGCCAATATAATAAACACCGAATGGACTAGTTTAAATAATGAAAAAGCCACCATCGTACTTTGTAGCGGCGCAAAGGATACCATTTACGATGAATTTACATACAATACTTCTTTGCATCATATACTAATTTCGGATGCTAAAGGAGTTGCTTTAGAACGAATTGAACCAAATGGAATGACTCAAGACGCCGCAAATTGGCATTCGGCAGCCTCCGAAGTGAATTTTGGGACACCAGGCTACCAAAACTCGCAGTACCGAACTATTGGAAATGCACCCGACGAAAACTCTGTTTGGTGCGACCCGAAAGCATTTAGTCCGGATAATGATGGCAATAATGATGTATGTTTTATTCGGTATAAGTCAGAATATGAAGGATTTGTGGCTAATGTGAGTATTTATAATCCTGCGGGAATATTAATAAGGAATGTAGCTCAAAACGCTTTACTATCAGTTGATGGACATTTTAGTTGGGATGGAAAAACAATGCGTGGATTGAATACCGAAACAGGGATTTATGTGCTTTATTTTGAAATGTTTCACCCCAAAACGGGAAAAAAGCAAATTCATAAACTACCATTAGTAGTTTCGGGCCTATAATTTTGAATATTTAACAAGTTATGATGCATTAAATCAGCTATCTTTGCAAACTAAAAATGGAAAAAGTAAGTTATGCCCTTGGTTTAAGTTTGGGCAACAATATGAAAAGCAGTGGCGTCGATAGTCTTGATTACACGAAGTTAGCAAAAGGTATTGCTGATGTTTTAGAACAAAACCAAACTGAAATGTCGGCTCAGGAAGCTCAAGCCATTATAGGTGAGTTTTTTCAGGCTTTGCAGGAAAAAGCAAGTGCTGGAGCTATAAACGAGGGAAAAGCCTTTTTGGCCGAAAACGCAAAACGTAGCGAAGTTATAACACTCGAAAGTGGGTTGCAATACGAAATAATGACGGCGGCTAATGGACCAATTCCAACAGCAACCGACAAAGTAAAAGTGCATTATCACGGCTCATTAATCAACGGTACTGTATTTGATAGTTCGGTAAACCGAGGCGAACCTGCCACTTTTGGTGTAACCCAAGTTATTAGTGGTTGGGTTGAAGCTTTGCAATTAATGCCAGTAGGATCCAAATGGAAACTATTTATTCCGTCGAACTTGGCTTATGGAGCGCAAGGTGCCGGTCAGCAAATAGGGCCACATACAACCTTGGTGTTCGAAGTGGAATTGATAGAAATCATTTAAGAGTTTGAGGTTTGAAAATACGAAAGTAAATTGATATAAATATAATACTGCCCCAAGCCCCTAAAGGGGATGTAAATTAGAACCGAATGGTTTTTCTTTAAGCCCCTTTAGGGGTTTGGGGCAGAAAAGTAAAATACAAAAAACAATACTCAAAATAATAATTTAAATAAAACAATTAATTCAAAATCAATAACGTAACGCTTTTGCGCTTATGCGTATTTGCGTTCAAACAAAAAAATCCATGAAAAAAACTGTATTAATTTTAGCCGCAGCGGTATTTGTATTTGCCACTGTAAATGCTAAAGAAAAGAAAAGTAAAAAAGACAAAAATGCTCCAGCGCCTGTTTGTTGCATGAAAGTATTTACAAACAACGTTGACTCAATGAGTTATGCATTGGGTATGAATGTAGGTGCTGATTTTTCGAAAAACCTAAAGGCTATTCCAGGCGGTAAATCGAACATCGACTTATTAATTAAAGGTTTTGCTACTGCCATGAAAGGCGATTCAACCCTTATGACACCAGAAGTAGCTACAGAATACTTCCGAAACTACATGACCAATGCTCAAAAGGCTGAAACAGAGGCGAAAAAATCAGAAGGCGAAAAGTTTTTGGCAACTAATAGTACAGCTCCAGGCGTAATTGTTACACCTTCGGGATTGCAGTATAAAGTGATTACACCAGCCGAAGGACCAAAGCCAACAGCTAAAGATACTGTAAAAGTGCACTACACTGGCACTTTGCTCGATGGTAAAGTATTTGATAGCTCAGTAGAACGCGGCGAACCTATTGAATTTCCGTTAGGACAAGTTATTCCGGGTTGGACCGAGGGCGTTCAATTGATGTCCATTGGTTCAAAATACAAATTTTTTGTTCCTTATAACTTAGGTTATGGCGAACAAGGAACTCAAGGTGGTCCGATTCCAGGATTCGCAACACTTACTTTCGAAGTAGAATTACTTGGAATTAAAACATACCAAGAGCCTGCACCAGAGCCAGTTGCTGCTCCTGCTGCTGCACCTGCTACCAAAAAAGCAGTTAAGCCAGCTGCTAAACCAGTTGCTAAAAAGAAATAAACAATTTAAAATCAAATAATTAGAAACAAATGAAAAAACAAAGTATTTTTACAATCGTAGCATTGATTACGATGGTTGTAATGACTTCGTGCGGCAACTACAAAGCCAAAGAGGTAAAATTAAGTTCAATGAACGACAGCTTAAATTATACACTTGGCTTGTATAATGGTAAAGGAATTAAAGATTATTATTTGCAAAAAGATTCATCGGATAAAGCTGTGGCTGCCTTGATGAAAGCGCTTGACAAAGCTTTTAAAGCCGAAGCTAATAATGACGAAATGTACAAATTAGGTGTGCAAATTGGTAACTCGTTCAAAATGAACAAAAAACAAGGTTTAATGGGTGACTCAACACTTAAATTTAACAGTGAACTAGTAATGCAAGGTTTGGTAAATGCGCTCAATAAATTCGACGAAGGTATGAAACCAGCTGATGCTGACCGCTTTTTACAAGAATACATGATGAAAAAGCAAGCTGCCATGATGCCACAACAAGCACCACAAGCTGCTCCAGTTGCACCTGAAGAATCGGCTCCAGCTAACTAATAACAAGTATAACACAAAATAAAAATTTGAATAAAATGAAAAATATAAAATTTATTATAGCTGTATTGCTTGTAGTTGGTTTTACTGCTTGTAACAGCAACAAAGCAAAATTGCCAACGATTAAAACTGAAATTGATAGTTTAAATTATGCTTTTGGTTTAGCCAACGGTAATGGTATTAAAAACTATTATCTTGCCAAAGATTCAGCTAATGCCGATTCGTTGAAAATTAAAATTGCAAACCTTTTGAAAGGTATTAAAGAAGGTATGAAAGGCGAAGATAGCAAGTATACCGAATTGGAAGGTATTGGCACAAATATCGGAGCTGCTCTTAAAGAACAAGCTGTAAAAGGATTAATGGGCGATTCAACTTTGAAAGTGGATATCGACTTAATTAAGCAAGGTCTTGTAAATGGTTTATTAGGTTCAAAAGTAACTATGACTCCTGAAGAAGCTCAAATGTATGTAAATAGCACTATGCAGCGCCTACAACAAGCTAAAATGGCAAGCCAATACGGAGCAAACAAAAAAGCTGGCGAAGAGTTCTTAGCCGCAAACAAAGCCAAAGCAGGCGTTACTACCACTGCAAGCGGTTTGCAATACGAAGTAATTAAAAAAGGAACAGGTGCAATGCCAAGCAACACTGCTCAGGTTAAAGTGCATTATCACGGTACTTTAATTGACGGAACTGTATTCGATAGCTCTGTTAACCGTGGCGAACCTGCTACATTTGGTGTAAATCAAGTTATTAAAGGTTGGACTGAAGCATTGCAGTTAATGCCAGTAGGTTCGAAATACAAATTGTATATTCCTCAGGAATTGGCTTACGGACAAGCCGAACAAGGAAATATCAAACCTTATTCAGCATTGATTTTCGAAGTAGAATTAATCGCCATCGAAAAATAGACTTTTAATTCCTAAGGATTTATTCGGATACATTCTAAAAAGAGCGTTTCACATGGTGATTCGCTCTTTTTTTTGTGCTCATCAGTTCTGATAATCAACGCTATCAATTTCTATGAATTAGCAACTCACTAAATTCTTTTAAAAAAACAGTTTTGTACCACCCAAAATTTAAATAAATGTTTTATCTTTGCACCCGCTAAGGTTTTATTAATTCCGGTTATGCGAGTTAATAAATTAAAAGGGAAACAGGTGAAAATCCTGTACAGTCCCGCTGCTGTAAGCTCTATGTTAATGGTTAATTGTAAATGATTAATTATTAATGAAACGTATTGAACAACACTTTTGCCACTGTTTGAAAGACAACAGACTACTGACAACTGACAACCGATTTTTTCGTTCTGTCCAATGTCCACTAGTCACTGTCCACTTAGAATGGGAAGGCGTTCAACTACGGGAGTAAGTCAGAAGACCTGCCAAAGCACAATTCATTTTCAGAAGCTTTCGAGGAAAAAGCGACGAAACATCAGCAGAAATAATCATTTTGCCATTGTTAGGTCAATTTCGGGAGCTATTTGAGCGGTTTATTCATCGTCAAATAGTTTAAAATTGTGTTTATCGTACCATTTTTACATCACAAATCGGTTAAAACGTGCTTGTTAGCTTTTGCGCTAACTGGTTCTCTGTATGTGTATTCCGTTGATATTGAAGTTGATTCGGTGCGTACGCGCACACTGAACACCTTACAAGTTGAAGCCAAGCAGCAACAAACTACGCGCGCTGCTATGCCAGTTCAAGTTTATTCGCAGCGCGAAATAAAATCGCTTAATGCGATGACTGTAACCGATATTGCTAAGTTTTTTTCGGGCGTTTCAGTAAAAGATTATGGAGGCATTGGTGGATTGAAAACGGTATCGGTACGCGGCATGGGCTCAAATTTTACAGGTGTAAGTTACGATGGCGTAATGATGAGCGATATACAATCCGGTCAAATTGATTTAGGTCGATTTTCGATTGAAAATGTAAGTGAAGTTACGCTTAGTAACGGTCAGCCCGACGATATATTTAATTCGGCACGTGTTTTTGCATCGGCCAGCGTGTTAAGCATCAAAACTAAGTTTTTAGCTTATAACCAAACTAAGTTGCACGAAGCAAAAATTACACTTCGTACAGGTTCATTTGGCATGTTGAACCCTAACTTTTTTATGGCTAAAAATGCAGGTGAAAAATGGGCATTCAATTTTTCGACCGATATGCTTACGGCCGATGGTACCTATCCTTTTTTACAGTATTATGGCAATAAATTCAATTTATCCGAAGTATTAAAACGTACCAATAACGATGTAAAATCGGCTCGTACCGAAGTAAATTCGGAGTATAGAATAAATTCGAACGAAAAACTATCGCTCAAATTCAATCACTTTATTTCGGAACGTGGATTGCCTGGTGTGGTTACCTTTTACAATACCGATGTATCCAATCAACGCCTAAATGACCAATCCCTATTTGGTCAAATACACTACGAAAATAAAACATCGAAAAAGCTACAGCATCAATATTTTGCCCGTTACAACCGTTCATACAACCATTTTTCGGACAAAGATGCAAATTATCAAGGAGGAATTTTAAACGATGAGTATTTGCAACAAGAATTTTATATGTCGTCGGTTTTAAAAATTCATTTGTTTCAAACCTTGCAACTTGCTGCTGCTACCGATTGGTGGTACAACAATTTGGATAAACAAACGAATATCAATTTCCGAAACTTTGCTTATCCAACTCGCCATACGGGTTTAGCAAATATAGCGCTTAAGCATTTTTCCGAAAAACTAATGCTAAGTGCCAACTTGCTGTACACCCTTACGCGCGAACATGTGCGGGTAGGTCTTGCTGCACCTGATAGAAACAAGCTGTCGCCTACGGTGAGTGCCACATTCAAACCTTATGTCGATAATGATTTTCGAATCCGTGCATTTTACAAAAATATATACCGTTTGCCCACTTTCAACGATTTGTATTATCAAGAAATTGGCATCACCAATCTGCATCCCGAAAACGCCCATCAGTTTAATGTAGGTTTTACTTTTTCCGATAGTAACATTCCCTTTTTGTCAATATTGGAGCTAACTACCGATGCTTATTACAACCGTATAACCGACAAAATTATTGCCATTCCTCGCGATTTGTTTCATTGGAGCATGACAAATAAAGGCTTAGTAGCTATAAAAGGTTTGGATGTAAATCTAAAAGCAAGTTCAAAAATTAGTAGGCTTGGCGAAATTCGATTTTTAACGAACTACAGTTATCAAAATGCTAAAGATATGACTCCAAATACCGAAAATTATGGTGAACAAATACCTCTTACACCTCAACATGCTGGATCAACATCGCTGTCGTTAGCTAAAAAATGGTGGGAGTTGGGTTATAATTTTCAGTTTACAGGCGTGCGTTGGGTGGGTCAACTTACTGATAGTCGAAACAAAATGGAAGCATATACAACACATTCGGTTTATGCCAATTTTAATTACAAAAGCTGGGAGTTGAAAACCGAACTATTGAATGTGTTCAACACGCAATACGAAGTAGTGAAATTTTACCCTATGCCGCGCCGAAATTTTAGAATAACTGCAGCATATAATTTTTAATGTGCCATTCGAAGTGAATCAAATAATCCGTTTACCGGATGAGAATAATAATAATATAATAATAATCAATTACATTTATGAAAACAAAAAATCTTTTTCGTGTAGCATTTGTCGCTGCGGTGTGTGTATCCTTTTTTAGTTCGTGCGATCCTACTGACGACGATAACACAACGCCTGAAATTAGCACAGGTCTTTTTGCTCTTAATCAAGGTGGATTTGGAAAAAACAATGCCAGTTTAACCTATTACGATTTTGCTAATGGTTTTGCATCTAATTATGTGTTCGAAGATAAAAACAACCGTGGATTGGGCGATACTGGACAAGATATGATTAAATATGGTTCAAAAATCTACATTGCTATGTACAAATCGAGTTTGATTGAGGTAGTAAATGCAAAAACAGGAGTGAGCATTAAATCAATCCCAATGAAAAATGCACAAGACGCTTCGAGTTCACCGCGTTCGTTGGTAGCACTGAATGGCAAAGTGTACATCTCGTTGTACGACGGACATGTAGCAAAGTTGGATACCGTAACGCTTATGGTGGAAAAAACCATTACCGTTGGTCCAAATCCTGAAGGAATTACCATAGCCAACAATAAATTATATGTTGCCAATAGTGGTGGTATGCAGATGGTAATGGATAGCACCGTTTCGGTTATTGATTTGGTTACATTTTCCGAAACAAAAAAAATTAAAGTAAATGTAAATCCAGGCACACTCAAAGCTGATGCTTATGGCGATGTTTATGTAGTATCAAGTGGCGATTATGGCGCAAAGCCCGGCAAGTTTCAACGTATTGAAGCCGGCACCGACAAAGTAAGTGATATAGCATTGGCTGTTAAAGGCTTTGATATAGTAGGCGATAAGGCTTATATTTATAATTTTGAATACGATGCCAACTGGGCTGTTGCCAATAAAACGGTTAAGATTTATGATGTAAAGACCGAAAAGCTGTTGACCGACAATGTAATTACTGCAACTAACCTCGATAAAACACCTTACGGAATAAATGTTGACCCAGTTAGCAAGAACATTTTTGTTGGTGTTACCGATTATGTAAACAATGGTAAAATGTATTGTTTTGGCGAAGATGGTGTTTTGAAATATACGTTTACAACCGGTGTAAACCCAACCAAAATTGTATTTATTACTAATAAATAAATTTTTATTTTTTCTAAGCAAGCGTAAACTACTACCAACCCTAAATGCTACCATTTTTAGGGCGAGGTAGTAGTTTATTTTTTTAATATTCTGATTGAACAAAAATAGGCATTTTTTGACCCGTTTTTTTCACTGTAAAGATATTTGTTTTTATCAATTATCTAAATACTTTATTATCAGTATTTTATAAATGTTAAAAAAACTATAATGTAAAGATGTTTTTTTTGGAAGATATGTTTTTAATATATAAATTTGTAACGAAATAATGATACCAATATAAACTGGTGAAATAATAAAGTATAAATTAAAAACTAACAAAAATGAAAACAAAAAATTTAATCTTTCTAATTTCGATTGTTTTAACGACAACATTTACTAACGCTCAATTACAAGTAAGAAACGATGGCTCCGTTTGGACAGGTTATACAGGCTATTCAAATATTGAAATGGGATATTCTAATACTGTATCTGGTGGAACTACTTACACATCAGGAAAATGGGCGTTTGAAGTATGGGGTGAAAACCTGAACATATGGAAACCTTGGCCAAGTGCTAATAACGGAGATGTAAATTATTATATGTTTTTAACACCAGCAGGAGGAGTGGGAATTGGCAAGGTTCCTACTCATTCAGGAATATGCTTAGATGTAAATGGACATGTATATGCGAATAATTACATGTTGACATCGGATGAACGTTTGAAAAAAGATATAAAACCGCTAACTGAACAATTGGATAAATTGTATCTTCTTAGTGGTAAATCGTATAAAAAAGAATCTGTAGAAGAGGTATTAACTCTACCCGACATTAAAGATGAAAAAGGTAATACTATTAAGAAGTTTGAAAAAACAAAAAATAAAAAAACCAATGAAGATTTAGAATTTGGATTTTTGGCTCAGGAACTTAAACAAATTTACCCCGAACTTGTAAATCAGGATACTTTGGGTTATTATTATGTAAACTATATTGGGTTAATTCCTGTATTGGTTGAAGCAGTAAAAGAACAAAAAGCACAAATAAATGCCTTAACATCACTTCTTAATAAGTCAAATTCTGGTACAATGAAAGTTGGAGCAAATACTACAACTGAAATTACAGAAACAGAAATAGATGCACTCACTTATCCCGTTCTATACCAGAATGTACCCAATCCCTTTAACTCTACTACAACAATTGGTTTTAGTTTACCTACCAGCGTTGGCTCAGCGATTGTATATGTTTACGACATGAACGGAACTCAATTAAAAAGTTATCCTATTTCTGAACGAGGCAATGGAACAATCACAATTCAGGGTTCTGTATTTAGTGCAGGAATGTACTTATACGCATTAATTGTCGATGGAAAAGTGATTGATACTAAACGAATGATACTAACTAAATAAATGTGTGATTATGAAACGAAACAAATATATAATATTCTGCTTTTTTTTAGTGCTTGTATTATCATCTTTTTCTTCGTGTGAAAAAGATGAAGATTTTTCAGTTCTACCCGCAGAAACTCAATCAGGCAATAATACTTTTGGGTGTTATGTTGAAGGAAAGAGATTCTTTGGAGGTTATCTTATTCATTTCGGGATTTCTCCTTTGTCTGCGGTTTATCATATTAAACAGGAACTTTTAAATATAAACGCTGACGGTAAGTTCGAAGATAACAAACAAGGTAGTATGGGTATCCAAATATATAATCCTAAAGTTGGTGTACCTATCAAAATGCAAAGAGCTATATTCGAATATTATCCTCGAATCTTTCCAGGATCAAGTTCTGTATTCACAGAATTTGGAGTATCTGACGGTGGAGAGGTAATAATAACTAAATTTGATACTATCAATAAGATTGTAAGCGGCAGATTTAGCATGATTGGTAAAGGTGCTGTTGATATAGATAATTTTACTGGTAATGATTTAATAAAAATTACCGAAGGCAGGTTTGATTTAAAAATATCTCAAATTTCTAACAACTAAAATATGAGAAATAAATATAAGATTGAATTTTTAGCTATTTGCTTGTTTTTACTATTTGGGTCGGTTACTGCTCAAACTTATTATGAAACCATAAACACTATTTTTGAGAATGTTGATAAAAGTAAAATCACAACCGGTTTACTTTCGGACTATGGCGTACAAATGGTAGATATTGAATCATTTAATGGTATTCCTACTGATAGCAACTATGTAGATATTGAAACATGGAAAAAATTATACAATGGGCTATATAGCTCAAAGATAAATTCGAATGCAAATCTATCGTCACCCGATGTAGTATTGGCTGGAGTTGAAAATGAACAACCAACCGATAATGCTGTTCCGGTTGCAATGATGCAATTTCAATATAACAAATTGAATGATGATGCTGCAAACCTTGGTTTGTTGCAGGTGGTCAACAATCAAATTTATGAGGTAGCAGGCGCTTCATCACCCTACTTTACAAAACAATTGTTTGCTGTAGCTCCTAAGTCGATTGTAATCAATTCGCTTACAGCTTCATTCGTATTCAATTCTTCTTTATGGTTTACTAATTCTGGAAAATCATTACAGAAAATTGAAGTGAATTTCAATAACGAGAGTGGGTATTTAACTGCAAATTGGGATGTCCCCATTTCATACACTTTTACTGCCGATGGTACTAAAACGATTTCTTTTAAGCTAACCTATACTGATGGAACTAATTACACGAGCAGAACGAAAGTAATAATGCATGGTAGCAGTATGCAAAAAGCGCCGATAGACTTAACTAGATATGATACATATCCAATTCCCATCACTAGTGAATATTCAGGAGGTACATTGCAAATTTATTATGCTCAGTCCAATAATACATCTCCACGTAAATTCAGAAAAACCTTAATTGTAGCAGAGGGCTTTGATCCAAGTAGTGTTATGGGAACGAAGAATATGAATATTCGTGATTTTTTACATTGGGATACTGGAGGTATTGATGTAAATTTTTATAATTCAAGTCTGGGTTATTATACAAGCCTTCTGGATGGCCTCGATATTAATAATTATGACATTGTTTATGTAGATAATACTGACGGTGTAGATGATATACGGCGAAACGCAAAGGTTTTTGAAGAGGCAATTAAATATGTCAACACAAATAAAGCTGGTGATTTTGAAAACGTGGTTATGGGTATTAGTATGGGTGGTTTAGTAGCCCGATACGCACTACGGAAAATGGAGATTGCAGGAATAGATCACAAAGCCTGTAAATATATATCCATTGATTCACCTCACAAAGGGGCTAATGTTCCGGTTGGAGCTCAGGCGCTTGTCAGACACATTGAAAATATCGATTTTAATCTGTTATGGTTTATTACAGTTTACAATGCAACTCAAATTGATGATAATATTGGAACAGCAATCAAATTGCTGAATAGCAAAGGTACCAAACAACTTCTGATGTACAATGTTACTAAGGATTTTACATATGACAACTCTGACCATGATGATTTTATGGCTGAATACGAAAGTTTAGGAGCTCCCCAAAAGTGTCAGAATATTGCCGTTGCAAATGGTAGCAATAATGTCACAAAGTTTTTTGAACCACAAACTGAACTTATTAATATCAATGAAACAGTTGGATTAAAATGGTGGCAAGAAGCAATAAATGCCGTTTTAGGCAGTTTAAGTAGCTTAACACTTATAACAAATTATCCTCAATTAACACTAAATGCAATTCCCGGTAAAACAGAAATTGCTTCATCTATTGTTGCAAAAGCACTACCCGATAGAAGTGAACAGAATGTTTATAATGGAAGAATATTTCTTAAGAAAAAAATTCTTTGGCTTATTCCAATCGAAATTGATATTACACATAAAACACTTAATAGTACCAATGACATGCTTCCGGTTGATGGAGCTCCAGGGGGTTCATACAATGTTTCAAATATTGGTGTTAGTGGTTCTTATTCTAAATACTTAAAAAAATCTAGTTTTTGTTTTATCCCTACAGTAAGTGCAATTGGTTTATCAAATTGGAAGGACAGATTAACAACTCCTTTGAACAATACAAATTTTTATGCCTATGCTTTAACTCCATTCAGATATTATTTTGCCCCATTATCAAATGAAGATCATACAGATTTTAGTTCATCTGCATCATTTCTATATAATCATTTTATAAGCAGTTGTATTATTCCGGATGAGTTAGAGGATGATATTTATATTCAGAATCTCACAATTTCTACTGATAGATATTTTAGGGGTAAAAATATCTACATTGGCAATAATGTAACTACTAGCTTACCACAAGGAAATGTAATAATTAATAACGGTGCTAAAGTTATTTTTGATGGAAAAACAGTAATTTTTGATAAAGGATTTGAATGTAAGGGCGGTACGTATGAGACGACAAAATACTAAAAAAAGCACACACCTAAAAAATATTGACTAATGTGCTTTTTTAGTTTATTGTAGAATAACACTTGTATAAGTTCATTCACTAATTTTCTACGTAGTATTATTTAAAAAGGCAAGATTCGGAGAACCGTTGAACTCTCACCGAATCTTGCCCAGAAAAATAACTTAACCATTTAAAACAAAAACAGCAAAGTATGATGCAAAAGTAACAAAAAAAATGAAAGCATCCATTTTAACCACCGGATTAAAAATTGACGACCATTGCTTTCGGTCTTTTAAAGCAGGAGTAGTCCGAAATTAAATTTCAAATTTACAAAATTATTAAAATAAAAATTTATGAGAAAAAATATATTTACTATCGCAATAATTGCGATAATTTTCGTTTTAAGTTCGTGCGAGAAAGAAGAACTTTCGTTCAAGTCTGAAGTTGCTCCCAAAGATGAAGTTGGCTTTGAAGTAAGAGATGGATATCTGGCATTCAAAAACAATGATTCATTCATAAAAACAGTCAGTAAAATTGCCAATATGAATAAAACCGAAAGAGAAAAATGGGAAAAAAGTATTGGCTTTGTTTCACAGGCAAGATTAATAAATGACTTAATTGATAAGGAATTAGAATTGGATAGTGTAAATCGAATTAAATTTGCTAATGGTGATGTTTCGAAAGCAACTAAATATGATTATCGACCCGTACTTTTTTATAATCTTTTATCAAAAGGTGTAATTAAATTGATTGATAAAGGAACATCTAATGAGTATTGGGACTATTCGGCTTTTAATAAAGGATTTACATTTTTTATTAACGAAGAAGGTTTATATGCAGTAGGGGATTCTTTATTTCAAGTTACTGATAAAAACTTAAAAGTTATTGCATTGTCGAGTGGTACCAACAAGTGTGAATTGATAAAAGAACTATCGGAGGATAAAAATGGTGTGTTAAAAATTAAAAATACTACAGATGGCATACCGGGTAATAGTCCAGGATTAATTGAATCTACAGGAAATTTCTATCAATTTACAAAAACAGAATACAAATGGCCTAGCGTTAACTATCGTATCAAGTTAGGTATTGAACTTTCATTTTTAGCATATTCATTACAGACTGCAAGATTTGATTTTACTCACAATTATTATGTAACTAGTCAAAAAACAAATTTTTGGAATAATTGGATAAATGATTATGCAAATTATGACATTAATGGCGAATGGACAATTGAAGCTTATTATTATGGGCAGTCTTTTGGATATCAAGGCTTTAATTACAACGGGACTGCAATTTCTGGCGTTATCCATCCTGATACAGGTGAACGAATGTATGCTGGAACAACTTTTTCGATTTTTCCTAATGAAGCAAATCAAACGTATGATTATTATTTTCAACAATCATATCAACCTAAGTTTACATTCTACAAATGGAAAGTTATAAGAACAAATCCTACGCTAGAGTCTTTTGTTAAATCATATACAGGTCCATACTAATTTAAATCTCAATCAAACAGAGACGACTTGAATTCTCTGTTTGATTGTTTTTTTCTCAACTACAATGAATAATTCTAAAAATAATTCTCATCTCTTCAGTATTTTGTTAGTTTTTGTTTTGATGTTTATATTTACATCCTGCACCAAAGAAATAGAAATTGATACCCGAGGTTTCAAAAAGCAGCTGGTTGTAAATTCACTATTTCACCCAAAAATGCCTTTTAGTTTTGATATTTCATTAACTCAAACCCCTATCGATACATTTACTATTATCACTGATAGTATTTATATTGCATTGTACGAGGAAAACAGGAAAGTATTTGAAACAAAAACCTTACAAAACAATATCAAAACCTTTATTTATCCTCAAATAGGGAGTTCATATCTATTGAAAGTGTATGTCGAAGGATTTGATACAGTTTATGCCTGCGATACAATTCCTTATAAAACAGATATTGTGGATGCTACTTATATAGGTCCAATTTCGGTTGATAAATATGGAAGTCAAAGTGCAAAGTATAATTTTAGTATATCAGACCCAGCTGAAACAAAAAATTTTTACGAATTTGAATGGGGTTATTATGAAAACGTAAAAGCAATAGATCCTGTTTTTATAAACGAAGGTGACGTTTCATACCAACCAACTACCCATTATTTTTCGGATGAATTATTCAACGGCAAAAATTATAATTTTAGTATAGTGTCAGGGTTAAGCCAAAATGTAGGCTGGCAACCCACCATTGTTTTAAAGTCGGTAAGCCGAAATTATTACCTCTATCGTAAATACCTCACTCGCCATTTGGCTACACAACCATCACTCGATTTGGAAGTTGGTGCATTAATTTTTAAAAGTGAACCTCAACCCATGTTTAGTAACATTAAAAATGGTGTTGGAATTTTTGCAGGATACTGCGAAACTGATCCAGTATATTTTCGAAAAATCAACTCTAACTAATTAACATGCTGACGAGAATATATTTTGTTTTTGTGCTTTTAGCACTCAGTCTCCAATATGTGAATTCCCAAAAAATCGTTTTAAATGGCTATATTAACGATCAAAAATCGGGAGAGGCTATCATTGGAGCCAATGTATTTTCTAAATCCTTTAATTCAGGAACTTCCACTAATAAGTTTGGATATTTTACACTTGCTTTTTCGAAAAATGAAAATGTTCAATTACTTATCTCGTATATCGGTTACGAAACAAAGGTTGTTGATATAAGGCTTACCGCTGACACTATTATCAATATTGGTATGCTGCCAAGCAGTAAAATGCTGAAGGAAGTTACTGTAGTGGGTGAGAGAAAACTTGAAGAAAAAGCCGAAATTGGAAAAATGAATATCCCAATGTCAACTCTTAGAACTCTACCAAGTATTACAGGAGAGCCTGATATATTAAAAGCATTTCAACTATTGCCAGGTGTTCAAATGGGTTCCGAGAGCAACAATGGACTGTTTGTGCGTGGTGGTTCGCCCGATCAAAATTTAATTCTTCTGGACGATGTGACATTGTATAATGTAAGTCATTTGGGTGGCTTCTTCTCTGTTTTTGATCCTTCGATGGTGAAAAGTGTTGATTTATACAAAGGTGGCTTCCCTGCTCGCTATGGAGGTCGTATTTCGTCGGTGTTAGATGTACGGACTAAAGATGGTAATCTGTACGAACACAAGGGAGAAGTTGGCATAGGTTTGATATCTAGTAAAATATTTCTGGAAGGACCGCTGAAAAAGGGAGAGTCATCGTATGCATTTTCGTACCGTAACTGTAATTTTGGGATATACTCGTTTCTGTACAATAAAACCCAGGGAATTGACTATAAACAAGGTTATTATTTTTACGATATAAATTTAAAAACCAATCTGAAAGTTTCGACACACGATAGGTTATTTATGAGCTTTTATGCTGGTGACGATAATGTTTATTACAAAGAAAAGGATACAGAATTAGAGAGATACAATATAAAATATTCGGGTGAGTCGCAATTAAAATGGGGTAATACCGCTGGAAGTGTACGCTGGCTGCACGTGTTTGATAACGGCATTTTCAATAACACGACTTGTTCGTATACCAATTATCATTATATTAACCACACACTCGAAGATGTTGACTACTTGATAGATAACACTTCATTCAATCAGGACTTGAAAATAAGTTCAGGAACAAGCGATTTACAGTTAAAAAACGATGCCGAAATACCACTCGATAAACTCAAAATACGTTTTGGGCTCGTTCTAAGCACACACTCATACAATCCAGGTACCGTTTTGTATACCAGTAATAGTGTGCAGGAGAATTCTGATTCAACTATTCGGAACAAAAGATTACATGCTGTTGATGCGTATGGCTATGTTGAGTTCGACTACAAACTTACCGAAAACCTGACAACAAATACTGGGTTTAGAACTGGAGTCTATCGGGTTTTAAATACAAACTTTCCTGTTTTTGAACCTCGCACTGTCATAAACTGGCAGTATTTATCAGCCTTTTCGTTAAAAGGAGCTTATAGCAAAATGAGCCAGAATATCCATTTGCTCACAAACTCCAATGGCGGTTTACCTACCGATATCTGGATTCCGTCCACTAAAACGATAAAACCCCAAACTTCCGATCAGTTTTCGTTCGGAATGGCACATACCACTAAAACCGATTACGAATTCAGCGTTGAGATTTATCAAAAATCAGTTCGCAATTTGATTGAATACAAGCAAGGTGTTTTATTATTCACGGATACCAAAAACTGGGATACAAAAGTAGAAACGGGCGGAAGTGGCAACATTAAAGGCATTGAATTGCTTGTTCGTAAAAAAACGGGCTTACTTACTGGTTGGTTAGGCTATACTTTATCGTCGAACAAACGGCAGTTTGCTAACCTAAACAACGGAAATGTTTTCCCATACACTTACGACCAAACGCATAATATATCTGTTGTGGCAAATTACGAAATTTCAGACAAGTTAACTTTGTCTGCTAACTGGGTGTATCACACAGGTAATTGCTTAACACTCCCTTCGGCTAAATATTTGACCTACAACAATGAGTTTATTAATTCTGAAAGATACAAAACCGTGGAAATTTATACCGAACGTAACGGTTATCGATTGCCAGATTATCACAGGTTGGATATAGGAATAAACCGCACCAAACAGATGAAGAAAGGCGTACGGAACTGGTCAATAAATATTTACAATGCTTATAACCGCCAAAATGCGTATTATGTTTTTTATAAAAAAGACGATAAGAGTAACATAAAATTGTATCAACGAAGTTTTTTCCCGATAATACTAAATGCCGGGTATAGTTATGTGTGGTAGATTCCTCATTAGCACCATTGTATTAATGTAGGTTATAGTTTTGTTTGTTATTAAATTTAATTGTTTATTTGAATATAATCTTTAATCCACTTCTCTAAATCTTCCATTTTTTCCAATCCCAAATGCGATTTTATCCGATTTCTTCGTATATACATAGTGTTAGCATTGGCATAATCGAGTAAAAGTATACTGCTCGTTAAATCTATCCCCAAACAGATCAACGAAATTACAATTAAGTCGGAATTTGTTAAGTTTGGATATTCAGTCTTCAATTCGAATATTTTACCATCAAACAATTCGTTGGCTTGTTCTATATAATACTTCCATTCCTTATCAGTAAGTGTTGATTGACGAGTTATATCAGCAATAAACTCCTCTTTTCTTTCTGTTTTAGCTAGGTTCGATTGTAGTTTTTTCAACTGCAATGTGTTGTCAATTTTGTGATGTAGATTAAGTATCAGATTATTCAATTTTTTATCGTTTTCAGCCTTTTTAGTCTTAATTTCCAATTCCAACTTTTGCTTTTCAATAATATAGTTTGCTCTTCGTTTTTTATTTATGTTAGTGATAAATAGCAGTATAACAATTGCAGTTAACACTAATATGCTCAGAAAAGCTATGAGATTAACATTCTTCTGCAAGGTGATTTCCAATTTCGCTTTTTCAGCTTCTTTTTTCGATAAATCGTACTGTTTATCAATGCGTATAAGTTGTTCTTTAATGTTTTCTTTGTATATTTTTTCACGCAGATTGTAAGCTTCTTCTAGATTTATAAAAGCCGAATCTTTATTACTTTCACTATTTGCAACATAAGCATCTGTAATTTTCTTCAAAAGTATAGAATTTCGGTTTGCATAATCTACCTTAAAGTATCTATTATAAAATATAGCCGAATCTGGCATTTTAGTTTTTGAATAGGCATACGAAAGCAGAGCAGAAATATACTCTCTATCTTTTGGCAAACCTTCAAATGTTTTTAAAAGAATTATTTTTGACAAATTGGGTTTTGATTCTAATAAGATTTTACCTTTAAATACCAGAATGTTCATATAAAACGAAGTGTCACGTTCTTGTAATGAAAGAGCTTCTCCAATATTAGTAATATTGACTATTTCATTTATTGACTTTCCTTGTAAATACATCAACTCTGCTTTTGTTCGATAGCAATAATATTGATATTTACTGTTTTTTGATTTCTTAAAGAATAGTATTGATTTATCAATATATCTTTCTGATTCACTAAAATACTCATCTTTTAGCAGTAAATATCCAATTTGATAACTAACAAGCCCTTTTAAATTATTATTTTTTGAATTACTAAGTAGGTATTCAGCTTTTTTATATGCCGACATTGCATTCTTTGTTTTATTTTGTATTTCCAAAATACAACCAAGTAGATATTCCGCTGTACCCTCATATTCATTCAAACCACTATTATTATAAAAATTTACTGCAATTTGAATAATGCTATCTGATTTAATATCAATATACAATTTATATTGAGCATGTGTAAAATGTAAACACCACGCTGCATAATCTGCTTCGGATAAGTTTTCTGGGTTTTTAATAGAAGTAAGAATCTTATACGCACTATCAGGTGATTGCTGCATAATCTTTTCGGCTCTTATAATGATTGGATTATCCGAATATTTATTACGGCAACCTATGAAAAGAGGAATTATTATCAAAAATAGTATGTATTTATTTATTCTCACGTTGGAATTATTATCAAATTGCTTTATACAAAACAAGAAATATATTTTTTACTGAAGTTGTACGTAATAGCGAAAATGGTTGACCAAAAACAGGTGAATTTTGACTCTGTTTTTTCACTGTAAAGATATTTGTTTTTAACATATATTTAAATGGCTAAAATACAGCAAATTACAAGTGTTAACAAACCTATAATGTAAAGATGTTTTTTTTGGAAAAATGAAAAACTCATATTAACTTTGGTACAAAATTAATTATTATTTTCTAACTACATTACATCACCACAAAAAATTACATTTATGAAACGATTAATTCTATTCAATGCACTTTTAATGTGCAATGTGTTTTTTATTTATTTGTTTGGAGTTGAAATTGGTTTAGGTCAGGACCCTCCTAGACCTCGTATTGGTGAAGAGTCCACCTCAATGATGTCCTCTTCTACATTGAAGAAATTAACTTCAAAAACTACATCAACAGTTTATTATCCAGTATCGGCTGATGTAAATGAAGTAGCATTGACAGTATTATTTAGTCAACCAGTAGGCTATGCTACCGTAATGGTTTACGATGCCAATAATCAATTAGTTGATATGGTAACAGTTGATACTGCTATTGATACCGAGGCCACCATTTCGACTGAGACTTGGGCTGCCGGAAGTTACCGATTAGTTATAAACTATGGTACAACTACATTGAGTGGCAATTTTAATTTTTAGATTATTGTAGTTTTTAATTATTCAATTCAAGCGGCACGGACTTACACCGTGTCGCTTGTTATCTCAAAAAAAATCAAAGCTATTATGGTAAAAGCAGTACATTTTGAAAAGTCGGATGAACCACTATACACAAAGTTCAATATTAAAAAGGGAGAGTTGAGTGCTGATTATTCAATTGCTCTTTTTGAACAAACGGGTCGTAATGAGCTTTTTTACCACAGAGTAACAAGCGATAAGGTTAAAACCGAAAACATAGTTAAGTTACCACACGAAATTGCAACCAGTGGAACTTGTTTTGTAAGGTGTATAACCGATTTCAAAAGTTTAGTTAAAACGCATTCAATGCCCTATAAAATCAGTCTCGAAATATATCAGGGCGATAAATTGCTCGGAGAGTTGGAACAGAGTGGTGAGCTCTCCTATCGCGAGAAATGTTTGATGTTTTTTAGCGATTTAATCGAATTAAAATAGAATTTGTTTGTTTTTTAGTTTGTAACCCACCAATAAATATATGTGGTGTATGTTATTTGTGGTACCCTTAACTCCACACCTGTAAACGTATTCAATTAACGTGAGTCGATTACAGGTTATTTTAAAAATGTGTTTTTCCATTTATCAATATATTATCTCTTTCTGAACCCTGACGTTTTTTGTTTAATGAAACAACCTGCCCAAGATTAAATTTAATTTTTGGGTAGGTTGTAATTTTTGAATAATAGTTTCACTTCGGACTAACTCAGACGCACTCTCTACTGGTAAAGAGTTACTAAGTAGTTGAAATCAAACATTAATAAAGCAACAAAAATTTTATGAGCGTTATGTTCAATCATCTTGCAGCAACCTAAAGTTTGCGAACGTTTAGTTCAATTACATTGCAGCAGAAATAACCTTTGGAGATGTTAGGTTCAAACACTAATGTTTTAACAAAACCTTCGGAAGCGTTAAGGCCAATCGCTATTGTTTTAATAAAACCTTTAAGAGGGTTGAGTTCAAACAATATTGTTTTAACAAAACAACCGTGTGCGTTAGGTTCGAGCAATAGTGAAGCAACAAAACCTCGCAGCGCAGTGAGAGTGCGACTCAAAGTCGCGCCCTCACTACGAAGCACAAAGAGTAGTTCAAAGGCAAAGTTACACCTTTACTAACGAAATATAAATAAAAAAAAGTGCGCAAGCACCTATATAAAAACAAGTTTAACATTTTAAAAAACAAATTTTTCGTATGAAGATGAATTTTGGAAAATTGAGCACCAAAGAATTGGCTGCAACTTCTCAACGTACATTGGTCGTTTCGGCCGAGCTTGCTTATGCAGTAGTAAAAAACAACCCACTGCTGGCAGCTTTGGAAACCGTTTACAACGAGTACGACGCTGTGTATGTAAAAAAAGCCTTTAGTGGTAAAAGTAAACAGTTGGCCGAAGCCGACAAAAATCGCGATGTGCCTTTTAGTGGATTAAAGAGTATTCTGGTGGGATATTCTAAATTAAGTATTTCGCCCTTCAACCAAGCAGCGAAGGATATTTATGCCATTATAGAGAAACACGGCATTGGTCTTGATCGCTACAGCTATGCTGAAGAAACTGCACAAATGAAAAAATTGCTCGAAGAGCTTGACCTACCTGCCAATGCAGCTAAAATTGAACAAATGCAGTTAACCCCAGTGGTTACACAAATTAAAACCGCTCAGGCAGCTTTCGAGCAACTATTCAACGAAGTGGCAGGCGAAAACTCAGAACTTCGCCTGATGGAATCGGCCACTTCGATGCGCCAACAGTTAGAAACCGCCTTGCGCAACTACTTTAATCTGGTAAAAGCCATGAGCAGCCAACCAGGCTGGAAAGAACTCTATGCCAAACTCGACGAAATAGCCAAAGCGGTGTACAGTGTGAAGGCGCAGGTTAAGACAGTAGAGGGTGAAGTGAAATAAACCGGCAAACAAAAAAAAATTCTCGCAAAGACGCAGGGACGCAAATAAAGAAATTAATATGAAATTTAAATTGCGCCTTTGCGGCTTTGCGAGAGAAACTAAATCACGAATCAAATTATAAAAACAAATAGCAATATGAACCAATCTTACTATCTATTATTTCTTTTTGCCTTGTCCAGCCGGATATATCTATTTAAAATGCAAATGTGGTTCGTCAGGTTTTTTAAGGAACAAGGTTAATAATTTGAGAATAAAGAGTATGTTTGTTGTCGTTAATAAAACTCAATGGCACAGAGCTGCTGATCGTCCCAGACGAGGAGGATAACTTAAGTTCATAAACAAATCATAAAACAAACTATTATGAAACTGATTTCAATTTTCATTTTGTTCTTCCTTTGTTTTTTCAATATACATGCACAAGACACTATTAACCTGAAAAACAAGAAGGTGATACATGCCTATATTACCGAAAAAAGTGATACAAAAATAAAATATAAAACCGATAGTTTACATGCAGATACAACTTATAGTACAAAACTATCCGGAATTAATTCCATTCATTACCAAAACGGAAAAGTTGACCTGTTAAGTTCTCAAAATCCGAGAAGTATATTTCCTTTGGGAATAAATGTTGGTGGAGATTTCTTTTTGTTTATATTTCTATTAAATGGTAGTATCGACTATCTATTTACACCAAAATTAAGCGCAGAGATAAATTATAGAAGTATGTTGACTAACAGCTATCCCGCTTTTTCATTTCTTTCTATCGGAGGTAAATATTGGTTTGCAAAAAAGTATGGTAAAAGTGGTTTTTCTCCGTTTGTAGGTTTGTTTGTTACACGATTGAGAATGAGAAATGATTATGATGACATTACATATTATAATATACCGGAATGGTCTATGTATTATTTACCTGAAGTCCCTATTGGAATTAGCTATATTAGTAAGCATGGATTTCAGGCTTCACTTCAGTTGGATAATTACATATTTTATAACATTAATGTCCCATTAAAATTAAAAAGAGTTCTTTGAAATATTTGAAATTTAGTTATTTACAGAAGATATTTGATTAAACGGATTTCAATTTGCAATTTTGCT
>Ga0247836_1001373_pt1 | contig 39451 bp, 32 predicted proteins | sample LaCruzMarch2015__4_FD_187116 | JGI IMG/M metagenome (GOLD analysis project Ga0247836, IMG submission 187116) | Freshwater microbial communities from meromictic Lake La Cruz, Castile-La Mancha, Spain - LaCruzMarch2015_14m | ecosystem: Environmental > Aquatic > Freshwater > Lake | place: Spain... | reverse complement strand
CTGCCCTGCGGCCACCCTATCCCCCACCGCCACATGGGCTGCGCTCAGGTGGGCGTAGAGGGAGTAAAAAGGCCCCTCCGGTAGCTCGTGACGGACGACGATGTAGCGCCCATAATTGCTCTGAACGGCGCTGGCGGTGACATAGACGACCTGGCCGGGGAGGATGGCGCACACGTCATCGGTGGGATTGCCTGCGGCATCGCGCTGGAGGGGCCGCACATCCATGCCCTCATGAAAGCGGGCATAGGCGATGCGGCTGCCGACACGCCGCGCGTCCCGCACGAAGCCAAACTGCCCGCCCTCCCAGGGGGTGGACTTCTGTCCCTCAAAGTCGCGATCCACGAACTGGAAATAGGCCGGGCCGCCGCCGCTGAGCAGCACGGAGTTCGCCGTGGGCAGGCGTAGGTCGAGCGCCAGCGCGGGCGTCGCGGCGAGGAGCAGGGAGAAAAGGCGGCAAAGCATCGCCGCAGGGTAGCCCAGAAAGCCGCACACGAAAGAGACGCGAAACAGTGTGGACCGAAAACCTTTAGCGCTGCGGCCCTAACGATGCATGATCCGGCAATGAACATCTCCACCCGCCGCCACGAAAAACATCCTCCCATCTGCACCAGCAGTATGGACTCGCCCATAGGCCGCCTCATCCTGGCTGCCACCGGCAATGGCCTGTGCGGTCTCTACCTGGAGGGGCAGCAGCATATGCCGGACACGACATCCTGGCTGGACGACGCGTCCCGCTTTGACCCGGTGCGCACTCAGCTCGCCGACTACTTCGCCGGACAGCGTGCGGCCTTCACACTGCCACTAGAGATCGCTGGCGGCACGGCTTTTCAAAGACAGGTCTGGGAGGCGCTCAAACTCATCCCGCCCGGGCAAACCTGGACTTACGCCCGACTGGCTGGCGAGATCGGCAGACCTGCCGCCGTGCGCGCTGTTGGGGCAGCAGTAGGGCGGAATCCCCTTTCCATTGTCCTGCCCTGCCATCGTATCGTCGGCAGCGATGGCAGCCTGACAGGCTATGCGGGCGGCATGGAGCGGAAACGCTGGCTGCTGGAACACGAACGCGCGGGCGGGACAGCCGCCGCATCAGGAAGGTGATTGACCACTTGTCACCCGCTCGCTAGCCTCGCTGCCTCAACTACACACACTATGGAAACCGTCAGACTCGGCATCGTTGGACTCGGCAACATGGGCAAAGCCCACCTCGCAAACATTCGCGCGGGAAAAGTCCCTGGCATGCGCGTCACCGCGATGTGCGAGAGCGTCGGCACCCTGCCTGCACAGCTTGAGGGCGAGCAGCCCTTCACCGACGTGAGCCAGATGATCCACTCCGGCCATATTGACGCCATCCTCATCTGCACGCCCCACTTTTCCCACACCACCATCGGCATTGAGGCGCTGCAAAACGGCCTGCATGTGCTCGTCGAGAAACCCATCTCCGTCCACAAAGCTGACTGTGAGCGCCTCATCGCCGCCCACACAGACAAAAACAAGGTCTTCGCCGCCATGTTCAACATGCGCACCAACGCCACCTTCAAGAAAGTCAAAGACCTCCTCGATAGTGGCGAGATAGGTGCCGTGCGCCGCGTCCACTGGGAGGTGACAAACTGGTTCCGCACCAACTACTACTACGCCACTGGCGGCTGGCGCGGCACCTGGAAGGGCGAGGGCGGCGGCGTGCTCATGAACCAGTGCCCACACAATCTGGACCTCTTCCAGTGGATGTTCGGAATGCCCCAGCGCGTGCGCGGCTTCTGCCAGTTCGGCCGCTTTCATCAGATCGAGGTAGAAGACGATGTGACTGCCGTGCTCATGTATGACAGCGGCACCACCGCCACATTCGTCACCAGCACTGGCGAGGCACCCGGCATGAACAAACTGGAAATCTCCGGCGAACAAGGCCGTGTGACCGTGACCGACGGCACCAAGATACACTTCCAACGCAACCGCCAACCTATGAGCCAATTCTGCATGGAGGCCGACGCCGCCTTCGCCATGCCGGAAAGCTGGCACATGGACATCCCCGTCGGCGAAAGCGGCGGTCAGCACGTCGAAATCCTGCAAAACTTCACCAATGCCATCCTCAAGGGCGAAAAGCTCCTCAGCCCCGCCGCAGAAGGCATTCGCAGTGTCGAACTGGCCAACGCCATCCTCCTGAGCACCTGGCAGGAAAAAACCATCGAGCTACCCATGAGCAGCGCCGACTACGAGCGCATCCTCATCGAAAAGGGCACGCAAAGCACCTTCCAGAAAACCAAGATCGCGGCTAAGGCCACCGCAGAGGACTTTGCGCAGAGCTTCCGCTGACTTTCGCGCACTGCTAGCTAGTCCCCAGGTGGACAGCCTTTGATCGCCCGTCGCCCTTTCGTCGCCGTGATGAAAGGCTCTGCGACATACGGCCACTTCATCCGTAAACTTGGGAAAGTTGGGATAAGGATCAAGGGCCGCTCGGCTTAGCCGCAGAGGGGCAGAGAGACAGAGTTTCTAAAAACAATTCAACTCACTACGTTCTCTGCTCCTCCGCCTTTCTGCCTCTTTGCCTCTCTGCGGCAAACCCGAATCACCCCGTGCTCCCTTATGTTCCACCGCCTCATCCTTTTCCTCTGCCTCTCCGCTTCCGTCATCGGAGCCGACCTTTTCGACAAAGCCAATCTCGCGGCGTGGTGCATCGTGCCGTTTGATGCCGCGAAGCGCTCGCCGGAGGCCCGCGCAGAGATGGTGGCGAAGATGGGGCTGAAGAAAGTCGCCTATGACTGGCGGCAGGAGCATGTCGCCGAGTTCGAGCGCGAGATACTGGCCTACCAAAAGCACGGCATCGAGATGTTCGCCTTCTGGTCCACTCATGAGGCTGCCTTCAAGCTGTTCGAGAAATACAACCTCCACCCTCAAATCTGGATCACTCTCAGCGGGGGCGATGGAGCCACGCCGGAGGAGAAAGTGAAAAGCGCGGCTACGAAGATGCTTCCCGTCGTCGAGCGCACGCGGAAGGCAGGCTGCAAGCTGGGCCTCTACAACCATGGCGGCTGGGGCGGCGAGCCGGAGAACATGGTCGCCGTGTGCGACTACCTCAAAAAGAACCACGGCACCGACAACATCGGCATCATCTACAACCTTCACCACGGCCACAGCCACCTCGATCGCCTGTCGAAGGCCATCAAGGCCATGAAGCCGCATCTGCTCTGCCTCAACCTCAACGGCATGGACATCGAAGGCGATGCCAAAGGCCGCAAGATCCTCCCGCTCGGTGTCGGCACCGAAGATGTGAAGACGCTGCGCATCATCCGCGCCAGCGGTTACAGCGGCCCCATCGGCATCCTCAATCACACCAACGAAGACGCCGAAGGCCGCCTGCTCGACAACCTCGACGGCTTGAAGTGGCTCATCCCGCAACTCGACGACGCACTACCCGCCGCGAAGCCCAAGTATCGCAGCTGGAGCGAGGCGAAGCCCAAGACAGCCTCCAATGCACCTTCCACCATCACCAAGGCTTCTGGCGTGCCTTCCTTGAGCGATGAATTCGGCAAAGCCCTCTCCGGCGGCATCTTGGTCGATGGCAAAGGCGAATACCACACGCTGCCCTTCACCATCGAGTGCCGCGCGAAGCTCGACAGCAAAGACCGCTTCAACATCCTCGTCGCCTGCAATCCCAAGTCCGCCAGCACGCATTGGGAGCTCTACACCCACGCCGGACGCGGCACGCTCGCGCTCTACATGCCGGGTCACGGTAGCGACTACGATTCGGGGGTGAACATCTGCGACGGCCAGTGGCACAACCTCGTCGCCAGCGTCGATGACAAGCTCGTCACGCTGTGGATCGACGGCAAAAACGTCTTCGAGAAACCCACCGGTGCCGCAGGCGAGATGCGTCACGCCAATGTCGAGTCCATCGCCTTTGGGCGCCTCGTCGAGGGCACCATCGGCTGCGATGGCCTCATCGACGATGCCCGCCTCTCACGCGGCGTCATGAAACCGCGCAAAGGCGACTCGCCGCGCCTGCGCATGGACAACACGCTCGCCCTTTGGAGCTTCGACGACCTCGGCACCGCCGCCCCTGCCGTCAAAGCACCCAATCCCGCGCCCTTCACCCCCGGCCTCCCGCCACTCAACAAGGACGACAACCAGCACTGGCGAGAGTTCGTCAACCGCGAGCGCACCTTCGACTTCTACGGCAAGCAGGCGCTGCAATTCATGAAGCAGAAGCCGCTCCCCGACCTCATCGCCCCCTTCCCCGGCATGGACGGCGGCCAACAAGGCCACTGGGGCAATCAAAACGATCAAGTGACCTGGAAAGACGGCCGCTGGGCCGCGAGCGATCTGGGGAGTGTGTTTAGCGGTGTCTTCAAAGGTGCGGGTGTGACCGTGCCGAAAGGTGTGTGTGTTCGTTACGATGACAAAGCGGCTGTGTTTGATCCTGAGACACTTTCATTCCCGGTGAAATGGTCAGGAGGCTTCGTGAATCTCAATGACAACCGTCACGGCTTCATGGCGGGTGCGCTGATGGATGGGAAAGTGATTGAAAGAAATAATCCCTCAAAAGGCAATCAGGGTTACCGATACGACGGCTATCATCGGCATGGAGAGGAAACAATCTTCATATCATCCAAAGGCGAAGATAAGAGGTTTCACTCGATTCAAGAACCCGAAGGCGTTCGGAATCTGGGTCGTGATAAGATGCAGGCGATTATTCGAGAACCATTATCTCAATGGCCTCAATGGATCGAAACCCAAGGCGAACTCGGCTCACAAGCCCCTTTTGCCACGGATCGCCTCACAGTCCCGTTTGAGAATCCGTATGACACGCTGTTCTTCATCACCGCGCATGATTTCTTCAGCGATGGCACTGCCGCCATCGCTACGATGACGGGCGAGGTCTGGCTGGTGAAAGGCATCGACGAGAAGCTCGACAAAGTGCGCTGGAAACGCTTCGCCACCGGCCTGCATCAGCCGCTCGGCATGAAAGTCGTGAAGGACAGACTCTACGTCCTCGGTCGCGATCAAATCACCTGCCTGCACGACCTCAATGGCGATGACGAAGCCGACTTCTATGAGTGCGTGACAAATGTGATGCAGACCTCGCCGGGCGGGCATGATTTCATCATCGGGCTCGAAACCGATGCGCAAGGCCGCTGGTATTTCGCCTCCGGCAATCAAGGCGTGTGTCGAATCACCGGACGCGATCAACTCGATGTGCTCGCCACCGGTTTTAGAAATCCAAACGGCCTTGGCATCTCACCCGATGGCCGTTTCATCACCACGAGCGTGCAAGAAGGCGACTGGACCCCCGCCACATCCATCTGCCAGATCGAACTCGGCAAAAACGAAGGCGCTCACTTCGGGGCCGGTGGTCCGAAGAACGGTCAGCCACCAGAACCCGTGTTGATGTATCTCCCGCGTGGCGAGGACAACAGCGCCAGCAGCCAGGCCTTCATCTCAGGTGAGAAATGGGCCTCATTGAAGGGAGACAACAACCTCATCCATCTCTCCTCCGGCGGCGGCAGTGCGTGGCTCGTCATGCGGCAGAACGTCAAAGGCCGCTGGCAGTGCGCGGCGGTGCGCATCAGCGGCAATTTCGACTCAGGTCCACAAGCCGCCCGCTTCAATCCGAACGACGGCCATCTCTATGTGAACGGCATGCAGGGCTGGGGCAGCTACACGCCGAAGGACGGCTGCTTCCAACGCGTGCGCTTCACCGGCGGCGACAAACCCGTGCCCGTCGGCTTTGAGGCACGCGACAACGGCGTGCTCATCCGCTTCAACCAGCCCGTGAAGGACGCAGATGCCGCCACCTGCTTTGCCCAATGCTGGAACTACCGCTACAGTGCCGCCTACGGCTCGCCGGAGTATTCTGTCAAATATGCCGACACGCCTGGCCACGACCCGCTCGAAGTCAGCAGCGTGCAGAAGCTCGACGGCGGCAAGACTATCTTCCTCGAGATCCCGCAGATCGTCACCGCGAGCCAGATTCACCTCCGCGTCAGCACCGGTCACGACATCTTTCTCACTGCGCACGCCTTGGCCGAACCCTTCACCGACTTCCCCGGCTACACGAAGATCGCCAAAACCAACCACGCTGCGCAAGTCGGCATGGTAGCGCCAACACCGAGCAAACCCAACCCCTGGGCGGAAGGCGAAGGTGGCCGCGAGATCATCGTCGAAGCCGCCCTGGGCCTGCAATTCGTCCAAAAGCAGCTCCAGGCCAAAGCAGGCGAAAAACTCACTATCGTCTTCAAAAACCCCGACGTCGTGCCACACAACTGGCTCCTCGCCAAACCCGGCTCACTCCAAAAGCTCGGCGAGAAGTGCAATCTCATGATTGCCGACTCAAAGGGCATACAGAAGCACTATGTCGCCGACAGCAACGACGTGATCGCCTACACCGACATGACGAATCCGAAGGCCGAATTCACCATCCACATCACCGCCCCGAAAGAGAAAGGCGATTACCCCTACCTCTGCACCTTCCCCGGCCACTGGATGGTAATGAATGGGGTGCTGAAGGTGGAGTAAAGTAGTGCTGGGCTTTTAGCCCGTCACCGTAAAGGCAGAGAACTTTCTTCTGCCACGCCCCACGCTGTCACGAGCTGAAGCTCATGACTACCTCTGCAACTTCCCGGGGCACTGGATGGTGATGAATGGTGTGCTGAGTATCGAGTAATGTATTCTGCGTCTCAGCCGATGAGTTCCGCGCGGGTGTAGGCGGCGATGACGGGGTAGCCTTTGCTTTCGATGTTGGCGCGCCCACCTTCCTGGCGGTCCACGAGGATGAGGGCGAAAGCGACTTTGCCGCCTTCTTCTTCGATGGCTTGAATGGCTTTGAGCGTGGAGTCGCCAGTGGTGATGACGTCATCCACGACGACGATGGGCTGGTCGGGGAGGAAATTGCCCTCAATGCGCTTGCCACGTCCATGTTCTTTGGCCTCTTTGCGGACGTTGAAGGCTTGAACGGGTGCCGCATCGCCGACCATGCTGGAGGTCATGGCCACGGCGAGTGTGATGGGGTCGGCTCCCATCGTCAGACCGCCGAGGGAGCCGATGTGGAGACCTCTCGCAGCCTCCTCTTTGCGCAGTAGATCGTGCAGCACGCGCCCTACCAGCACGGCACCGCGCGCATCCAGCGTGGTGACGCGGCAGTCCACATAGAGGTCACTCTGCTTGCCGGAGGCGAGGGTGAAGGAGCCGGTTTTGACGGACTTGGTGCGGAGGAGGTGGGCGAGTTCAGTGCGGTCGGATTCAAGGGACATGGGGTGGATTTAGCGGGATGGGGTGAGGAAGCAAGAAGCCGTTCCAGGAACGTGCGCTAAGAGCTTGAGGATGGCGGTGTTTCCGCGAACATGTGTGTCGCCTATGCCGCTCCGTGAAACCCTCCTCAATCTCGCCATCACCGCCGTGCTGGTGCTGATCGTGGTCCTGGTGGGTATCGTGGTAAAGGAGGGTCGCCCTGGCCCGATGGCTGCGGTGCCGGTGAAGGTGGCGGGCATCCCTGGCCTGACGGTGGCGGACGAGGGTGGTGTGCCACGAGTGGCGACGGTGGAGTTTGAGATTTTTGTGCGTACTCAGCTCATCGAAAGCCGCGCCAATGAAGCGGACACGCTGCGTATCCGGGTGGGTGATGACGAGCACATTTTCGTCCTCTACTTTGTGGATGCTCTGGAGGCATCCATGAATCATCCACAGCGCGTGGCGGAGCAGGGACGCTGGTTTGGTAAGGCCGCTGACAGGACCATCATTGAGACAGGTGTGGAGGCAGCCGCCTTTGTGGCAGAGCTTTTGAAAAACCGGCGCTTTAAGGTCATCACGCGCTGGGAACATGTACCAAACACGGTGCGCTACTACGCGCTGATCCTGGTGGAGCTACAGCCGGAGCGGTATGTCTATCTGGCTGATCTGCTGATGCAGAAGGGTTACGCGCGGGTCCAGGGCGTGACCACGGAACTGCCCGCTGACAAGCGCGACATGCCCAGCTATCTGGCGGAGCTGCAGGGTCTGGGCCGCCAGGCCAGGGAGGCGCGGGCGGGCATCTGGGCAAAGGTAGCGAAGTGAGCGGCACAGACGGTTGCTGGTGACTGGTTGGTCGTTGATGCCCGGAGGTATCAGGCCATCAATCAGCAACTGCCATTCCAGGCTTACTTCGGCGCGTCCAGCCCCTCGGTAATCTTTCCCTGCTTCAGGCGGGAGCGCAGCTTTGCCCAAAAGTCCTCGTCATCATCCGCAGGCCCCGTCGTCGTGGTGGTCGTGGCCGGGCGCGTAGTGGGTAGCACGGGAACCTGCACACCGCCGCCATCTCCATCGCTGCGTGCATCTGCCAGGGAGCGGCCATAGGGGGCGAAGAGTCCGGTGGGCACCGGGTATTTTTGGAAGCTAGTCTGTAGCACGCGGTGTTTGTTGATGAAGTCCGTGGGGCTGTAATAGTTCGTGTTGTCGCGGGCGAACTGGCTGCGGTTCATGCCGATGCGGAGATTTTTGCGAATCTCAAAGTGCAGATGAACATAATACATGCCGTTGTTACCGCCCATGGTGCCTACGAGCTGCCCCTTTTCCATGAGTTGACCCACCTTCACCTGACGCTGGTGCAGGTGACCGTAAAGGCTGTCCACCATAGCGATCTTACCCGTCTCATCGCGATAAGCATGGCGGACGATGACGCAGTTCCCCCAGCCGACACCGATGTTCTCCGAGATGATGACCACGCCGCGCGCCGTGCAGTATATGGGAGCGCCGAGGTCGCTATCACCGCCTCCGCGGCCGTTCCAGTCCTCGCCGAGGTGACCGTTGGGCCAGTAACCGCGCGATTTGTAGTAGCCGTCTGCGTTGGGCTTCCCGACCGGAAAGTCAAATCCGTCCGCAAGTTGGCAGCGCACATAGCCCGCCGCCTGCGCCATCGTAGCAGCAGCTAGATAAAAAAGTGCGCTGAGACAAAGAGTCCGCACGCGGTAGAAAGGTGATTCGCCGCCGGTCATGGTGGGGGTGGCGGTCAAAATAGAGGAAACAGACTCGGGTTGGCGAGAAATGAATCAGGGTTGTTTGGGGGCCGGGGCCTCGGGTGCTGCCGGAGTCGGTACCGGGACAGGTGCAGCAGCTGGGGTGACGGGAACAGGGGCGGGTTTGGGAGCCTCTACAGCAGGTGCCGCCGCTGTCGGGGCAGGCTTCGGTGCTTCATCAGGCTTCGCGGCAGGAGTGGTCGGTGCTGGGGCTGCCGGTGCGGGATTTGCCTCCGCAGGTTCTTTCATTGCCGGGGGGGCGGCAGGCGCAGGCTGTGGTGCCTCACCTGCTTTTGGGGTTTCTTCCTTCTTGGGGGCGGCCTCGTCTGCCTTTGGCGCGGTAGCAGCAGGAGATGCCTCGGCTGGAGTCGGCGTCGCAGGGGCGGCGGGCGGTGGCGGCTCATCAAAGATTTTTTTGCCGGACTTCATCGCCTGCCGCTTCGAGGTCAGCACAGCTAGACCCAGAGTCAGGACAAAAAGGGTGATCGCCAGGTACACAGTGAACTTCTGTAGCACGTTGGTGGTCTGTGCGCCGACGAGCTGGGACATGGCCCCCTCCCCGAAGGATGCCCCCAATCCCTCTTGGCGTGGGCGCTGCATGAGCACGACGAGAATGAGGAGGAGGCAGACGAGAACCTCGACCACGGTGAGAATGCCAATAAAAATGTCCATAAATAAGGGGCGGCGAATATGGGGGCACTTCTCCCCTTGGCAAGCAGGTTCTCCGCCTGGCGGAATCTGTGAAAGAGCCGCCTTCGGTCTTGCCCTCAAAGCTGGCCTTCTTTATGCTATTCTGGATCTCCTGCCACGGAGAACATTTCGCAGCACCCGTTCTTTGATATTCATTTCGCCGTATTTTCCGCGCCTTGGTGCGCGGCACGGCAATCCTTTCCTGCAGTGCTCGTCATCGGACTGTGGCAGCCCGGCCCGTTTTTATGACCAAGGGAGCCGCTAGACCTGGGATGTCATGTCATGCCTTCACTGGAAGACAGCGCCTTTGTTCTGGGGTTCCCACCTCGTCTCCCCTGGGATACGAGGCTCCCAGTCCGGACGGCACAACGTGGGAACCTAAAGCGCCTCGGCTTTGTCCGGGGCGCTTTCTTTTCTGGCAAGCTCGCAAACCCGCAACGCACACTCGGTTCGGCTACACGATCTCCGTCGGGCAGTCGGGCAGGCTGGCTAGGAAGGCGCGGCCGTAGGGCTTGCTGAGGATGCGGTTGTCCAGGATCGCGACCATGCCTTTGTCGTTTTGGGTGCGGATGAGGCGGCCCACGCCCTGGCGGAGCTTGAGGATGGCCTCGGGCACACTGTATTCGGTGAAGGGGTTCATGCCCTGCTCCTCGATGTGCTCCATGCGCGAGGCGGTCAGTGGGTGGTCCGGGACGGCAAAGGGCAGGCGGGTGATGATGACATTGCTCAGCGCCTCCCCAGGCACGTCCACGCCGGTCCAAAAGCTGTCGGTGCCAAAGAGGATGCTGTGGATGTCTTCCTTGAACTCCGCCAGCATCTGGTGACGCGGCATCCCACGCCCTTGCACGAGCAGACGCCATCGGTGGTCCTGGCAGAAATCCTCCAGCCGCTCTGCCATCGCCGTCATCTGGCTGTAGCTGGTAAATAGCACAAACGCGCGCCCTTTGGAGAGGCCGAGGAAGTGGGCGATCTTTTCCTGGAGCGCGTCTTCAAAGCCGGGTGTGCCAGGCTGCGGCATCTCCTTCACCAGATAGAGCTTCATCTGCTTTTTGAAGTCGAAGGGACTATGAATGCACGCGGCCTGGGCCTTTTGCGCGCCGACTCGTCTGCGGAAGTAGTTCAGCTTTTCATCATCCCCCACGCCGAGGGTGGCGCTGGTAAAGATGCATGCCTTTCCCCCAGCGAAGAAGATTTCCTCCAGCTTCGGTGACACATCAATGGGCGCGCTGTGAAAGGACACTGCGCGGTAGTCGCCAGTGCCGCGCTCGGCCCAATAGACATGGCCCTCGGCGCTTTGGTCGAGGAATGCGCTCAGGTTCACGCGCAGGGCACCGAGGCGTTTGGCGATGTCGTGCAGCTCCAAGCGCTGGCCCTCGCTTTTGGCGTTGTCCCCGGCCTTGAGCGCGCAGGTGGCGACGCGCTGCAGGGGCAGGGCCAGGTCGTTTTCCACCAGACCCGGCTCGCGGATGCGGAACTCCTTTCCATAAGGGCCGCTGAACTTGCAGGCAGCCTCAGCATCGCGGAAAAAGGACTCAGTCATCGTGATGGCCTGCACGACCTCGCGGATGGCGTCGCTGTCGCCGACGCTGGTGAAGAAGCCCTTGCGTGTCTTGGGATTGTAGAGGCGGCCCAGCTCGAAGCGCGCGTTGGCTTCGCTGACATGGATGCCAAAGGCCTGCGCGGCGATGTTTTCCATCGTGTGCGCCTCATCCAGGATCACAAAGTCACGCGGGAAGATGAAGTTCGCGTCATCGGCCAGGGTCTCCTCAGCCGAGGCCAGGAGGGTGAAGAAAAGTGTGTGGTTGAGGACCAGCACATCCGCAGCAGCCATGCGGCGGCGCACATCCTGATAAACGCAACCGCAGCCAGGCGGGCAGCGGCGCGGGGTGCAGGCGTGCGGCTCGCTGCGGACCATGGACCAAAGCCGCGCGCCGGGGGTGAAGTCCATCTCGCTGAGCGTGCCTGCCGGGTTCTTGAGGTACCATTCCTCGATGAGCTGCAGCTCCGCCGCCTCACTGCTGCTAAAGAGATCGCCAGTCTGGGAGAAGGCGCTTTTCAGGCGCGTGGGGCAGAGGTAATTGCCGCGTCCCTTCAGCAGCTCCGCGTGGAAGTTGCCGATCAGCTTCTTCACGATGGGGATGTCCTTGTGGATGAGCTGCTCCTGGAGGTTGATGGTGTGGGTGCAGATGATGGCCTTGCGCTTCTGCTCCAGGGCAAATGTGGCCGCAGGCAGCAGGTAGGCCAGGGACTTGCCGACGCCGGTGGCTGCCTCGACAACGAGGGCGCGGTTTTTCTCCAAGGCACCGGCCACTAGCTGCGCCATGTGCTGCTGCTGCGGGCGGTACTCAAAGTGCGGGGCGGCGGCGAGCCTGCCCTCCATCGAGAAGGCGTGATGCATCCGCTCCGCCAGCGTGGGACCGCCAGCGGTGCCTTCCGCAGCATCGAGCACATGAATCATGGGTGCGCATCATGCCGGGGCGTGTGATGGGCGCAATGAATGAGTGACGCCGCGCCGCAGGCAGTGTATAAAATGTCCCGCATGTCCCCACGCTGCATCCCCTGTGCATTCGCGCTGATCCTGTCCAGTTGCGCCCCGCCTGCCTACCAGGAGCAAGGCTGGGCATCTTATGTGGCAGAGAGCTACGCAGGACGCCCCACGTCTTCGGGCGAAATTTACAACCCCGGCGGCTACACCGCCGCGCACCACACGCTGCCCTTTGGCACCCAGGTCAAAGTGAAGAACACCTACACAGGCCGCAGTGTGAATGTGGTGATCAATGACCGCTTCCCGCATTATCCTGGCCGCGTCATCAACCTCTCCAGCGCCGCCGCGCAGTACATCGGCATCCCCTACCTGCAGATGGGGGTCGTGAAGGTCACGGCGAAAACCCTCGGTGGCTACGGCCAGCAGCAACCAGGCTATGGCTACGCGCAACAGCCCGCCTACACGCAGCCCACGCAGACTTTCCAGCCGCAGCCAGCCTACTCCGCGCCCAAACCCACTTACCAGTTTCAGCCACCCGCGAGCAGCGGCGCAGCCCCCAGCGCACCCGCCTTCAATGGCGGTGCCTCACCGCCGGGCTTGAAAACCTTCTGATCACAGGCACCGCAGCATCGCCAAAATTTCCGCGAGTTGCTTGTGGCCCTGACGTTCTGTCAGGCGCGGGAATTTGCCATTCAGCATCACCAGCTTGCCATGACGTGTCAGCATGAGCTTGCGCTCTTTGACCTCGACCTCGGAAACTCCGGCGTGGGACGCGGCAAGGCGGATGGCGGCGCAGGTGAGGAGGTTTTGCACGGCGTGCGGCAGCTTGTCGCCGAACTGGTCGCGCCACTGTGTTTCGATCTCGTCGAGTTCCTTGCGTGTCATCACCTCGCCAAGCTGGCGGTAGGCGGTGATGCGCAGGCGGGTGTCCTCCATGAATACACTTGGCAGGTAGGCCGGTGTGGCACCGGGGGCGGCCTGTAGCATCAGCGCCTCGCTTTGCACCAGGAAGTCGGCGCGCAAAGTCACATCAATCGGGCGTGCGACTCGGCGGCCCTGCATCCGATTCACGCTCTGCTTCAGCATCTGGCAGTACATGTCAAAGCCGACCGCTGCAATGTGGCCGCTCTGCTCGGTGCCCAGGAGATTACCCGCGCCGCGGATTTCCAGGTCGCGCAGGGCGATCTTGAAGCCGCTGCCGAGGCCCGCGTACTGCTTGATGGCGTTCACCCGCTTGCGTGCATCCCCCGCAGTGACGGCATCTCGCGGCAACAGCAGATATGCGTGCGCCTGAGTGCCTCCGCGCCCGACACGGCCGCGCAGTTGATACAGATCCGCCAGACCAAAACGGTCAGCACGATCAATGATGATGGTGTTCGCGTTCGGGATGTCCACGCCGCTCTCGATGATGGTGGTGCAGACGAGCACATCGGCCTCACCATCCACGAAAGTGTGCATCACATCCTCCAGCAGTTCCTCGTCCATCTGGCCGTGGCCGATGAGCACACGCGCCTTCGGACACAGCGCGCGGATGCGGCCCGCAGTATGCTCAATGGTCATCACCCGGTTGTGCAGGAAAAAGACCTGGCCGCCACGCTCCAGCTCGGCGTCCACGGCCTGCTTGATGACACGCTCGTCATACGGGCAGATGAGCGTCTGGACAGCCTGTTTGTTCGGCGGCGGTGTCTCGATGGTGCTCATGTCCCGCATCCCCATCAGCGCCAGGTAAAGCGTGCGCGGGATCGGCGTGGCGCTGAGCGTGAGCACGTCCACCAGCCTGAACAGTTCCTTGAACTTCTCCTTGTGCTTCACGCCGAAGCGCTGCTCCTCATCCACCACGGCGAGGCCGAGATCCTTGAAGCGCACATCCTTTGAGATGACACGGTGCGTGCCGACCACAATGTCCACCGTGCCCTCGCCCAAGCCCTTGATGATCTTCTTCTCGCGGTTCTTTGGCGTGAGCCGGCAGAGCATCTCCACGGTGACGGGGAACTCGCTCATGCGCTCGCGGATGTTGATCCAATGCTGGCGCGCCAGCACCGTGGTGGGCACGAGGATGGCGACCTGCTTTCCCCCCATCACCGCCTTGAACGCGGCACGGATGGCGACTTCCGTTTTGCCAAAGCCGACATCCGCGCAGAGCAGGCGGTCCATGGGTTTCTCGGACTCCATGTCGCGCTTGATCTCCTCCACGCAGCGGAGCTGGTCGGGGGTCTCACGGTAAAGGAAGGACTGCTCGAACTCGACCTGCCACTTCGTGTCCGGCGGGTGCGCGTAACTCTTCACCGTCTGGCGCTCCGCACTGATGGAAAGCATCTTCGCGGCGAACTCCTCGACACTCTTCTCCGCACTCCTGCGCGTTTTTTGCCATGAAGCGCCGCCCAGTTTGCTGAGTGCGGGTGCTCTGCCGCCGACCCCAACATAGCGCGTGACCATGTGCGCCTGCGCCACAGGCACGAAGAACTTCGCCTCATCGGCATACAGCAGCACGAGCACCTCCTCCTTCCTCCCGCCCGGCGAGGTGCGTGTCTCAATACCCGCATAACGGGCGATGCCGTGATCCACATGCACGACAAGGTCGCCATCGCGCAGCTCACGCAGGACATCGCGCGCCTTCCGCAGCGTCTCCGGGTCATCCAGCTTCGAGCCGCGCACGCGGCGCGTGTGCTGATGCCGCCCAAAGATCTCCGCACCCGTCAGCACAGCCAACTTCGTCGCAGGCACGGTGAAGCCGCGATAGAGGAGGCCGAGCGAAGTTTCGATGTCGTCCTTTGCGTGATCTCCCCGCAGCTCGATGAATCTCTCCCGTTCCGCCTCATTGTGGAAGAAGATCACCGTCTGCCAGCCCAGCTTCCGCCATTCGCTCAACTGCATGTCGAACTGCCTCCGCCGCGCCTCATGCAACACGAAGTCGGAGGCATCAAAGACACCGAGCGGGTTCTCATGAATGGCCGCGGCATAGTCCTCCGGCTGATCGGCAGGTAGCGCTCCTGCGATGATGCGTGCATGGCACGGGTGGCGGTCATCCTCGCCAATGACGAGCACCAGATCTTCCTTTTCCAGGTAATCTCTCACCCGCCCGGTTTCCGCAGCCGGTTCGGCGATTTGCAGCGTGACACCCGCGCGCTCAAGCCGCCGCACGGACGATTGATTGTGCAGATCAAAAGCGCGGATGGACTCGATCACATCATCGAACCACTCCACCCGCAGCGCCTCCTCCGCCTGCCAGGAAAAGAAGTCCACAATGCCGCCGCGCCGTGCGAACTGACCGCGCTCCATGACCACGGGCACGCGCTCGTAGCCCGCCCCGGCCAGATCATTCACAAAGGCTTCCACATCGAGCTTTGCGCCCACCTCCAGCATCCGGCGTTGGCTTTCCAAATCATGCGCGGCAGGCACGGCCTCATCAAGGCTGTCGGCACAGAGCACGAGAGTCGGCGGCGTGTCGGCACCTCGCTCACGCCAGCGACCCAGCACGGACAAACGCTCCGCCACCGCATCAGGATCAGGCAGAGCCTCGATTCCGACAGCCTGCGTTAGGCGTGGAAAGTACAGCGCCTGGCACTGCCAGACCATCAGCTCCGCATGAAGCCGGTCCTGCGTGCGTACATCCGGGCACAGCACCCACACACGCCGCCGCGCGTGCGCGAGGATCAGCGCCGTGGCAAAAGCCGTCGCCTCCGGCGCGATGTGATCGAGCGTGACCACACTGCCTTTGCCCAGCGCCCCCAGCTTAGATCGAAACTCCGGCGTGCCCAGCGTGGCCTGCACGAGGGCGTGCGCTTCCCCCCGCCCCTCACTGACAGGCGGGGGCGGGACAAGCGGCGGTCTGGCGGCAGGTTTGCGCGCACGGCCGGTTTTTGAGACAGCACGTTTCTCCAAAGCGGACCTTCCAATAACGCACAGGCGGCGGGCGATGACGCAGATTCCCGGCAGAGGGCAAGACCAGTTGCCCTGACTCCTTGACACTCCGGCAGGCCGCGAGTACTCTCGCCCAGCCGTCAGGCAAAAGGCGAGGTAGCAAAGTGGTAATGCACTGGTCTGCAAAACCGGTATGCGCGGGTTCAATTCCCGCCCTCGCCTCCAATCGTTGAAAATCAACGCATTGCACCTGATTAAAGTGGTGAAAAGGCTCAGGTAACAACGTCTGGTGACAACGTGTGCCAGTCTATTTCAGAATAAATCACGGGCATTCTGAGGCAATTTGTGGCTCACTTTCGGCCTATGAAAACACTCGCTGCCGCCTGCCTCATCTATGCCCTGCTTTTCTGTTCGCCATGCAACGCGGCGGAGTATGTGAATCTGATTATACCGCCGTATCCAGGTGAAGGGCCGTTTCTGATGTATAGCCAGACAATTACACTGGCGGCAGGTGATGCGGCGGAAGTCGTCTTTTCGGCAAATGGAGATTGGCTAGATGTTCAGATCGGCACGGATACATTTCAGTTAGAGCCACAAACCACGAATCAAAATCCACAGCCCAAGATTGCTGGTCCTGCGGTTTTGCGAGCGATGCGAAATCGATACGTTCTTTCGGCAACTCTTACCGTAATTGCCATCACCCGCGCCAATTCAGCGGCGAATGTGCTTCCCGCTAATGCCGTCGTCATTCCAGAGGATGCAGGCGGACAGTATCAGGTCATTCTCGAATCGAGCACCGATTTGCTGAACTGGGCGGTTGCGAATCCGGGCACTTATGGCGGCAGCACTCCGAGACGCTTTTTCAGAACGCGAATCGTGAAGCTGAACTAGGCTTTTGCTCTCCAGCATCCCGCTTCCCTGAGATGCTAGCGGGCGACAAGGTTGCGTCAAGGTTTCCCAAAGGGTTCAAGCGCGGCGGATACGCCAGCTTCCAAGTTCGTGCAGACGTTGCCAGATGGCGCGGGCGGTGTCGGGCATGGGTTCATCTTTGGGAATCTCCTGGCTGACTTTGGAGTAGTGCCATGCACGGGCGGCTCTCACGTCGGGATGGCGTAGCAGGCGGCTCATACTGGCAGTGGCAGCACGGCGGTTTTTTGCGGCTGGGAACGCCTGCAAATACGCGTCGGTGTAGGGTGGTATTCGCCACAAGAAACTGCTCCCGCCCCTGATAGCTGAATAGACGGAATGAAAGGCGAAATTCCAATGCCGGATGCGGATGGGGCGCTCGATCTGCCAGCGGTAAGGCGGGAGTTTTGCGCCCTCAGGTTTGCTAACTGTTTTGGCGATGCGAGACGGGCGGCCCGTGCGCGGTTTATGCGTCTCGATCTGAATCCAGCCGAGGGCAGCGGCTTGCTCCAGCTCCCATTCCCAAACGCTAAACGACCGGGTAAAGTCGCGGACAGTCAAGGCTCCGGCATTCTTGTTGAGAATGCGCTGAATGCGGTCGAGGCGTTCGCGGCAGAGTGTTAGCGGGTGCATGTCGTGAAAATATGGCATTAATCAGACTTTGGGGGCCAATCTAAACGACCAACGTTGATGGCATGTCGGCGTTTAGTTCGAATCATTGATGATTAGTAAATGACAGGCTAAAACTATTTATGTCCCTCGCTCCCCGTTCTCTCCCCGAAGTCCCCGACACCATTCTCGCCGCCAAGATGCGCAAGCCGGAGTTCCGCGAGGCGTTCCTGGAACTGGCGCGGCGGAAGCTCGCCGAACTGCGCAAGGATAGTAGTTGGCGCGTGGACAAGCGCGGCATTGAAGCGAAGCATGTAGGCTTCGATACTCGCGCGGCTGATATTCGCTTGGCTGCCAATTTCGACAGCAAACGGAAATCCAGACTACACTCTAGGCAGCGCGAACTCACCGACGCGGGCATGGCGCAACTCACGCCTGAGACGCTCGCGGCATTCGATCAGGGCATGACGCTGGAAGATCAGCCGCTTATTTCCTCCATGCTCAACAATCACGGCAAGCTCATGTCAAAAACGATGGCGATGCGCCTCGGCAAGCTCAAGACTGAAGGCAAGGGCAACGCTGGCGACTATGACGACGCTCCGCGCCTGCCTGCTTCTTGGTATGGCGTGGATGGAGGCATCATGCCCGACGTGATGGCGAACAATCTCGGATTCGATTCTGTTCCGGCGTTCTGGGAAGCTCTGCGCTCTGCCATCTACTCGGCCAAGTCTGCCAACGAAGGATTCAAGAAAGCCCGCGATGCCGTGCGCAAAGTCGAGGCTGACGCGCTGGCACAAGCTAGCAAGGAAACCGATCAGTGGGCGAAGGACGAAACAGCGAAAGTGCCGACTGAGAAAGACCGGCAGGTGATGGCTCTCCGCACGCTCGACGCCATCCTCTCCGCATTCCCGACAGATATTCGGGATGAAGTCGGAGGATTCGTGAAGCACGCCTCACTCGGTAGTGACGTCGCTCGCGAGAAGGAAATCATCCGCCGACTGGAGAAGCTGGACGAGGTAGTCGAGAAAGCTGCCAAGAAGCACTCCAAAGAGGAAATCGAAAGACTATTCGAGAGCTGGGCTAAGGTGGTAGCCAAGAGCGGACGTGTAAAAAGCAAGCACGTCTCCAACGCTAGCGAACAAGTTGATTATGCTGCAAATATCTATGCCATGTCAGCCGAAGATCAGGAAAAGGAAATTGCATGGCTCGAAAGGACGATTGATCAGGCAGGCGGGGCCGAGGCCAAGCAAGATGCAAAAAATAGGCTGGGAATAGCTTGGATGTTCACTGATTTCAGCCGTCGTGACTCCATGTTTGCAGAGTTGCTTTCTCACTGGCTTAGCGATGCAGTTAGTGAAAGTCACCTGACAAACAAACTCAAACCACCTTTGATCTCAAACGAACAATCTCAGGCAGACAGTGAGGGCACGTCTAACAATCGCAGTTTTAGTGAGCTGAAATTGTATGTGCTTGTTGTCGGCTTGGCTTTGATCTTCGCGGATCAACTTTGGGAGCTTGGCTTGCTCGAATTGATAGGTATTGAAGGAGGCGTGACCAAACTGCTGGCTGTGTGTGGGCTTTGGGCCGCGTGTATCTGGCTTTGGCCGAAGAAATGGCGAATACCAACCGTCCGCTAAGGAGCTGGTTTTAAATGCGGGTTGCTGTGCTAGTCCATGAACGGAGCTGGCAAAATGCGGTGTTCCTCGCTGACGGCGTGTTGGCGGCATTTCCTGCCCTTGCTGGCGTGTGGCTCGATCTCGGCAGGGCAAAGGCTCAACTCGGAGATTTGGACGCGGCAAAGGAGGCTTTGCGGCGGGCCTTTGCACTCGATGCCGAATTGAGGCTGGAGGCTGTGAAGGATGACAGGCTTTCGGCGGTCTGGTGATTCACATCTGTTTCAGTGCTTCAAAAAGCAAAAACCCTCCCACGAAGCGGAGCGAGTGAAGGCCATTCTGTCTTTTTCGTTCAAGTCTTTTTCGTTCAAGCCTTTCTCATTACAGCCTTTATCCTTATGTTGCGGGTATGGTTGCAGGTGCCCTTGCGGCCTCACTTGCAGGCACCCTTGCCGGATGACCTAGAATCGCTTCATTATGTTGCTGGTTTATTGCTGGCTGCTTGCAGGGCGGCGGAGAGTTCACGATCACGAGCGCGGTTGGCGTCTATTGTCGGCTTCATGCAGTAGAGCGATTGATACTCTCCCACAGCGGCGGCGAGCTTGTCTCGTGCGTCATGGCGGAATGAATAGGCCGTCTTGCCGCCTCGCTTTCCTTTCGAGTATCTGAATCGAAGATAGAACTTGTTCGCCTCCAAGCGTGAGGTCGTGAGGTCAATTTGTGATCTCTTGAATGGTTGGCAGTGCAGCGGCAGCGTATTTTCGCCGGCGTCGAAAAGATCTTTGCGGTGAAAGCCGCATGACCTGGCTTGTATGCTCTCCCAGCCGAGAAAGACAAAGCCTCGCTTTGGGTGAACTGGCGCTGATAGGATAGCGGCGAGGATGCGAAACTCACGCCATGAGAGCGGCATGAAATCACTCGCCACCTCCATTCCGGCATCCTGCCTAGCTGTGATAACGGCGTTCCATAACCAATCGCTTTTGATCTTGAAGAAGACCGCGCCCTCATGGTGCTGCGTTGCCCATGTCTGCGCATCGTCGGCACGATTGCCGCCTGTGACTCCACAGAGCTTCGCGCCTGCGTTTGCAGCCTCCCACAGTTCAACAGCGCGGGCTTTTGACATCAGCATCCCGTCACTGTCTTGCAGCTTGAGGTTGTGTGGAGGCGAATTCGCCGCGCCTTTCTTTTTTGCTTCATCATTGACCTGCTCCAGCAATGTTTGAAAATCATCCTCGCCGTTCGCTCGTCGGTAGCCAATCCCAGCGTTCACGATGCCGCATGAAACGACGTTATGCAGAGCTTCAAGCGGAGTATTTCCGCTCCTGAGGATGGACAGCGGTGCGGTGAAGTAGTGGTCTGATTTACTCATGGCGCGCGCCCTCCATGAGGAAGTTGAAAAGGCCTTGCCCGCGCCCGTAGAATCGCTCTTGGCGGTGGTGCTCCATGTGGCAAAGGTGGCAGAACCAAGTCACGTCTAACGGCTTGCTGTAATCGTCGTGATGTCCGTGTGAGCTTGGCTTGCCACACTCGGAGCATGGGCTGCGCTGAATGTCTCCGCGCTTGATTGCGGCACGCAGGATGCGGTGGGCTTCGACTGCGCGCGGATGGTGAGCTTGCCAGCGCTGAATGGAACGCGCTAGACGACCATCGGCGAGCCGTTCCCTGTCGCGCCTGCGGTCGCAGACTTTGCAACGGTGGTGTCTGCCATCGCGTGAGCGTCGGGAGTGGTCGAATTCTGCCAGTGGCTTAAATGCGTGGCAGCGTGAGCATGATTTCATGGTGCAAGGTTTCTTGGCTTGCCCGTGATGGTTGTTTGGCTACTCTCTGCGGTATCTCACGCCGTCAAACAGCAGCCCGTTTTCCATCACTGGAAGCGGGTTTGTTGTTTGGGTTAGGCGGTGAGTTGTTGATCAATGAATGCGTCCAGTGATTCGCGGAGAATCATCCGGCGTTTCAGCACTGAGCCAGTGAGGCGCAGGCCCGGCATTTTGATTTCACCTCGATCTGCGAGACGGATCAGGGTGGAGCGGCTCCAAGTGATGCCGCGATGCGCGAAGGACTTCGACGGCAGAGGAATGAAGTCCTCTGGCGTGAACTGATTGAGTTGGGGCGGGTGTGCCATGCCGAGAGCCTGCGCCCTCGCGTTTCGTCATTAGGCCTATTCGACGAAAAACTATTTTTGAGACTTTCTGATTTTGGCGATTTTGTCGGCGAATGCTTTCACGGTCATCACTTCATTGGTGCCCCATTCAATGACCTTTCCGTCGTCACTTTCGCGTTCTCTAAACAAGATTTTCTCTTTTGTGTCAGGGTCGATTTTGTTTTCAATATGCCCGATGATCTGCAACGTCCTGGCCTTTCGTCCAAGGGTCTTCTCCAGTTGTTCAAGTTGAACGGCTAACCACTCTGTCCGCTGGCTCTGTTTTTTTCCTGCTGATGTTTGGCTCGCCATCTTCATGGCCTTAATGCTGGCAAGTTCGGCTTTCAGTTGGTGTAGTCGGCGGCCTGCTTCATAGCCTGACTTCATGGCGCTGATGAAGAATGCGTCGCCGTCGTTTGATTTGAGCTTGGCGTCCTTGCGCTCGCCGTAGTCCATCTTAAGCTCCACTGCATCAAGGCTATCAAAGGCCAATTTTAATGAAAGCAGCAGATGCCCATGAATAGGGTGCTCACTGCACATTTGGCTACAATTTCCGGCTTTGATCTCTTCATGCTTCTCTCTCCATAGGTTAGCAAGAATGCTGTCCTTTTCACAGGCGTCGTTGATCCATGTCTCTAGCTCTTGATGTCGTTCCTCCAGCCAATTAGAAAGCACCAAACGCGATACGAAAGGCGTAGGTGGCAGTCCAGCGGCGGGAGTGTGATCATAAAGTTTTGACGCTACATCAGGCCTTTTTGAAATAAACCATCCTGCTCCTTTGTGGATGCGAATACAGCGAATGAAAGCTGATGCTGGAATATCTGAAACAGGCTTGTCCCGCTCTTGCTCTCGGTGCTGTAGTCTTTTGCCCTCTATCCACGCAATGCCGTATTTGGTGGCGTAGCCTTCAGCTTGGCATTCCATGAATTCTGCTTTGAGGTCGTAAGGGGCGGGCAGTTCTGTAATCTTGCCTCGGCTCTTTTTCATCACGCCACGCCCTCCAATTTCTTCACCGCCTCGCGTAGTGTTTTCAGTTTCGCGTGGGAGTAGGTGCGATTGACTCCCGCCGTCGTGTGGCCTGAGAGTTCCATCCTGATTTTCTCATCCACGCCAGAGGCCAGCAGTTGTGTATTGAAGAAATGGCGGAGGCTATGAAATGACTTCGCGCTTTGGGTGCGTGCTTGGTTCTCTTTATTTTTGCGTGCCGTGGTGCGTGCCAGATTATCAATGCCAGCGGCCTGCATGATGGCGATGAACTGGCGGGAGAGTCCGGTTTTTCCGCCTGAACTACGGCCAGAAAGGGAAGGGCAAACGGGGGCGTGCGGATCGTCTCCGGCTATCTCCATGAGGTGATCATGCAAGGTGGGATGAATGGGCATGACGATCTTGCGCCCCTTCCTCCTGAGCTTCTGCGGGATGAATGAAATCACGCCCTCGGCCAAGTCGATGCACTCCCAGCGCAGGGTTGTAGCGTCTCCGATTCGCATGGCAGCAAACGCCCCCAGCAAGATGGCGGTTTTCCAGTCGCCTTCCGCTTGGACCAGTAGGGCGCGGAGTTCATCCAAGGTGAACGGTTCGCGGGTTTCCTGCTCGGCCTCATCCATCTCGACGCTTCGCATGGGATTCGATTGAATCATGCCCTGACGGCGTGCTGCCTCAAACATCGCGCCGATGATCTTTAGATACTGCCTCACGGTCGTGGATCGCTTTCCGGCCTGCGTGAGAAAGTCGCGGTGTGCCTCCACGTCTTTGGGAAGGACTGCCGAAAGAGGGGCCTCTGACTTCTTTCCCAGCGTCTTGAGGAAGCCATCAATCACGGGTTCGTAAGTGACGGCAGTGCTTGCAGCTCGCGTGGTCGTTTTGGTTTTGATCCATGCCGCTGCAAATTCGCGGGTCGTCTGATTGTCGATGCCCTGCCCAGTGAGTGACAGCATCTCATTCAGCACGCGCCGTGCTTTGTCGGTGGTGAACGTATTGAGCTTCGTCTCTTTGGCGGCCTTTTCCCACTCCAGCGCCAGACGCATGGCAACGCGCCTGTCGGTGGCCTCTGTGCTCCGCTGAGTTCGGTTTCCCTTCTCGTCATAGTAGCACGCTACATAAAAGGGACTCTTTGGGCGTTTGCGAAGTGATGCCATAGGGAACGAATGGGTAACAACGCATAGTAACAACGTGCCCCTTTGTGTCAAGGTGTGTCAATCCCTGTAAAATCAAGGGTTCCAGCGCTTTTTAAGGGCGTGAACTTATGCGCGGGTTCAATTCCCGCCCTCGCCTCCATTTTGATTATCAACGATTTACGTCATGGATGAGGGGATTGTCTCAACGCCAGTCTCAACATGAAAGGCCAAGTAGGCATGGTAGCGGCTCAACCATACCCAAGGTCAAATGGAGACACCAACGCCTTACATCGTGAACGGCCAGCCAGTGACGACCCGCGTCGAATCCTTTCGACTGAAGCCAAAGCGCGTGCGCTACCGCGTCACACACTCGCTCCCCAGCCTGCTGATACCCTAACATTACCACAAGGTCTCTACAGGGGGTTCACAAGAGTTCACGCGCTGCGGATACGCCAGCTTCCAAGCTCGCGCAGACGTTGCTGGTGACAACGTGTGCCAGTCTATTTCAGAATAAATCACGGGCATTCTGAGGCAATTTGTGGCTCACTTTCGGCCTATGAAAACACTATCTGCCGCCTGCCTCATCTGTGCCTTGCTTTTCTGTTCGCCATGCAACGCGGCGGAGTATGTGACTCTGATTGCTGCGGGCCATGTCTGCTGTGATCCTCCGGTCATTCGGTATAGTGAAACGATCACTCTTGGCGCTGGTGACTTTGCTGAATTGCTCGATGATTTGGAAATGCCGGGCAATTTGGAAATCAATGTGGGTGCTAGTTCATTGATTGTAGGTGGTGGCGTGAATGGCAGCTCATCAAGGCGTCTGAAGTTGGCTGGACCAGCAACTATCCGCCTTCGTGGTGAAGGCACTGGATCAAGTCCAAATATCGCGGTTTTCTCAATAACCCGCGCCAACTCGGCGGCGAATGTGCTTCCCGCTAATGCCGTCGTTATTCCTGAGGATGCAGGTGGACAGTATCAGGTCATTCTGGAATCCAGCACCGACTTGCTGAACTGGGCCGTTGCCAATCCCGGCACTTATGGCGGCAGCACTCCGAAACGCTTTTTCAGGACGCGTATTTTAAAGCTGAACTAATGCTCAGCACAAGATTTCCACAAGGTCTCTACTAGGTTCTGTCAAGGTCTCGGCAAGGTTTACCCAAAGGTCTCCCAAAGGGTTTAGCCGCGAACTCTCCAGCTTCCAAGTTCGTGCAGACGTTGCCAGACGGCGCGGGCGGTGTCGGGCATGGGTTCATCTCTTGGAATCTCCTGGCTGACTTTGGAGTAAAACCAAGCACGGGCGGCTCTCACGTCGGGATGGCGTAGCAGGCGGCTCATGCTGGCAGTGGCAGCGCGGCGGCTTTTCGCGGCTGGGAACGCCTGCAAATAGGCGTCTGTGTAGGGCGGTATTCGCCACAAGAAGCTGCTCCCGCCCCTGATAGCCGAATACACGGAATGAAAGGCGAAATTCCAATGCCGAATGCGGATGGGCTTCTCGATCTGCCAGCGAAATGGCGGGAGTTTCGCTGCATGAGTTTCGCTAACTCTTTTGACGATGCGGGACGGGCGGCCTGTGGGCGGCTTCTTCGTCTCGATCTGAATCCAGCCAAGCGCGGCGGCTTGCTCCAGTTCCCATTCCTAAACGCTAAACGAGCGGGCAAAGTCGCGGACAGTCACAGCATCGGCGTTCTTGTTTAGAACGCGCTGAATGCGGGCGAGGCGTTCACTACAAAGTTGAGCTTGTATAAAGGTCACGGCTTTAGGAGGGTAAATCTACTTATGAACAGGCTAATCATCAATCTTCTTCTTTTCGTTCACATCACGACCCTTGCGGCAGAGACGCCTTACGCTCCTGGGTCTGGTTGGCAGATATTCAGTTGGGTCGATCCACTCTCGAGCGCAGCCAATCATGATCGCAACGTGGAAGGAGAATTTGTTTTTGTAGTATACCCTGGACAGGAGGCTAGATTGCAGGTTGCGGACGCCGGCTGGAACATCGAGAAAATTGCAGTGTTTAACGGGTATAGCTATACTGGGTGACTACGTCGGAACCGCTCTCCGAAGGGCAATATTGGACATCAAGCTATGAGACGTCATCAAGCACCTCGAACTGGAGTTCCGGAAATTGGGCGTTGGCACCTGGAAGCTACCGGTTGGCCTTTCGCTTGCAGCGTTGGGGCAGTGTTAAACCCGACGTCATACCTTCAAAAACCTATTTTGCTGCGTTCAAGGTGACCGTGGTTCAGACGCCGGACCTTGATGGCGACAAGATCGCAGACCAGTTTGAAACGGGAACTGGCATTTATGTATCCCCCGTCGACACCGGAACCAACCCTTCAAAAGCAGACACTGACGGAGATGGATTGAACGACTGGGACGAGATTCACATCCACGGAACAGATCCCAACAGGGCGGACACCGACGGAGACGGTTTCTTGGACCTCACGGAGATCAATGCTGGCAAGTCCCCGACCAACGCCAGTGAGACGCCGGATGCTCTGATAGAAGCCAGAACCGCGATCGAAATCACCTTCTACACACACGTTGGGACGCTCTATCGAATCGAGTGGTCGACAGATCTCACAACATGGACTCCATTTTCCGAGATCATTACCGGCGATGGAAACGCTATTACACGGTTCTATTCAACGCGGGAGTATCCGAAGCGATTCTTTCGAGCCGCCAAGATACCAGAAAACTAGTGAGGAAGGACCGCGCCAATGGCTCGCAACTGAGCGGCAGCAGGATGGCGAGAAGGGCGGCGATAATGGAATTGCCCTGAGGTTGCCCTAAGGTTTTTCGGCTCTCAGGAGGCTTCATGAGCGCAAATGATAGCTTTCTGGCAAAACTCAGGGTAATTCATGGTAATTTATGGTGATCTGATGCGCCTACTGGCAAACCTCAGTTTACCCTCAGGGTTTGTTCAGGTTCGGTTCAGGTTCGCTCGATTAGCGCTTTCTCCATTCCCAAGGCTCAGGTTTGGCTCAGGCTGCCAGCGCACAAGGTTTGATGCGTGCCAGCACGTCGCGCATCTCGGCCTCCGTTACTTGGCGGTCATAGTGGGCTTGCAGGTTGAGCCAGACTTCGGCGGGCCATTGGAAGTAGCGAGCGAGGCGTAGGGCGGTATCGGCGGTTATGGAACGCTTGCCTTTTACGATCTCATTGATTCGGCGAGGTGGAACGCCGATGTCATGGGCTAGGCGATATTCGGACAGGCCAAGGGGCAGGATGAAATCCTCGCGGAGAACTTCACCGGGATGAATGGGGGCGTGCTTTTTCATGGCGTGGAGAGGGTCAATGGTAGTCAATGATTTCGACATCATGCGGGCCGTCTGATTCCCAGCGGAAACAGATGCGCCATTGGTCGTTGATGCGGATGGAGTGCTGGCCTTTGCGGTCGCCTTTTAGGGCTTCCAGCCGATTGCCGGGAGGAACGCGAAGGTGAATCAACTCCGTGACGGCTTGAAGCTGGGCGAGCTTGCGAAGGGCGGTGCGCTGGATGTCTGGCGGGAAGGCGCGGACCTTCTCCAGCCGAAACAAGCGGGCGGTATCGTCGCAGGCAAAGGAACGGATCATGCATTGAAGTGAGTTCATAGTAACGGGATGCGTTAAGGGTGGCAAGGGGGAAGTTCTGGGCTTGCTGCTGGAAACTGCTGGTTTCTGTCTGGTTTCCGATGAGTTGCCATTGCTTGCAGGGAGGTTTCCAAAGGGTTTCCAGCTTGGTTGCTGGGAATGGAGAAAGTTTCCAGGTTTCCGTGCATAGGCATGGCAACTTGGAAACTGTCAGTCATCCACGTCGGCGCGGTGGTTGCGAGGTTCGGCCCTGGAGGGGGGAAGCAGCTTGTTTTTGCTGCCACTGATGCGGCCTTCTTTCAGGGCTTTGCCCGCCCATTTACTGATGGTTCCTTTGTGTTTGCCCATCATCTCGGCGATGTCCTTCTGCTGTTCCACGCCATCCAGGACATGCTGAATGAACTGCTCATATTCTGTTGTCTGTGCCAGCTCGCAAAGAATGGAAGCCTGGCCGCTGGCGTCCGTGGTGAAGTGCCAGAGAAGATCAGGCATGGCCTCGCCGGTATTGCGGCTTGGCTTGGCAAAGTGACTGATGAACTTCGCGCCGGGTTCACCATCCGTCTTTGCGTCCCGAAGTTCAAGAATCCAGGAGCACGCATCCTCTCGCTTGGAATGGCCGCGCATAAAGCCATTGCGGCCCGCGTGATGGATCACGATCACGGTTATTTTTCGCCGGCGAAGTTCCAGTAACCAATGGCCTACGGGTTCGTAGTCGCTGCCCTTGTTCTCGTCCACGCCGGATGCAAGGGCGCTGAGATTGTCCAGAATCAGACATTGAAAACCCTTCTCCACGATCAGGGCGGTGATGGCCTCGCGATGCTCTAGGAGGCCGATATTCAAGCTGCTGCCAAGTGTATCAAAAATGGTTTCGTGATGCAGATAACTGACAGAACCTTCACCAAGCCCAAAGGCACGCGAACGGTATTGTGTGAGTTCCAGCGGCATTTCACCATCTACATATAACACGCTGATGGGATGCTCTCCTGCGCTCCATGCACCAAGCGGTTTGCATTGCGAAAGGGCGGCAGGAAGTGCCATTGCCAGCCAAGTCTTGCCTACGCCACGAGGGGCGAAGATGAAGCCCAAATCGGAAGCACAAAGCCAGCGGTCAACCAACTTGAGCCGCTTGGGTAGCGTCGCAGTTTCCAAGTCGGCAGCGGTTAGAAGGCAGGCTCCAAGGTCTAACGTGTGTGTGTCTGCTTTGCCTCCGCCGGTTGGCGGGGAGTTGTGATTCGTGGCATGGCTTTGAGCCGTGCGTTTGTAACCTGCTCGTTGGCGGAGTTCTTCGGTGAAGTCGTTCATTGGAAAAGGGTGGTGAGGAATTTCTGATAGCTGATTGAGTCGGAGACGATGGGGCCAAGGTCTTTGCACTCGGGCGGCACCTTGATGGCATCCACGAATGCTCCTGCGTTCTCCATGTCGGCTAGCCAAGTGGCGGCAGCTTCGAGTCCGGCCTCGTCAGCATCTGGCACGATGCGCACGCGATGGCCCTTCAATCTGGCGAGCAAGTCCGGCGCTCGATGAAACCGTGAGCTGGCACTGGTGGCGGCGATGGCTGTCCATCCCTGAGCATCGGAGAGGGCGATGCAGGCGAGGGCTTCCAGCAGGCCAATACAGCCCTCCACAAGCAGCACGTTGGAGACTTCATCCAGCAGGCCAGCGCCAATGAAGGCACCGACTGCACCGGGCAGATTCTTGGCCTTGCTGACTCCATCCCGAATCGGCAGCGGCAGCCCATCCAAGCGGCGAGCCTGGGCAAAGGTGCCCTCGGTGAGGATGTAGCAATCGGCGTGCTTGTAGTGGCCTACTCTGAGCAAGCCTGCGTCGGCAGCGCTGCGGAGGGCGCTCCCTGGCAGGTGGCGGAGGCGTGAGATGGTTTCGATCTCGGCGAGCGTCGGCACTTTGAAGGCGGGCCATGATTCGCGCTGCCTGGCTTTCTTTTCGTCATCCATGCCGAAACCTGAGGAGCAAGGCGCGGACAAGGTTTCTGTATCGTTCAGGAGGTAGCCAAGCGGGCGCGTGGATGTGGCGGCGCTTCTCAGTTTGTGCCGTATGTCGGCCTCACTCCACGGCGGTTGACAGTGGGATTGATTCCAAGCCAGCAGGAGCGGCAGGGCATCCGCCTCGCTCATAGCGAATCCGCGCACCAATGCAGCGGCGGCGTTGTATAGGGCGGTGTGTCCACCACTGCCAGCGACGGCGGGCGGTAGCCGCTCCAGATAGGCGGCGGCGCGTTCTGAGATTGAGAGCATGGGCGCAAGGTTTGGTTGCGCCGCTACCTCCGATGGGTATCCTCCTGCTTGTCACAGCGCAGAGGGCCGCACCGAAAGGGGCGGCTTTTTGTTTAGGCCTGGGCTTCGCGCTCGATGCGCTCGATCTCACTCATGGCGATGCGGACGCCACGGGAGCCGAATTTTGTGACCTTTAATTTGCCATCTCGGCGGAGTCGCCAGAGGAACATGGCGGAGACTTTCCAGCGGTGGCGGAGTTCGGAGGGCGTGAGGTATCCGGCGGCGGGTGCTTCTGGGGTAGCTTGGGTTTTCATGGCATCTGTCGTGTGACGCCGAGATACATAGCAGGCCTATAATGATCTCAATCAATGACAGCTTCCTGAACCTTCGCCAATGTACGGTACACTCGGAAGTATGTCACACCCTTGACACTCGTTTGAGTGCTAATGCGTCCTGCTCTTACGCGTCATCGAAAAGCCCAACTCACTGATTGCTGCGTCTATCTTTCGACAAGAATCCTCAAGGCTCTCAATGTCATCGCTTGGAATCCAATCGTATAAAAAAGCGATCTCTTTAGTGCTAAGTGTCCACAAAGATCTGGGGAGCCAATCAAGCTGAATTGTCATTTTGATCTCGTTGGTCGAGCGCCTTTTCACCCCACGTTTTTCTTTGATCCTGGCGGCATTCGATAGGCGTGTCCATGCATGAAACAGTTCATGCAGCGTGTGTTCGCCATCATGCAGTTTTCTGGCAATCATGTGTTGATAGAATTCAGCCTCGCTGCCGGATGATTCGACGTATGACTTCACAAGATTCGGAGGTTCCGCTGATAACGATCTGTGCCACACGCTGGCTGCTAGCATAATATCGAAGATTGGCCTTCCTAGTGAAGCTTTAAATTCGTTCCATCCTAACTCCCCTGCTTTTCTTGCCTCTGAGGCTGCTATGGATAGAGCCTGCCCCACGGGAGTTTCAATGAAGTGCAGGTAGTTGTTAAACCTGCCTTTAATGTCTGGTTTTTCACCTTCAACTGCGAGCATGAGCGCCAGTCCGCTGAATGCCGCCCTCATCATCACGGTACGGTAACTTTTATGGTATGGGTTGTCAGGCCTTTCATAGAGCGTGAGGGCCATGGGCCAGTTTATCAGATGGCCTTGTCCGCTATAGTAATTTGCGACAGCATCAACCCATGATTTAAAATCATTTGGGGTGCTGTCTTGATTGCCTATGCTCATGCGCTAGCCCTTCCTTTGTTCATCTGTGCTTTTTGTTCGCCATCTGTGAATCCAGCCTCAATAATGTTTTCAGGGGCAGGAGCCAGTAAAGCCCCCAGCCCTGCGGTGATGCGGCGCTTCTTGTCGGTGTAGTAGGCGGCGGTGGTGCTGATTTGCGCGTGCCTGAGAACTGACTGAGCAGCGAAGATGCCGTGAGTGCTGGCAAGCAGTGCGCCCAACTCTTTGCGGAGTTCGTGAAGCGGTTTTCTGGCGGTGATGCCCTGCGTTTTCAGCCATGTGTAAAGCGTCTCGAAATGGCGAGTGCAGCGGTAATTCACGCGGCTGGCATCGTGACGCGGCGGGCGGGTGGACTCGATGACGAACGGGCCGCTTGCTGTGGCCTTCCATCCTCTGAGCAGTGCGAGCGTCTCGGGGTCCAAGTCCACCTCCCCGGCGCTGTCTTCACTCTTGGGCTGAAAGTATTCGGTGCGCTCGATGCGGATGACTCCTTTGGTGAAATCCACTTGGTCCCATATCAGCAGGTCGATCTCGCGTTTCCTCAACCCGCACAGCAGGCCAAGGGTGAAAATTTTGAAGGGCTCGCCGGTCAATTCCTGTCTGGCTTTGGCGATGAGTTCGCCAGCGTCGATCTTGCTCTGATAGGTAGTGTTTCCCTTCTTCGGCAGTTCCACGCCAGCGAAGGGCAGCGGATCGGGAAGGATGAGTTCAGCGCTGGCATATTTGCGCGCCTTCTCGGAGAACAGAGAGCGGGCGCAACGGATGAGTGAGGCGGCGCTATTCTCGGCACGCCTGCGGGCATCTGGCGCGTTTCCAGCGCGTCCGATGTATTCGAGCTTCCAGCGCTGCACGGCGGCGGCAGAGAGCACGGAAAGGGGCAGGGCGTCCACCTTGGCAATCCACGCCTCACGCCCCCCGGCGCGGTAGTCGAATCTGGACAGCAGCACGGGGCGGCGTTTGCGGTCGCGTTTCGGGTTTCCATTTTCATCGAGTGCGGGCTGGTCGCCGATGTCCTCGATCTCGGCGGCGATCTGGCGGAGACATTGCGTGTAAGTGGTGAAGGTGGACGGGCGGAGTTCTGCGGTAGCCTTCACTGCCTCAAGCCATGCGCCGAGGGTGGCGGGCCTGAACTGTTGGACGGCTTGCGGTTTGAACTGTGCCAGCGCGCCATCCCAGCCATTGGCTACCAATGAAAGGTAAATGCTCCTGGCCTTCTCGGCAGCGGCCTCGGCATTCGCCGTTTCCAACGGGAAGCGGTGCCGTTTTCCCCGGTAAGCGATCTGCACGCCATAGAGTGCGCTCCCGGCTGATTTCCTGACCTTCCCAAGCCAGTAAGCGGCGGCGGTTTTTGGCGCGCCCTTCTTCAGCCTGTGCATTTTTTGTGCAGTTTTTCGGTTCTCCAGAGGTGTTTCGAGTTTCGTCTCGTTATGAGTCAATGACTCTGAAACCCTTGTATTTGCTTGGCTGGATGAAATCATGCCATAACATGACATAACAGAACGAAACCCGCAAGAATAGAACTACGGATCAGAAGGTTTCAGGTTCGAATCCTGAGGGGTGCGCCACTTTGCCCGGAGGTGCTAACTTTGTTCAGCTAGTTGCTTGTGCAGAAACTCTTTCACGGCTTCCGCAGTGGCCGCCAGCGGGTGGGTTTTCAGGGGCCGGGACTTCAATGCCTCGAGCGTGGGGTGGGTCGGCTGGATGCCGGTGGCTTGCTGGACGACTTCGGGGAACTTTGCAGGACTGGCGGTGCTGAGTACGACGCTGATGCGGTCCTGTGCCATATCGGTAAAGGCGCAGGCGGTGTGGGGGTCTAGGACGTACTGACAATCCTGCCACATTTGGGCGATGACTTTGACGATGGTGGCGTCATCCATGCGGCTGCTGCGGATACCGGGTGCGTAACGGGGCAGGGTGACGCGCTCGCCAGAATTCATGCACTGCATGGTTTCGCGCACACGATTCTGATCGCCGCCGAGAAGGTAGTAGAGGTAGCGTTCAAAGTTAGACGCAGCCTGGATGTCCATGCTGGGGGCGTGGCTGGGCTGCACGGTGCCTTGCTGGTAGTCGCCCGTGGTGAAGAAGCGGTGCAGGATGTCATTTTGGTTCGTGGCGACACGGAAGCCGCTGCAAGGCAGGCCCATCTGCTGCGTTAGCCAACCGGCGAGGACGTTGCCGAAGTTTCCGGTGGGCACGACAAACTCGGCTGTCGCACGCGCAGCCTCGGGCAGCCGCAGCCAAGCCCAGATGTAATACACGCATTGTGCGAGCACGCGGGCGATGTTGATGCTGTTTACGGCGGAGAGATTCACGGCACGGACGAAGTCGGCATCACCAAAGCACTCCTTCACCACGCGCTGCGCGTCATCAAAGGTGCCGGGCACGGGGATGGCGAAGACATTGGATGCACCGGTGCAGGCCATTTGGCGCTCCTGTAGCGGGGCTACACGTCCATTCGGATAAAGGATGAAAATTTGGATGCCCTCCTGCCCCATGCAGCCGTGGATGGCGGCGCTGCCAGTATCCCCCGAAGTGGCACCTAGCACGGCGAGCTGCTGGCCTTTGAGCCGCACCTGCCGCTTATATAGGAGGCCGAGCAATTGCAGGGCGAAGTCTTTGAAGGCGAGCGTAGGACCGTGCCAGAGTTCGAGGATGTAGGTCTGCTCTGTGATCTTGTTCAGCGGAGCCACATCGGGTGCATCGAAGCGCGAGTATGCCTCTGCGGTGAGTGTATGCCATTCCTCACGACTGATATCGGGTGCAAATATCTGGAGAAACTCCGCTGCCAGATCGGGGTAACTCAGTGCCGCCCAGGCAACTAGTTTGTGCGCGATGCTGGGCAGTTGTTCGGGCAGGAAGAGACCACCATCGGTCGCGAGTCCGGCTTCGACGGCTTCGGTAAAGGTATGCGGACGAGTCTGGCCGCGGGTAGAGATGTAGCGCATTTGACCGCTGAGGATGACCAGATGCGGTGCCAACTCAAGCGCGGTCTGAGGCGCTTACTTGGTGGTGGCCAGCCCGACAGCCAGTTCATCGAGCTTGCGCGTGGCCAGAGGGGCGTGCAGGGGATGGAAGTGTGGGTTTAGGCTGAGGGCTCTTGAGAGGAGCTTTTGCGCGCCGGGGCGATCCCCCGTGGCAGCGGCGATGATGCCTGCGTGGTAAATGATCTCGGCGTCTTGAGTGCCAATGTTGAGGGCCGTCTGGATGCTCTTGCGCGCTTGGGGCAGGTCGCCGCTTTTAAAGGCGGCCCAGGCGCGCACATCCAGCTCGAAGACATTCTGAGAACTGGCGTGCTCACTGGCGAGGCGCAGTGCCTCGCCCACCTGGCGGTCATGGTCGGCATAAAAGCGTGCCATCTGCGTGTGGTCGTGGGTGCCTGACTTCAGGTTCGCTGCGTGGAGCGCCTCCACCTGCTGGTAAAACATCTCCGCTGTGTCTTGATGACCGCGTGCGGCATGAAGATCGCCGAGGGCGGTGAGGGCATCGTGATTGGGGCCTTGGGCCAGCACTTTTTCAAAGGTGGCGATGGCGGTCTTGTCGTCCTGCTGTGCTACTTTGATACGGCCTAGCATGAGCAGCAGTGGCACATGGTCGGGAGTTGCTTTGACGCCCTGCTCCGCGACTTGGGCGGCAGGGAGGAGTGCTCCTTCGTGGAAAAGCATCATGGTGAGGCGCGCGCGGCACCAGGCGGTGTTTTCAGCGTGGGGTGAGCCTGCTTGAATGGCCTTCTGCATGAGCCAGCGGCCTTTCTTGGAATCACCCGTGAGCCAGACGATGTAGGCTCCGCGGCTGTAAGAGGAGAGGTCGGGGCGGGCGTCCATCATCTGCTGGTAGCTTTCAAAGGCGCGGTCCAGATCGCCTAACTCCAGCGCAGCATCGCCGATGATGCCGAGGGCCACTGGGTTTTGCGGTTGGGCCTCCAGCGCCTGCTTTGCCCACTTCACACTGGCCTGGAAATCATGGCGTCCGCCATAGACCCAGGCAAGGCCGTTGAGCGCGTCCACCAGTTGTGGCTGAAGCTCCAATGCTTTTTGGTAGGCCGCCTCGGCATGTGCATACCAGAGTGTGGCACTGGTGTCGCGCTGCTTTTGTGCAATGGCGTCTCCGAGTTGGCTCCATACGTTGGCATCCGCAGGCTTGCGGCGGGCTTTCTCACGGGCCTCGATCAAAGCCAAGTCGGTGACAGAGGTGCCCTCCACGGCGGGCAAAGTGGCGAGGAGTATCTCTGGCGTACGCGTTTGTGCGGAGACATCGGCTGGCTTTTCGGCAGACTCCGGCTTCATCTTCTCGGCACCTATGCGTAGGGCCAGGGCGACTGTTGCCACGATGGTCAGGGCGATGACATAGATAGGGAAGGAGCCGGGGTATTTCATGGACGGCAGGGGTGAGGCATTGAAAAAATAGAGGTGCGCCGGGGAGGCGGGGTTTTGTATGCCCCACCGGCGCGCTTCACAGTCCGGTTCAGTTATTGTTCACTACATTTGGACCGGAATCCTTGCTATTGCGCGCCCCTGCGTGCGGAGTTGCTGCATACGGAAAGGTGCGGTTGTATACCTGATCGTTGGCTGGAACATTGTCCCCCACCACGGTGATGGTGCTGAAGCTAGGGCCGCTGGCCACTGCGGTGAGCGCGATGTCCACTACGTCATCACCAAAGCGGCGACCATTCGGCCAGCCAGCGGGGATCTGCACTCCATTGCTATTCGCGATGGTATCGCCACCGATGAAGCTCAGACGGCTGAAGCCTGCCTCACCCGCCACGCGGGTCGGCCCGGTGGTGGTGTTCACACGGATCACATCCGGGATGTAAATGGCGCGCAGGTCTGCACGGCCCGTGGTGACAAACGCGGTGCCAAAGACAGCATTGATCAGCACGGCCACCTCGGGGTTCTCAGCATACCGGGCAAACAGTGGTGCGTCAGTCGGGGGTGCCGTGCGGTTGTAGTTGTCCTTACCCGCAAGAGCCACCAGCACTTCATTGAAAAGGGGGTTCGCCAGACGGTTCACTTGCACCAGAGCATTGGGCTGGGTGACCACTATATTGCCGCGCAGGGACACCACCTGACGCAGCACAGATGCGTAAACTCCGACGCCACTGCTTGGCGGCTGGAGCGCGCCTGTGTAGGAGAAGCTGGGAAGCTGGCTGACCGGGATGACAATGCCAAAGTGCAAGACGTTGAAACCCTTGAAGCCATCCACGCCATTGCCGTCCTGACCCAGTCCATCGGCGAGGCTGCCAGTGTTGTCCAAAATGCGGGCGTCCAGCAGGTCAAATATGCCCGGCGTATCCGCATAAAAACCGTCCTCACGGGGACCAGCAAAGACCGTAACACCACTAGGCAGGTCATACGTCGTCTGCCGCGTGTAAGAGTCCAGCATGTCGCGGCTGGTGGCCCCAGAGACCGCGCGGCCTGTGGCCGGGTCATTGTAGGCAGGCGTGGTGCGCAGGCCGACATTGGGCGGCGGCACCAGTAAGTTCGTGCCGATGTTGGCCCCGTTTCTCTGCACTGTGTAGGTCTGCGTGTAGTTCTGGCGCGCATCACCCACCGTCACGATGGGGCCGATCTCAGTGCCGCGGCCATACGAAAGGATGGTATTGGGGTTTTTCAGCGCCGCGCCGACGACGACGGGGTTATGGTCAGAAAAACGGAAGTCATAGCGGGTGATGAGCGCGCCAGTCACCGGATGAGCGATGTTGATGCGATAGACAGCGTCATCGGAGAAGCGGTCATAGATGACTCCATCGCCCGGTTCAGAAAAGGGGCGCACACTCACCTCTACCACGAGCACCTTTTCCCCCGAAGGCCGCTGCTGGATGAAGGCATAGACATCTGTGAGGTTTGCCTGCGGGTCTTGCTTGATTAGCGGTGCATCACTGTGGCTGGAGGCGTGCGCCTGGGGCATGCCTAGCGAAAGGCCGGTGGCGAGGAGGAGCAGGCTGCGACCAACAGTGGTTCGGGCGAGGCTTCGTAGTCTGGCGAGTGAGGTGGGCGATGTTGTCTTCATGAGTTTATGTCTTGTGGGTTCAACGAGGGCGTCAGGAGTGCCTGGTGCCTGTTTCGTGGCGATTTTGCGCCACTCGCTTTACCTTGGATTCAATTTATTAAACCGCCCCACAGTGTCCGATATGGGGTATAACCTTCGTTATGCCCTTCTTAGGTTGAGCTTATCCTCAAAGGGGCACCTCACGCGAGCCAGATCGCCGATTGACATCACAGGCAGCCGCGGCACACTCCGCTCCCTAGCTACCATGCGCGGGTGTAGTTCAATGGTAGAACACGAGCTTCCCAAGCTTGATATGTGGGTTCGATTCCCATCACCCGCTCCCTTGCGGAAAGGGATTCACGAGATACACCAGGACAAAAGCTGTGTCCCACCCGCAGATTCACTCCAGCTAAGTTTAGGGGCTTGCGCGTGAAGTTTAGAGCCTTGCTGCTGCGACCCTTCTGCTACGGCACCAGCACCACCCGATAAAAGCGGTTGCCGGTCGCTGGAGTGGTGTCCAGGTACAAATAGGGGCTGGTCGGTAGAATGAAGGTGGTCAGCGGGGTCCAGTTGATCAAATCGGTCGAGGTCTCGATGCGATACTGGCAGCCGACGGAGCCGTGAATGGTCAAACCAGGATACAGACTGAGGGTCACGGTGGGCACCACCGGCTCGCAATAAACGGCGATGAAATCCGGGGATTGATTGAAAATGTTGGAGAACAGCGTGCCGACATGGGCCGCCGTGAACTTCAAAATGTTCTGGTTGCCGGCATTGGCCACATAGAGGTGACCGGCGCCGTTGAAGGCGATGCCGACTGGATTTAACAGGCCATCCGCGGCGGTGGCGTAGTTGCCGAGATTGTTGCCATTCGACACGTCGAACATCGTGATGACGCTGGTGATGTAGTTTGCCACGTAAAGAACACCCGCGCGGATGGCCATGCCTTCAGGTGCGCTCAGGCCGCCCGTGTTGGGGACGAAGTCACTGATGAAAGTGCCGGAGGAAGTGAACTTCTGAATGGTGTTGTTGACCAGACTCGCCGCATAGATATTGCCCGCCGCATCGAAGGCCAGCCCGACAGGCCCGTTCATGTTGGCGCTGGTGACCGGGAACGGCGGGACGGCACTACCGCTGCTGCCGTTGAGGCGCTGGATCGTACTGTTGGTGTAATTGGCGGCATACAGATCACCCGTGCTGTCAAAGGCCAGGCCATAGGGACCATTCAAACCGGCGCTGGAAAAAACGGTCGCACTGCCGCCACTGGCGGGGAATTTCAGGATCGTATTGGCACCCGTGTTGGCGACATAGAGGGAGCCCGCGCTGATGGCCAGACCTTTGGGCGCGCTCAGGCCGGTGGCAAAGGTTGTGGGCGTGCCAGCAGTGTCAAACTTCCGGATCGTGCCGTTGTTGTACGAGACAAAGATCTTCTCCACACACTCACAGCAGCACTGTGAGCGGATCAGATGGTTGACGGTGTCCGCCACATAGAGCTTGCCCGAGCTGTCCACCGCCACGCCCGCAGGGAAATTGAACCCGGCATTCACGCCCGCGCCATCCGCAGAGCCAGGAGTGCCGACTGTGCCGGCCAACGTGGTCACGTTGCCAGCGGGAGTGATTTTTCGAAGGGTGTGTCCGCGGAAGGTGACAGGATTGCCTTGATCAGTCACAAAAACATTGCCGCTGCTGTCCACCGCTACACCGCAAGGACCACCGAACGGACCCGAGACAAAGAGGTCGCTAAACAGCGCTCCAGCGCCCGGGCCATCGTTGAAACCAGATAGAAATGGGGTGGTAGGATCACCGGCAAGGGTGCTGACTCCGCCGCTGGCGAGAATCTTGCGCACGACCAAGTTGCCCGCGTCTGCCACATACACATTGCCACTGCTGTCCACGGCGATACCACGCGGAGCGTTGAAGCGCGCGGCACTGTTCACAGGATTGTTGACGTAGCCACCAGTGCCTGTCTGACCGGCATAGGTGGTCACCACGCCACCGGGGAGGGTGATCACGCGGATCGACTGGTTATTCTGATCCGACACATAGAGCAGACTGGCCGTGCTGTTCAGCGCCACGCCGAAGGGATTGTGAAACTCCGCCGCCGCACCCGTGCCATCGTTCACGCCAATGGTGGCCGAACCCGCCAGAGTGCTCACCACGCCACCGGGAGTGACGACACGAATCCGCTGGTTGTTATAATCCGCCACATAAACGTTGCCCGCAGCATCCACCGCCACGCCCGTGGGCCGGTTGAATAACGGCGCGCTCGGGCTGTCGGCAAAACCATTGGTGCCGGGTGTGCCAGCCAGCAAGGTCACGACACCAGCAGGTGTGATTTTGCGAATCACATGGTTGAGGGTGTCCGCCACATAGACTGTGCCATCGCCTGCCACCGTCAGGCCCCAGGGCTGGTTAAACTGCGCAGCACTGCCCGTGCCATTGATGCTGCCGGGTGATCCCGCTGACCCGGCAAGGCTGTCGAAGCAATACGGCTCGTAAATGGAAGTGTCCGCCTGGGCCGTGATGGCACCGGTCAGGGAGCACAACGCGATGACGAGGGACGAACATTTTTTAATTAGGGAACCACCCGCAAGGGCAATTTGGATTTCGGTCTGGGATGCGGCGGTCTTCATGGGGTTGGTCCTTGGTCGTTGCTGCCTTCTGTTCGGGTTTGATCGAAGATGATCATTGGGTCTGCGCCCCTTAAAGGGCTGCCGCAACGACCCTCGTTTGACCCCGTCTTCATCGTTGATACGGCGAGATGAAAGGAAACCCGGTGCGATCCCAGTTAATTAACTGATTTAACGCACAGTGACGGGACCGGGCCAGATTGTCGAGATTTAATAAAATCGGTCTTATCCCCCCCGCATGAGTTGGCGTAATTCTCACTGGCATCTTCCGTTGATTCAGCGCACGATCTGCAAATTATGAAAACGGAACTGCCCCTCATCCTTGAAACCAAGCTGGCGGACTTTCGGCGGCGGGTGTGGGTCGTGAAGCTGACGGAGGGTTTGCTGGCCGCCGCTTTTGGTCTGGCGCT
>Ga0247836_1001348_pt1 | contig 39976 bp, 34 predicted proteins | sample LaCruzMarch2015__4_FD_187116 | JGI IMG/M metagenome (GOLD analysis project Ga0247836, IMG submission 187116) | Freshwater microbial communities from meromictic Lake La Cruz, Castile-La Mancha, Spain - LaCruzMarch2015_14m | ecosystem: Environmental > Aquatic > Freshwater > Lake | place: Spain... | reverse complement strand
CCTCAAAAGACCGTTAAAAGCTTTGAAATATAAAACGCCTTATGATATAATCATCGAGCAGTTCGATCAAAATCCGACTGCTTTTAATTTAAATCCAAACCATAAAATTATGGGACTAAACAATTAGACTGATAATGACGGTTTTCATGAACCTCAAGAACATCTATTTTTACTTGATCGCAGTTTATCGCATCGGTGATTGCATCGACTGCAACCGTAAAATCAACTTTGTCATCGATGAATATTATGAAAAACTTGTTACTCTTCGCCGCAGCGACCATTACGTCAATTTTCGGGATCGGGGTAGGGTGATATGTAAAACCGACTCCTTTGTCATGCAGTAGCGACTCGACAATAAATTGCGGGCTTTGCAAATTTTTTAATTGTTTGCACGCTTGTATTACTTCTGTATTTTTTTCACCAAAAGACACGTTTTTTGCCAGATCCACCAATGCTTGGTTGAAGCTATCGTTATAATATAGGCTTAATCTTTCCCCGAGCTGCTCTCTGTTAACTATATCACGACAGGATAAATCAAGTCGTGGTTCGAGCGGTTTTATTTTCGCAGTTAATCTTGCATTGCGTGCATTTATTGCTTCAATTGAGGTTAGATCTTCTTTAAAGACTATTTTTGGGCAATCTATTTTGCAATTTAAGATATGCGGATTTTGTGCGATTGCATCTAATATTTGTTCAAAATCTTCTGCTGCGATAAACTCGCTTTTGATACTGATTTCTTGCAATTTTATGTTGGGGTTATTGATTGCTTTAATGATCTCTTCTATTTCAAAATCATTTAATATGTCTTCTTTATGTGGGCTATTATCTTTATTGATAGATTTATCGGTTATATATTTGAAAGAAAAACCGCCTTTTTTGATAGATTCCAATATTTCTCTAAATGTAGGTGCGGTATAGCTTTGATATTGACTTCCTAATTTAGGATATTCTTCTAAGAAATCTGTAGCTAAACGTCTCGGTGTTTGGAGGCGATTAAATAGGTCTTGTTGATCATTTTCAATATAGGGAAAGTTTCTTCCTGCCCATCTTAAATGAACATCGCTTTCCTTTTGATAATATTCTCTTAATTCTTCTGCGAACTCCTTTTTAGAGAGTGTTTTTTGAGCGTATATGTTGATTCCGATATTTGAACTTTTTCTCGTTTCTCCAATAAACTCTCTTACTTGTTCGTTGCGGGCATTGATTTTTTCCGGAGATTTGAGTCTTGCGTCAAAAATCAGAGATTGGATATTTAAGTCTAGAGCATCTAATTGCGGTAATTGATTTTTTAATAAATCGGTTAGATTTTGCAACGCACCATATTTTAAGCTGCCGGCATTTATGTTTAATCGAGTTAAACCTATCTTTGACTCACTTATTATATCTAAAACTTGTTCGAGATTTGCCGGTAATTCATTTTGTGCCAAGCGAAGATCTAAATCAAATATCCGGTTTTTTGCCACATCTAAAATTACTTGAGGATTGGGCAATGTGCCTTCGCCGTGTGATTTTGCCAAGTCTTTGAATAAATTACGAGAGATTCTATAGGGATCATGGAGTTGTTTCATTTTATTAAGTAACGATGTAACCCTTTGCGGGTTTTCTCGGTGAATATTTAACTCGGTTAGATATTCGGTAAAATTGCTCTGATAATATCCTTGCAATGCGTTATTTACGGATTCTCTGTCCCATTCTTGTTCGCCGATATTTACGAACCCGGTTTGCCCGTCGCTGTATAAATTTTTATTCATAACAAACTCACCGATTTTGCCTTGGTTGAATTGTTGAACAAAGTTATCGGTAGTTTGCTCAAATAATTTATAGGTATTGGGGGATCGGGCTGCGGGGTAAATATGTGCAGGTATATAAATTGTTTCTTTGGTTTGTTGATTTTGATAGGGTTTTAGCAATTGGCGAGCGAGTGGGTAACGTGCCTGCGGGTCGTCCTCTGCAACTAAATATGCCACTATCGTTCCATAGGTGATATCATTTTGAGTAAAATGGATATAATTGACACGTTCTTCCTCTTCATTCATGCAGGAAGTCCATCTTTGTCCGCTTGACATTTCTACGATTGATTCCGGTTTTGATGTGAATACGACTCTTAATGATTTTGGATTATAATCATCGAGGCTGAATAATTGCCGATCCATAATATCGGCAAGACGCATTGTTTTTTGTGGATTATATGCTATTTCGGCTTGTTGCGAAGCGGCTTTCTCCAATATATTGAGCAGAAGCCAGGTTTCTTTGGTCGGTGGTTGTTTTTGGATAAAATGAATAAAATCTCCGCGGAGATTTTTCCAACTCGGATTATTGCCTTGTCGATCGGGCAAAAAAATCTCGTAATTCTTACCGTTACGCCGAATTCCATTTTTAGCCGTTTCGTTGTATTCTGCTATTTTAGCGTCGATTATTTTTTCTAGTGTTTGGGCTTGTTCGCCGCCCTCTAATTCTTTTAATTTCAGATCGCTATCTTCGCCAAACAATGCCGCAAGTTTTAGATTTTTACGTAATGCCGCAGAATCTTGGCTTTCTTTACGTAAGTTTTGGCTTACTTTATCCGGCAAATTCACCGCCGCTTCTGCTAATTTTTCTTCGCTCATTTGGGCAAGGGCAGGTAGATCAATTGCCGAAATATCCGCTCCCTTTGTAATTGCCGAGACGAAATAATCATGCAGGGCAGGGTTAAGTTCAGGCGATGCACCGACGTGTTCGATCAAGCCCTCAATCACTTCTGCATAGGCTTTTGGGTCAATTTTTACTAATATCGGTTGCTCGTCTGCCATCGATAACCCCGTCTTATCCTTAAACTATAAGGTAAAACGGTTAATTATCGGTTAAAAAGCCTTAAAATTAACTTATTGAGGTTGCAAACTGCTATGGAATAATCGCTGAGGGAATTTTGTTAAAGCACCTTATCGCACCTAATAATATTATTTGCTTATGTGCGATAAGGTGCTATATAGTGCAAGCATAAGAATATTACTGCCATTTAAGGGGTCATATATGCTGTCTTTCGTTCCGTCTCATAATCTCGAGAAAGCCCTGAAGGAATTACAATCTAAGCTAATAGGTCTTGAAAATGTAATTTCGCTTATGCAGGATGAGGAAAAAGCATATCTGCATAAATCAGCTATGATTAGCACTATCGGTGCATCTACCCGTATTGAAAATGCAGTTTTAACTGATGTTGAAATAGAGTGGGTTGATACTACACTCACGGCGGACGGTAAAACCACCGCTTTTGCAGAACATAAAGCATTTATTATAGATAAGCTGTCTAAAGACCGAGAACGCAGCGTTGAAGAAGTTGTCGGGTGTCGTGAGGTGTTGGGTTTGATATATCTTCAGGGAGATAATATGTTCCCTTTGACGGAAACTTCTGTGCGTGGCTTGCACAATACTCTGCTTGCTTATTATCCTTCTGCCTCTCATTATGCTGGAGGATACAAAACGGCAGCCAATCGCGTTGTTTCGCTAAATCATGTGACAGGTGAGCAGCAAACGGTTCTTGAGCCGGCACCGGCAGGAATGGTTACAGAAATTGCTATGCGTGATTTAATTGAGTGGTACAACAATTCAATACGGGAGCATCACTGGTCTATATTGGTTGCCACAGAATTTGTATTTAGGTTTTTGGCAATTCACCCGTTCCAAGACGGCAATGGACGACTTGGTCGTGCGTTGTTTCTCCTCGCATTGATGCAGGGTGATGATGCGGTTTTACGCAAAGTTATGCGTTATATCTCTATTGATCGCCAAATTGAACGCCATAGAGCAATATATTACAGCACTCTGCGACAAGCTTCTGATGGGCAATATCGTTCGGATGCTTCAGATTATCTATTAGAGCCTCTTGCTTGGTTCTTTGTAAAAATGCTTGGCTTGGCAATAGAAGATGTTGGATTGCTATGGAAGCGTTACGCTGCAAAGCAAAGGCTTTCTGAAAGTGCAATTATGGTATTGGCTTGCTTTAAGTCATCGCCAGAAAAGCGATTGCAGCTTGCCAATATTATGGCAGAGACTGGACTGGTACGCAGGACAGCCCAAAACGCACTTGCTAGCCTTACCAAAGCTGGCTTTTTGAATCGGCTCGGTGCTGGTCCTGCAAGCCGATATCAATTGGTGTTTTAGGCAGAATCCTAAAAATTAACTTATTGAGGCGAGGAAAGATTTTTCGAGCGAATCGGTCGGATAGGATTTTTTGAACGAATCCGGAGTGCCGAGGAAGATCAATTTGCTGTTATTGATAATGCCGATGCGGTCGCAAATCTCGTCGATATCCGACAAAATATGCGAGCTGAAAAATATGGTTTTTCCTTTGGCTTTATAATCAAGCAGTTTCTTTTTAAGCATGATCCTGGCTCGAGGGTCGAGTCCGCTCATCGGTTCGTCGAGAATTAAAAACGGAGCATCGATCATAAAAGCACCGATAAGCCCGAGTTTCTGCCCCATTCCCTTGGAGTAGGAGCCGACTTTTTTATCCAAAGCGGCAGGGTCGAGATCGAGTTCAATCGCAGTTTGCCGTGCTTGTTCGAGATCAAGTTTTTTGCCGAAATAAGAAAGCGAAAGCGATAAATATTCCATTCCCCGCAAATAACGCGACGGTTGGAATTTTTCAGGCAAATAGGAGATGTTGCGACGAGCCTGGGCATCGGTCGATGATTTATCAAATAATTTAATTTCGCCTTTATCGGGACGGGTTAAGTCAAGTATGTTCTTGATTAGGGTGGTTTTTCCGACTCCGTTTAAACCGATAAGCCCAAAAATTTCACCCTCGATTAGGGTCAGAGAAACATCTTCCAACACCGGTTTGGCGGCGTATTTTTTGCAAAGATCGACTACTTGAAGCGGTTGGGCTGACGACATAATGCTATTCCCATTGAGTTGAATATTAGGTTCTGTTGAGATTTTGCTATAGCTTGCTGCAAACGCCGATTTCCTCCGCTTCGCTACTCACGTACTAAGTGTACGCTGCGGTGCGATGCTCGAAAATACGACGTTTTCGCTTACGCTCTAACAAAATCTTAACAGAACCTAAATTAGGTTGAATATTAAATTTCGATTCACAGATATATAGAATAATATATCGGCTTGTAAAGATTAAGCAGCAATTTATTAGTTGAGATATAGCAAAAAAATCATTTAATTGTTGTTTAATTGATTAAAATTGGTTATATTAACAATTCGTTAACCAATAAGAATTAAAATCGGGGGTTAAAATGCGTGTTCTGCTCGTAGAAGATGATACGTCAACCGCTAAAGCAATCGAGCTTTCGCTCGCTTCTGAAGGAATTATTTGCGATTCTACCGAACTCGGCGAAGAAGGTTTGGAAATCGGAAAACTTTACGATTACGACATCATAATCCTTGATTTAATGCTTCCCGATATTGACGGATACGAAGTTTTGCGTCGCTTCCGTGCTGCAAAAATCGTTACTCCTATTCTTATTCTTTCCGGTCTTTCCGGTCCCGACCAAAAAATCAAAGGCTTGGGCTACGGTGCCGACGACTATCTTACCAAGCCGTTCAATAAAGGCGAGTTAGTTGCTAGAATTCAGGCGATTGTTCGTCGCTCTAAAGGGCATTCGGAATCGATTATCCGCACCGGTAAATTGTCTGTCAATCTTGATACTCGCTCGGTTGAAGTTGCGGGCAAGCAATTGCATCTTACCAGCAAAGAATATAGCATAATCGAGCTTTTGAGCTTGCGTAAAGGCTCGGCAATCACCAAGGATATGTTCCTTAATCATCTTTACGGCGGAGTAGATGAGCCGGAATTGAAGATTGTCGACGTGTTTGTTTGCAAATTACGCAAAAAAATCATGACTGCTGCCGGCGGTGAAAATTATATTGAAACGGTGTGGGGGCGTGGTTATGTCCTTAAAGAAGCCGATTCAATCAAAGATAAATATGAAGACGAAATAGAAGCTGTTTGAGGAAGTAACCAAAATGAAATCTTGCGTTATTGTTTTTCCGGGATCAAATTGCGATCGTGACTCTCAAACTGTTTTGCAGGCGACCGGTTTAAAGCCGCAGGCGGTTTGGCATAATGATAGTTCGCTACCCGAATGCGATTTGGTGGTGGTGCCTGGTGGATTTTCCTACGGAGATTATTTGCGTAGCGGTGCGATAGCGGCGAAATCGCCGATTATGCAAGAGGTTATTGCCCATGCGAATCGTGGTGGTTTGGTGATCGGAATTTGCAACGGTTTCCAGATTCTCACCGAGTCGGGCTTGTTACAAGGCACTTTGCTTAGAAACTCAAAGCTTAAATTCATCTGCCGTGAAGTGTTTTTGCGAGTCGAAAATAACGACACTTTATTTAGTGCAAAATATAAGAAAAATCAGGTTATCAACGTGCCGATTGCCCATCATGACGGCAATTATTTCACCGATGAAGATACTTTGAAAACATTGCAAGATAATGAGCAAATTGCGTTTAAATATTGCGATGAGCAAGGCAATGTGAACGAAGCGGCAAATCCCAACGGATCGTTGCAAAATATCGCCGGTGTTTACAATAAAGCTAAAAATGTTCTCGGCATGATGCCGCACCCCGAACGCCATGCCGAAAATATTCTCGGCGGCAGCGATGGACGCTTGATGTTCGAAAGTCTGCTTTCTGCGGTAGCTTAGGGCTATGGATTCCGGCAAAACAGCCACGATCATTACTATCGGAAAAGAAATTTTATCGGCAAAAAGAACCGATAGCAATTCAAGTTGGCTGGCATCGCAACTCCATGATCTCGGCATAAATGTAAAAGAAATTCGGGTTGTCGGTGATTCCGAGCCGGAAATAAAGCAAGCCGTAGTCGATGCAAGTCAAAAATCCGATTATGTTTTTACTACCGGCGGTCTCGGCACTACGCATGACGATTTAACCGCAGAGGCAGTTGCTGCGGCGTTTGACAAAAAAATAATTATAGATCCTAAGGCAGAAAAAATATTAAGAGAATTTTATCGTGATGATATAAATCCCGATCGTATGTTGATGGCAAGAGTCCCCGAGGGGGGAGAATTGATCGAAAATCCAGTCACCGCAGCCCCGGGCTTTAAAAGCGAAAATGTTTTTGTTTTTGCAGGTATTCCCCAAGTTATGCATGCAATGTTTGCGAGTGTTAAACATCAATTTTCAAATTGTGAGCCTTTGCTTTCCAATATTATTCAGAGCGATGCCGATTTGCCTTCGATGAATAAAGAAATTGCCGAGTTAAAAGATCAATTTCCCGGGGTGCAAATTTTTGCAGTGGAGTTGAAAAGGACTCATGCTCAAGGCAGCCGAATTATTATTCGCCACCAAAATGCAGAAATTGTTCAAGCTGCGAGTAATTCTATCGAAAACATCATTAAAGAAAAACTCGGCAAAAGAGTTGTTGAACCCGGCAGTAGTGATAAATTAGTTATTATGGAAGCAAAACAGCCGGCGGCAGAAAAGTTCGACTCGCATAATCCGAGAGCAGGTCTGATAATCGTTGATAATGAAGATAAAATAACCGCAGGCGGCAATAACGATAATTTAAAATATATGGCGAGAGAATTGCGAGTTCTCGGAATTGATTTATCTGCAGTGCGGATAGTTAAGGATTCGCAGGCGGAGATTGATCAAGTAAAACAAGAATTTGAGCGAAAATATAAATATGTTTTGGGAGTCGGCACTTTAGGTAAATTCGAAACCACGAGTTTGAATCTTGCCGGGCAAAACGGTGGAGTTATTTCGATGTCGGATCGTGAGGATTTTCTCGAAACTATGTTTGAACGCATGAAGCCATATCTAAAAGGCGGCGTGCCTTTATTGTCTTGCGAGATTCAAACCGATGCTTTAGAAGGCGAATATGGACACCAATTAAAAGAAATTGCTAGGAAATTTGCGGGAGTCGATATAGGCAGTTATCCGAAAAGTGCTAGTAAACCGAGTCGAATTACTATAGATTCACCGAGTGAAGAAGATATTGCAACCGTGCGTGAAGAGGTTGAAAAATTGATATCTAGACTCGACAAAAAATGTCTAAAAATTACTATCGATAATCCAAATGATAAATCGCCGGTAATTTAAAACCTAAAAATAACCTATAATTTATAAGAATTAGTAAAATGAAATTTCTCGACGAAGCAAAAATATATTTAAGAAGCGGTGACGGTGGTGGTGGCTCGGTGAGTTTTCGCCGGGAAAAATTCATCGAAATGGGCGGGCCCGACGGCGGTAACGGCGGACGAGGCGGCTCGATTATAATTGAGTCGATCAATGCTTTGAACACTCTTATTGATTATCGCTACCAGCAGCATTTCAAAGCCAAAAAAGGCGAACACGGCAAGGGTGAAAATCGCAGCGGAGTTTCGGCTCCCGATTTGTTGCTTCAAGTTCCCGTCGGAACCGAGATTCTCGACGAAGACGGCGAAAACGTGATTGCCGATATGACCAAAGAAGGAGAACGCATCGTTTTGCTCAAAGGCGGACGCGGCGGTATGGGTAATGCACATTTTAAAAGCTCGATCAATCAAGCTCCCAAATATGCCCAACCCGGTGAAGACGGACAGGAAATGTGGGTTTGGTTGCGACTGAAATTGCTTTCCGATGCCGGGTTACTCGGTATGCCCAATGCAGGAAAATCAACATTTTTGGCAGCAGTTTCTCGGGCAAAACCCAAAATTGCCGATTATCCGTTTACCACTCTTGCGCCTCAGCTCGGCGTGGTTTATGTCGATGAAAAAGAGTTCGTTTTGGCTGATATTCCCGGGTTAATCGAAGGTGCTTCCGAAGGAGTGGGCTTAGGTTTGAAATTCTTGGCTCATGTTGAGCGTTGCGGAGTTCTTTTGCATTTGATCGACGGAACTTTGGAAGATGTCGTCGAGGCTTATGAAATTATTCGGGGCGAAGTTAACGAATATAGCGACAAACTTTCCGAGAAAGAAGAGTTGCTGGCACTCAATAAATGCGATGCTTTGAGCGAAGAAGAAATCGCCGAGAAGAAAGCCTTGCTTGAAGAGGCGAGCGGCAAAAAAGTTTATACGATTTCCGGTGCGGCAAAAATCGGTGTTGAAGAGATTTTGCGTGATATGATGAAGATCATCAAGAAAAACAAATATCCCGACCAAGAATAGGTTCTGTTGAGATTTTGCTATAGCTTGCTGCAAACGCCGATTTTCTCCGCTTCGCTACTCACGTACTTAAGTGTACGCTGCGGTGCGATGCTCGAAAATTCGACGTTTTCGCTTACGCTCTAACAAAATCTCAACAGAACCTAATTTAGCGACTACGTTTCTTGGTGGTTACGGGCATAAGCGGTGCGGTTAGTTTTTGATAAAGTTCAAAAAGATATTCGATTCTTTGTCGCTCGCTTGCAAATTCGTCTTTGCGATAGGTTTTATCGACGGATTTATCAAGCTCACGGTGGGCTTTAAGTAAATCTGCAGGCATAGTCAGGCTGTCATATAAATCGGCGAGTGATGAGTTTGGATATTTTGCCCTTGCATCTAAAACCGCTTGGGCTTTTGCTTCAATATTTTTAATTTGTGCTTGAGTTGGACTTTTTGCCCACGGGAAGTTATTATAAACCAGTGTATTTGAGTATCTATAATCACTTTTTAATCTTCCGCATATATGTCGCATCCATTCCATGTGCATTTTAGACGTAAGTACGCCAAAATGATATAGAGTTGCTCCGGGAAGAATAGAGCAGCTATTGATCGGGATATAGTCGGGTGTAAAGAAACCAAAAGGAACGTAACTTCTATTTTCCGAACTTGTGAGGGGTATTAGTAAGAAATTCTCTTTCGGTTGTCTTAATTCGGCAAACTCACTCGCTCTTGCCGCTGCTTCTTTTGTCGGTAATTTTTTACTTGATTGACGGAATTTCTTAACTTTCTCAATTCTATCTAAAATCAGCGGACAATTTCTTATTTCAGAAGGCTCTCTGGCGACCAACCATAAGCACCATCTTATTTCGTTGTTAAGAAATTCTTTTGCACTTAGAACCAGTCTAAAATATTTTTCCGATTTTGGCTCCTTCTTTATGAAATCAAGTTTTTCTTGTTCGGTAAAAAAGAAATTGCCCTCGTCTACCGGTTTGCTACCGAAAAGCATCTCTGGCACGTCGCATAAAGGAGTGCTGCGTTTTAGGATTACAAAATCGTTTCCTTCAACCAAATAAGGATTTATATTGGAAACAGGGCTTTCTTGCGGCTCTGCTTTTGGAGTTTCATAATCGTAAAGTAGTTTGCGATTATTATCGAATGCGGCAAACCCGATTATTATAACGTGAACTGCCGCTTTCCCTCGTGCTTCGCTGCCCCAGGCAAAAGTTCGGTGGGCAAAATGAATTTTTATGCGATATTTGTTAAATAGCTCATTCCATAAAATAGAAACCTGCTCACCTTGCGAAATTGAGTTTGTCGAAACAAAAGCACATTTTATTTTTGTTTTGTGGATATATTTTGCTGCCGTCAGATACCAAGCGGTTACATAATCGAGAACTCCTGCACCTTTTATATCACAAAAAACTGTTTCCATGTCGGAATTTTGCAAATCGTCTCTAAATTGTTTGCCGACGAAAGGCGGATTGCCTAGTATATAGCTTAATTCATTAGGAGCAATTATATCTTTCCAATCGATTCGAAGTGCATTGGCATGAATAATATTTGCCGATTTTTGTAATGGAATTCTGGTATAATATTGTCCGAATTCTTCGGAAAGTCGTATATTCATCTGATGATCTACCAACCACATTGCAACTTCGGCAATTCTGGCGGGGAATTCTTCTATTTCGATTCCATAGAAGGCATCAACATCGATTTTACAGAAACTTTTTATATTTAATTCGACTGCACCGCCCTTATATTTATGTAAATCCTTGGCGTGAATTGCTTTTAGGACTTCAATTTCCAAAAGCCGCAACTCACGATAAGCAAGAATTAAAAAATTGCCGCAACCGCAAGCCGGATCGAGAAATTTTAACTTTGCAATCCGGTTGTGAAATTCTTGTAATTTTGGCGTATTGCTTTTTATTTTTTTTAATTCTTCATAGAGATCATCAAGAAACAAAGGCTTAATAATCTTCATTATATTTTGTTCGGTAGTATAATGGGCTCCTACGCCTCTGCGTCTGTCTTTATCCATTACCGATTGGAATAAAGAACCGAATATAGCAGGTGAAATATAACTCCAATTAAATCCGCATGCACGTAGCAATGCCTTTCTCATATTGCCGTCAAAAGATGCTATTGGTATCATTTCTTGAAAAAGTCGACCGTTTACGTAAGGAAAGCGATTTAAATCTTCGTCAATATTTTTAAGGCGTTGCTCGTTTGGTGTATTGAGTATTTGAAAAAGATGAGCAAGCCTGATTCCTAAATCGGAGCCGTCGCTTTTAGTGTTTTCTTCAACGTAATATTTTAGAATGTCTTTTTCAAAGATTCCCGTATCGTCGGCAAATAAGCAAAAAAGCAAGCGTACCAAGAAAAGTTCGAGTTGATGTCCGCTATAGCCGACTTCTTTTAACATATCGTGCAGATCGCCCATTAACTCTGAGGCTTGTATATTGACCGGATCTTGATCTTTAAACTCACGTTTTTGGTATCCGGCAATGAATCCAAAATGGTCGACGTTTTTATGTAAATCAGAGAGTGGAAATTTAACTTCTTTGTTGTTTTCAAGGTCGTATAGTTCAAAGCTTTTAAAGTCGCAAACAAGAATATATTTGGGTATTTCTTCTTCTTTTAATCCCGGAAAATAATCTAAGGCTTGCTCATAGGCTTTTTCTAAATCTCGACCTTGCGATTTTTGTTCGACCAGTAATGTGCCTTTCCAGAGCAGATCGATTCTTCCCCGTTTTTCGCCGAGTTTCTTTACCGGAGCTTCAAAGCTTGCAATTCGCCTTCTCGATATGCCGAATATGTTAAAGAAATCATTATAGAAAGATTGTGTTTCTGCATTTTCACGTTGTGCATTTTCGTATTCTTTGGTGAATTCGACTGCACGATTGCGTATTTCATTCCAACTTAGCGGCATTTTCGCTCTTTTTTGCTTTATATGTTTGTGAATCGTCTGTAAGCAGTCTATATTAGGTGGCATAAAATTCAACGATATAATATATAGATATGAATTGTGATAAACTTGTCTTGATCGATCGTGACGGGGTGATAAATCGTGAGATTGCGGGCTATGTCACTTGTGCAGCCGAGCTGGAGATTATGCCGGCAGCTTTTGTCGCACTTAAATTATTGCATGATTCAGGTTTTACTTGCGTGGTTATTAGTAATCAATCGGTAGTCGGTCGGGGTATAATCTCCAAAGCACGCCTCGACGAGATTCATCAATATTTATGTGAGCAAGTAGCAGGGCAGGGCGGTAAAATCTCCCAAGTTATAGTTTGCACAGATGTTCCGGATCAAGCCACAAATCGCCGTAAACCCGGAGCAGGAATGCTGCTTGAGGCTTTGCAGGAATATAATGCCAAAGCAGGTGCTACGCCTTTCATCGGCGATGCAATAACCGATATGCAAGCCGCATTTGCCGCAGGCTGCCAAAAATATATGGTAATGACGGGCAAAGGCGAAAAAGATCTAAAATTGTTGACCGATGAGCTGCAACCTGTTGTAATCTGCAGCGATATTTTAGATGCAGCAATTAAAATAATAGATAGCTATCACAAGCGGAAACTTGTGATAGCTATATGAAAATCGTCTCCCGAAAGGAGCGATTTTCCGCTGCGAAGCAAAGCGTAACAATATTTCAAAAGTGAAACTTTTGAAATAAGATAGGTAGAGAAAGCGAAATGAGTAATAAAATAACAATCCGCATTTTAGAGCAGCATGAATTTGCGATTTGGAAGGCGATAAGAATCGAGTCGGTTAAAGAAAACCCTGAATGTTTCGGCGGCTCTTACGATGAATGGATCTTAAAAGACGATGCTTTTTGGCAAAAAGAAATCAAAAATTCGACCGTTTTTGTCTGTTTTGACGGCGATAAAGCAATCGGCGGCGGCGGATATTTCTTTGTCGATAGTAAGAAGCTCCGACATCATGCAACGATATTCGGGGTTTATCTCAATCAAAATTACCGTGGACGCAAACTTGTCGATCTAATTATCAATACGATTGCCGAACATGCCAAAGCCCGCAATTTCGAGATTTTGTTTCTAGGCGTAGTTACCGATAATCAAAATGCAATTCGGGCATATCAACGCCTCGGTTTTAGCATTTACGGCACCGAGCCTAATCACCTTAAGATCGACGGCACCTATTTCGCCCGTCATATGATGATGAAAAATTTGTGAATTATTTAGTTTATTTAGAAAATATTAACCTATTTGTGTAAAAATCTATAGTTATGCAGATAGAAACATTAAAATTACCCGAGTCGGTTCGGCAGGGATTTATCGATTATTCATTTCCGCTTGTAGACGATCCGAAATATGATCCCTACAAACCCGAGAACTTTGCTCAAATTCGCTATGCACTCGAGCGAAAAATGTGGCAATTGTTAAAAAATGTCCCCGAAAATGAAAAGCAAGAAGCTGACGCAATTATATCGGCAATCGAAAAGCAAAGATCGGCTAACGGTGACCCGGCTTTTATAATCGATCATTTTCCGATCGACGAGAATATACCCGCAACTCCGATTGAAAAGGAAAAGTCTACCGGCATTAACGGTAAGGGGATCGTAAGCGAACTTGCACTTATGGCGATTCATTCTTTGCTTGATAGAGAGCCTTATATTATCGAAGGATTGCGTGGAAGTTTGCCGGTAAATCAAATAGTTCCCGTTAAAGGAGAAGAAGGCAATAAAGCAAGTAGCATGGGATCAAAAGAGAATTTTGCTCCCCACACCGACGGAAGCCCTGATAATAACCCTCCCGAATATCTTTCATTGGTAGCATTAAGGAATGAAGAGCATGCTTCTACAAATTTGGGAAGCGTAGAGGATTTGCTCAAAAAATTCAGTGCCGACGAAATAGAAACTATGAAGAAGCCGATATTTAGCTTTAATACCGGTTCTGCGTTTGCAAGTTATAAAGAAATTAATAATTTGCCGATGTTAACTTTTAACGAAAACGGCAAGCCTTTAATTAGAATTAATCTTGCCGGCAGTAGGACTGATTCTTCCACCGGGGAAGGTAAAGATATCATTGCAAAGCTAACAGAATTGACCGATCCCGATAAACACCAAGACTTTGTGGAAAAGATAGTGCTGCAAAAAGGGCAGGCGTTGTTTTTTGACAATAAAAGATGTTTTCACTCCAGAGATGCTTTTGAGAGGAATTACGATCAAGCAAATAGTCGCTGGTTACAAAGAATCGTATCAAATTATCGTCCAGATTTGCGAGCCGGGGAATTTCCGAGTAGATGAAGAAAGATAACTCAATGAAGAAGATCTATATAATTTGTAATAAAGACGACTATTTTGCTCAAGATGCCTTGATCGGTGAAATTGAGCATCATAATTTGGAGTTTGATTTCACTGGTTCGATAAACGATAGCGACGCAATTATTTTGATCGTCGGTGCAAATACTAATAATTTAGACGGTTTTTTCCAAGAGCTAAATATTGCAAAGAATCTCGATAAGCCGCTACTCGCAATCTATAGCCACTCGCTCAATTTTTCTTGCGACGATTTTACGATCTATAAATGGGATTGGAATAGGATAGAAAGCTTCATAAGGAATTTATAGATTATTCATTCTCTTAATTGTTGACATAAACGTGACAAGATTCTTTAAATTGTCTTTCAAAGAAATTGTGAGAAAAACATGCAAAAAGAAACTTTAGTTACCAAGCTCGGTCGTAATCCTGAGGAAAATCACGGGGTGGTTAATCCACCGGTTTATCATGCTTCGACAATATTATTTGAAACGCTTGCCGATTTTGAGGCGGCGGATCGAGGCAACGGAATTCGTCCGCTGGTTTACGGGCGTTCGGGAACTCCTGCGAGCCGCTCGCTTGAAGAGGCATTGGCGGAACTCGACGGAGCCGATCATGCGATTGTAACTTCTTCGGGGCAGTCGGCAATCGTAGTGGTGTTGACGGCGATGCTTTCGGCAGGCGATCATGTTTTGATTACCGATAATGTTTACGGATCGATGCGGAAATTATGCAAAGACGAAATTACCCGTTTGGGCATCGAGGTGAGCTATTTCGATCCTTTGACCGACGATGTTACCCGGTTTATGCGTCCCAATACCAAAATGGTTTATTGCGAAAGCCCGGGATCGCTTACTTTTGAAGTCCAAGATATCCCTGCGATTGCCAAAGCTGCACATGCAAAAGGGGCGGTGGTGGCGATGGATAATACCTGGGCAACTCCTCTTTATTTTAATGCAGCTAGCAAAGGAGTTGATATCACCGTGCATTCTTGCACTAAATATATCGGCGGACATTCAGATTTGCTGATGGGGTTAATCACTTGCTCCAAGCAATATTATCCGAGATTGCGACGGACTTTCCGTAATTTGGGCTGTTCAGCCGGGGCAGATGAATTATATCTCGCAAGTCGAGGCTTGCGGACGCTCGCAACTCGCCTCAAGCAGCATCAAGAGAGCGGATTGCAACTTGCCAAGTGGCTGCAAAGTCGTGCCGAAGTAGTGCGTGTGTTGCACCCGGCATTTGAAGATTGCCCGGGGAATCACATTTGGCAGCGTGATTTTAGCGGTGCAAGCGGTTTATTTAGCGTTTTGCTTAAAAATTATCCGCAGGAAAAACTCGCCGCAATGCTCGATAATATGCAATTATTCGGTATGGGCTTTAGCTGGGGCGGCTATGAAAGCCTGATTATGCCGTTTAAACCCGAACGTACCGCAAGTGCATGGACGCATGACGGTATTTGCCTGCGAATACACGCCGGACTCGAGGGAATCGATGACCTAATTGCCGATTTGCAAGCAGGTTTGCAGCGTTTGAGTGCTGATTAGACTTCTTTTTCTATATAGTTTTATAATAAGCTCGCAATTTTTGATCTAATTGCGGGCTTATTTTTTGTCTCAAGTCATGCAACCCTATATTTTAAGTTTTTTGCACTCGATTTTTGGCAAATTACTATCCGGATTTGAAGGCGTTTTTATCAAAATTTTGTCGATTTTTAGCAAATTTTGCAATTTTGTCCAAATTGAATTGTTTTATAGGCAAAATCTACTCAGCATATTTATTTGAAATATAATGATTTTTAAAAAAAGTTAAAAAAATGTTAAATTGCCTGTTGACTACTAAGGGAGTGGTGACTATAAAGAGCCTCCCTTCAGCAACGAAGGGACGCACTACAGAGACGGTGCTGCAGAATGAAATTGTAAATAGGTTTTTCTGATAAAACCCTTATTTTTAGATAAGATATAAAGTTGTTGTGATGACTTCTTTGTGTAAATAAAAATTCTAATCATAAGAGTTGATGTTGAAAATAATGTGCCAAAAACCTTTAGTTATATGTAGAGCTTTTTTGTTCTGCATGTGATGTAAAGTTGAGTATCTCAAGAAAAGAAGCCTATAGCAATATAGGTTATATTAAATATAATAAGAGCATTTGATGGATGCCTTGGCGATAGAAGGCGATGAAGGACGTGTTAGGCTGCGATAAGCTTCGGGGAGTTGCCAAAAAACTTTGATCCGGAGATGTCCGAATGGGGGAACCCACCTTTATACCTGTTATCAGTTATTCGTGATTTATTGCGAGTAACGCATAACAGGTGTAGTTAAAAGGTATTTAAGTCTGAATACATAGGATTTAAAAGCAAACCCTGGGAACTGAAATATCTAAGTACCAGGAGGAAAGGAAATCACAGAGACTCCCTTAGTAGTGACGAGCGAACGGGGACTAGGCCAGTTGCTAAATGAAAGAACGAGAATGACTTGGAAAAGTCAGCCATAGTGGGTGATAGCCCCGTATCGGTAGAAAACATTTAGTACTCGAGTAGGGCGGGACACGTGAAATCCTGTCTGAATATGGGGAGACCACTCTCCAAGCCTAAGTACTCTCTATCGACCGATAGTGAACAAGTACCGTGAGGGAAAGGTGAAAAGCACCCCGATAAGGGGAATGAAATAGTATCTGAAATCGAATGCTTACAAGCAGTTGGAGCGGGCTTGTCCCGTGACAGCGTACCTCTTGTATAATGGGTCAGCGACTTAATGTGTCTAGCAAGCTTAAGCCGATAGGTGTAGGCGTAGCGAAAGCGAGTCTTAATAGGGCGACAAAGTTAGACGTATTAGACCCGAAACCTAGTGATCTAGCCATGGTCAGGTTGAAGGTGGGGTAACACCTGCTGAAGGACCGAACCCACGTCTGTTGAAAAAGACGGGGATGAACTGTGGTTAGGGGTGAAAGGCCAATCAAACTGGGAAATAGCTGGTTCTCCGCGAAATCTATTTAGGTAGAGCGTCGAGCGAATATCATCGGGGGTAGAGCACTGGATGGGCTAGGGGGTCCCAAAGACTTACCAAACCCAACCAAACTCCGAATACCGATGAATACTACTCGGCAGACAGACAGTGAATGCTAACGTCCATTGTCGAAAGGGAAACAACCCAGACCTACAGCTAAGGCCCCCAAAGTAGTGGTTAAGTTTGAAAGGATGTAGGAACGCCATAACAACCAGGAGGTTGGCTTAGAAGCAGCCATCCTTTAAAGAAAGCGTAACAGCTCACTGGTCTAATCAAGCGTTCCCGCGCCGAAAATGTATCGGGGATCAAACCACTCGCCGAAGCTTAGGGCTTGCAATTTATTGCAAGCGGTAGCGGAGCGTTCTCTAAGCCTGTGAAGGTGTACCGTGAGGTATGCTGGAGGTATGAGAAGTGAGAATGCTGACATGAGTAACGACAAACAGTGTGAGAAACACTGTCGCCGAAATTCCAAGGGTTCCTACGTAAAGTTAATCTGCGTAGGGTTAGCCGGCTCCTAAGGCGAGGCTGAGAAGCGTAGTCGATGGGAATCACGTTAATATTCGTGAGCCTGGTGGTAGTGACGGATCGCTTATATTGTTCTGACTAATTGGATTGTCAGGGCGGTGACGCGGTCCCGGGAAATAGCTCCACCGCTAAAGACCGTACCCTAAACCGACACAGGTGGAATGGTAGAGTATACCAAGGCGCTTGAGAGAATGATGCTGAAGGAACTAGGCAAATTGCCCTCGTAACTTCGGAAGAAGAGGGACCCCTTTATACGCAAGTATTTTGGGGTGGCACAGGCTAGGGGGTGGCGACTGTTTATTAAAAACACAGGGCTGTGCGAAATCGAAAGATGACGTATACGGTCTGACGCCTGCCCGGTGCTGGAAGGTTAAAAGGAGGTGTGCAAGCACTGAATTGAAGCCCCAGTAAACGGCGGCCGTAACTATAACGGTCCTAAGGTAGCGAAATTCCTTGTCGGGTAAGTTCCGACCCGCACGAATGGCGTAACGACTTCCCCACTGTCTCCAGCATCAACTCAGTGAAATTGAATTCTCCGTGAAGATGCGGAGTTCCCGCGGTTAGACGGAAAGACCCCGTGCACCTTTACTACAACTTTGCAGTGGTATTAGGTGTCGTATGTGTAGGATAGGTGGGAGACTTTGAAGCTTAGTCGCCAGATTAAGTGGAGTCAACCTTGAAATACCACCCTTACGACGCTTGATATCTAACCACGCTCCGTAATCCGGAGTTGGGACCCTGCATGGTGGGTAGTTTGACTGGGGCGGTCGCCTCCTAAATCGTAACGGAGGCGTGCGATGGTAAGCTCAGGACGGTCGGAAATCGTCCTTTAGAGTGCAATGGCATAAGCTTGCCTGACTGCGAGACATACAAGTCGAGCAGAGACGAAAGTCGGTCATAGTGATCCGGTGGTTCCTTGTGGAAGGGCCATCGCTCAACGGATAAAAGGTACGCCGGGGATAACAGGCTGATGATTCCCAAGAGTCCATATCGACGGAATCGTTTGGCACCTCGATGTCGGCTCATCACATCCTGGGGCTGGAGAAGGTCCCAAGGGTATGGCTGTTCGCCATTTAAAGTGGTACGTGAGCTGGGTTTAGAACGTCGTGAGACAGTTCGGTCCCTATCTGCCGTGGGTGTAGGAAAATTGAGAGGATCTGACCTTAGTACGAGAGGACCGGGTTGGACATACCTCTGGTGTACCTGTTGTAGCGCCAGCTGCACCGCAGGGTAGCTAAGTATGGAAGGGATAAACGCTGAAAGCATCTAAGCGTGAAACCCACCTCAAAACTAGTTTTCCCAATTAGAGCCGTGAAAGACCATCACGTTGATAGGACGCATGTGGAAGTGCCGTAAGGCATGCAGCTTAGCGTTACTAATAGCTCGATTGATTTAATATTACTTAAAAGATACTTGCTTTCATTGCATGTAGTGCAAAAAAAGCAGCATTAAAGAGTTGACGGTACATTATTTTCAGAAAAACCTATTGCGATTTTATGAGTGAGTCGGTTTATACGGCTTGGTGGTTATTGCGAGTTGGAAACACCCGTTCCCATCCCGAACACGACCGTGAAAACGCTTCGCGCCGATGGTACTAATACTCAAGTATTGGGAGAGTAGGTCGCTGCCAAGCCTTATAAGCCGATTCATTCAAGAAAAAAACAAGGAATTTTAACTTATTCCTTGTTTTTTTTTAACTTATTTCGTATTTATTGCCTCCTTATGCCCTGGTGGTGGAATTGGTAGACGCGCTAGACTCAAAATCTTGTATCCGCAAGGATGTGTCGGTTCGAGTCCGACCCGGGGCACCATATCAGAACAAATTTATTTACATATTACATTGTGCCCGTAGCTCAGTCGGATAGAGCATCAGCCTTCTAAGCTGAGGGTCACAGGTTCGAATCCTGTCGGGCACACCATTTATAATTATAATAATTTGAGGCATAATGGACAAGCAAGCTGCCGGATCTGAAATTGCCGATTTGATCGAGCAAATAAATTATCACGACGAATTATATTATCGTCTTGATAATCCACAGATTAGCGATGCCGAATATGATCTTTTGCGGATTCGCCTTAGCGAGTTGGAAGCCAAATTTCCCGAATTGAAGCCTAAAAATAGCCCGAGTGATCGGGTTGGGGCGGCACCTTTGGCTAAATTTACCAAAATTCATCATAAAATTCCCATGCTTTCGCTTGCCAATGCTTTCTCGGATTCCGATATTGAGGATTTTCTTGAACGAATTCGCCGTTTTCTTGGGCTGGCTAGCAGTGAAAATATAGAATTGGTCGGTGAATTGAAAATTGACGGCTTGTCATTTGCGGCAATTTATAAAAACGGCAAATTTTTTCAAGGTGCAACTCGGGGCGACGGTGAATTTGGCGAAGATATAACCCCTAATTTACGCCATATTTTGCCCGGTAAAATCGCTTGCGATCTTGAATTTTTGGAAGTTCGGGGCGAGATTTATATGCAAAAATCCCGCTTTCAAGCCTTAAATCAAGAGCGGTCAGCGGCAAATGAGCCTTTATTTGCCAATGAACGTAATGCGGCGGCAGGCTCGCTTCGTCAACTCGACGATAAAATAACCGCTTCACGCGGCTTGCAATATTTTATTTACGGACGCGGCGAAATATCAGAGGAATTAGGCGATAAATATTCGGATTATATAGATAAATTCAAAGAATACGGCTTTAACACGATTGCGGCTTTTTTAGGCGGCAATCAAATATTGCATAACCTATTAGACACGCAAGATTTTTATCAAAAAATTGCTGCGATGCGGGATTCGCTCGATTTTGCGATCGACGGTCTGGTTTATAAAGTTAATCGTTTGGATTTACAAAAACGCCTCGGTGAAGTCGGACGTTCGCCGAGATACGCAATTGCCCGCAAATTCCCTGCCGAGCAGGCGATAACTACAATCGAAAATATCGAAATTCAGGTCGGGAGAACCGGCACTTTAACTCCGGTGGCACGGCTCAAGCCGGTCAATGTCGGCGGCGTGATCGTCTCTAATGCGACCTTGCATAATGAGGACGAAATTGTCCGTAAAGATATTCGCATCGGTGATATTGTTGCAGTGCAGCGTGCAGGTGACGTGATTCCGCAAATCGTTAAATCGATCTCGCATGCAGATAATTCGCAAGCCTATGTTTTTCCGAATATTTGCCCGGTTTGCGGCTCGCATGCGATTCGTGAAGAGGGCGAGGCGGCAAGGCGTTGCACGGGGGGATTGATCTGCTCGGCACAGGCTTTGGAGCGGTTGCGGCATTTTGTCGCCCGTGATGCGTTTGATATTGAAGGGCTAGGCGAAAAGCAAATTGCCGCATTTTGGCAAGAAAATTTTATCCGCTCACCGGTCGATATTTTTGACCTTGATTTTACCGCAATCGCCAAGCTCGAAGGGTGGGGTGAAAAATCGGTTGCCAATTTAGCTGCTGCAATTGAAAAATCTCGCAAAATCGGCTTGGAAAAATTTATTTTTGCCCTGGGAATCCGCCATATCGGCGAAGTAACCGGCAAGATGCTCGCACGTTATTATATTTCCTATCCTAAATGGAAAGATGCGATGTTTAATCTCGAGATCGGCAATGAATATTACCTCGATTTGTTGAATATCGACGGTATGGGCGAGGCTATGGCAAAAGCCCTGCTTGAGTTTTTCGGAGAGCCACATAATCGTGAGATTATCGAGCAATTAGAACAACAACTCGAGATTGAGAACGCAAAAATAGCCGATTACGGAGATTCAAAAATCGTCGGCAAAATAATAGTTTTTACCGGAACTTTTGAGCATATGAGCCGGAGCGAAGCCAAAGCCTCGGCAGAAGCAAAAGGGGCAAAAGTCGCCGGCAGCGTTTCAAGCAAAACCGACTATTTAGTTGCAGGTAGCGATGCCGGCAGCAAACTCAAAAAAGCCGGTGAGCTAGGGGTAAAAGTGCTAAGCGAACAAGAATGGGTGGAGATTTCTGCGGTTTAGTTGTCTCGATTTTTACCGTGCTTTGCGTTTGCTTTGCTATCGCTTTCATCTGCGGTCGGCGGTGCGGAGATTTCGACTTTGCTGCCGTTTTTGAGTCTGTCGATTCCGTCGATAACCACATTTTCGCCGACTTTTAGTCCTTCTTCTACCGAGATATTATCGCCGTTTCTTACTCCGGTTTTTATATTGCGTAATTCGATTACTTTATCATTGCCGACGACGTAAGCAAAGCTGCCTTTACCGCCATTTTGCACGCCTGCGGCAGGGATAACGACCGCATCTTTTTTGCTGTCGATCGCTAATTTAATATTAACGAACTGCCCGGGGAACAGGGCGTTATTTTGATTGGCGAACTCTGCTTTGAGTTTGATCGTTCCGGTGCTAGAGTCGACCTGATTGTCAATCGCTGCCAAAAATCCGCTTGCAAGCAGGTTTTTATTATCTCGATCCCAAGCCTCAACCGGTAATTTTGCTTCCGAATTTAGTTTGCCGGCAAATTTTGAAATATTATCTTCTGCAACCGTGAATATAACGCTAATTGGCTGTAATTGTGTAATTACTGCGATCGGGTTGCTATCGCCTGCTTTAATTATATTGCCGACATCGAACTGCCGCAAGCCGATGCGACCGCTAAAAGGTGCGGTGATTTTACTATAGCTAATTTGTAATTTTGCAGCTGCAACTTGCCCTTCGTCGTTTTTAACCGCACCTTCATATTGTTTAACCAGAGAGGCTTGGGTGTCGACTTGTTGTTTGGAGATTGAGTCTTGAGCGAGCAAGGTTTTATAGCGGGCAAGATTAAGACGGGCATCGGCAAGTAAAGCAGAATTTCTAAGCATTTCGCCTTCTGCTTGTAAAAGATTGGCTTGAAAGCTGCGATCGTCGAGTTCGAGGAGTAATTCGCCTTCCCCGACATTTTGCCCTTCTTTGAACAAAACTCGCATGATCTGCCCGTCAACCCGGCTGTGCAAATTGGCGATATTATAAGGGGTTACGCTGCCGAGCCCGTTTAAATAAAGCGTAATATCTTGGGTTTTTGCCTGAGCAATGCCGACTACTTCGGGTGTTTTTGCCTTTTTCTCCGCACCTGCACCGCCTGTGATATTATTAAAATAATAAAATCCTCCGCCGGCGACGATTATAATTATAGCGATTAAAAAGCGTTTTTTCATTGAGAATTTTACGAAATAAAATTGATTAAGCTTCATTATGATATATTATTAGCGATAGATCATACAATATAAAAGATATAAACCGATGACACAAAAAAATAATTCTTGGCAACCGGCAACTAATTTGGTGCGTGGCGGTTTGCGTCGCAGTAATTTCGGTGAGACCGGCGAAGCAATCTTCATGAATTCGGGTTTTTGTTACGACTCTGCCGAGACCGCACAAAGCCGTTTCGACGGTACTGCTCCCGGGTTTGTTTATTCACGTTATTCTAACCCGACGCTTGCGACTTTGGAAGATCGCCTTGCTTTAATGGAAGGTGCCGAGCGTTGTTGCGTCACTGCCAGCGGTATGGCGGCGGTATTCGGCTCTATGATGTGTCAACTCAAAACCGGTGACCATGTGGTTGCAAGCAAAGTATTATTCGGCTCATGTTATTATATTATAACACAAATTTTGCCGAGATTCGGGATTGAATATACTTTGGTCGACGGTGCGAATTTGCAAGAATGGGAAAATGCGTTTAAGGCAAATAGTAAATTAGTATTTATCGAAACCCCGGCGAATCCGACCCTTGATATAGTCGATATTGAAGAAGTCTGCAAAATTGCCAAAAAACACGGCTCAAAAGTTATAATCGATAATGTGTTTTCAACTCCGCTTTTGCAGCACCCGTTTAAACTCGGGGCGGATATTGTGGTTTATTCAACCACCAAACATATTGAAGGGCAGGGGCGTTGCCTAGGCGGTGCGGTGCTTAGTGATAAACAATTTATCGACGAAGTATTGTTGCCGTTTCATCGTCATACCGGTCCGGCAATGAGTCCGTTTAATGCCTGGGTTACTCTGAAGGGATTGGAAACTCTGCCTTTACGGGTTGAGCGTCATTGCAGCAATGCGGCTTTGATTGCCGAGATGTTGAGCAAACACCCAAAAATTGCAAGCGTGCGTTATCCCGGTTTAAAAAGCCACCCACATTACGAGATTGCCAAAAAACAAATGGCAAACGGTGGGCCGATGATTGCATTTGAAGTCAAAGGCGGCAAAGAGGCGGCATTTGCATTTATGAATAAATTGCAGGTGATCGACATTTCAAATAACCTAGGCGATGCTAAAAGTTTGATTACCCACCCGGCATCTACCACTCATTCCAACATCGCCGCCGAAGATCGGGCAAAAATCGGCATTACTGATTCAATGGTGCGATTATCGGTAGGAATTGAAGATATAAAAGATTTAATTAACGACATAGAACAGGGGCTTAAATAATGGAAAATCTCGCTGATGTTTTGGCAAAAGCCTATATGCATATAAATGAACTGCAAAACTGGCAATATTTTTTGCTTAGCGGTGTGCTGTTTATGGGGTTGGCATTTTTGTTCCCAGGCAATAAAAATCAGCCGTTTTTTCATAAAGCGATGATTGCCGACACTATATATTGGTTCGGAAGTTCTTATATAACCCGCCCTTTCGGCTGGCTGCTCGGGATCGTTATATATAATAGTCTTTATTCACAGGAGTCTATAGTCGAAATTCAAAATGCTGGAATTCCTCCGCTTAATCAATTGCCGCTTTGGGTGCAGGCATTGCTGGTGATGTTGGTGATGGATTTTATGCAATATGGTACGCATCGTCTTTTCCACACTGGAAAGTTATGGAAGTTTCACGCTATTCATCATTCGCCGATAAATGTCGATTGGTTGACTTGTTCGCGGTTTCACCCGGTTAACGTTATTGTTCACTCTACTTTAGTCGCTGTAATAGTTTCGGCAATGGGTTTTTCGCCTTACGTTTGGGCAATTATAGGTCCATTTAACATGATTTATTCGCCTTTGGTGCACGCCAATCTTAACTGGACTTACGGTCCGTTTCGCTATTTTTTGGCAAGCCCGGTTTTTCACCGTTGGCATCATACTCATATGAAGGAGGGCGGTAGCAGTAATTTTGCTCCGACATTCCCGTTTATCGATATAATGTTTGGGACTTATTACGATCCTAAAGATAAAAAACCGACGATATTCGGGGCGGAAAATGATCCGGTGCCGGAAAATATAATCGGGCAATTGATTTATCCGTTCGTAAAAAAGGATTTTTTTGTAAAACGCAATAATATAAATGACTGAATTTGAAGAAAATATAATTATCGTTCTTCTCGGAGTATTATTATGTGCTGTGGTTGCGTTTTTGCTTTTTCCCGAAGGAAACAAAAAACGCATCGACAGACGAATCGCTCGAATTCGCGGCATAAAAGAAGAAAAAGCACCGAGCGCATTAGATTTAATTTCACTGCGACGCAAGAAAGATTCAGTCGGTTTAATCGGTAAAATATTTGTCAAATTGCCGAGTAAAACCGCAATTCAAGGTCGAATCGAGCGGGCCGGTTTTAAGCTTAATGCGGAAAAATATATTTTTTCTTGTTTAGGTGGAGTTGCTTTGATAACAGGATTTTTAGTGCTATCGGGCAAATCATTTGCAATGTCTTTTATGGCGGCGATAATTATCGCAATCGGGTTGCCGCATTTTTATTTGGGATTTGTTGGAAATCGAAGGGTTAAGAAATTTCTACTGCTTTTTCCCGATGCTATCGATCTTATAGTTAGGGGGTTGCGTTCTGGGTTGCCGGTGACCGAGTCGATAAACGTAGTCGGGCAGGAGGTGGTTGAGCCGGTCGGGAGTATTTTTGCCAATATCGGTGATTCGGTTAAATTCGGAGTTTCGTTAGAAAAAGCAATGCAAGATGCAGCTGTAAAACTTAAACTTACCGAGTTCAATTTTTTTGTAACCAGTATAATTTTGCAACGTGAAACCGGCGGTAATCTTTCTGAGATTCTCGATAATCTATCCGATGTTCTTCGCAAAAGGACGATGATGCGAATGAAAATAAAGGCATTATCTTCGGAAGCTAAAGCAACTGCGGTGATACTCGGATCTTTGCCGTTTCTTGTAACCTCTGCTCTTGTTTATATGTCTCCTGCTTATATGGCACCTCTGTTTGATACTCTCAAGGGAAATCTTATAATTGCCGGGGCTTTAACCAGTATAGCTATAGGAATGTCGGTTATGGCGAAAATGTCAAAATTCGAGATATAAAATGGAAGATTTGTTTTCTAATATTACAAGAGAAGACGTATATCTTGCAATACTTTCGCTCGGTGTTGCGGTGGTGTTTTATTTCTTATATCGTGATTTGAAAAACAACAATAAGTCATTAAGCCGAATTAAGGCAATTCAAGAAAGACGATTGCAGCTCAAAAACAATTTGATTGCTCCCAAGAAAAGAAGAAAATCCGATTACGGCAAAAGCGTCGGTTTGATGCGTTTGATTGTCGGTAGGCTTAATTTGCTAAAGCAGTCGCAAGTCGGAAAAATCGGTAAAATGCTGTTAAATGCAGGCTATCGTTCAAAAGATGCAATATTCGTATTTGCATTTTTTCGTATAGTCTCACCGATTTTATTGATTCCAGTCGGTTTGATGGTTTTTGACATTGATTTTTCCGATCCGTTGGCAAATAGCTCGGATTTGTTGATGTTGGCAGGATTCGTTTTTTCGGGAGCTTATTTGCCCTATGTAATTTTAAAAAACAAAATCGGCAAACGTTATTATGCAATCCAAAAAGGTTTGTCTGATATGTTGGATATGTTGTTGATCTGCTCGGAAGCAGGTCTAAGCCTTGCCGCCGCAATCGATCGGGTTGCAAAGGAACTCGGCTTTACTTATCCCGAGCTTGCCGAAGAATTAACTATTACTTCGATTGAGCTTGGCTTCTTACCCGACCGCAAAAAAGCTCTCACCAATCTCGCCGAGCGAGTGGATATGCAAGAAATTAGGGGGATTACGAGCGTTTTGATCCAAACAGAAAAATATGGCACTCCAGTGTCGCAGGCTTTGCGGGTGCTAGGCAGTGAATTTAGAACCCAGCGAATGCTCAGAGCCGAGCAAAAAGCGGCTCGTTTGCCTGCGATTATGACAATCCCGATGATGATTTTTATCCTGCCGACATTGTTCGTTATGATATTATCACCTGCGGTAATGAGTACAATGGCGACTTTTGGGAAATAGCATCAACTAAACTCAACTGCAAGTTTTTCGGCTTGGTCGCTGCTGATTAGCTCGTTGATAAATTCGTCGAGTAGCCCGCCCATAACATCTTCGATTTTATATAAGGTTACGTTGATGCGGTGGTCGGTGACTCGACCTTGCGGGAAGTTATAAGTGCGAATTCGCTCCGAACGATCTCCGCTGCCGACTTGCCCTTTGCGTGAGGCTGCCCGTTCGGCATCGGCTTTTTCACGTTCGATTTCGTAGAGCCTTGACCGCAAAATCTTCATCGCTTTTTCTTTGTTTTTATGCTGCGATTTTTCGTCTTGCTGTTGCACCGTGCAACCGGTCGGAATATGGACGATTCGCACCGCACTATCGGTAGTATTGACCGACTGACCGCCCGGACCGCTTGAGCGGAACACGTCGATGCGGAGGTCTTTTTCGTGGATTACGATGTCGACTTCTTCGGCTTCGGGCAGAACCGCAACCGTTGCCGCCGAGGTATGAATCCGTCCGCCGGCTTCGGTAACCGGAACACGCTGCACCCGATGCACGCCCGATTCAAATTTCAATTTTGCAAATACGCCTTTGCCGCTGATCGACGCACTGGCTTCCTTAAAACCGCCGATTCCGGTATCGGAGATAGAAAGCGGTTCAAATTTCCAGCCCTGATTTTCGGCATAACGCTGATACATACGGAAAAGTTGAGCCGCAAACAAAGCGGCTTCTTCGCCACCGGTGCCGGCACGAACCTCGATAATTGCGTTTTTCTCGTCGGCAGCATCTTTGGGCAATAATGCGAGCTGTACTTGTCTGGTGAGTTCGGGAACTTTTTTCTCAAGTAGGCGGATTTCTTCTTCTGCCATGCGTTTCATCTCGGCATCGCATTCGGGATCTTCAATCATTTCTTGCATTGCCCGAGCTTCGCTACGGGAATTTTTGAGCAGATTGATCGATTCGACGACCGGAGTTAAATCGGAAAATTCTTTGGATATTTTGGCAAACTCGCCGCCGGCATCGGGACGTGACATTGCATCACGTAGTTCGTCGTGACGTTTAACCAACATATCTAATTTATCTTCAAATTGCATTGCCGAACTTTCTTAAGCTATTTTGATTGCCTCATATATATTCCAATCAACTCAAAAGTTTATTGGAATATATGAAAATCGTCTCCCGAAAGGAGCGATTTTTCGCTGTGAAACAAAGCGAAACGAACTTCAAGAGTTTTTTGCTCTTGAAGTCAAAGAGATATATAGGATTTTTTCTTCTAATCAATCAAAACCGTAAGAGATGAGTTTAACCTATAGTTCACTCGGTGCAAATGATGCCGGTTTGTAAGGGATTATTTTCTTTAAACGGTCTTTAAGCGAGTCTTTGGCAATTTCAATGTCGTAATGTGATTGGAGATTTATCCATAATTCGTCTGATACGCCGAAATAACGGGCAAGCAGCAGAGCGGTTTCCGATGAGATGGCACGGGTTTCCTTAACGATTGCGGTGATACGGTTAATCGGTACCGCTATTTCTTTTGCAAGCCGATATGCGGTCAGATTAAGCGGTTTCATAAATTCTTCCCGTAATATTTCGCCGGGGTGGGTTGGTTTGATTGCCGACATATTATTCTCCTAATGATAATCGACTATTTCAACATTAAACGCATCGCCATGTTCAAATTCAAAGCAGATACGCCATTTGAGATTTATACGAATACTAAATTGATCTTTGCGATCGCCTTTTAGTTTTTCAAGATTATTAGACGGTGGGATCCTTAAATCGTCTATCTTGATTGCAGAATTAAGATAAGTAAGCTTACGCAATGCTACAGAAGCAAAATCACGCCACTGCGGAGCGATGCGACTTCTTTTAAATAGCTTTTCAGTTTCTTTACAAGCAAATGAGGCGATCATATTGGTAATGTATCACGTAACTATAATTGTGTAAATGCAAATTCATTCATAGAATCAAGATTGCGTTGATATTTCGTTTGCGCTCTAATAAAATCTCAACAGAACCTAATGCACCTCATTCCAATTATCGCCGACATTAACATCGACGGTGAGGGGAATGCTAAGTTTGACTGAATTTTCCATAATGTTTTTAACTTTTGCGGCGACTAAATCCGCATCTTGCTCACGGGCTTCGATTATAAGTTCGTCATGCACTTGCAAAAGCATTTTACCGCTTGTGTTTGCCAAGCCTTTTTCAACTTCTATCATTGCAATTTTGATAATATCGGCGGCAGTTCCTTGCAAAGGTGCGTTGATCGCTGCACGCTCGGCAAAATTACGCAAACTACCGTTTTTGTCGTTGATCGTCGGCAGGTGGCATTTGCGTCCGAATAAAGTTGTTACATATCCGTGATCACGGGCGAATTTTTTGGTATTTTCCATATAAGCGGCGATGCCCGGATATTGTTCAAAATAACGCTCGATATATTTACTTGCTTCACCCCGACCGATGCCGAGCCGCATTGCGAGTCCGTGTCCGCTGATGCCGTAAATAATGCCGAAATTTATGGTTTTTGCTTTGCGACGCAGCTCACTAGTTACTTCGCTAAGCGGCACGCCGAACATCTGGCTTGCGGTGATTGCGTGAATATCGTCGCCGTTTCTAAAGGCTTGTTTTAGAACTTCCATATCGGCAATATGGGCGAGGAGGCGAAGTTCAATCTGCGAATAATCGGCGGAGATTAGCTTGTTGCCTGCTTCGGCGATAAAAGCAGTGCGGATTTTGCGTCCTTCGTCGCTGCGTACAGGGATATTTTGCAAATTAGGGTCACTCGAAGAAAGCCGCCCGGTTGAAGTGATCGCCATTGCAAACGAGGTGTGAACCCGTCCGCTTTTTTGGTTGATTTGGGTCGGCAAACTATCGCTATAGGTGGATTTTAGCTTGGAAATTTGCCGCCATTCCAACACTAATTTTGCAACCTGATTGCCGTTTGCGGCTAAGTCTTCGAGAACTTCTGCCGAGGTTGAATAAGCCCCGGTTTTGTTCTTTTTGCCGCCTGCGATTCCCATTTCGTCGAACAAAATTTCGCCGAGTTGTTTGGGCGAGCCGAGGTTAAATTTATGCCCAACGCTTTGGTAAGATTCTTCTTCTAAAGCGAGCATTTTGCCTGCAAATTCAATTGATAAGCCCGCAAGCATGCTGTTGTCGATTTTTATGCCGCGTTCTTCCATTGCCACCAATACCGAGATTAACGGACGTTCGATAGTTTCATAAAGGGTGAGGTTTTTGTCTAAAATTACCAGCGGTTTTAGCTTTTGCCATAAACGCAAGGTGATGTCGGCATCTTCGGCGGCGTAATCCCGGGCTTTTTCAAGCTCGACTTGGGAGAAATTGATCCGTGATTTTCCGGTGCCGGTGATTTCGTCGTAAGTTATGGTTTTTATGCCGAGATGCTTTGCCGCCAGATCGTCGAGATTGTGGTTGTTACGCCCTGCATCAAGAATATAGGAAAGTAACATCGTGTCTTCAATTGGAGAAATTTCGATGCCGTATTTCTTTAAAACCAGCATATCATATTTAATATTATGCCCGATTTTTAGCACGCTCGCATCGGCAAGGATTGACTTTAGTTCACATATTGCAAGCTCAAAGTCGATTTGCCCGTCGAGTTTTTTGCTTACTTCTTGGGTGTCAAACAAACTCGCTTGAGCCTGGGCGGTGCCGATGCTCATATGATTAAGCGGAACGTAAAAGGCAGTGCCTTCTTGGCTTGCGAATGAAAAGCCGACCAACTCGGCCGAAGTGGCGTTAAGCGATGTAGTCTCGGTATCAAAGGCGATGTAGCCGCTTTGTTTGGCAATTTCCAATTGTTGTTTTAGGGTTGCAATATCTTGAATTAACTCATATTTTGTCGGCGTGGATTGTGTCTGCCGTGGTGGTGTGACGGAAGTATTTGCACCATGTTTGCCCTCAAATTTGCTCACCATTGCTTTGAATTCCATTTTGTGGAGGAAATCTAGCAATTTATCGTGATCGGGTTCACGTAAGATCAAATCTTCGAGCGGAATCGGCAAGGGTACATCGTAACATAAACCCACAAGTTCATAAGAAAGTTTTGCTTTTTCAATGTTTTGTTCGATCGCCTCACGTTTTTTTACTTGTTTCACTTCTGCGGTGTGGGCAAGTAAATTTGCAAAATCTCCGAATTGCAAAATCAGATCGGCTGCGGTTTTGGGTCCGATACTTGGCACACCGGGGATATTATCCGAAGCATCGCCGATAAGTGCCAAAACGTCACGCACCCGGTTAGGTGCAACTCCGAATTTTTCTTGCACTTGTTCACTAGCGATTTTCTTTTGTTTCATCGCATCATACATGCTTACGCCGTCACCGACGAGTTGCATCAAGTCTTTGTCGGAAGAGACTATTTCAACTTCCAAGCCTTGCTCACGGGCGATTTTGCAGTAAGTGGCGATGATGTCGTCGGCCTCAAAATCGGCAAGTTCGATTGCGGGCAAATTAAGTGCCTCGGTAGCTTCTTTAACCAATGCAAATTGGGGGATTAAATCATCGGGAACCGGCGGTCGGTGGGCTTTATATTCAGGATAAAGGCGATTACGGAAAGTGTGCCGCCCGGCATCAAAAATCACCGCAATATATTCGGCTGCGGTTTTTTCCTTAAGCCGCAAGATCATATTAACGAAGCCGTAAACCGCTCCCGAAGGCGTGCCGTCGGAACGGGAAAGCGGCGGCATCGAGTGATATGCCCTAAATATAAAGCCCGAACCGTCGATAAGATAAAGTTTTTTACTCATTTTTGATGTACTCGATTTTTATCGTTATAAAATATTTATGCGGTCTTTATAGACGGCTAAATCCACCGAGTAAATTTTTATCTTCCCTAAACCGTAAAACTATGTTAGTCTACTAAAGTCCGTGCATGAGTCTTAAGCTTTTCATGGTCGGATAAATGATGAGTATCGCTTTTTCTAATTGCTAAAGACTGCCGACAAAACACTCTTTTTTGCTTGAGGACATATGCGTTTACCTAAGTTTGTCCTCAATTACAAATTTTAAAGAGGTTATTTTATGGCTATTGGTATTGTTAAATGGTTCAACACCATTAAAGGTTACGGTTTCGTTCAACCTGAAGATGGTTCAAAAGACGTGTTCGTGCATATTTCTGCCGTACAAAAAGCAGGTCTTCGCACTTTGCTTGAAGGTCAAAAAGTTGAATTTGAAATTGCCATCGAAAAAGGTAAGTCTTCAGCCGTAAATCTGAAAGTTCTTAACTAGTCTTTGTCCGATCGTCAGGGGCTGTAAGTAGGTTGTTTCTAATAGAAAAACCTGCGTGCAGCCCCTGAAATTTATGCAGCCTTGGTTTTTGCTGCATTTTCCACTGCCACGGCAATATTTTCAATCAATTGATTGATTTCTTGTTCGCTTTCGCCTTCCGCCATAATGCGGATTAGCGGTTCGGTTCCCGATTTGCGAACTAGGATTCGCCCTTTATCTCCCAATTGTTTCTCGCCTGCTTTGATCGTATCTTTCACGCTTGAATCTTCGAGCGGATTGCTGCCTTTTGCGTAACGTACATTGTGTAAAATTTGCGGCATCTTGGTGAATGATTTGCTGATTTGCGAGAGTTTTTTACCCGATTCCAGCATTACCGCAACTGCCTGCAATGCTGCGACCAAACCGTCGCCGGTGCTGGAATAATCACTGATTATGATATGCCCGGATTGCTCGCCGCCGAAATTATAGCCGCCGCTTCGCATGGTTTCGGCAACATAGCGGTCGCCGACTTTGGTGCGTTCAAATTTTAGCCCTAAGCTTTTAATATAATTCTCAAATGCGAGGTTCGACATATCGGTTGCCACGATTCCGCCGCCTCTGAGCATATTTTTTTGATGCCAATAGGTTGCGATCATTGCCATGAGTTGATCGCCGTCGATTATCTCACCTTTTTCATCGCATAGGGCGAGGCGGTCGGCGTCACCGTCGAGAGCAATTCCGAAATCGGCATTATGCGACAAAACCGCTTCGCATAAATGTTCGGGGTGGGTTGAGCCGCAATCCCGGTTGATGTTAAAACCGTCGGGGGAAATTCCGATCGGCACAACTTCGGCACCGAGTTCAAACAATACCGCCGGTGCGATGTTATAAGCCGCACCGTTGGCACAATCGACTACTATTTTTAAACCGTCCAACCGTAATTGTTTGGGGAAGGTGCTTTTAACGAATTCGATGTAGCGTCCTTGAGCATCGTCTAAGCGTTTTGCCCGTCCGAGTTTATCGGGTGAGGCAAGATTTATATCGCCTTTTTGCATCAATTCTTCGATGCTTATTTCGGTTTCGTCGGAAAGCTTTAAGCCGTCCGGCCCGAAAAGTTTGATCCCGTTATCATAATAAGGGTTGTGCGATGCCGAGATCATTACGCCCAAATCCGCCCGCATACTTTTGGTAAGCATGGCAACTGCCGGAGTCGGCAACGGCCCTACGAGAACAACGTCCATACCGACCGAGATAAACCCTGCGGTGAGGGCAGGTTCGATCATATAGCCGGAAAGCCTGGTATCCTTGGCGATGATAACCCGGTGACGGTGATCGCCGCGTAAAAATAATTGCCCGGCTGCTTGTCCGAGTTTGAGTGCTACGTCGGTAGTCATAGGAAAACTGTTTGATGTGCCGCGAATACCGTCGGTTCCGAAATATATACGTTCCATAATCTTCCTTACTAATTGCTTTATCTGCGTTTATCTAATATAGATATAGCAATGATGAGGTGCAAGTCTAATGAAAAAAATACTTATATTCGGTGCAAGCGGACAATTGGCAAGGGCGTTGGAGGATTTGCTCCCCGATGCAATATTCCTCAGCCGGTTTGAAGCCGATTTATCCCACCCTCATAAAATAAGCGAGATTCTTGAACAATATGCTCCGAGTGCTGTCATCAATGCCGCAGCTTACACCCAAGTTGATAATGCCGAAAAAGAAGAGATTTTGGCAAATCGCATCAATGCCGAATCACCTGCCGCAATGGCGATTTATTGTGCTGAGAAATCGATTCCCTTTGTTCATTTTTCAACCGATTATGTGTTTCCGGGCGACGGTGAAAATGCTTGGAATGAAGAGGACGAGCCGGCACCGCTCAATGCTTACGGACGCTCCAAATTGGCAGGCGAGGAGGCAATTTCGCATATTGGCGGTAAATATTTAATTTTCCGCACTTCCTGGCTTTATGATTCTGCCGGCAAAAATTTCTGCAATACTATATTGCGTTTGTCGCATGAGCGGGAAGAATTGCGGATTATCGACGATCAATTCGGCTCACCGACCTACGTTCCCCATTTGGCGAAAGCAGCTTTGCAAGCTTTGCAAAACGCCGGCGAGTTGCCGCAATTTCCCTCGGGGATTTATCATCTTTGCAGTGGTGGAGTAGCAAGTTGGTACGGATTTGCCTGCGAAATCATCGGGAGGGCAGGGCAGTTTGACCCTCAAATAAAAACTAGAAATATAGTCCCGATTCTCGCAAGTGAATATCCGTTGCCTGCCAAACGTCCGCATAATTCACGTCTCGATTGTAGCAAAGCAGAGGCAATTTTAGGGGTTAAAATGCCGCTTTGGCAAGACGGATTACAACAATGTTTGGATTTAAAATATTCGGTCTAAATTCCGTGCTGATGCGAAGCGGTTTTGCTCATTGCATTATCGATCAAAGGTTGCTTAATTTGTTGCCCGAACGGGATTTGTAAAATTTTGTCGTCTTTCTTCACTTGAAGATAAAATTTGAACGCTCCAGCTTGTTCGGGTTCTAAATGAAAACTTAGTTTTCCGTCTTTATATTCAAGCGGGTGGGCGTGGATAATCGACTTTCCGTCTGCCGCAAATCCGACCAAATGGGCATCTGCACCTAGCAATTCTTGCAAATCTGTTACGGGTTTGCCGTTATTATCGCTTACGTTTATTTCGATAATGCCGGGCTTGCCTTTTTGCAAAGGCTCTGCCGTTTCCCAATTAAATTTGAGTCCATCTTGCTCTGCGGTGCTGTTATAGGTGATTTTGGGCGGAATATTCAAACCGTTTTGTGAGTCCACGCTATTTAGAATAGTGGCATGTTTGCCGTCTTCTATGCTTGTTGCTTGCGTCCAAAGATTATAAGAATTATTTGTGTGCGGGGTAAACGAGAAATCGTAAATTCCCGCTTGTTCGCTCGGAATAGGGTGAATATGTTGAAAGTCGCTTAGGCTTGGATCGTTAATCAGAAGATGAATTTTCTCGGTATGAACGGTTTTTAAGTCGGAAGGAGTTAGCGGTTGCCCGGTATATTTGTTAAATAAAACCAATTTGCCTTTGCATTCCTCGCCGAGTTTTAGAGGGGAGGGCAACGATATTTTTGCGGCAATTATATCTTCTTGGGGTTGGTTGAAGGCTAGTTTATTTTGCGATTGCGATTCAGGTTTGTCGGAACTGCCGCCCATAAACCAAGCTGCAACTGTCGGAATTATTGCCGAGCCACAGGTTAGCAGATGCGACAATCCGAAAGATAATGCGGTGCTTGTTCCGCCGGCAATTGCGGTCATAGAGCCGCTAAAGCCGATTGAGCCGAAAGTTCCCGACATAAAAGTTAAAACCGATTGGGCAACTGTTGGTTCGAGTGCCAATTTAGCCAAATAAAATACTCCGGCACTTATTCCGCTCAATATTGCAGGCATACCGATTAAAGCACTGGTTATCAATGCCCCGTAGCGGATTACTTTGCCCCAATTTACGCCGTTATTGCCGTCATCTTTTTTCTCCATAAAGCTGCCGAGCAATACTCCGCCGATGCCGATTGCTCCCGAGGTAAGCGATGCCGCAAGTCCGCCTTTGGCAAGACTTTCACCGATTAGGGGGATTGCATTAAGTCCGCTATTTATGAATCCGGCAATTCCTGAGCCTAAACCGTCATTGCATTGAGTTGCAAGAAATACCGAATCGGCGATGTCTGCCGCAGCATCTCCACCGACTCCGAGTAACGGTAAAATGTAGGGCGATAATACGACTGCACCGGTGATTAAGGCAGTGCCGATAGCGATTCTTTTCAACCATTTGTCAAAATCCGACTCCGCATGTTCATTATGATCATGCTCATTATTTTGGGTTGAAATATATTCGCTTGCCTGCGTCATCTATTTTACTACTCCTTGCGAGGGGAATATTGGTTTTTTATCAAGGTCTTTAATAAAGTTTAAATAAGTTCTGGTGAGTAACTCTTGACCTTGCGGATTAAATAGCGAAATTTGAGGGGGGTGTTGGGAAATTTCATTTGCATTGCTATCATGTCCGTAATTTGCGAATGCAAGTTGAGTCTCTTTAGCGGCGGCATCGGAAACTTTACCGTCTCGGCTCGGATATAAGATGGTGATATCTTGAGAGATTCTTCGATCTTTCATCGTTTTCATAAAACTATCTCTGGCTGCTTGGTTTGCTCCGTCGGTTTCGGGAATACTTGCGATGACGATGCTGGTGAGATTTTTGCTCCTTTCGCCGAGTTTTGCCAATGCTGAATTGATCAGCGGGCAGTGGGTAGCACAGGCATTAAAGCCGTGCGATACGCTTTTGAACCTGCTTTCCAGGCTTTTTTGTAATTTATCTAGATCAACTTTTTTTCCGTCCTGCCCGATAAATTCATGGGCTTTTAAGGCCTCGAAAATATTAGGTTTGCTTGAGTCGGCAAGCAAAATATCTGGTGCAACTACGGCTGCCGTGCTGAGCTTTAAAATTTTTGCCAAGAAATCCCTGCGATATTGATTAACTTGTTGCGTCATAGTCCTGCCTTCGCCTCTGTTATTGAATGCTGATGATCAATATAACTTATTACGGTGAAAAAAGATTGTTAAGATTTTGTTACAATAGATAGGTAATTCCGGGCAAGAAGTCTATTGCGTCGACGGCTTATAGGTTATATGAAAATAATCAATCAAATTTGGAGATTTTTATGTCACTATCAGATACCGCTTTTATTGCAATCGTTGAGGCGAGCTTGAGCCGGCTTGCCGGAATGGTCGAAGCAATCGACGAAGACGATATTTTAGATGTCGAACAAACCAGCGGTATGCTGACGATTGATATTCCTGCCGGCAAACAATTCGTGCTAAATCGCCAATTGCCGACTCGACAAATCTGGCTTTCTTCGCCACTTAGCGGAGGTTTACGCTTTGATTATGACGAAAAAGATAAAGAATGGCAACTCGCCGACGGTACTCGGCTCGATACTTTGCTTAAAGCGGAAATTGAGACTATAATAGAAGAGGTTAACGATTGGCAATGAAGAATACTCCGGCTAAAGGCAAAATCTCCGAACTTAAACAATTAAAACATTATTTAATTCCTTATAAAATTGAAATTATCGGGGCTTTAATTGCTTTGATTTTGACTTCGTCTTCGGTTCTCGGGATCGGCGGAGCGATTCGCTATATGATCGATGAAGGAATCGGGCGGCATGACGAGCATTTGCTCAATCTTTCATATATGTTGTTTATTGGGATTACTTTTTTGCTCGCAGCTGCGACTTATGCGAGGTATTTTTTGATCTCAAGCGTCGGCGAAAAAGTAATTTCCGATATCAGACGGGATTTCTATTCTCGGGTTATTCGGCTTGATCAGGGCTTTTTTGAGACTACTTCGACAGGTGATGTTTTGTCGGTTTTTTCGGCAGATACTACATTTTTGCAAACTTTGGTCGGCAGTTCAATCTCGGTTGCGTTGAGAAATATAGTATTGTTTTTCGGCGGCGGAATTATGCTTTTCCAAACCAGTCCGCATTTGGCTTTTTATATTCTTTTGATCGTGCCGATCGTGATTGCTCCGATTGTTGTTATCGGACGTAAAGTTCGTATATTGTCACGCAGTTCGCAAGAACGCCTTGCCAAGCTTAACGGGCATATGGAAGAAACTATTTTCGGCATTCGGACAATTCGAGCTTTTTCGTTGGAAAAATATGAAGAAAATCGCTTTTTCGACAAACTAGCTCAGCAATTATTCGCAGCTAGTTCCTATATAAAAATGCGGGCAAGTCTCACCGCTTTTGTGATTGCCTTTGTGTTTAGTGCAATTGTTACGGTTTTGTGGATCGGCGGCAAAGAAGTTATGCACGGCAATCTTTCGTCCGGTTCACTTTCGGCATTCATATTTTATGCAGTGGTGGTAGCAGGGGCGGTCGGAGCAATCAGCGAGGTTTTTGCCGAGTTGCAACGGGCAGCCGGAGCAACCGAACGGATTATGGAGATTATGTCTCGGGTTTCAAATATAGTGGAACCTAGCGATCCTGTGGTTTTACCCGAAAATATTAAGGGTAACATAGCGTTTAACGATGTGAATTTTAATTATCCTGCCCGTAAAGATATTGCTGCGGTAGAGAATCTTAATTTAACGATTGCCGGTGGCGAAACTATCGCCTTGGTTGGTCCTTCGGGAGCTGGAAAAACCACGTTATTCCGCTTGTTATTGCGTTTTTATGATCCGATAAGCGGCAATATCACGATTGACGGAGTCGATATAAAAGATTTAACTTTCAAAGACTTGCGTTCGCACATGGCAATCGTCCAGCAAGATCCGGCAATTTTCTCCGCCAATGCTTGGGATAATATCCGTTGTGGCAAACAAGATGCTACTGCAAAAGAGGTTATAATCGCTGCCGAAGCGGCTTCGGCATTGGAATTCCTCGAGAAATTACCCGACGGACTTGATACTAATCTCGGTGAAAAAGGCTCGCAGCTTTCGACCGGACAAAAGCAACGCATCGCAATTGCTCGGGCAATGGTCAAAAACCCACGTATTTTGCTGCTTGACGAAGCGACCAGTGCTTTGGATTCCGAGAATGAGCAGAAGATTCAAATTGCACTTGCCAAGTTGATGCAAGGACGCACGACTTTGGTCATTGCCCATCGCCTGTCAACCGTGCAGAATGCGGATAGAATTGCGGTTATCAATAACGGAAAACTCGAAGCAATCGGCAAGCATGAAGAATTATTGGTAAGCAGTCCGCTTTATGCAAGGCTTGCCAAGCTACAATTCGGTCTTGTCTGATTTATCTGTTTAGTCTGATTTCTTGGGCTTGGCAGGAACACCGTTCATTTGTTCACCCAGAACTTTTAATGAGTGCCGCATGTCACGCAGAATGTCGCTAAATTCTGCTTTGTGGGTTTGTTCACGCCCGATAAATACGTAATCACAAGAGTTTAAAGCAATTTCTGGGAGTAATTTTGCCGCAGCGGCACGCAATCTGCGTTTGGTGCGATTGCGGATAACCGCATTGCCGATGCGTTTGGTTGCCGTAAATCCGGCTCGACAAGCATCATCGTCATCACGTTTGCGTGATTGAACTATAAGGGAAGGTTTTACGAATCTAAAGCCGCTTTTGGCTGCAAGAAGAAAGTCGGCACGTTTTTTAATGTGCGTATAATTTTGCATTTAGATTCTAAATAGCGATTTATCTTAAGCAGAAAGACGTTTGCGACCTTTAGAACGGCGTGCTGCAATTATTTTGCGACCGCCGACGGTTGCCATGCGTGAACGAAAGCCGTGACGGCGTTTGCGAACGATTTTGCTCGGTTGATAAGTACGTTTCATAAAATACCTGTTATTGACTTGGCTCTAACTATTTGAGGGTAGTCCTTATAAATCGAGTCGGGCAATATGTCAACAAGAGGTTGAGATTAATTTTTTTTACCCCTAAAGTCTAATATTGATGATTATCAGTCGGTTGAAAAATATTTGCAATTTAATTCGTAAAAAAGCAAAAAAAATGCTGCTTGTTAGTAATTTGTTAGTTGTTTAGTTCCAAATTCTCATGGTTTATGCTATAAAGAGATAAAGGAGACAAATTTATGGGAAATATATTGCATTCTAACGCCAAGACCACGCCTGCAATCCGAAAAGAAATACAGGAATCTA
>Ga0247836_1001345_pt1 | contig 40016 bp, 28 predicted proteins | sample LaCruzMarch2015__4_FD_187116 | JGI IMG/M metagenome (GOLD analysis project Ga0247836, IMG submission 187116) | Freshwater microbial communities from meromictic Lake La Cruz, Castile-La Mancha, Spain - LaCruzMarch2015_14m | ecosystem: Environmental > Aquatic > Freshwater > Lake | place: Spain... | reverse complement strand
ATATTTATGCTCGAATTCAAGGTTTCATAAGTACCTGTCGTAAGCATCAACTCAATGTTTTCAATGAACTTCGTGCTGCTTGCAGCACCGAAATATATGTCGCGCCCTTCGGGCGCTAAATAGTTACGAATAATTAAACATAATGAAGAAGACACTCTGGAATTGTTGGGTAACTCAAAAACAGGGAATAATCTAAACAGGAAAAAAAAACGGAAGTCCTATCTAACTCTGCAAGACTGCCAACCGCTCTCTAAACGCAGCGGTTTGACAGTTTCTCCACCGTTATGTGCAACCCTAGCTGTCCAATATTGCCACCACGCAACAGACAGAACAATCAGCCAATCCTTCGCAAAAACCTCGCTTTCTCTTCCAAGCTTAGCCAATAAAAACTGCCTTATGAGCGAAAAGGCATCATTTTTACCCACTTTTCGCTCTAAAATTCTAAATGACTGAGCGAAAAGTGTCAATTTTTTCTAGTTTTCGCTCTAAAGTAGATTATATTTACAGCGGAAACTATTCTTTTTTAGTGCCTTTTCGCTCAGGCTACAAATTTTCGCCATGGAAATTCCATTTATCGGTCGGGAAAAAGAAAAGGAAATCCTCCTGGAGGCCCTGCAATCACCTGAGGCAGAGATGGTAGCCGTAGTCGGCAGACGCAGGGTAGGCAAGACCTTTCTGATCAAGAAGGTGTATGAAAAACAAATTATTTTCAGCACTTCGGGCGAATTGGGCACTCCTCTTGACGAACATTTAAAAAAATGGTCGTATGCCATCAAAGAATATTCAGGTTCAGCATTGCCGCTTGCCGTACCCAACACCTGGCTGGATGCTTTTATGTTGTTGATCGATTACCTGAAAACGGTGGATTTTAAAGAAAAAAAGGTCGTTTTTTTGGATGAGTTGTCCTGGCTGGCTGCCAATGACTCGGGCTTTTTGCGGGGCTTGAGTTTTTTTTGGAACAGCTGGGCGGTCAATCAAAATATTGTAGTAGTGATTTGTGGTTCGGCTGCTTCCTGGATGATTCAAAATTTGGTGCAGCACAGGGGAGGCTTGCACAACCGCATCACCAGACAGATTCTTTTAAAACCCTTCACCCTTGCCGAAACCCAGCAATATTTTCAAGCCCGACAGTTTAATTTCACCAGATATGAAATCGTCGAATTGTACATGGCTTTGGGTGGCATTGCCCATTATTTGAAAGAAGTGAAAGGTGAAAAAAGCATTGTTCAAAACATTGATCAGCTTTGTTTTTCTGAAACAGGATTTTTGAAAGACGAATTTTCAAAGTTATATTTTTCACTTTTCGAAAACGCTGAAAAACACATTGCCATCATCCGAGCGCTTTCAAGCAGTAAACAAGGTCTACCCCGTCAAAAGATCGTTGAACTGGCGAAAATCTCCGAAAACGGCAACACCACCAAAGTGTTGGAAGAGTTGGAATTATCGGGCTTTATCACGGCGTATTACCCTTTTGGAAAAGTGAAACAAAATAAGCTTTACCGATTGACCGATGAATATTCACTGTTTTACCTGCAATTTATCGAGAACAAAGTCAATGAGGGCAGCGGCACCTGGCAACACCTCAGTCAATCGCAGGAATATAAAACCTGGAGTGGCTACGCTTTTGAAAGCATTTGCCTTAAACACATCTCTTCCATCAAAAAAGCCTTGGGCGTCAGCGGGGTGTATTCCCTTTCTTCTACCTTTTTCCAAAAAGCCAGCGATGAAAAAAGGGGTGCTCAAATTGATCTACTCCTCGACCGTGCCGACAATGTCATCAATGTCTTTGAGATAAAATTCTACAACGGTGAAATCACACTGACGAAAGAACAGGCAGAAACTTTGCGGCGCAAGCTCTGGACTTTCGCCGAAGCCACCAAAACCCGAAAACGACTGAGTCTTACCTTGCTGACCACTTATGGTTTGAATCGAAACATAAATAGCTCAGGCTTGGTGGAAACGGTGTTGACGCTGGAGGATTTGTTTTTGGAGTGATCACCTAGGGCGCAGGTTGGGGGATTTTTCAAGAAATAAGCCATTCGCTTCAAAAAATAGTTGACGAAACTTAAAATAGCTGCGTTTAAAAAGACCATTTATTTCTTCATCGTCCAATAGGAACAAAAACGCTAAAAATGAAACAGACCTTAATTTTACTGCTACTTCTGGTCATTCCACTCCTAGGTTTTGCGCAAAAAATAAAAATGATTAAGGATTGGGGCCAGGCAAAAGAACTAGCTGAAAAAGAAAACAAAAAAATATTAATCATTTTGACGGGTAGCGAGTGGTGCGCACCTTGTAAAAAAATGGATAAAAATGTGCTAGCAACCCCTGACTTTAAGACGTATGCTGAGGAACACTTAATTTTGTTTTTGGTCGATCTCCCAGGAGGTGGGCTGGTAATGAATAGTAAGGTTTATCAAGACTATGTGCGGTTTAAAAAAGAATACCAAGCCGATGCTTTGCCTTCTTTAATTCTTGTGGACAAGACCGGGAAAAAAATCAAAACTTTGACGGGGAAGATGTTTAATTTGGAAAATGTGTTGAGTCAGGTGAGAGGCCTGTAGCATTAGCCGCCAAAACGCCTGTAAATCAAGGACGAAGATGATTTTCAAGGTGCGTAGTACCGCAACTGTTGCCTTTTGTTCCGGTGCTCTGCACCTTAAAAGACTTGTACGGTCTAAATGCTACAGACGTTTTGGCGGCTCTGCCGCGGGTCGTTGACTTTAAGATTATAACTTGCTGTTTGCTGATTATCAATTGACCTCAAGTCTAATCAATTGTTACGTTATTGCACTTACGGCCAGCGGCATTAGCCGCCAAAACGTCGGTAGAAATAGCACCGGATTAGTGAATTAAAGGTGCAGCGCACCGCAACCAACTACTCCCACCCTTGAACATCATCAAAAAACTCAAAAACGTAACGATCATCGTATTCCACCTCAAACTTGCGCAACAACTCCAAATATTCAGCCCTAAATGACTTTTTTTGATGATGGATCTCTTGATTCTCAATGTATTTAGCTACAATTGGAATCTGAGAACGACTATAAGAAAATGCACCATATCCTTTTTGCCATTCAAATTTAAAACGTGATAGTTGATTGATTTTGATGTAATCGTTGGAACTGGTTTTGACGTTTTCGAGCAAATCAGGAAGCAATTTGGTATGATTGTACCCGATAAGCATATGGACATGGTCAGGCATTGAATTAATCGATAACATTTTATGGCCATGATTTTGCACTATACCCGTGATGTAGCCATGCAATTTTTCTTGCCAAACTTTGCTGATAAGTGCATCGCGGTTTTTTACAGCAAATACAATTTGAAAATAGAGTTGTGTATAGGTATTAGCCATCGAAGATTGGGTTGCGGTGCGCTGCACCTTTAATGAACTAATCCGTTTTAATTTCTACAGACGTTTAGGCGGCTCTGCCGCCAGTCGTTGGCCTGAAGTAACCCAAATTGGCACAAGGTTTTGAATGATGATTGACCAAAATCTAGCGGAATTCATTCAATCAAATCAATTCTCCCATCCCCACTACCCGCTCGTACATTCCCCGCACCTGTACATCTCCAAATCCGTACACTCCGGCTTTTTTCCCAAAAGCGGAAAAAACCGCGTCGAAATCGTTGGAGGAATGAAGTAAGATTTCTTTAATCACTTGCTCTGGACGACCCAATTGGCCTTTTTCTGGAAAACGATCCACGTGTGCCTGGCACACTTCGGGCAAATGCTGAAAGCAAGGCGAAGGAGTTTGCGCCAAGGCCATCAATTTTTTAAAATCGCTGCCCCGGTAAGCATCCCAAAGTTTGCCACCCAAGTCGAGGTCATTGGATTCAAAAGGCACGCGTTGAGCGAAGCTCTGCTCCAATAACGCCGGCGTAGCAGCACCAAAGCCCCGCCAATGATCTACTCCTGCTTCCATCACTGGAAATACTCTTTTGATTCGGCCATCTTGCCATTCTTCGCCAAGTAGAGAGAGGATGAACCACATGTTGGTTTGACAAAACAAATCGTCTTCAAACCACAAGCAAATTTCGGCATCCACGGGCAAGCGCAGCATTTTATCCATTTCGCTCACTACCGTTTGGTAGTACCTATCCCGCGGTTCTCCATATGCCTGCGCAATGAAGCTGGCACGAATGCCCCAAAAAGTGTCCAGGCTATTGGCCTGAGTGGGGCCATCTAGGAGGCATTCCCTACAGATGATGCGTTCTCCGGAGATGTTGCTTTGGGCAAGCGTGTGGGCAAGGCTGTCGCCATTGAGAATATGGAAGATCATTTTTTGACTTTTGATTGCTATTTTGCAGAGAATAGCGAAGGATTAATTGTTTTTGTTTTAATTTTTCGTTTCTCTGCTTAAAAATAAATAAAAAATGGAAAAATTGCACGATTTTTTTTGCGGAGTTGGTTTTTCTGGAACAACTTTAACCCAAATCCTTGATTGTTTTTCGGTTAAAGAATTTGCAAAGAACGATTATTTCTGCGAAGAAGGTAAAACCAGTCGCTACCTGGGCTTCATTGAGAGTGGGGCTTTTCAATATTTTACCTTATTCGATGGAGAAGAACTTACGACCTACATTTCTACCGAAAATACTTTCGTTGGTTCTTTGTTGAGTTACATCAATGAGTGTCCCGCCCGCGAATACATCCGGGCCATCACCGATGCCAAATTGTGGGTGATTCACAAAACAGACATGAATCGACTGTTGGCTACGATTCCGTCTTTTGCAAATTTCTACATTCAATTGTTGGAGGGCCAAATTTGCTGCATCGACAACAGTCGACTCAACTACATCACCCTCAATGCGGAGCAACGCTACGAAAAAATGATGGAGGAAAACCCCGAGCTGCTCCTGCACGTCCCTCTGCAATACCTTGCCTCCATGCTCGGCGTAACTCCCCGGCACTTGAGCAGAATCCGAAAAAATGTGCGCTGACCTTGGTTATTAGACATTTGTCTGCTGTATGCTTTGTAATTGACCTGAACTTTGCAGTGCAAATAAAAATTCAAAGCCATGCAAACGACAACGTTTAAAACAGAAAAAACCATCTCCAATTTGCTCATCATTGGAGCCGTACTCTTATTCGTACCCTACACCATTCTGACCATGACTTTCGACTACCCCGATATTCTACGGGAAGAAACAGGAACCATTCTTACGCGATTCAAAGTAGGGGGAGATTCCTTGATCTGGACCTGGTTTGCTTTTGCGCTGGTGGGCTTGCCGTTGGTTGGTGCGTATGTGCTGATTGGCCAAAAGCTGGAAGATAAAGTTAGCCATGTACGTTGGGCAACGACATTGGGCATTATTGGCCTGGTGGTACAAATGGTGGGCTTGTTGCGCTGGACTTTTGTGGTACCCGTGCTGGCCAATGCTTATGCCACGAGCGATGAAATGACTAAAACGGCCAGTGTAATTGCTTTTCAAACCATTCACCAATACGGTGGGGTGGTGCTGGGTGAACATTTGGGGCAGTTGTTTACCATCCTCTGGACGCTGATGATTACCGCTGCGTTTCAGAAACTCCGCTTGCTACCCACTTGGTTGATCTGGTGGGGTTACATTGCTTCTGGAATCTACTTTTTGGCGCAAGGTGAATTGCTTGCTACCGTAATGCCTTCGTTTCCAGTGCTAGACATTGCCGGATTTCTGGGCAGTACCCTTTGGTTGATTTGGTTGATTCTTCTTGGCGTAAAATTCCGAAAACTTGAATTGGAAGCCCCGTCAAACTGAGAAGCGCTTACTTGCGCTTCTTCTCCGCCGCTTTTTGTTCATTCTCTGCAACCCTCTGCAGAATGATGCGTTCCAGGAGTTCTTCTGGAATGGGCTTGTTGGGCTGGAAATGTATGATTGAAGGGGAAAACTTAAATCCTTTGAGGTCTTCCTGAAACAAACTTAGCGTTTTTCCATTGGCGGTGGTGAAACTACAATGGTTTTTGAATCCCGCAAAACCACACAACATGCCGTGGTATTTATACATTGGTATCTGGTAGCTGATGCCTTCTTCTGCTTGTGGTATCAGCGTGCGAATGAGTTGTCGCAGATGCTCCAGTGCTTCCTGCTTGTCTTCTGGTTGCATCGCGATGTACTCGTCTACGGTTTTAAAGTTTGTTTTTTCCATTGCTGTATTTTTTTTAGTTTGATCAAATAGTAATGCAAATATAATTTGTTTTAAAATAAAATCTAGCTTCAAAATCAACAATTTGAAGGGTAGGATTGCGACAGTGATTCTTTTTCAGGGGATAGAACCTGGTTTTGAAATAATTCGGGATAAACTTGACAACGATCGCTCCCAATTTACACTGTACGAAGATCAAAGATTTGCTTGCTATTCATCTTGGCAAATCGTAGTGGGAAATAATGCATTGAAGTGAACATTACTTCCTGCTTTTTCTGTAAGGGGCGATAAAAGATAAGTGTTTCATTTTGCCAAAGAATTAGATTAATAAACGGTTCATTTCAAGTTTTTTATCTAATTCTTTGGCTCCAAGAAAATGAAACACTTATTTTTGCCCAACTACTAAGGCTAGTAAATTAATTTTCAACAAGCACTTCATATGAAAATCCGCACCTTAACCGCAGCCCTCTTCCTGTTTTTGATAGGCTTCGCCTGCACATCAAGTACCGATCAAGGTACTACGAATGATTACAAATCCTTGCTTACCCTCTGCAAGGATGTTCGTATACTGGAACGCCCATCACTTCCCAATGGCGTACCAGATTACAGCATTCAGACCACCATCAAAACCCAGCAAACCCTGCGAAAATACCGTGACCGTCTCTTCGGAATCGATACCACTGGTTGGCCCATCGAACAAAAAGTTGACCTGGAATTGCTGCGCGCAGAAATGAATGCCCTGGATTTCAATTGCCGGATTCTACAACCCTGGGTGCGCGATCCGGCCTTTTATGCCATTATTTTTGCGGAGCAAAGCGATACTCCAGACCATGAAGGGCCTACCAGTCATGCAGCCATCGAACTGTGGCAATACACTTTTCCATTGTCCAAAGCCGATGCCCAAAAGTTGACAGCGCAATTGAAAGTTATCCCTCCCCTTTATGAACAAGCCAAAATCAACCTTACGGGCAACGCCCACGACTTGTGGAGCGCAGGAATCGGAAACATCAAGGATCAGGCGCTTTTGCTGGACGAACTGGCTCAGAAAACCACGAATGCTGGTCAGGAACTAAGCGCAGCCATTGCCGCCGCCAGACAAGCCAGTCTGGATTTAGCTGTTTGGCTGGCGAAAGAATTGCCCAAGAAAAATGGCCCATCGGGCATTGGCAAAGAAAATTACACCTGGCAATTGCGCCATGTACTGATGGTACCCCTTTCCTGGGAAGAAGAAGTGACCATCCTCAGCCGTGAGCTGACCCGTTCGTATGCTTCCTTGCAACTTGAACGCGAACGCAACCGCAATATTCCAGAATTGAAAGCTTTTACCAGTACAGAAGAATTTGAAAAGCTGTCGGATTTATCCATCAAAAAAATGATGGCTTTTTTGGTGGAAAAGAAAATTTTACCTGTAAAAGATTACATGGAGCTGGAGTTGCGGAAGCATACTCCAGGATACTTGCCCCTAAACAAGCGGAACTTCTTTGGCAATGTGTACCACCAGGAACCCGCGGTGTTGTATTCTCATTCCACCCACTGGTTTGAGATTGCCCGTTTTTCAAAAGATCCACATCCTAGCGAGCTGCGCCGCAAGCCTTTGCCTTACAATCTCTGGATGACCCGCTCCGAAGGACTGGCCACCAGTATGGAAGAGACTTTTATGCACGCTGGCCTTTGGGACGACAATCCCCGTGCTCGTGAGTTGGTCTGGATCATGCTGGCTCAGCGTTGTGCCCGTGGTCTCGCCTCATTGTATGCACAAGCCAATGAAATCGATTACCCTGAGGCCCGCAAATACCAAGTCACCTGGACGCCCAAAGGCTGGACTGGCGATGAAAGCCTGGTCGGTTTTGAACAACACCTCTACTTGCGTCAACCAGGCTACGGCTCCAGTTACGTGATCGGGAAATACCTCATCGAACGCTTGATGATGGATGTAGGTCGCCAGGAATTGAATGATTTCAAACTCTACAATTTCTTTGACAAGTTCTATGGAGCAGGGGTAATCCCTGTTTCCTTGATCCGCTGGCAAATGACGGGCATGGATGATGAGATCAAGAGCATCAACGAAGGGAAATAAAAAACGTCAAAAAAAATTCACCTGTTACCAAAGGTTCTTCAGCAAGAGGTCGTCTAACCTGACATCAACCATCCAAATAATCTGAAGAACATGCAAAAAAAGTCAATTTTGAAGCACAGTATTATGTTTGTGTTTTTAGTGTGTATGCTGTTTATTGTGTCTTGTGCCAAAGACGAAACTGACGACACCACCACTACCACCTCCGAAGAGGTAGTCATTCCGGTAGATCCCACCTTGTTTATTGCCGAAGGATTGTCCCAAAGCATCACCAAAGAAACCCGGACCCTTTCCAACGGTTCATCGGTTGAATGCTACAAAATCGTGACCAAAAACACCCCTACCGAGCACACCATGGGACCTTGGTGTCCGACCAACATAACTGATGGTGCGGATAAAGGTGGGGTTTGGTTTGAAGGAGGCAAGTTGTACGATGTGGATGGTGCTTTCATCAAGAACCTCGCCACGTTTTATTCAGACGCGGTTTGGAAATTGTACAACACCGATGGCAGCATCAAGGTGACCAATACCAAAGCAGCTTGTGAAGCGGCGGCTCGCCCAAATGTTGATGCCGCTTACAACAATTACTGTGTGGAATGCCAGCCTTCCTATACAACGGGAATTAAGAAAACATTCTACATCCCGGTGAAGCCAGTAAAATTGAGTAGCTCAGCATCTATTCAGGGCATGGGAGCAGTGGTAGGGGTTGCTTTCAATGGTGTCAATTTTGACCCACCAGCACCCACTTCCGCTATTTTGGGTGCACATACGCTTGCACCTATGGACGACAATGGCGGTCACGTCAATACCATGGCTGGTTACCATTACCATGCTGCTACGGGCAAAACCAAAAAAATAACTCAGGCAGATGGCCACGCAGCCATGATCGGCTACGCCATGGACGGCTACGGTTTGTACGAAAGATTGAGCGCAAGCGGTACGGAATATACTGATCTCGATGCCAACAGAGGTCATTCCGACGCTACCAGAGGGTACCATTATCACGTAGCCGCAGCGGGCACCAACAGCTTCATCAATAGTTTTAGAGGTGCGCAGGGGTCTTATGTGATCACCTTATAGGGATTAACGAATGAAGTTTGGTTTCGCGCAGATTTTTCTGTGAAAATCTGCGCGAAAATCAGCGTCAAATCTGTGTGAAATAAATCATCTGTTGTGTGAATTTTCACTGCAATAAAGTACTAATGCTTTAATTATGAAACAAATAGCAATCATCCCTCTTCTTTTGCTTTATACGCTGGCTTTGCGTGCCCATACACCCCAAATTTCCAGCATTGCCCTTATTCAAAGTAAAGAAAACAAATGGAATCTGGTGATCAGTGCGAGCTTGTCTGCTTTTCAGTATGAATGGATGAACAGCTACCCCACTCAAAAAATGGACAGCATTTCTGCGGATCTATTTCAGGCCATGATTGTACGGCATTTGAAAAAGAAAATAGCCATCCATGTGAATGGCCAATTGGGAACGCTCCAAAATGGAAAAGTAATCCTGGGGCACCAAACCGACATCAATTTTGATGTATCGGGAATGCCGGTGCAACTGCATTCACTGGAGCTCCAACAATCTGGTTTTGCCACCCTGCGCGATCATTATTGTATTTTAAAAGTCATCACCAAAGACAACGATTCCAAGAATTTTATTCTTCAGCATGGCAACAATTTTTCCATCTCACTGGGAATCAATGGCAAGGTGTTTTCCGAAAAATCTCCAAAAAAATCATACCATTGGCTCCTATTGAGCTTTATCGCAATTGGCTTGCTGTTTGTTTCGACAATTGCACATAAATACCCTATATTAGCCAGATAATATGGGATATGAACAAGATACCAGTATTTCTTTTCTTATGGATAAGTATGGCTTGTGCGAATGCCCAGATCACAAAACAGGTGACATTATTCAATGGCCGCAACTTGAACAAATGGGAAGGAGACAAAACCTTATGGCATCTTGACGCAGGAGGGGTCGTGACTGCCGGTGAATTAACCGTTCGACAAGAACAAAACGATTTTTTAGCTACAAAACGCAATTATAAAAATTATACCCTCCATCTCGATTTCAAACTCGAGGGAGGAATCGGATTCATCAATGCTGGCGTTCAAATTCATTCCCAACGCAGCACAAAACCACCACTCCATGAAATGATCGGGTATCAAGTGGATATGGGCAATGGTTTTTGGGCAAGTATTTATGATGAATCCCGCCGCGACCGTACCATCGCCAGTGCAGATCAGGAAAGGGTAAAAACAATTTTACATGAAAATGACTGGAACCATTACGAGATTCGGTGCATTGGCCGGCGCATCGTGGTCTTGCTGAACGGGGTGCAAACCGTTGATTATACCGAACCAGAAAACGAGTTCCCCGCGGAGGGCAAGATCGCGCTTCAGATTCATGGAAATGGAAATGCAAAAGTGTCCTATAAAAATATTTTCCTTCAAAAAGCTAAAAAACCATGAGCACCCAAAGCCTGCATAAAATACTCACCTATGGCATTGCGATCGTTTGGATTGCCAATGGGCTTTTTTGCAAAGTGCTCAACCTGGTTCCCCGCCATGAACAAATCGTGGCCAGAATTTTAGGCAACAGCCATTCAAGAACATTGACCCTACTGATTGGACTTGCTGAAATCGGAATGGCCATTTGGATTTTGAGTGCATTCAAAACCCGATGGAATGCCATTGCCCAAATCGCAATAGTGGGGACAATGAACACGCTGGAATTTTTTCTGGCGCCCGACTTATTGCTCTGGGGCAAACTCAATGCATTCTTTGCGTTTTTGTTCATGCTGGCCATTTATTACCATGCATTTCATTTGAACAAAAAAAACTAGTATGCTTGCCTTCCTGAAAAACCATCCCTTTGCGGTTGAAGCCTATTTTGAACGTTCGTTGGTGCTCACCTTCGCGATTCCAAAAGAACAATTGGAAGGCCTCATTCCACCCTGTCTGACTTTGGACACCTTCAACGATCAATGGGCTTTTGTTGCCGTGGCCATGGTTCAAACCAAAGGCCTGCGGCCCAAGGGGTTTCCGAGATTTATGGGCAACGACTTTTTTCTGATTGGCTATCGGGTCTTTGTCCGGTACCACACCAATGCTGGAAAAAACCTGAGGGGCTTGTATATCCTCAAATCGGAAACCGATAAAAAGCGGATGGAAATAATGGGTAATATTTTTACCCATTACAATTACACGACAACCGACATCAGCCAAACGGAACAAGCTGGAACAGTTGAAATAACATCCATTCAATCTGGTTTCAACGTACGCTTGGATCAAGCCGAAGAAGCCCCACTGCCTCCTCAGTCGCCATTTTCAGACTGGAAAGAAGCCAGAAGATATGCCGGTCCCTTGCCTTTTACCTTTACCTACAACCCAGCTACCCAGGAAGTATTGATCATCGAAGGAGTCCGACAAAACTGGACGCCTAAACCGGTCCAGGTGCTGGATTACCATTTTTCGTTTTTAGATTCACTGCAACTCGAGAATCCGGTTTTGGCCAATGCGTTTGTCATTCGCGATATTCCCTATCTTTGGAAAAAAGGCAAAATAGAAAAATGGGAAAAATGAGAACACCTTTCCAAGGCGTGTTGAACATCATTCGATTCAATTGGCATTTTTATGTGTTTGCCTTTGTTTTGGTAGGGTTATTGTTGTTTGCAGTTAACTTCGTTGCCCCCCCCTTGCAAACATTTCTGTTGATCGGTTGTATCCTGGCTGCTGCCTCCACCCTCATTTCTTTATTGGTATCCTGGTACGTGTATGACCTATCCGGCCTTTACCATTTCAAATGGTTGGAGCCGCAAAACACCGAAAACACCATTGTAAACATCAATGCTGGATTTGATGAAACCAGTGCTTTGTTAAAGGCCAAATTTGACCAAGCAGAACTGATTGTACTAGATTTTTACGACCCTGCAAAACACACCGAAATTTCCATCCAAAGGGCAAGAAAAGCCTATCCGCCCTTTCCAGGCACGCTACGAGTTGAAACCAACAACTTACCACTGCTGGACAATTCGATCGCAAAAATATTCGTAATCTTGTCGGCACACGAGATCCGGGATACCACTGAAAGGGTTGCCTTTTTTAAAGAGCTCAAAAGGGCGCTTCAACCCACTGGACAAATCTACGTGATTGAACATTTGCGGGATGTACCCAACTTTTTGGCCTACAACATCGGCTTTTTTCATTTTCACGCCAAATCATCCTGGCTAATAACGTTCCAGGGGGCAGGCCTGGACCTCAAAAAAGAATTAAAGCTCACTCCATTTATTTCGACTTTTATCCTTGACAAAAATGGCAATACACCTTAAAATCATTGGCGTTCTATTGATGGCACTGGCTTTGCTGCACCTTATTTTCCCAAGGTATTTCAATTGGGAAAAAGAACTGCCCGCATTGAGTTTGATCAACCGGCAAATGATGGTGGTGCACACTTTCTTTATCGCATTGATGGTTTTTTTAATGGGATTGTTGTGCCTGACCTCGGCGAACGAACTGCTGGAAACAAGCCTTGGCAAAAAAATAGCCCTAGGACTTGGCGTATTCTGGTCGATCAGGCTGCTGATCCAGTTTTTTGGCTACTCATCCAATCTTTGGAAGGGCAAGGCATTTGAAACCATTGTGCACCTTTTGTTTTCATTGCTTTGGATTTACCTTACCATTGTCTTTTGGGGTGTATATTTGAATTAATGTCTGTCGCTGATGTGCTTACTTCAAATGGTTTTATCGATTTGCCAACAAATGTTTTATGCTATTGTCGCATTGTTTTTGAAATTGAATAATCTTTTTCTGATGGATTTCTTTGGATGCTAAATTGTGTTCTTCCAAAGGATCTTCAATCAAATTGTATAGTTCAATGTATTCGGGATGTTTGGGATATCGAATAAATTTCCATTGTTTGGTTCGAATACATTCACTATTTGGGATTTTTGGATCAATTGTCAGGTGCTCACAAAATATTGAATCTTGCCGGTATTTACCATTTCCCGTCATGAGTGGCAATAAACTTTTGCCCTGCATCCGGTCAGGTATGGGTATTCCTGCCAGGTTCAATATGGTTGGGGCAACATCAACATTTAAGACCATCTGGTCAACCATTTTTTTCTTGACACCGTTTTTTCTTGGATCATAAATGATTAATGGAACCCGAATAGACACATCATGCATTAGCCATTTATCTGCATACCCTCTGTCACCCAAATAATACCCATTGTCTCCCATAAAAACAATGATGGTGTTGTCCGCGATGCCTAATTTGTTTATTTCATCCGTTATTCGACCAATTGTTTCGTCAATGGCGGTTATCATTCGGTAATAACCTTTTACCATTTCCTGAAATTTTTCGGGCGTGTCAAACCGCCAAAACCAACGTTCTCGGTTCCTGGTTCCTTTTAAAAAATCAGGGAACGAATCATAGAATTCTTTTCTCGCCGTTGCTGGTATCGGCATTTTTTCCGAAGCGTATAATGCGTCTAATGCCGGAGGCCAAAAATATTGTTCTTTTGCATCATCATCGGCATGAGGGGCACTGAAGCTAAGTGACAAACAAAATGGTTCCTGGTCAACGGATTGCTGCATAAATTGGATGGCTTGCTCCCCCTGCAAATCAGTCAAGTATTTTGTCTGACCCGCTGATTCTTTCCAATAGGGGAATCCATTTATTTTTATTGATGAAAAAAGACTATCAATAGAAACTTCCGTTTTAACCCCAAATTTCCCAACAAAGCCGGTACGGTAGCCTGCCTTTTTTAACAGGTAAGGGTAACAGATATCAGTATCCTTTTTTTTAACCGGAGGCTTTTGAAAATTGAAATCATGGGTTCGCTCATAAAGTCCGGTTAAAATACTTGCTCTGCTTGCGGCACAAATTGGAGTAGTGACAAAGGCATGGGAAAAACGAACTCCCTTTTCAGCAATTTTATCAAGGTTAGGGGTTGAGATGATGGTATTACCGGCACAGCCCAGCATGTCCCATCTTTGGTCGTCCGTAAGAATGAAGACAATATTAGGTCGGTCTGAAATGCTTTTCTGGGTCGGTTCATTCTCTTGGAAACTACCAAAAAACAAAATGATCATCCCCGCTGAAGTAAGCGCCATACCGAACACATAAAACTGTTTGAATAGCTGGTTCATTTTTGGTTAATTTCTGTTCGTGAAAATTATTTTTGCCTTTCCCATCAAACCTGATTTTAACAAAGGACTGTCTGCTTTGAATTTACGTTTAATATTGGTGGTGGTGTACTGTTTTTGATTTGGGTTTTTCACATCTCCAACCAGGCGGTTATTCCATGTATTGATAACTTGGACATTTAGATGATTTGATCCTGCCGTTAGCTGTTTTGTGACATCAACTTTATAAGGTGGGACCCAGACAACACCACAATCCTTTCCATTCACAAAAACGTGCGCCATCTCCTGGATATCCTCAAAAATTAAAAAAGCCTGATTTTCTTTTGATATATCTTCCTTGCTTACGGTAAAGCCCGTTTCATAGCTTGCTGATCCCGAATAATGCTTCACTCCGTCGGCATTCACTTCAGACCAGCTTATCAGGCTATCCAGATGGTATGCAACCGGTCCTCCCATATCTGGATTGAACTTTATGTTCCAGTTGTAACTGATATCGACGGTTTTTTTTATTTTACTTGTTTTCAGATATTGCTCGAAGCCATATTGAAGGTCATAATTTAATCCGGGATCCTCCTTTCCTGTTGATTTGTTTTTGAAAATGATGAATCTTGAGCTCAAAGGATTCATTGCTAACTCAATGCTGATCCCATTTTTTACTTTTGAATAGATCAGTTTACGTTGGATCATCCCGGTTTCCGCATCCCATATTTCAGGCACCAAGTTTGTAGCAACCCTGAAAACTGCAGTAAAGCGTTTTTTTGATTGACTGCTGTTAGAGACAAAATAGATGTCTTCAGTTTTAGTCCGGCGATGTATGTAGTCGACCTGCCGATCACTGTTATCAATACCCTGCACTTCAAAGTCGGGGGAGATGTCCAGTTCTTTCAGCACCTCTTTTACCGATTTGCCATAATATACCTTCCCCTTTCCATAGTTGTTTGAAAAAACCTTTACCCCATCGCAGTGACCCCACAATTTAGCTGCAATTGTTTTCACTTCGGCATCACAAGTGGGATAATTTTTTAGAGAAGTAGCCCTTACCGGTTTTTTTCCAATGATTACTGCGCCGTTTCGAACCAATTTTTCGAGGCTTTTCAATACGTCAAGGGAAATGTCGTCTCGGTCGGGAATCATCATTACGCTATATGATTGACCATGGGGAAGAATCAGTTTCCCATTGACTGCGCTTAAAGTTTTTGTAATTGTTTCGGCATTGATGTAATCGTAGTCAAAACCGTCAAGCGATCCAGGTTCGATTGGCTTGGTGATTCCACAATGAGGGCATTTGTCTTTGTCGTAAAAATAAGTAGGAAATATTCCCGGCATACTGGGCGAATAATTGGGGTCAATTCTTTTTGGCGGAACCAGGTTAGGGGCCTGGTCGCCATAATACAGGCATACATCGCCAACAAAATTCCCTTGTCTGAGCAGGTAAGAGCACCTGCTTAAGTAGTCCATAAAAGGCCTTGCCAGGCTCCACCAGGTTGTATTCACATTGATGTGTTCACCTGCATGATAGGCAAAGCCGGGTTTTCCGGCTATATCCGGGTTATGGGCGAATGTGTGGAAAAAAATCTGATTCAAGCCTTCACAGAAGGCAATATCGCAGAGTTGCTTAAAATCAGTTGGACCATGCTGCCAGTGTTGCCATCCGGTAAGTGATTCTGAGGCCACCACTTTTTTGCCGTAGATATGCGCGGCGGAGGCAGCTTCTTTTGTAACCCAATGCCGTTGTCTGTTCCAGAATTCACCCATAGGGATATGTGTATTCCCAAGTGCTTTTAATGGTTCAACTCTGGGGGAGCCTCCATGCCCCGCTTCAGCAAAAAGTTGAATGCCTTGCGCTTCTACGATATCAGAAGCCTGCTTGAAATGATGCTCAATCATTAAATCGCTTACCAGGCGACTGTAATCGCCAAGGAAGCGATCTCCGATATCCGCATCATTACTCTTGTATCCCAACAAAAGAGGCAAGTATGGTTTGGGATCATATCCATAGCGGATTTTAAATTCCTTTAGCAAACCCGGCGTCCAGTCTTTTGTTGTCCATGCTTCATAACTGTCAACCTCCAGAAACTTTAAACGATTCTTTGGTGTGCTGATTCTTTTTAATCTATTGAGTATGGTATCAAAATGGATCTTGGTAGCCTGTTTGCTAAGATGATCAATCATTAAACCCTTGGAATTTGGACCCGGACATACCAATTCCTGTCCAGTATTGCACATAAAGAAGGAAATGATATCCCATTTTCCCTCAGGAACATCCCATTGAATGTACTTGCCATCCTTGGTAAAATCTTCAAGAGGAACTATTTCATTCCTGGTGAAATCAATCTGCTTGGATTCAGAAAATGGAATGGCAATCGTACTGATCAATGAATAAATTTCAGGTTGCCCTCTGCTACCAACTGGCCGTTCAATCGTAATGGTCTTTTTTGACGGGCCATTTATTACTTGACTTGAACTCAGTATTTCTTTGATGCCATCTGTCTTTGTAATCCAGTCTCCTCCGGCATTCCAGCTGCTGGAAGTGATCATACCGAGATTTAGTCCCAGCTCACTGGCTGTTTTCAGGGCAAGTGAAATGTATCCTAAAGATCCCTTGCTGAGAAAAGCAGGGCCAGCCGGAATTAATTTATCCTGATCGATCAGGGCGCCCACATCCCAGATCAATGCCCCTTGCATTCCCTTATCTTTCATCTCCTTGAGTTCATAAACCATTTTGGTCGTGTCGACATACCCGTTCAGCCAATCCCAAAAAGCCAATGGCCGGTTTTCCACGGGAGGATTTACGAAGTTCTTCTCCAGGTCTCCGGCTAAGGGTTTGGTCTGGTATCCCCAGAAGAGGACTGCCATAGCTACCAACAGCAAAGCCGCGATGATGAAAAATAGGTGTCTAATCATTTGCTTTTTTTCTGGGTGTTTGCCGAATTAAGTTATCGCCGATATACGGAATACTGCCATCAGGATCTGTATGATAGCCCCATTCTGACAAATAGAATGAGGCAGGTTTAAATTCGTCACCATTCTTTTTTAATAATTTGTACAATTGAGTATCCAGTTTTTTACTGAGTTTATCGTATGATTTATTGGTGAGTAGATTGTTCATCTGGAATGGGTCTTTTTTATCGTCAAATAGAAACCATGGTCCATTAATTGAACGTATATAGGTATATTGTTTTGTTTTAATAGCCCGATAAGCTATCGCAAATTCCTGTTTAATAAAGGGGGAAATATTCATGTAGAGAACTGCACGATCCAGGTCATCCTTGTTCCTGCGCATGAAAGAGGATAAGTCATCGCCTTCACATGATTTTGGTATGGGTATATTGGCAAGTCCAAGCAAGGATGGTAATATATCCGGGGTAGTAATCGGCATTTGTACCAATCGACCCTTATTTCCGGTAAGAGCGGGGTATCTTAATAAAAAAGGGACATTCGCTGATTCCCCAAAAGGAACTTGCTTTAATCTGGGGTTAACGCCCTGTGAACCCAACATTTCACCATGATCAGAGGTGAAAATAAAAATGGTATTTTCACGAATTCCGGCATCATCAATGGTGGCTAGTATATCACCAACACTTTTATCAATTGCCGAGCAGTGCGCATAATATCCTTTTGCCTCTTTTTTAGCAGCTTGTTTTAATGATTCAGGTACATTAGGGGGAAGCAAAATTGTATTTTCATCGTACATATCCTGGTACTCTTTTGGTGCGGTGTGGTGAGGAAAATGAGGTGCACCAAGCGCTACAAATAAAATAAAAGGCTGCTTACTTTTTGATTGGTTGCGAATGTATTGTTGGGCATCTTTTGCTTGATCAAACACATCATATCCATTCCAGAACATTTTTTCATCTGAGTTCCCGGCATAATAGTGTGATTGGTTATAATTGTGGTCACATTCTGCTGCTTTCCAATAATCAAAACCTTGTCTTTTTTCCACCGGTATGTAAGAAAACCGACCATTCCCATCAAGGTGCCATTTACCAATATAACCCGTATTGTAACCAGCTTTTCCAAAAATCTCTGCAATACAGCGCTCTTCTTCTGGAAGATGTAAATCATTTAAAAACATCCCCGTGGAGGTAGGATACCTACCTGTCATCAATGCAGCCCGATGTGGTGTACAAACCGGAGTAACCGATACCGCATTTTTAAAATTCAGACTACTTTTTGCCAAAGCGTCAATATTAGGTGTTTTAACATTTGGGTCACCGGCAAAGCCTGTTGCGGATGCCCGCCATTGATCTGTTAAGATGTAGATGACATTAGGCTTTATTTTATTTGGAATCTGGGCATTCGCTATTTGTAGCAAGCCAAGTCCAGAGCATAATATCTGGAGAACCAAAAAAATAGCTGATTTTCTTGTCATCGTGATTTTATTTATAAGCATAGCTACTATACCACACAACTTGGGTTATTTCAATTCTTTCAAGGCTTTTACAAGTACGTCGAGTTCAGCCGTGCTTGTATAGACATTTGGCGTTATCCGGCAGCCATGCACTCCATGTCCATCAATGGGGACCGTAAATATTTTATACTTTTTAAACAATTGATCATTCAGTTCAGCTGGTTTCATTCCCTTGACGCCAACATTAGCAATACCGCAGGCACGGGCAGGGTCGGCAGGGGTATTTACCAGAACGTGGGGAAGATCCCTGACTTTTGAGGTCCAGTAATGTTGTAAGAATCGCAACCTGGCTTCTTTCCTTTCAGCCCCCAAAATATGGTAAAAATCAATGGCAGCTCCAATGGCAAGGTCGGTGTGTACAGGATTTGTTCCGACATGGCCAAGTCGCGAAATATCATCTGGTTTTGTTTCGCCTCCCGCCAACAGTGGCCATACCTTTCCAATGTTTTCCTTCTTTACGTATAATATTCCACATCCCAATGGCACACTCATCCATTTGTGAAGGCTGCTCCCGAAATAATCGCAATTAAGGTCTTGGATAGAGAATTTAAAATGGGCAAAGGAATGTGCTCCATCAACCAATACCTGAACGCCTCTTTCGTGCGCCATGTCACATATTTTTCGGACCGGTAAAATCTGCCCGGTAATGTTAATCATGTGGGAAACCATCAGCAGTTTCGTTTTAGCGGTAATGGCTGATGCGTACAGATTCACAATTTCATCATCGGATTGAGGAATATTCGGCACGGATACCACTTTATTGACCACGCCGTATCTTTTTGCAACCTGATTGAACATGAACAGCATGGTGCCATAATCCTGTTCTGCCATCACCGCTTCATCGCCAGGTTCCCAGTTGAATCCACTGATAACCAAATCGAGGGATTCGGTTGTATTTCGGGTCAGGATTAGCTCATCAGGCGAACAACCAGCAATTTCTGCAAGCTTTGCAGCCATTGCCTTTCTGGTTTTAACCCGGAAATTTCGCATGTAATAAGAACCCTGGTAATTCACTTCTCTGATGTGCTCAATGTATTTTTCCAATGTCTGTTCAGGTATAAAATTGTAATACCCGTTTTCAAGGTTAATGTAATCGGGTTTAAGCTTGTAGCCCTTGCGAATGGAAGCCCAGAATTTCTCATCCCCGGCTAATTCAGTTAAAGGCATTGCCGATACATTTTGGACGCTTCGAGCTAAAGCATCAAAGCCCAACATTCCTCCTACACCAGCAAAAACTGCTTTCTTTAGAAAAATCCTTTTGTTCATATTGTCATAGGATTTAATTTATTCCCTTTGAACACGGCAACCAAACCTTCATTTGCCCCTGCTCCCTATTGCACCAGGCAAAATAAGGAATGGCTATAATGTCAATTTTCTCCTGCCTTGTGGTGAAGGATGCACTACCATTGATGGTCACCACTCCGTCCAGCAAATCATTTTTGAATTTTGCAACTAACCCTGAAGGGAGTAGATTCAAATCATCAGCATCCTCAAAAAAACGTTTATTATCAGTTTCTTCAACACAATAGATTATGGGGCCGCGCATAATAACTACCTTCCTACGTATGTCCTCAATTTTGGGATTTCCAGCGACCAGACGGACATTCATGGGCAGCTCCAGTTCAACCGTATCTCCTTTTTTCCACTTTCGGCGGATGATGGCATACCCTTTTTCCTGTGTAAATTTCGAAACCTCTTTTCCATTAACTTTCAAAATAATTTCTTTGTCCTGATTTGATCGATCTTCAATAAAATGATATAGGCCTCCCGGAAGTAATTCACCCTTTGCCCATCCCGGTATTCTCAAATGTAATGTGAAATCTATTGGAGATTCGGGATTAACTTTTAAGTTTATCATGCCTTTCCAAGGATACTCCGTTTCCATGGCCAGTGAAATTTGCTGTTTAGCAATTTCTATTTTTGTTTTACTGCCAATGAACTGATTAATATATATTGCTTTATCCGTTTTTCCATATATATTGGAACCAATTTCTGGTATAAACCGGACGATATTGGTGGGACAACAGGGTGGATTAAACCATTTATTTCGATTGTGTTTTCCTTTAGATTCAAGTGGGTTGGTATAAAAGAACTTGTCGCTACTTAGTGAAGAACCAGCAAGGGCCGCATTATACATCGTAAGCTCCGAGAGGTCTGCATATTTTGAATCGCCATGTAACAGAGACATCTTTCTGTTCCAGAAGGTCAAACCAATACTGGAACAGGTTTCACTATATGCTTGATCATGAGGAAGATGATACGCTGAACCGAACCCTTCATCATGAAACTGCCTTGTACCAACCCCGCCAGTGATGTACAGTTTTTTACCAGCTATATCATTCCAGATGGAATCCAGTGCAGGCAGGTATTTTGTTTCTTTGTTTTCTATCGATATATCTGCAACTGCTGTAAGGAGATAGGTCGCCCGTACGGCATGCCCCACTGCATAAAACTGCTTGGTAACAGGTAGGTGATCCTGCATATAAGCAGGCGGCCGCCAGCGTTGTGGTGTATTGGCGTTGGGATCCTTATCCGGAGGACTGACTTTTTCTGCTGTCATCCTATTAGGGTTTCCCCGTTCATCAATAAAAAAAACAGACAGATCGAGGTATTTTTTATTCCCCGTCGTTTTATATAATTTATAAAGAGCCAGTTCAATTTCCTCATGCCCTGATGTTTCCAACCGTTTATTGGGGCCGAATACCGAATCGATATGGTCAGCAAAGCGGATGGCTGCATCCAACAATCTTCTTTTCCCTGTTACTTGGTAATATGCAACGGCAGCTTCGAACATATGCCCGGCACAATACAATTCATGTTTCCTCATATCGGTCCAGCGCTTTGACAAATCCCTTATTATCCAATAAGTAAATAAATAACCATCCGGTTGCTGAGCCGCCACTATCTTTTCAATCAGTGAATCGATGGTTGCTTCTAATTCTTTGTCAGGTGTATCGTTAATTACATAGGCAGCTCCTTCAATAATTTTATAAACATTGGAATCATGCGCTTCTCCTTCGGTATGATTTCCTTTTTCCTTCCCGGCTGCGATGTCAAAATTGGAGATGTTGGCTGCGGCTTCCTTCAAAGTGGATCTTATTCCAACCAGCCGGTTCTTATCAATCCGAGGCCTCCAGAAATTATCCGTAATGGTTACCTGCTGAAAAGAAACCCCTTCAATTGTTTTGGCTGGTATTTTGGCTTGTCCGCCAACCAAATCTTTACCTTCTTTTGATTTTATCTTGCCAGAAAATTCAAGCATTAAAAATCCAATCATCAAAAGAAATTTTCCCTTTATCATAACATTCTTTTCAGGCACTTAAAAATTTACAATTTCAAGATTGTGGTTGAACAATCTGATATTCTACATCATAAAATCCTAAATGACAGTTACGCCAATTGGGCGGTTCATGAAAAACGGATATGGAAGAATACAACCCGTTATACCGGTTTCTTTCTGATAACAAGCTACCTGCTGCATCAATGAAAGTGGGGCAGATGTCAAGTGTTGAAACCGGATCAATGAACTTTTTTTCACCACTCCACCTCTCCGGCCATTTTAATAAGAGAGGCAGTAAAAGTTTAAGAGGGGATGGCTGACTGCCCAGCCGCCAACCATCCCCTCCTAAACTTTTACAAAAACGACTAGGTTTTCCATTTACCAGCCTGGATTCTGTTTCAAAGCTGGGTTCACGGTTAATTCATTGATCGGGATGGGCAACAGGTAGTTTTTGCCCGGATTAAATCCCCATCCTCCGTTGGGCCCACTGAGCGCTGTTTTATAAGGGTCAATAAAATTATCCGCATCCACCACTACATTTGGGAATGCAGCTTTTAACTCAGCAGAATAAAAAGCGCCTTTAGGTCTTTTACCTGCAAATAACTTGTGAGCTGCCCAGCGCATCAGGTCATCATAACGGAAACCCTCCGTTAGCAGCTCTACTTCACGCTCTCTTCTGATTTCTTGCAAATAATTGGGTATTGAATACCCATAATCTGGCCAGTTGGGGTCATTGGGGATAGTCGCCAATGTCATCTTGGGCATCCCTACTCGCTCTCTCAACTTGTTAATGGACAAGTCCAGATCAGCCTGGCTTAGTTGACCCAATTCAGCCTTCGCTTCTGCATAATTCAGCAAAGCTTCGGCATAGCGAAAGATGATGTAGGCAAGTTCCCCACTTTGATTACCTGTGGCTGGATCTAGCTGGGGACGACGAAATTTCTGTGATTCGTACCCGGTTGGGTTGTTCTGTGCGCCTCCCAATAGCGGAAGTTTATATTTAGTCGTATCATTTTTCAAATTAATCAGCGTCGGATCTCCAGGATTCATTACACTTTGGACAAACCTGGGGTCACGGTTTGCAATTACATCCCTGATATCTTTCTCCCCCTTGTAGAGTGGACTAAGTCCAATGGGCAAGCCATCCGTACAAAGGTACATGCGCACCATTTCCTGGGTATATCCCGAACCATGCGGCCAGTTCCACAATTGATTGGTGAATTGGTCTCCCTGTGCGGCACTGTAACTCCTCCACAGTAAGATTTCCTTACTGGAACTTAAATTGATTTGGTTGAAGATATCATAATAAACCTGGTTTGGGTTTCCGGTTGTCAGCGCATAAGTCCCTCCGTCTATTACCGCCTTAGCAGCTTCCGCTGCTTTTGCAAGAAAGGCACTACCGTTTGTACTTCCTTTAAAGGCATCATTCTGATGGTATTTTTCCCAGGTGCCTTCGTAAAGGCAAACTCTGGATTGAAATAAAGAAGCAATGTCCTTGCTTATCCGTTGAGCTGGAACTTCACTCTTTTTTTTCAGTTTTGAAATCGCCATATCCAGATCACTGATGATAAAATTCGCCACTTCTGTTCTTGAACTGCGTGGGCCGAATAAGGCATCTTTATCATTTGGAGAAAGTGTTTTCGTGATAATGGGTAAGTCTCCAAATTGCTTGAGCAGGTTAAAATAATTCCAGGCCCTGAAAAAATAAGCCTCTCCGATGTAGTGATCCTTCAAACCACCATCTGGTACGCGGTTGGCATTTTCCAGAAAATAATTGACATTGCGCACATCTGCCCAGTTCCAGCCACCACCGCTTGAAGGAACGTTGATGGCACCATCCAGGCGGTTTTTGGTAGGTAGCCACAAACCTACGGCTATGGCCATATCCGTACCTGCATCAAGTAGGGGGTTACCTCCAGATCCGCTTCCCAACCAACCGGGAAGCACTGAATATAGCCCGTTTACGTAGAGTTCCATGTCCTGGGTAGATTTCCAGAATTCAGGGTCCGATATCTGATCCGCCGGCGTTAAATTCAGGAATTCTTTTTTACAAGAACCCAACACCATTGCCATTCCCATGGACAATAGTGTAAAATAAAATATATTTTTCATTTTCATTTTCTGCGTTTTAGAAGTTAATGTTTAATCCCAATGAGAAGGCTTTCGACAATGGATAGGTCCGACCATCGCCATTTCTTCCTCCCGTTTGTTCAGGATCAAGCAAATCCATATTTTTGAGAATGAAGAGGTTCTCTCCCGAAAAATAAATATTTGCTTTCTTGATCAATACCTTTTCCGTAAGTGATGTGGGTAAGGTATATCCAAATCTGATGTTTTTCAACCGCAGGTAGGCCCCATTCTGCAAATACCGGTCAGTAGGCCTGCCGTAAGCTTTGCTGTTGTCCCCATCAAAAACGGAATAGGGTTTTGCATAATAGGCATTTGGATTGGCCCCTAAAGGACTGGAAGCATCGCGCCAGTAATCCAGATGTTCCGGATACACCATCATGTGAAAGGGTCCATTGGCGGGTCCTCTGAATACATTTCCATTGAAGATTTCAGATAGATACAGGTCTTGTTTGCCAACTCCCTGAAAGAACACCGAGAAATCAAATCCTTTCCAGGAAGCACTGGCATTGATTCCAAACAGGTATTGCGGAAGCTGATTTCCCACTACAACCATATCACCGTGTTCATCTGCGGTATTTTTGCCGTTATTGATCACCTTATTCCCGTCATTATCCACGTATTTCAAATCTCCTGCATTCCATTTTCCGGCCCAGAGAAAGGACTGAGACGGCCACCCTGCCGTTTCATCTGCTGTTTGGAAAAGCCCGTCAGTTTGATAGCCCCATAGCTCTCCCAACACCTGTCCTTGGTAAAAAGTGCTCAATATCCGGGTAGGATTGTTATAGGACATTACTACACTTCTATTGTTGGCCAGGTTACCACCAATTTGATAATAAAAATCACCGATATGGTCTTTCCAGCTTAGCTCCAGTTCAAAACCCCGCGTTCTGATTTCGCCGGAATTTTCCCTCGGAACTGCTGTTCCCAGCACCGCAGGAAGCGCTGGCCCAGGCCCCACCAGGTTGGTGGTATACGATTCATACCAGTCAACCGTAGTGCTTAACTTATTCTTCAAGAAAGCCAAGTCCACGCCAAAGTCCAATGTTTTTACCTTTTCCCAGGTCAAGTTAACGCTGGAGATATTGGGCGCAGTAACAGTCCATAAGCGCTGGCCACTAAACAAAAACGTGCTCTGGTTGATGCCCAAAGTGGGTATATAGAGGTAGTTGGCTACATTTTGGTTGCCCAGTTCGCCAAAAGAGGCCCTTAGCTTAAGATAATTGATTGCCTTCTTGAACGGAAAGAACTTTTCTTTGGAGGGTACCCAACCCGCAGAAACGGAAGGGAAAAAGCCCCATTGTTCACTGGGTTCAAACCTTGAGGAACCATCCGCCCGGAAATTGGCTTCAATTAAATACTTTTCATCGTAATTGTAGTTCAGTCTGCCGAAACCACTTTGGGTAGACCAATATCCTTTACCATCAGCAACCGTTTTTGTTCCAACCGCGGTATTGATGGACGGAACATCGTCGCTTAGCAGGTAAAGGGCATCGGAAATCAAGTTGAAGTAGTCATACCTTTCCTGCTGGTACCCAACCAATGCAGAAAAGTTATGTTTGCCAAAGCTCTTTGTATAAGTAGAATAAAGGTTTGGTGACAAATAAGTGTCGGTAGTAAGCCGGGGTCTGTACGAAGTGCCGATTTTTGCCAGTGAATTTGCCAATTCCCCGTTTGGACGCAGCCAGAACGATTGTTTTGCGGAAAGTACTTGCCGGTTATTGCTGGTGGTGTAGTTAAACTCAAGGTTCGTTACCCAGCCTTTGATGGGTTCTAAAATAATTCTCGGGGCGAGTACCATCTGGGTATTTATGGTATTATCCCTTTGGGCTTGCCACTCGGCGATCCGGCTCTCTTCTGTCCAAATATCGCTTCCAGGATATTTGGCCGGCATCGTTGGTTTCAGTTTAGACATCATATCATAGATTCGTCCTCGACCCAAATCCTGTTGCCAGGGAAATTCCTGCTCACCATAATTGTATTTGAACAACAAACCAATTTTTGCCCATGAAGTGGCTTGTGCAAAGATTTTTCCGTCGAAATTATAACGGTCAAAAGATTCACCGCCATAGCGAAGTAGGCCATTCTCACCATACCAGCCGGCTGACAAATAATAATTTATCTTTTCTGTTGAACCAGAAACACTCAGATCATGTTTCTGCCGGGAGGAAAAATCTTTGTAAAGGATGTCGTACCAGTCTGTATTGGCAGCTGCACCTAAGCCCATTGATCCGATGTTCCAGGTAAGTCCATCCGGTCGACCAAACATTTCAGGGGCACTTCCGGGATTGGCGATGTTCTTGGCGAGGCGGTCAAGTGCATCTGCATTGTACCAAGGTGAGCCCCCGACGTTTTTGGCCGCGTCATTGGCAACATGGGCAAAAGTCATGGCGTCCACCAACCTGGGAACTTGGACGGGTCTGGTCATGGCCACGTTGGTAGAATAAGAAAAATTAGCCCGGCCTTGATTGCTTTTTCCTGATTTTGTGGTGATCAAAATAACCCCATAAGCTGCCCGTGCACCATAAATGGCAGATGAAGCAGCGTCCTTTAGGATAGATATGGTTTCGATATCATTGGGATTGATGCTGTTGATATCCATCACAATGTTGTCCACCAGTACAAATGGAGCGTTGCTTCCACCAAATGATTGTAGGCCCCGGATACTCATATCTAAACCAGCACCGGGCTCACCACCTGCGTTGGAAACAGTAATGTTCAAGTTAGGAACCAGGCCTTGCAAAGCCTGTTGTGCGTTGCCAATGGGTCGTGATGCGATGTCTTTTGAGGAAACGGTCGAAATTGCACCAGTCAAATTGACCTTTTTCTTGGTGCCATATCCAACCACAACTACATCGTCAAGATTGGCTATGGCTGGATTCATCTTAACCTCAATGTTTGAGGAAGAACCTACAATTATTTCTTGGGTCGCATAACCGGTAAAAGAAAATACCAGGATGCTGTTTTCGTCTTTGACAGTTAGGGAGAATTTTCCGTCAATATCCGAAATAGCGCCATTGGTAGTGCCCTTCTCCACAACACTTGTCCCAGGTAGCCCGATTCCATTTTCATCGGTTATTTTACCCGTAACCACTTTTTCCAAGAAATTGTGGACTTTAAATTCCTTTGAAAAAGTATGATTCCCGTCGTAGTTGGATAGGGAATTCTTTTCATTCGCCCATAAGGCCGAACAAAAAAAACAGGTGGCAACAAACCCCAAAAGTATGGGTTTCGTGATGCCATGAAGGTGACGTAGTAGATTGAATTTCATAAATTGTGAGTTACAAAATTAGGAAATTTATTGTTACAGCAGAATATTATTGGTGAATATAGGGAAAAGTCAAAAAAAAGTAAAATTTCTTAATTTTTTTTAAAATTCATTTAGTCAAAAAAAGTAAAACTAGATTACAGTCTATTCTTTTGCTTCTTTTTCATTGAAATCTTGGCTTTGTTGGAAAATATTTTTCTATATTGGCCTGAAGAACCGCTATTTTGTAATGAAATTCAGGGGTGTTCACAAAAAATATTTGGAATGAAGCACAACATAACATTTGCTAAAAATAGCTTAAGTAGCCTTTTAACCATTGGCATGTCAATTTTTACCTTGTTTCATCCCCTCGAGTTGGTTGGACAAAACAAGCCAGCGACTGATTCCCAGTTGCAAAACATGAAACAGCATTACCAGCAATGGTTAGCAGGCAGACCTGCTGCTGACCTATTTGTTGAATTCGATCCGGCGCCCATTGCATTGGATAAACCAAAACCTCGTTTTACCTGGATATTGAGCCTCGAAGGCCGGGGGCGCAAGCAATCCGCTTACCAGATCTTGGTCGCATCCAGCAGAAAAATACTCGATGCGGATGAAGGGGACATTTGGAATTCGGGCCTTGTCCCCTCAGCGCAATCCGCACAGGTGAGTTATCGGGGAGTTCCCTTGGTAAGCAACACAGCATACTTCTGGAAGGTGCGCATTAAGGACGAAACCGGTAAAATATATCCATACGGAAAGACCGGCACATTTAATACGGGGCTGTTTGGTGAGGAAGAATGGACGGCAGCCTGGATAGGCAAAGGAGATGCCAATGAAGTACATTCTGATGTTGATTTATTTTTGACCAAAACGTTTTCCAAAGAGGTGCAAAAAGTGATTCCCGATTCCCGGGCTCCAGTGTTCCGTAAAGAATTCCGCATTGAAAAAAAAGTTCGTCGCGCCAGAGTTTTTGTTGCCGGACTTGGCTTATACGAACTCCGGTTAAATGGGAAGAAGGTTGGCAATAGTGTGTTAGCACCGGCAAGAACAGATTTCCGGAAGCGGGTTCTTTATGACACTTATGATGTAAGCACTGAATTAACTACCGGACTGAATGCGCTGGGGATTATGCTGGGAAATGGATGGTTTAACGGGCAAAAAAAATACTGGGGTTGGCAACATCAGTGGTATGGCTCGCCAAGAGTCATCCTTCAGCTGGAAATTGAATATGCAGACGGCAGTAAATCCAGCGTGGTGACGGATGGAAATTGGAAATCCTCCTGGTCTCCAATTACTTTTAACTGTTTGTATGATGGAGAGCATTATGATGCCCAACTGGAAGAAAAAAACTGGGATAGCCCGGGCTTCGATGAACAGCATTGGGACTATGCCAATATTGTTCGACCTCCAGGCGGAAAATTATCCTCCGCCTTGCACGAGCCTGGACTGGTAAGCCAAATCATCAAAGCAGTTGCGATAACTGAACCCAGACCGGATACTTTTGTTTTTGACCTGGGCCAAAACATCGCAGGATGGGTTCGCCTCAAAGTGCAGGGACCAGCCGGCACGAAGGTTAAACTGAAGTTTGCCGAAAGAATTCACCCCAATGGAAAGATTGACCCCTCCAGTGCACGAGCAGCAATCCAGGAAGATCAATACACCCTCAATGGGCAAGGCATTGAAGTGTTCGAACCACGGTTCACTTATCATGGTTTTCAGTATATTCAGGTAACCGGTTATCCCGGAAAACCCACGTTAGAAGCCATTGAAGGTCGTTTCATCCAGAATGCCGTCGCACCTGCCGGAAGTTTCGACTGTAGCAATGACCTGATCAACCGCATTCACCTGTGTACGGTCCAATCTCAACGTTCCAATATTCAAATGGGTGTGCCCACTGACGATACCCAGCGCCCGGAGCGTTTGGGCTGGGGGGCAGATGCGCTCATGACGGCACAGGAAGCCATGTTCAACGTGGATATTCCCAGAATATATACAAAATGGTTTCAGGATAACCGGGATCAGCAGGACCATTTGGGGCGGATCAGTTGTATCGTGCCCAGGGCAGGAATTGAAGAAGACATGGTCTGGAGTTCTGCTTTTGCCATTATGCCCTGGTATCAATATGTCCATTACGGTGACACGGCTGTGCTTGCGGAAAATTATGCTTCGATTATCCGCTACCTCAATTACCAGTCGAGCCAGGGGCGCGCAGATATAAAGCCTAAAGAAGAGGGTGAAAATCCAATATTTGGAGAGCCAACCCTATTTCCTTACTTGTCGGGGCATCTTCAGCAATCTCAATGGGGCGACCACCTCTCCTTGGCTAAAGGATATAAAGGCAGATCCGGACTTCCGCTTTCCATCACGACGGCGTTTTATTACCACGACATGCAAATAGCAGAAAAAATGGCTGGTGTGCTTGGAAAAAAAGACCATCAAGATAAATTTCGACTGATTGCCGGCGAAATACGCAATGCCTTCAACAGTAAATTCCTCCACAAACAGGAAGCTTATTATGATGACCGCTCGCAAGCTGCCCAGACCTGGCCGCTTTTTTTCGATATGGTTCCTTCAGAATTAGAAAAACCAGTAATGAACACGCTGGTAGAGGATATCCTGGAAACCCATAAAGGGCATCCCTCCACAGGATACGTGGGTACAAAATACATGCTGGATTTACTCACTAAAAAAGGCAGGCAAGATATCGTTTGGAACATGGCACTAAAAACCGATTTTCCAAGCTGGGCTTATTTCCTGCGAGATGGTCGGACTACCATTACCGAAGCGTGGACCGGTGGAGGCTCGCAGAACCATCTAACGTTGGGCGCAGCCATTGATACCTGGTTTTACTACGTTCTTGCCGGAATCAATCCGGATGAAAGCGCCCCGGGATTTAAAAAATTCACTATAAAACCCTTTATTCCTGAGAATGATCTCGAATGGGTGAATGCATCCATCCATACCATGCATGGAAAAATATCCTCAGGATGGCAAAAAAAACCAGATGGGTTTACGATGGAAGTAAAGGTGCCAGCGAATACTACTGCAACCCTTTATGTTCCTGCTGCTCCCGGCGCCATCATTACGGAAAGCGGAACCCCCGTGCTCCAGGCAAAAGGGATTAGATCCTTACCTTCTGAAGATAATAAATTGGTATTTGAACTGGGGTCCGGCACTTATTCGTTTTTGGTATCCGGAGTTTCGCCAGGAAAATAGAAAAAACATGAAACAAAGCCTTTTCATCCTATTGAGCATAACCATAGTCGGGTTCATCAGTAGGCCGATAACCAAAATAGATTCAAGGAATGAAATTGATTTCCAGAAACTATCGGATAACTTTATTGAGCCCCCTATGTCATCGAGGCCAGGCGCATTCTGGTGTTGGTTGAATGGAGATGTGACCAATGCTTCCATCACCCACGACCTGGAAGAGATGAAACAAAAAGGAATGGGCAGTGCCGGAATATATGACCTGGCAGCCATTAATAATCCGGATGGAGCTTACGGAATAGGCCCGCAATTTCTGGGGGATGAGTCGGTAAAATCAATCCAGCACGCTTTGGCTGAGGGAAAACGCCTGGGCATTAAAATTGGGTTGGTAGGCTCAAGCGGATGGAATGCCGGTGGTTCCTGGGTAAGCCCGGATTGGGCAGCAAAAGCCTTGTATGCTGCAGAATTAAAAATTGAAGGCCCCCAACTTTTTTCGGGAACCTTGCCCTTTCCTGCAGTTCCAGAGCAATGCCCAAAGGATAAATCCGGAGTACCCGTTTATTTCAAAGAAATTGCGGTTTTGGCTATTCCTGACAACGATGAAAAGAAAATTTCGAAGCTTTCAGATGTCCTCATGCTCAACAGCAAATTTGATGGAAAAACCCTGAAATGGGAAGTTCCGAAAGGAAAATGGACTTTACTTAGGTACATCTGTTCCAATACAGGGCAACATTTGATTGTTCCAAGTCCCAATTCAAACGGCCTTTTTATAGACTTCCTAGATCCGAATGCCACTGAAAAACATTTGAAATACATCCTTGACCGTTTAGGGATCACCAAAGAAAACGCCAGCAATTCAGGTTTGGATTACCTGGAATTCGATAGCATGGAAATGGATGAAGAGACTCCCTGGACGGATTCAATGGACAGTGTTTTTCTGGCACACAACAAGTATGCTATTTTACCGTATTTACCGGCATTTGAGGGATGGAAACTTCCTGGTGGCAACGATGATTTTTTATACCAATTCAAAAAAACCGTAAGCGACCAACTGATTTATAGCCATTATACCACGGGCAGGGATTTTCTTGAGGATTATGGGATAGATTTGATTGCTGAGGCAGGAGGCCCCGGTCCACCGATTTGGAATAGCTGTCCGGTAGATGCCTTAAAAGCATTAGGCAATGTGAGTATTCCGCGCGGCGAATTCTGGACCCGCAATCGGAATAATATATTCCTGGTGAAGGAAGTGGCAAGTGCTGCCCATATTTATGGATTGGGTACGGTTGACGCAGAATCATTTACTACCTGGCGGAGGTGGAAAGACGCTCCTCATGACTTGAAAAAATCCGTAGATCGTGCTTTTTGCGAAGGGTTAAACTTCGTAACCTTTCATGCATTTGCGAATACCCGCCCAGAGCATGGGCTGCCGGGAAGAGCGTATCACGCGGGGACAGACATTAACCCTACCGCAACCTGGTGGGAGCAGTCAAAGCCATTTATGGATTACCTGGCCCGGTGTTCCTATATGTTGGCACAAGGGATGTTCGAAGCAGATGTGGCTTATTATTATGGGGATAAGGCGCCTAACTTTTTCCCCGAAATACAGCGGGATCCCAATAGACCAACTTTAGCAGGGCTCGGTGCTGGATACGATTTTGACGTCATCAACACAGATGTCTTGTTGAATCGAATGCAGGTAAAGGACGGTAAACTTGTCCTCCCTGATGGCATGAACTATAAACTATTGGTCATTCCCAATCGAAAGGATATTCCGCTTGAGGTGATAAAAAAGGTGGAGAAAATGATCGCTGAGGGCGCCAATGTCCTTGTTCAGCATCCGGATATCATTAAAAATAAGGCTGGAAATCTCTTGCTGAATATGAGCATAGACGATGCTTTGCTTAAATTGTCTATCCCAAAAGATTTTTCAGCTGATGCTACAAAACTGGATTTTATCCATCGTAAAATCGGCAAAGCAGATTTGTATTTCATCCGAAACAAAACCGATCAGGCAATCGCTGAAGCCTGTGAATTCAGGGTTGCGAACGGGCAGCCTGAATATTGGGATCCCGTTACCGCTGTGCAGTATACAATGAAAGACGCCCAAATGATCAAGGGTAAAACCAAAGTAAAGCTACAACTAGCAGCCTATGAATCCTGCTTTATCCTGTTTAATCCTGAAAGTAGACAACTACCAGCATACGTTAACCCAATGGATGATCCAAAGGCTGAAATTAAAAGCCCATGGACGCTTTCATTTCCGGAAAAATGGGGGGCGCCTGCATCTGTAACGCTCAATAAACTGATTTCCTGGACAGACCATGCCGATGATGGAATTAACTATTTTTCCGGCACTGCATCCTATACCAACAGCTTTTCTATTTCTAAAGAGGCAATAAGTGGAAAAAAAGCCATTACCCTGAATTTAGGTGAAGTATTGGATGTGGCAGAAGTATTTGTCAATGGGAAATCTGCCGGGATATTGTGGACAAGTCCATTCAGGCTAAATATTCAGGACCATGTAAAACCGGGCAACAACCAGCTTGAAGTAAAAATCACCAATTTGTGGATCAATCGCCTGGCAGGAGACATGCTTTTGCCTCCTGAAAAAAGGTTTTGTAAAACGAACCAACCTTACGTTTTGAAAGACCGTTCAGCATGGGGGGATGAAACCTTTAGGGCTCAAAGGGCTGGTTTATTAGGCCCTGTTACCATTGTAGTGGGGCAAAAATAAATGTTCATTTTTTCTGAGCCAGAGGATTAGATAAGGCACTTAAAATGAAACGTTTACTTATCTAATCCTCTGGCAAAATGAACAATTTATTTTTTTATCGCCCCATAACTGAATCCAATAAATAAGTTTCTTCAATCCCTTCAATCTCGATGAAAAATGAAAAGAAGATCATTCTTGATGGTTATAGCATTCATCTTTTCTTGCATTTCCGTTTTTTCACAACAGCTACCTGACGGTAAACTCAATAAACCAAACATCGTTATCATCCTTTCCGACGACCATGCCTACCAAGCCATCAGTGCCTATGGAAGCAAACTGATGCAGACGCCCAATATTGACCGCATTGCCAAAGAAGGTGTTCTTTTTAAGAAAGGATATGTGACCAACAGCCTCTGTGGACCCAGTCGGGCGGTTATCCTTACCGGCAAGTATAGCCATAAGAATGGCATCAAGGACAATGACCATCCCAACTTCGATGGTTCCCAAAATACTTTCATTAAAGAGTTGAGCAAAGTTGGGTACCAAACTGCCTGGATTGGCAAATGGCATTTAGAAACGCAGCCACAGGGTTTTTCATTCTGGCAAATATTACCGGGCCAGGGAAGCTACTATAATCCGGATTTTTTGACCATGGATGGCGGCAGAAAAAGATTTGATGGCTATGTAACCAATGTGGTGGAAGATGCAGCCGAAGCCTGGTTAGACAAAAGGGATCCTTCAAAACCTTTTTGTATGGTGATTGGCCACAAAAACACCCACCGTACCTGGATGCCCGATCTACCCGATCTTCGAAGGTTTAATCATACCCAATTTCCCCTACCTGCCAACTTTTACGACACCTACCAAAACCGCTCTGCTGCCGCCGTACAGGATATGACCATTGACAAAACCATGCTGATGGGATATGACCTAAAAATGTTTGATAGCAAAGAAGCAGAAAGGAAAGAAGGAAACATCACCCGGATGTCTCCGGCCCAACGGGAACAATTTATGGCCTATTATGATTCGGTGTATAAAGATTTTAAATCAAAAAATCTAAAGGGCAATGCCCTTGCCGAATGGAAATACCAGCGCTATATGCAGGATTATTTGGCTACCGCTGCTTCTCTTGACCGGAATATTGGGCGTACCCTGGATTATTTGGATCAGCACAACCTCGCCAATAATACAATTGTGATCTATGTCAGCGACCAGGGCTTTTTTATGGGCGAGCATGGCTGGTTTGATAAACGCTTTATGTATGAAGAATCTTTCCGAACGCCGATGGTGATGCGTTATCCCGGGGTGGTAAAACCAGGAACGGTGAACAACAGTTTGGTCATGAATCTGGATATCGCCCCAACGCTTTTAGACGCGGCAGGTATAAAGGCTCCTGCTGATATTCAGGGCAAATCCTTTTTGCCTCTGCTAAAAGATAAAAAAGCCAAAGGTCGTGATGCAATGTACTATCACTACTACGAAAAGGGTGAACATTCCGTTTCCCCCCATTTTGGCATCAGCACGGGCCGCTATAAACTCATCCGCTTTTATAACCTTGTAAACGGATGGGAATTGTATGACCTGAAAAAGGATAAAAGTGAAATGGCAAATGTATATGGACAAATGGGATACGAAAAAATTACAGCATTACTAAAGAAGCGATTAAGCGAACTTATAGCAGAATATGAAGATGAGGAGGCAAAAAAAATATTGCAGTCCGAAGATTTAATGGGAAACCGTTTTCTTACGATTTGTTCTTTTATTCGGGTGAATCAGATTGAAGTAACGAGAGATACTTCAATAGGTACCGATGAATCAGAAGCGCATACGGCCGCTTCAGCCCGCCTCTTCCGGGAAACCATTGAGAAAAACTTACCAGGGGCCAAAATTACCTGGGCCCTTAGCTGGTTGGCCCTTAAAGACCAGCGCGAAAACTATGTGGAATTAAAAAAGCAGATCGTTTTTTACCACAAAAAGTACGGTGATGAAATTACCTTTATTCCAGGAGGTTTCTTCGCCAATATGTACAATACACGAGACCAAATCAACCAAGATTTGCATGAAGGGCTACAGATGGTCTCTGATTTGGTTGGTGGCGGATACCGCCCTTTGAGCGTTATTTCAGGATTCCTCGCTGCTGATAATCTCAAATACCTGGCTGAAAAGGAAGGGATCCATGTTTGCCAGGGAAATATCTGGAGCCAGTATGCGGTGGACAATGGTGATGGGGAGGGTTCGATTTCGTATCCTTATTATCCTTCAACTGAACATTTCTGCAAGCCCGCTCAAAACAAAAGGGACCTGATAGATTGTGTTAATCTGGATGGTTGGACCGTCGATTTCATCAATGCAAGATATCCCGCCGCCCAATTTATCAATGGAGTGAGGTGCGGTAGCCGGCAAGGTGTTGGCCCGATCGAAACCATTCTTCGGCAAGGTACCCAGTTGGGAACCAAAGAAATGCTGGCAACGACGGCCGCACATTTCGATAAAGGATATGCACTCAATAATTTTGCCTGGGTAACCTGTATCTGGGAATTAAGCCTGCTGAAAGCCAACAAAAAAAACGACGGCATGGAAGGACTGAATATCTGGCTAAGTGAAATGCGCAAACGCTGGCCCCAAACCAAAGGCATCACCCATGGAGAATTGGGAATGGCCTGGCGGAAACAGTTTAAAAACAACAACAATATAAACTATCGGTTCGTTCAGCGTGGCTCCGGAGTTTGCGCATCAGATACAAGCCTGCAAATCAGATGGTTCATGAATAAAGATTTCAGACTAGCCCTGCTCAGCAACCGGAACGAAAACGATCAGGAAAAGGTGATTGATTTTACCCGTTATGATTTGAAAGCACAAGAGCCCGGAGACCCCAAGCAAGGGCAAGCCATTCGCAACTGGAGTCTGATGAACCGGCTCAATCAAAAAGGGATACGCGCTCAGGATAAACCCATCAACATAGATGAATTGAATGCTGATGAAAAGGCAATCATAAAAAAAAGATATCCGGAATTAATCGAAAAAAATTGACCGTTATTCAGTTTTGTTGACTACTTCTTGGATCCAAGCTTTTGCTGCGGCGTCAAATTCCGGTGGAGGTGGATCTTTGGCATAATCAATCGATAATTGGTACATGCTGCGCTCGTAAATCAAATCAAGTGCTTGCCTTAGGTTGAGTTGCACGTCAGCGTCAGGATGTGCCAAAGGAACAGGAAGTACTGGGAGAGATTCTGGTAGATTGAAAGCCCACGCTTCTGTTTTTTGCGTGCCCGCTCGCATCAACAACACCAGATAATCGGACTGTGGCAAACGAGGATGCACAAAAGGGCGTGTTCCCCGGCGCAGTAAATCAATTTCGAGCAGGTGTACCCCGCTGCGGTGCATGTCAAGGCGCTTTTCTTGATAGGCATCCAGTCCAGGCTTGCGCTTGTTGACTGGCGAAAGGATTTCAATCGCGGTGATCAGGCGATTTTTGGCCACATCCCGAATTTCTATGACAGGTATATTGATGCTGATGGCTTTATTGCTGGCTATGATGACCGTTGGTTCTGAAATTGGTACCACCTCGGTTACTGCGCCATAAGCCACCATTGGCTCCCTGACAATTGAAGTACGGCGAAGTATCTCCACATCGGGATACATGATGCCGATTTCTGATTCCGGGGAAGAATCATCCACGGTATACAACTCCAAACGTGCTACGTATTTGGGTGCTATCTGCGGAGCAAGCTGAGCCTTAATGGCTGCTGCCAATTCATTGTGTACATCTGGCCACAAATAACCTTCCAGAAATGGATCCATACCGGGAAATGGTGACTTCATTTGATCCGTCTTTTGAAGTAAAAGTTTCGTAAGTAACGCAGAAAAATTAACTTCCCGATTTTGGGTTTTGAATAGGAAGTCGAACAGTTCATTTCAAGTGAGCTTTCTATTCAAAAGCCTCAAAAAAAATCGGGAAGTAATTTTTTGCGTCATACTAAGGAACGGAAATAAAATAAAGTAAACACCTGACTGGCTCTTTTTTGATTTTGCTGCGTTACTCCTCAGTTGCGTAGGCTTGCTATGCGCCTTCCTCGTGCCTTGCCAAATCAAAAAATAGCTCAGTCAACTTGTTTACTTTATTTCATTTCCGTTCCTAAGTTAATGAGTTTTCGGTAAAAAGTAAAGGCTCAACTTTTCCGCCAATTCACTTTTACTCCTCCATAATACGTCGCCTGTGCAGCTCCAGGCTCATAAAAGCGATTGCCTACGGCATTGAGCAAGATGTTGTTGGTATAGGCTACGCAAAAAATGTTGTTGATGCCCCCAAAGGGTTCAATTTTCCAGAATTTACCCAATTTGAAGGCATGCCCTGCACGCATCGAGCAAAGGGTATTGCCTGAATTGCTAAACGTATTGGCATCGTTGACAAAGGTACTGCCAATGCTGCGCAACTGAGCCGCTACAAAAAAGCCCGAACGGTGTGCCCATTGTAAAATGCTGAACAATTGATGACGGGGCACTGCGGGTTGAATATTGCCATCAAAGCGCGTTCCATTGGTTTCGTAAGTTTCGTATTTGAAATCGGAAAAGGTATAATTGGCCGTCAAGAACAGACCTTCCAAAAGTCGAATATTCAGCGCAGCCTCTACCCCGCGCCGGGTTGACTTGCCCGCATTGCGGTAAAAAGTGCGACCGGGCGCACTGGCCAGTTGATAGGGCACCAATTCATCCTGGAGATTGATCTGAAACAAAGCCAGATCCAAACCAATTCGGGCATTGCCCAGCAACTTCACACCAGCTTCGTAATTGAGCGAGCGTTGGGGTTTTAGATCCAAGTTGAATCCCCCCAGGTTGCTGGGATTGGCCGAAAGTTCGGTGAGGGCAGGGGTTTCAAAATTGGAAGCCAGATTGGAATACAAACTGGCCCAGGGTTTGGCCGCAAAAACGACCCCCAGACTGGGATTAAAACGGTTAAAAGTATTCGCTCCACTTTGATTGCCGTCGCTTAAAAAGTGGTCTTCAGCGCTCAGTTTTAGGGCATCATAGCGTGTAGCAGCAGTAAACGTCCACTTTTTGCCTGCCGAGAATTCATTCAACCAAAAAGCACCGGCACTGCGGAAGCGCTCGGTTTGATCCAGGGTCAGGTTTCCTTTTTTACCATCTACATTGTCGAAGCGTTGACGGGCATCGCGTTGGTCATTCCATTCCAATCCTACTTGGGAGCGGTATTTGGTTCCAGTATAGGCGTAAGTCAGGCCAATCCCGCCAAAGAGGCGTTCAAATTCCACCCAACCGCCACCGCGAAAAGCCAGGCGATTGGCAAAATCACGGCTGGTTACAAATGTTCTTGCGGTAAGTTTGTGTTTGGCTGAAAATTGTTTTTCCAACACGAGGCCAACTCTTCCCTGAGCTACCTTTTCGCCTGCATCAAATTGCACATTGGCTGCTCTGGCCTGGCGCCGATCAGTACTGACTTGCTCTGCAGTCAGTCCGCCCGCATCTTGTGCGTAAGGGCTATTGCCATAATTGAGCAAAAAGGAAAGTTTGGTATTGGTGCTGAGTTGATAGCGCAATTTGAGGTTCAGAGTGGTTTGTTGCATGGCGCTTTGGACCCGGAAACCATCACTCCTGTTCTGGGATATACTGCTAAAAACGCCCAGTTTCCCAACTATAAATCCGGTCTTCACCTGATAACGCTGAAAGCCAAAGCTTCCTGCCAAGGCTTGTGTTTCTGCAAAACTTTGCTTGCTGGGTTCTTCGGTACTCATGTTGAGCACTCCTCCAGAAGCGTTGCCATACAATCCAGAAGATGCACCCCGCAATAACTCAATGCGTTGCAAGGCTCCAGCATCTACATTGTCTACATCAGCTTGGCCATCGGGAGTTGATTCGGGTAAGCCATCTACAAAAAGCCGGATGCCCCGGATGCCAAAAGCTGCCCGAGCGCCAAATCCCCGAATGGAAATCCGCAAGTCTTGCGAAAAGTTATCGGCATTGAGGGTGAATACGCCAGGCAACGCCACCAGGGCTTCATTGAGCGACAATTGTGCTTGTGCCCTTTGGATCTGACTCTTGTTCAGGATACTGATGGCAAAAGGCAGGCGGTTGTTTTTGGCTTCAAAACGGGAAGCGGTGACCGTAACGGGGGCAATGTCGAGGGTGCGGAGGGTGTCGATATTGTTGGTTTGAGCAATAGTTAGCGACATACAGCTAAAACTGAGCAACAAAAAGAGGGAGTAACGCATAACTACTTTTATTTTAAACAAAGATAATGGTCTAAAGGAGTTGCGCGGCTAAACAATTTAAAGTATATTTGTCAAATAAGTTTAAAAACAAATAATATGGTTGCAGTTGTTGGAACATACTTAAATGGATTCGTGAAACTTGACAAAGAATTTTCATCAAATAATCCTATTAAGGTTATTGTTACTTTTTTGGAGGAGTTTCCCTCCTTATCTGATGAAGGACTTTCATTATCCGACTTTTCTTTTTTGGAAAGCCAAAAAAATCTTGAAAATTGCAAAGATTCATTTAGTAATACAGTGATCGAAGAGCGAAGAATTTCTAGGCGTACACTTTTTTAGGAAAAAAAAGTGGCCCAGTTCTTTGACAAATTGAGGAAAAAAGAGAGAGCAAGATCGAAGGTCTTATCTAAGCACTTTTGAGCCAGGAGAATGGGTGACATT
>Ga0247836_1001343_pt1 | contig 40056 bp, 30 predicted proteins | sample LaCruzMarch2015__4_FD_187116 | JGI IMG/M metagenome (GOLD analysis project Ga0247836, IMG submission 187116) | Freshwater microbial communities from meromictic Lake La Cruz, Castile-La Mancha, Spain - LaCruzMarch2015_14m | ecosystem: Environmental > Aquatic > Freshwater > Lake | place: Spain... | reverse complement strand
CCTGGTAGCGGGGACAGGATTTGAACCTGCGACCTCTGGGTTATGAGCCCAGCGAGCTACCGAGCTGCTCCACCCCGCGTTGGTGAACGCAAGGTTACCCACTCGCGGACCAACCAGCCAAATCGCCTGCATGCGACCGGCTTAGCCGTAGTGCAGTCGGCACTGCGCGATGCGCACGGTGTCGTCAACGATCTTGTACACCAGGCGGTGTTCAGCAGTGATGCGCCGGGACCAGTAACCGTGAAATCCGTGTTTGAGCGGTTCGGGTTTTCCCATGCCCTCATTGCCGTGCCGCGCAATGTCGGCGATCAGCAAGTTGATCCTGCGCAGCACCTTGCGGTCCTGGCCTTGCCAATAGAGATAGTCCTCCCATGCGGACTCGTCCCACACCAGCTTCACTCGAGCAAGTCTCGCGCGGCCCCTCCGCCGGCCTCAAGTCGCTCTATCGATGCCAGCAGGCGCCGTGCGTTAGCCGGGTTCTGCAGCAGGTGGGCAGTCTCCTTCAAGGACTCATAGTCATCGAGCGCCACCAAAACGACGGGCTCCCTGCCAGCCCGGGTGATCACCACCTCTTCACGATCCTCGAGCACCGAGTCGATCGCGGCGGCGAAGTTCGCCCGAGTCGCCGAGTACGTCATCGTCTTCATACGAACCTCCCTGACTTGTACAGATAACTGTACAGGCCTTAAGTCCGCAAGGGCGTAGTCGCTAAGAGGCGGACACCTCTCCTATCCCCCCGGACACCGCCCGCACCCCAGCAGCCCTACTTCGCCGAGTCGAACTTGCCCATCGCCTCGTCGAGCTTCTGCAGCGCCGCACCGTATTGCGCGAAGTTCCCGGAACGCTGGGCATCGCGCACCGCACTCATCGCCGATTGCATCTCGGCCAACGCCGCAGTCTTCGCTGCCGACAGTCCCGGCCCGGGCACCCCGGCCACTGCGGCGGGCACCTCGGGCGCCGGCGCCGCGATCGCACCCTCCTCGGCCTTGGACCCCGGCCCGGTCAACGGTGCCGGCCCGGCCGCCGTCGCCCCGGCACCGGCGCCGAAGATGCCGTCGAGGGCCTGCGACACCGTGGGCCCGTAGCCGATCTTGTCGTTGTACATCATCGCTACGCGAATGAGGCGCGGGTACGACGACGCCGCATCGCTAGACCCCGGCGAGGCGTACACCGGCGCCACGTACAGCAGGCCGCCCTGGCCCACCGGCAGCGTCAGTAGGTTGCCCCAGCGCACCCGGTTCTGGTTATCCCGGCCGATCACGCCGAGGTCCTGGGACACCGCGGTATCGGTGGAGATCGCGTTGAACGCCAGCTTGGGTCCGTTGACCTGACCGGGGATGGTCAGCACGGTGATCTTGCCGTACGTGTCCGGATCGGAGCTCGCCGAGATGTAGGCCGCCAGGAAGTCCCGGCGGAACCGGTTCATCGCACTCGTCAATTGGAAGGATGCCGAATTGTCATTGCGGGCAAGGTCTTTGGCCACGATGTAGTACGGCGGCTGGAAGCTCGATGCGGTCGGGTTCGGGTCCAGCGGTACGTCCCAGAAGTCCGACGTGGAGAAGAACGTCACCGGGTCGTCCACGTGATACTTAGCCAGCAGCGCGCGCTGCACCTTGAACAAATCCTCCGGGTAACGCAGGTGCGCGGCCAGCTCGGCGGTGATGTCGGACTTCGGTTTGATGGTGCCGGGGAAGGTCTTCATCCACGCCGCCAACACCGGGTCGGCCTCGTCTTGGGCATAGAGGGTGACGGTGCCGTCATAAGCGTCGACGGTGGCCTTCACCGAGTTGCGGATGTAGGACACCTGCTTGTCCAGGCGCAGCCGGTTGATCGCCGCCCCGGTGGAATCCGCCGTCGCCGAACTCAACGACGTCAACTGCGAGTACGGATAGTTGTCCAAGGTGGTGTAGCCGTCGATGATCCACACCATGCGCTTGTTGACGATCGCCGGATACAGCGCACTGTCGGTGGTCAGCCACGGCGCCACGGCCTTGACCCGCTCGGCCGGGTCGCGGTTGAACAAGATCTTGGAGTTCGACCCAATCACATTGGAGAACAGGAAGTTGCGCTCGGCGTACTTCGCGGCGAACACCGCCCGCGCCAGCCAGTTGCCGACCCCCACCCCACCTACACCGGCGTAGGTGTAGTTCTTGGTTTCGGTGTTGGTCTCGTAGTCGTACTCGCGGTCGGTGCCGTTCTTGCCGACGATGGCGTAGTCGTTGGGCGCGCTGGCGATCACCGGCCCGAAGTAGATCCGCGGCTGATCCAGCGGGGCCGGGCCTGGGGAGACAACGCTGCCGTTTGCGCCCACCACCGACGCCAGGAACTCCGGGTAGCCGCCACTTTGGTTGGGGTCGTTGGCGATCCCGCGCACGGTGTTGGCCGGGGAGGCGATGAAGCCATTGCCGTGGGTGAAGACGGTGTGCCGGTTGATCCAGTCGCGCTGGTTGTCGATCAGCCGCGACGGGTTGAGTTCGCGGGCGGCCACCACGAAGTCGCGCAGCGACCCGTCGCGGCCCAGGTAGCGATCCATCGCCAGCTGCTCGGGGAAGGAGTAGAAGTTCTTGCCCTGCTGAAACTGGGTGAACGCCGGGCTGATGATGGTCGGGTCGAGCACCCGGATGTTGGAGGTGGTGGCGCGGTCGGCAGCCACCTGGGCGGCGTTGGTGGGCGCGTTGCCGCTGTAGTCGCGGTAGGTGACGACGTCCTCGGTCAGCCCGTAGGCCTGCCGGGTGGCGGTGATGGAGCGGCTGATGAACTCGCTTTCCTTCTGCGCCGCGTTGGGCTTGACACTGAACTGCTCGACGATCAGCGGCCAGCCCGACCCGATGATCAGCGAGCTCACCATCAGCAGCACCACGCCGATGGCCGGGATGCGCAAGTCGCGCAGGAACAGCGCGGAGAACACCGCCGCCGCGGCGATCAGGGCGATCACCAACAGGATCAGCTTGGCCGGCAGCACGGCGTTGATGTCGGTGTAGCCCGCCCCGGTGAACGGCTTGCCGGCCCGGGTGTTGGACAGCAACTCATAGCGATCCAGCCAGTAGGCCACCGCCTTGAGCAACACCAGAACCCCGACCAGGCTGATCAGTTGGATGCGCGCGGCCCGGCTCAGGGCGGCCGAACCCGCGGCCAGCCGGATGCCGCCGAAGATGTAGTGCGTCAGCAGGCTGGCCAGAAACGCCAGGAACACCGCCGCGAACAAAAACGACAGCACCATCCGATAGAACGGCAGATCGAAGGCGTAGAAACCCAGATCGCGGCCGAACTGCGGGTCGGTGATGCCGAAGTCCCCGCCGTGCAGGAACAGCTGGACGGTCGGCCAGGCGCTCTGCGCCACCAGACCCGCCATCAGCCCGATCGCCGCCGGCACCCCGATGCCGTAGGTCTTGAGCTTGCTCATCACCGCGGCCCGGTAGCGCACCACCGGATCGCCCGGGCCGACATTGGGCACGAACACCGGCCGGGTGCGATACGCCAACGCCATGCCGGCAAACACGATCAGCCCGACGGCCAGCGCCGCGACCACGAAGACGATCATCCGGGTGAACAGCACGGTGGTGAACACCGACCGGTAGCCCAGTTCGCCGAACCACAGCCAGTCAACATAGGTGTCGATGAAGCGCGGGCCAATCAACAGCAGCGTCACCACGGCCAGGGCCACCACGATCAGGGTGCGGCTGCGGCGGTTCAGAGTCGGCATTCGGGGCGGGGTTCGCATGTTCATGGGCGCGCTCGCAAGATCACGAAACCAACTCTACGCAAGGCCGCGCCGGCACCGGACCCAGCAACTAGCAGGTGGGCGGTTGACCGCCGGCGGTCAGGGTCTTCAGCGCCTCGATGGTCTGGGCCAGGTTCTCCGCCTTCACCAGTGTCATGGTGTCGCGCGCCGCGGTGCGGGCGAGGTCGCAGTTCTTCGCCGGCACCAGGAACACCGTCGCGCCGGCGTCGGCGGCGGTGGCCATCTTGTGGTCGATCCCGCCGATCGCGCCGACGACACCGTCGGCGGTGATCGAGCCGGTGCCGGCGACGAACTTGCCGCCGTTGATCTCCCCGGTGGTGAGCTTATCGACGACGGCCAGGCTGAAGATCAGCCCCGCCGACGGCCCGCCGATGTTGGCCAGGTTGAAGTCGATGGTGAACGGCGCCCACGGCGCGTCCCGCACGGCGATGCCCAGGAAGCCATAGTCACGGTCGTCGTTGCGGCCCAGCGTGATCCGCGCGATGCCGGGCTCGGAATTTTTGCGCCGGTAGTCCAGGACGATCTCCTGGCCGGGTTTGGTGGCCTTGAGTAGCTTGGAGAACTCCTCGACGGTGGCCACCGGGGTGCCGTCGACCTTGTCGATGGCGTCGCCGTCTTGCAACTTGCCCGCCGACGGACCGGGGTCGTTGATGTTCTGCGCCGTCACCGCCTTCGGGTACTTGAGGAAGTTCAGGGCGGCGAACTCGGCGTTGTCCTCGGAGCGCTGGAACTCCGCGTTCTGGGACTTCTCGATGTCCTCACGGGACTTCTCGGCCGGGTACACCAGATCCCGCGGCAGCAGCTGCTCAGAGCCCGAACCCCACAGCACTAGCGCCTGGCCCAGGCTCAAGCCGTCGCGCTGGGACACCGTGGTCATGTTCAGGTGCCCGGAGGTGGGTTTGACCGGGGTGCCCTCGATGGCGACGACGGGCTTACCGTCGGCCTCACCGAGGGTGTCGAACGTCGGGCCGGGCCCCAGCGCCACGAACGGCACCGTCACCAACCCGAGCAGCAGCCCGAACACCAGGATGGGTACCAGCGCCACCATCAGCGTCAGCATCCGTCTGTTCACGGCCCCCACAGTAACGGCGGTGCCCCGAACAAACGGCGGTACCGTAGTGCCCATGCCTGACGTGCCCTTCGGCTTCTCCGCCGGAGACGACCCCGACCGGGACCCCAACCGGGACCCCAGCCGGGACCCCGACAAGAAGGATCCCGCTGCCGGAGCCGACCCGTTCGGTTTCGGCGGCGACTTCAACCCCGGCGATCTGGGCCAGCTGTTCTCCAAGCTCGGCCAGATGTTCAGCGGGGCGGGATCGGCGATGGCCGCCGGCAAGGATTCCGGGCCGGTGAACTACGACCTGGCCCGCAAGCTGGCGACGAGTTCGATCGGCTTCACCGCACCGGTCCCCGAGCCGACCGCCCAGGCGGTCCGCGACGCGGTGCACCTGGCCGACACCTGGCTTGACGGCGCCACCTCACTGCCGGCCGGGGCCACCAAGGCCGTCGCCTGGACACCGCAGGACTGGGTGGACGGCACCCTGGAGACCTGGAAGCGGCTGTGCGATCCGATGGCCGCGCAGATCTCGTCGGTGTGGTCCTCGGCGCTGGATCAGGACGGCGCCGACGAGATCAAGGCGATGGCCGGGCCGCTGATGGCGATGATGACCCAGATGGGCGGCATGGCGTTCGGCTCACAACTGGGCCAGGCGCTGGGCACATTGTCCAAGGAAGTGTTGACCTCCACCGACATTGGGCTGCCCCTGGGCCCCCGGGGGGTTGCGGTGCTGATGCCCGCGGCCATCGAGGAACTCTCGGAGGGCCTGGAACAGTCACGCAGCGAGATCATGACGTTCCTGGCCGCCCGCGAGGCGGCGCATCACCGGTTGTTCAGTGGCGTGCCGTGGCTGTCGAATCAACTCCTCAGCTCGGTGGAGGCGTTCGCGCGCGGCATGAAGATCGACATGAGCGGCATGGAAGAACTGGCCCAGGGCATCGACCCGTCGGTGCTCACCGACCCCGCGGCGATGGAAAAGCTGATGTCCCAAGGGATGTTCGAACCCAAAGCCACCCCCGAGCAGACCGTCGCCCTCGAGCGCCTCGAGACCCTGCTGGCGTTAGTGGAGGGCTGGGTGCAGACCGTGGTCAGCGCGGCACTGGGTGAGCGCATGCCCGGCACCGTGGCGCTCGCGGAGATGCTGCGGCGGCGCCGCGCCACCGGCGGGCCGGCCGAGCAGACCTTCGGCACGCTGGTCGGCTTGGAATTGCGGCCGCGCAAGATGCGCGAGGCGGCGGCGCTGTGGGAGCGCCTGACTGACGCCGGTGGGATGGACGCCCGCGACGCGGTGTGGGCGCACCCCGACCTGATGCCCACCGCCGCCGACCTCGACGAGCCGGCCGGCTTCATCGACCGGATCATCGGCGGGGACGTTAGCTCGGCCGACGTCGACGCGCTGATCGCCGAGTTCCAGAAGGACAATCCCGACGGGGACAACTCGGACTAGACCGATGGGAGCCGGGCGCCAGGCCAACGGGTTGTGATCCTGGCGATAGTCCTCGGTGTCCACGGCCTCGGGGTATTGCGGGTCCCGCATCGTCGCTACAGGTCCAGCGTTCCGTCAGGGTTGACGAATCCCTGGTCGCTGTCGGGCAGTTTGCCCTCGGCAATTAGGTCGCGGATGCGCTGCGCCAACCACTCTGCCTCGCGCAGCGCTCGCTCGGTGTCGCCCGCTTCTATCGCAGCCAGCACAATGGCTGACTCGTCGTCGAGAACCATAACGCTCTTGTCTCTCCAGATCGATGTCCTTCGCCATGGTCGCTCCCCTTCTGCGTACGGAGCGAACGTCGTTGTCACGTTCCTACTCCCCCTTTCGCACGACTCGTCGTCACGGTGATGTTCGTACCTGCGACCACAGTTCTTGCACAGCCGGTCCAGCTTCTTTCTGCGCAGCCAGCCCTCCCGCCCGTCCCAGTCTTCGCCCATCATGGTGTGAACTCCCCTTCTCTTGTCGCACAACTTCGGACTCCCGGAATCAGATGGCCGATAACGCCGGATCTGCTTGGCGACGATCCAGCCAAAGGAGGTAGAGGCCGGTTTCACCACGCCCTCGACCGATGCCGGTCGGGCCTGCCGCCGGGCCTCCAGCACGGTCCCGATTTCCGCCTAACCGTTCTCCGCGGGCCCCCCGCTCTCCTTCTCGATCTCGGCGATCAGCGCGTCGACGTCGGCTGAGGAGACGTCCCCGCCGATGATCCGGTCGATGAAGCCCGCTGGCTCGTCGAGGTCGGCGGCGGTGGGCATCAGGTCGGGGTGCGCCCACACCGCGTCGCGGGCGTCCATCCCGCCGGCGTCGGTCAGGCGCTCCCACAGCGCCGCCGCCTAAACGAAGCTGCGCAGATCGCCGAGGTGATGGGGCGGATAGCAGCGACCTACGCTGATATCTCGACTACCGACATCGAGCGTGTCGTCCAGGCCGTGCATACCGGGTTCGACGACGCCCAAGGTCCGAGTGTTCATACCCCTGCTCATCGAACGCAAGGACTGCACTGTGCTGGCCCACCGCCAGACCCCACTCAACTGGACAACCTAGCGAGCGAGCGCTGCCTCTTCGTCAGGGAACCGGCGGGTGAGCGTGGCGATCATCTCCACGAGCTTCCTGCGCTCGATAGCGCAGTTCCGCAGTTCACCCTGCACTAAGCGAACCTGCTCAATCCGGCGGTGACGTGTATCAGTTGCCAACTTCGCCTGGCATTTCACGACCCGCTCGTTAATCAGGTCAATCTGGCGATGCAACTCGTCACGGAAATAGTCCGCCTGACGGTGGTTGGCCTGGTCTGACGCCACGTGGTGAGGAATCATAGCTTCCACGGGCCCAACTTAGACCACGGCGGATCACGTCGGAACATTTCGAATCACAGAGATCAGGCCGGACGGCCACAGTTCGCTCTGAACCTGGCGATCACCAGCGGCCAACCCGGCGCGCCACGACTGGGAGATCCCGCGCGGCGGGGCAAACACACGATCGGACTACATCCTCGCGACGACGGAGGTCACGGTCGTCGAGTAGACGCGGTGGCGACTGTGACACCGACCCTCGCGTGATGCGTTCAGCTATCCACAGGTCCGGTGGCCGACCCATTCTTTACGTGGAGGCCACCAAGAGTTCACCCGGGACAGGGGCGGTCGCCGCGATGACCTGCCTATCGTCATCACGGTTCCGCCGACAACCCTCTGCGTAGGAGTAGAAATGATCAATAGCTGACGTGCGCAGCGGAATACGCGCCGCCGGCAGCCCTACGCGTGGTTGGGGGCGGGCGCTCTGGGTGTGGGGCTAGCGCTGGCCGGCGCCGGAACCGCCCATGCCGACGATGTCACCGACACCGCCTCGACCGCGGCGGCCTCCTCGGCGCGCGCTTCGGGCAACTCCGCCGCAGACGCCGCCGCGACATCGACGCCCCGGTCGCCGGCGGCGACGTCGCGTTCTGCGGGGCCGCGCCAGAGCGTGAACGACGGTGCCGGCAAGCGGGCACCGACGGCCGCCAACCGGTCCACACTCGCGGCGACGCCTCGGGTGAGGTCGGCGGTGCCGGTGACAGTCCCGACGCCCCCTGTGCAGCAGCCTCCCACGACGTCGGCTACTGCTGCGGTCCCCGCCATCCCCCCACCACGGGGCGGGGATTGCGGTGTCACCGAACTTGGTGACGAGGTCTGACGACGCTGACCCGACATACACCTGGCCTCCCGCCAGGTGCGCCCGTAGATCGGCTGCGCTGTGGGCCAGGTCGGTGCCCGGGGAGCCAAGGAGGATCACATCGTTGGTCTTCATACCTATCATTACCGCGTCCGCGACGGTGGTCGAACCGTAAGAATGCCCGCCGACGACGTAGTGCTGCGGCACTTGGGCGTTGGACCGCAGACCATTGACGTCGCTGGCCAGCACAGCGGCGCCCTCACGAGCGAGGCCCGTTGAGGCTATCCGCCCGTCAAATGGGCTGTTCGGTGTGTCGTGGTTGTTGTACAGAATGACCGCGGTGCTTCCTTGGACGGCGTCATTGGCCGCGTTGTAGTGGTTGGCGTGCGCAAGGGCATGAGCCGGACCACCATCAAGGCCGTCGGGGCGTCCTTCCCTAATCGGGGGTTCCACGCCACCCTGCTGCGTCTGGCGAAGGATTACGGCGGATCAACGCTCGTGGGCGGCTGGAAGGTCACGCGCGGCATCGTGAAATTGTTAGCCGCGCCGTCCAGTGCGGGGCCGGTTGGCGTTGTGGTGTTGCGTTTCCCCGGACTTAGCTGGTTAGCCCTCCAGTGAACTTTTGCGTGGGACGACTGGTTCGACACGGAGATCGACCATCTGCGGTTTCAATGGTCGATGGGCCGGTCGCCCAGCAATCCGCGGCCCCCGGCGCGCGGGTTGCGTGAAAATCCTTTTTGAGAAGTATCAACTTTTGCTACAGTCGCGCGAGACGTACCAATCCGATAGCCAAAAGGAGCTGTCAGTGTCTGCTACCGACTCGAACCAGCAAGCCCATCGCCACCGCCACGCGGAAGGAAATCGGGTGCGAACCATCGAGTATGGCCGCGGTGCGGATCGCGAACTGACGGTATCGACGTTTGCCCGCGTTGTGGGTCGGGTGGGTGCGTTGGCGGTGGCTTTGGGTGTGGGGTCGGCGGTGGCGGCGGTGCCGGTGGCGTTTGCGGACACGACGGGTTCGGCGGGGTCTAGCGGGTCGGGGTCGGATGCGTCGTCGGCGGGCGCGTCGACGGCGGCTCCGGCGCGGGGCGCGCGGTCCGGGCGGGGCGGCTCGGCTGTGGGTTCGGGTTCGCAGGGCCGCTCTGCGGTGGGTTCCCAGGACGACAACGATTCCACGGCTGATTCCGCGGCGACGGGTGCGCGGGGTCCGGGTGCACGGGGTGCCGGAGTGGATGCGGGTGTGGGTGCTGCGAATTCTCGGGTGCGTGGCTCGCGTTCGGGGGTCGCGGGCGCGGTGGTGGTGCCCTCGGCGCCGGGTGTCGTCGATGCCCCGGTGGTGACTCCCCGGGTCCCGGATGTGGCGGGGTCGGTGCCGGAGTTGTCGGATTCGGTTGCGACGGCTAGTGATTCGGGTGTTCCGGTCGCGGAGCCCGTTGTTGAGGTCGCGGCTTCGGCCGCCGCGGCGGCGCCGGTGATCACTGCCCCGCGGGCGCCGGCTGCTATTGCCGGTGGCGTTAGTGGTGTGGGCTCGAATCTGTTGGCGTGGTTGGCCTCTGGCGGGTCCGGGGACGGTCCGGCGGCGGGTCCGTTGGCGTGGACTGTCGCGGCGGCCAGTCGTCGTGAGATCGGTGGTGCGGCGCCCACGGTGGCGCCGGCGGCAGCGGTGTCGACCGGTGAGCCTGCGGCTCCCACGGCGACGTCGTTCGGACCTGCGGCTGCGGCGGTGGGGTCGCCGTCGGCGGCGACGTTCGCGGGCTGGTACCCGGGTTCGATTTTGCGGTTCTTCGTCGGCAACGGCACCGCGACCAATCCGAACGCGGGCGTTCTGCTGGGTAGTGGGTATTCGTGGACGTCGGTGACGTGTCCGACCGGAGCGTGCACCGGTGGTAGTGCGGGGCTGATCGGCAATGGCGGTAATGGCTACAACGGCGGTAATGGCGGCTCGGCGATCCTGTTCGGCAATGGTGGCGCGGGTGGGGCGTCACTGACCGCCGGTGGTACCGGTGGCGCGGGTGGTACGGGCGGGTTGCTGAAGGGCAATGGCGGCAATGGTGGTGCCGGTGGTGCGGCAACGACGCCGACCGGTGCTGGTGGTGCTGGTGGTGCGGGTGGCAATACCGGTTTCCTGTCGGTGTTCGGTGCGGCCGGCAACGGCGGTGCGGGCGCGAACAGTGGCTCGGTCTCCGGTGCCGGTGGTGCTGGTGGCGCCGGTGGTTCGGCGGGGTTGTTGTCGTTGATCTCCCAGGGCGGCAATGGTGGTGCCGGCGGGGTGGGTGCGACCGTCGGTGGTGCTGGTGGTGCGGGTGGTTTCGCGGGCATCAAGTTGGGTGGCGGCGGCAATGGTGGCGCCGGTGGCGCGTCCTCGACGGTGACCGGCAGCGGTGGCGCTGGTGGCGCCGGTGGGGCGAACGGCATTTTGTCGTGGCTGGGCAACGCCGGTAACGGCGGCAACGGCGGTGTCGGCGGCGCCGAGGGTGTCGGTGGCGTGGGCGGCAACGGCGGTAATACGGGCTGGTCGGGCAATGGCGGCAACGCCGGCAATGGTGGTGCCGGGGGCAGCGGCGGCAATGGCGGCGGCGGCGGGATCGGTGGTTTCTGGGGTGGCAACGCCGGTAACGGCGGCAACGGCGGGGATTCCGCCGACACCTGCGGCGATTCCACCACCATCTCCGGTGTGGGTGGCAATGGTGGTGTCGGTGGCGGTACCGGGTTGTTCTCGATCATCGGCAACGGCGGCAACGGCGGCAACGGCGGCACGGGCAGCGCCGGGGTCAACGGCATCGACGGCACCTTCCCCAGCGGCAACGGCGGCAACGGCAGCGACGGCGGCACGGCCGGCAATGGTGGTGCCGGCGGTGCGGGGTCGTGGATCTTCGGCATCGGCGGCAACGGCGGCAATGGTGGCGGCGGCGGTACCGGCGGTAACGGCGGTAACGGCGCGGCCGGTAAGGCCGGCGTGGCCGCCGGCGAGGCGGGCACCATCGGCGGCAACGGCGGTGCCGGTGGCAACAACGGTGCAGGCGGCACCGGCGGGGCGGCCGGTGCGGGATCGTTCCTCTTCATTTTCCCGTCGATTGGCACCGATGGCACCGGCGGGCCGACCGGCCTCGGTGGCAATGGCGGCAATGGCGGCCTTGGTGGTAACGGCGCGAACGGCGACCAGGGCACCCCGACCGGCGGTGCGGGCGCGAACGGCGGCAACGGTGGCAAGGCCGGACTCGGCGGCGACGGCGGTAACGGCGGCGGCGGCGGCATCGGTGGTGCGGGCTGGACCTCGGACGTAGCCGGTAAAGCCGGTGGCGACGGCGGTAAGGGCGGCGCTGGCGGTACCGGTGGAGACGCCCCGACCGGCACGGCCGGCAACGGCGGCGCGGCCGGTGCCGGTGGCAAGGGCGGTAACGGCGCTGAGGGCCTCGAAGGGTTCAACTCCGATGGCGGCAAGGGCGGCAACGGCGGCGACGCCGGTGCAGTCGGCGCCGCCGGGACCGGGGCGACCGCGGGCACCGCCGGTGCCGGTGCTGATGGTGGTGCTGGCGGCAACGGCGGCAACGGCATCAACAGCCCCACGACCCCAGGTTTCGTCGGCGGTGACGGCGGCGCGGCCGGCAACGGTGGGGCCGCGACCGGTGCGGGCACCGGCGGTGCCGGTGGCCTCGGCGGTAACGGCGGCGACGGCTACACCGGGGTCGCGGCCGGAGAGAACGGCACCTTCGGCGGCAATGGTGGCGCCGGTGGCGCCGGTGGCAGCGCCCAGGCCGGCACTGCCGGTAACGGCGGCGCCGGTGGTAACGCCGGTGACGGCGGCAACGGAGCCTCGGGGACGACCGGCGGTGACGGCGGCGCCGGTGGTGATGCCGGAGCAGGCGGCAACGGCGGCACCTCCGCGACCGGAACCAACGGCAACGGCGGCAACGCCGGCACCGCGGGCAACGGCGGCGCCGGCGCCGACGGCACAGCCGGAACCAACGGCGATAACGGCACCAACCCCGGCGACTCGGGAACCAACGGCACCGGCGGCGGCTTCGGCGGTGACGGCGGCGCCGGCGGCAAGGGCGCAGCAGGCGGCACCGGAGTCACCCCCGGCACCGACTCCACCGGCGGCAACGGCGGCACCGGCGGTGACGGCGGCGTCGGCGGCAACGGCGGCAACGGTGTGGCCGGCGATGCGAGCACCACACTCGGTGTCGATGGCCAGGCCGGTGGATCCGGTGGCAACGCCGGCGCCGGTGGTAACGGCGGTGCCGGCGGCGCCGCCGGCGCCGGCGGCGGCAAGGCTGCGGCAGGCACCGATGGCGACGGCGGTACAGGCGGCGATGGCGGCAAGGCTGGCAACGGCGCCAACGGCGGCGCCGGATTCACGGCAGTAACGGGAACCGATCCTGGCGCGGCCGGCAGCGCCGGCGGCGCTGGCGGCGACGGTGGTGCTGGCGGTAACGGCGGAACCGGTGGCGCCGCGGGCGGTAGCACCGGAACGGCCGGCATCGACGGCGACGGCGGCAACGGCGGTGCGGCAGGCACCGGGGGCGACGGCGGCGACGGCGCCGACGGCATCAGCGCTCAGATACCCGACGGCGGCAACGGCGGCGCCGGCGGCGACGGCGGCAAGGCTGGTGCCGGCGGTACCGGAACGACGCCAGGAACCGATGGCGCTGCCGCTAACGCGGGCAATGGCGGCAAGGCCGGCGACGGCTACAACGCCACCGGAGCCGATAACGCCGGCAAGGGCGGCAACGGTGGCAACGGCGGCAACGCGTTCACCGGCGGCAACGGCGGCGCCGGTGGCGCCGGTGGTGCCGGCGGTACAGCGGAGGCCGGCGCAGGCGGCGACGGCGGCAACGGCGGCGCTGCAGGCACCGGCGGTAGCGCGCTCGACGGCCCGGGTGGTGACGGTGGTGACGGCGGCATCGGCGGCAACGGCGGCAGTTCCGGCACCGGCGCCGGCGGCAACGGTGGCAACGGCGGCAAGGCAGCTGACGGTGGACGTGGCATCGACGGCACCCAGCAGAATCCCGACGGCACGGCCGGCGGTGCGGGTGGTTCCGGCGGCGGGGCGGGAATCGGCGGCAACGGTCAGGGCCCCGGTACCGACGGTTCGGCCGCGGATGCTGGGGACGGTGGGCGTGGCGGTGACGGCTGGGATTCCACGGTGGCCGGCCTGGCCGGCGGTAACGGTGGTGCCGGTGGCGCCGGCGGTGACACGACCGCAACCGGAGGTGTGGCCGGCAACGGCGGCGCGGGCGGCACCGGCGGCGACGGCTTCACCGGTGGGGCCGGTACGGGTCAAAACGGCACTGCGGCCGGCAACGGCGGCGCCGGCGGCGCCGGTGGTTCGGCGACCAACGGCGGCACTGCCGGTAACGGCGGCCTGGGCGGCGATGGTGGCGTCGGCGGTAGCGGTGGCACCGGTGTCCCCGGCGACAACGGGACGCAGATTTCCCCGAACGGCACCGCGGGCGGTGCCGGTGGTAGCGGCGCCGCGGGCGGCAACGGCGGCCAGGGCGGTGCGGCCGGAACAGGGACTATCGCCGGCACGAATGCCGATGGCGGCAACGCCGGCGCCGGCGGTAACGGTGCGGACGGTGGAGCTGGCGGAAATGGCTTGACCGGAACCGACGGCACCAATCCCGGTGACGCGGGCAAGGCCGGCGGCAACGGTGGCGATGGTGGCGCCGCGGGCACCGGTGGTGCAGGTGGCACGGGCGGTGCGGCCGGCGGCACGGGTGCATCAGCCGGCAGTGACGCCAACGGCGGCAACGGCGGCAACGGCGGTGTCGCAGGCAATGGCGCCGACGGCGGCGCCGGTGCGGCCGGTAGCGCGGGCACCGATCCGGCCACCCCGGGTGGCGCTGGCGGCGCCGGCGGTAACGCCGGCAGCGGCGGCAACGGCGGTGCGGGTGCCGCCGGTGGAGCCGGTGGCGGCTCGGCCGTCGACGGCACCAACGGCAACGGTGCCAACGGAGGCACCGCCGGAAACGGTGGCGCGGGTGCTGACGGTGGCGCAGGCTTCACCAGCACCACGGCCGGTGCGGCCGGCAGTGACGGCGGGTCCGGCGGTGCCGGCGGCACCGGCGGCAACGGTGGCCTCGGCGGTAAAGCCGGCGGCACCGGCGGCACGGCCGGCACCGACGCCGCGGGCGGCGATGGCGGCAATGCCGGCAACGGCGGCGTTGGCGGCAACGGCTACAACGGCATCAGTGGCACCTTCGTCACCAACGAGAACAAGACCGGCACCGACGGCGGCAACGGCGGCAACGCGGGCGTCGAGGGTCAGGGCGGCACCGGTTCTACGCCAGGTGCAGACGGCGCCTTCGGCAACGGCGGCAACGGCGGCAACGGCGGAACCGGCGGGAACCTGACCGGCGCTGCCAGCCAGAAGGGCGGCAACGGCGGCGACGGCGGCAACGGCGGCACCGCCACCGGTGGCACCGCCGGCAACGGCGGCAGCGGCGGTGACGCCGGCGAGTCCGGTGTGGGTAAAGAAGGTATCGACGGCAACGCGACCGGAGGCATCGGTCCGGTTGGCGGTAACGGCGGCAACGGCGGCAACGGCGGCACTGCGACCACCGGAACCGCGGGCAACGGCGGCGTAGGCGGCAACGCCAGCCATGGCGGTGTCGGCGGCGCAGGCTGGAACTCCGACGATCCCACCCTCGCCGGCGGAAACGGCGGCAACGGCGGCAACGGCGGTGTGGCCGGCAATGGCGGCAACGGCGGCTCGGCCACCGATGCGTCGGGCAGCAACGGCGACGGCGGAAACGGCGGCAACGGCGGCTCGGCAGGTGCGGGCGGAAACGGTGGTAACGGCGCGGCCGGCACCGTGACCACCCCCAACGGCAGCGCTGGCGGCACCGGTGGCAACGCAGGCACGGCGACCAATGGCGGCACCGGTGGCAAGGCCGGCACCGGACCCGGCACTGCAGGCACTGCCGGCACCGGAGGCACGGCCGGCTCCGATGCCGCCAACGGCGGCAACGGCGGCAACGGCGGCGCCGGGTTCGCCTCAGCGGCTGCGGGTGTGGCCGGCGGTAACGGCGGAGCGGGCGGCGCAGGCGGCGCGGCCCGAGCTGGCACCGGCGGAGCGGGCGGTGACGGCGGAGCTGCCGGCGCCGGCTTCACCGGCGCCGACGGCGCGGTGGAAGAGTCCAACGGCGGCAACGGAACCGTCGGCGGCAACGGCGGCGCAGGCGGCGCGGGTGGTGGCGCCACCCTCGCGACCGGTGACGGCGGCGCCGGCGGTGCCGGTGGCGCGGGCGGCAACGGCGGAGACGGCGGTACCGGCGGGCCCGGGTCCGACGCCGGCAGCGGTTTCGCGGCTCAGGCCGGCGGTGACGGCGGCGCAGGCGCCAACGGCGGCGCGGGCGGTGCGGGCGGTGCGGGCGGCAATGCCGGCGCGTCGGGCACCAATGGCACCGGCGGCGACGGTGGCGCCGGTGGCACGGCTGGCGTCGGCGGGGACGGCGGTGCCGGCGGTAACGGCGACATCGCATCACCCATCGGCGCAGCAGGTGGCACCGGCGGTGTCGGCGGCAACGCCGGTGCCGGTGGCAACGCCGGCGCCGTGGGATCCGGCGGTACCGGTGGCAGCGCGGGTACCGGTGGCGATGCCGGCCTAGCGGGTGACGGTGGCATCGGCGGTGCGGGTGGTATCGGCGGTAACGGAGCCACGCCGAACGCGGTGTTCACGGCAAGCACTGCCAACCAGTCGGCGCCGACGCTCCTCTCGGTCACCAACTTCAGCGATTCGGACGTCCTGCTGGTGTCGGTCTCCATCCCGAATGCTCCGGCGGGCACCACGTTCAAGTTCGGCAGTTACGCCGGGTTGACCCCGAGTTACGGGTTCAACTTCACCGGCGAGAAGACGGTCCTCAACTTCACCGGGACGCAGGCAGCCGTCAACGCTGCCCTCGCCACGCTGCAGGTGTCGACCGGAGCCGAACAGGGAGCGTTTGCCTTCGACGTCACATCGTCGATCAACGGAGCGAACACGTACTACAACCCGGTAACCAACAGTTACTACCAGTACTTCGCTGACAGAAATATCCAGTGGGCCCCCGCACGTGCCGCGGCCAAGACCAAGACGCTCAACGGTGCCACGGGTTATCTGGTGAACATCACCACCGATCAGGAAAACGAATTCGTCAAGTCCTACGTGGCGGAAAACGATATCTGGATCGGAGCCTCTGACGAGGCGGTGGAAGGCGAATGGAGGTGGATGGACGGGCCCGAAGCCGGCACTCAGTTCTGGCAGGGCAACACCCCCGCCAAGGGCGGCTACGCGACCGGCCCGTTCAACTACGCGGCGTGGGCTGTCAATCAGCCGGACAACTCCAGAAACGCCGAGGACTGGGGGTCGACCAACTTCCGGGGCACCCGGGGCGCCTGGAATGACCTGCCACTCAGTGGCGCCGGCCTCATCAGGGGTTACCTCGTCGAGTACACCGAGCCGGTTGGCGGCTGGACCCCGGCGAGTGTGAACCAGCAGAGCGTCGACGCCGCCATCGGCAGCGCCGACGGCGGTATCGGTGGCGCAGGCGGCGCCGGCGGTCTGGGCGGCAATGGTGCTCTCGGTGGTAGCACCGGCGGCACGGCCAGTGCCGGCGGCGGCGGCGGCGTTGGCGGTGTCGGCGGTCAGGGCGGCACCGGCGGCGGTGGCGGAACCGGCAACGGCGGAACCGGCGGCACGGGCGGCCCCGGTGGCGACGGAGGCACCAGCGGCACCAGCAATGCCGGCACGGCCGGATCTACCGGAACGGCCGGCTCCGACGGCGTCGGCACAACCGGTGGTGCCGGCGGCAACGGCGGCAACGGCGGCACCGGCGGCGTCGTATAGCCAGCACATGTTTCATGCCTGGCGTGATGTGTTGCCGCGCCAGGAAAAAACACGCCCGGAAGCGGTGACGTCGTGACCCTGGCACAGCCGCGGGCCACATCAGCTTTGTACCCGCATTCAACTCTCTGGAAGGACCGCTACCGGTTCTTCCGGCCGCTGCCGCTGATCATCCCCGCGCTTGTATTCATTCTGATCCCGCTGTTAGTTGTGCTCAACACCCTTGGCATGCAGAACATCTCCGAACTGTTCTGCTGGCTGGGACCGGCCGTGCTGTTCGTCGCCATCCCACTACTGGACTGGCTAGTCGGCAGGGACACCGACAGCCCGCCACCTGATGCGATACCCCAGCTGGAGGCCAGCCGGTTCTACCGCTGGACGGTGTGGACGTTTGTCCCCCTCCAGCTCGCCAGTGTTATTGCGGGGGCGTTCCTTTTCGTCTCGACCGACCTGACGTTCTTCGCGTTCGAAGGCACGCTGTCCGGACCTGCGAAACTCGGGATCGCCATCTCGATGGGCCTCGTCGGAGGACTCGGAATCAACTTCGGTCACGAGCTTGGGCACCAGAACGCCGGGATCGAGAAGTGGCTGGCAAAGGCCGCGTTCGCCCCGACGTTCTACGGGCACTTTCCGCTCGCACACAACTCGGGCCACCACGTCCTGGTCGCCACACCGGAGGATCACTCCTCGGCGCGGCTGGGTGAATCCATCTTCGGATTCCTGCCCCGCACCGTGTGGGGCTCACTGCGGTTGGCGTGGGACCTCGCGTCCGCACGGATGAGGCGCAGCGGTAGATCCGCGTGGAATCCGGGCAACGAGGTCGTCCTGTCCGTGGTGATCTCGATCGCGTTTTGGACGATTCCCCTCGCGCTGTTCGGGTGGGAGCTGCTGCTCTTTATCGTGATTCAGGCTTTCAGCGGTATCGCCCTGCTGGAGACGGTCAACTACCTCGAGCATTACGGGCTTCTGCGGCAGCAGACATCCAGCGGCCGTTATGAGCGCTGCAAGGCCGAGCACAGCTGGAACTCCGACCACCTGTTCTCCAACTTTGTGTTTCTCAATCTTCAGCGGCACAGTGACCATCACGCCAACCCCGACAAGCGCTACCAGTCGTTGCGAAGCCGTCCCGAGGCTCCCCAGCTTCCTGCCGGCTACGCGGCCATGATCCTGCTTGCCTGGGTTCCCCCGATTTGGCGCAAGTTCATGGACCCTCGGGTCATCGCGCACTACGGCGGCGACGTGAGTCGGGCCAACGTGGTTCCCGCGTCCCGGAAGGCGCGCGCATGAGCACCCGGAAGAAAATCTCGCGCCGGACGTTCTTGGGCGCGGCGGCCGTCGGCGCGGGGGGCATCGGCTCCGTTGCGCTCGGAGGGTGTGGGCTATTCGGCTCAGGAGCTGATCGCCCGCACTACGGCGCTGTCGTCGTGGGTAGTGGCTACGGCGGTGGGGTGAGTGCACTTCGTCTGGGCGAGGCTGGGGTCTCGACACTGATCATCGAGAAGGGTCAGCTGTGGGGTAAGCCCGACGCCAGCGGCACGCGTTTCTCCAAGATGCTCCCGCCGGACAACCGGGCGGGCTGGTTCAGTTCGGTTCCGCCGAGCTTGATCACATCGTTCGGCGGGTTCTCCATCGAGGACGTGGTGGCGAACTCTCCGTCGCCCGAGCCGATTCAGGCCGGTATCTGCGAACGCGTCGATTACGGGGCGCACAGCGTATTTCGCGGAATCGGCGTAGGCGGCGGGTCGTTGGTCAATGCGGGGATCGCCGCGATTCCAACCCCAGCTCAGGTTCGGGACACCTTCCCCGACATTGATCCCGCGGAGTTCCTGGGAACTTTTACCGAGCGTGCCAAGTCGACTTTGGGGATCAGTTACCGGGACATGGACTGGTTCGAGCAGGCGCCGTGCTTCCAGTACGCCCGGGTCGGCCGCAAGTACGCCGAGGCGGCGGGTTACGCCGTCGACTACAACGGCAGCTCCTACAGCTTCGACTACCTGAAAAGGGAAGCGGCCGGCGAGGTTCCGCGCTCGGCGCTGGCTTTCGAGCAGCAGTACGGGAACAACTACGGCCGAACCGGCAGCGTGGACCAGACCTACATCCCGGCGGCGTTGGCCACCGGAAAGGTGACGCTCAAGCCGCTGACCGAGGTCACCGATTTCGAGCGGGATCGCGGGGGTCGGTGGGTGGTTCGCACGTCGGAGATCGACCGGTTGGGTAACTCGGTGGGGACCGCTGAGATCACCTGTGACCGACTTTTTCTCAGTGCGGGTGTGCTGGGTACGACGAAGCTGCTACTTCGCGCCAGGGACACTGGAGTGCTGCCTGACCTGAGCGGTGAGATCGGAAAGGGCTACGGAAACAACGGCGATGTCATGGTGGGCCACGCCCTGGCCGACGGCGATTTCGCCGGAACCGAGCAGTCCCTGATGGGGATGATCAACCTTGATGGCCGCGACGACCTCGACAACCCTGTGTACGCCAGTATCTTCTCAATCCCCCTTCCCGTGGAGACCAACACCCTGGGCTACTACGTGATGGTGCGGACCGGCGACCGCGCGGCGATTACCTACGACGGCGCCTCCGACTCCATCAAGATCGACTGGCCGCAGCAGTTCACCGACAATCAGATCGAGCGTGCACGGCGGGTCTTCGACCGGGTTACTCAGGCCAACGGTGTGGTGTACCGCGACGATCTTTTCAAAGGAAAGGTGTTCGCACCGCACACCGTTCACCCCATGGGTGGGTGCGTTCGGGGCGTGGCCACCGACGCGTTCGGGCGCGTACACGGTTATGACAACCTCTACGTCAACGACGCGTCACTGCTGCCCGGGTATCTCGGGTGCAACCCCTACATGGCGATCACCGCGTTGGCTGAGCGCAATATCGAGGCGATCGTTCACGGCCAGCCCGCGTAGGCCGCTATAGCGACCGTCGCTCGCGCGTTGCGCAGCTGCGTCTCGGCCGGGTGATCAACGCGACCAAGGCAGTCGCGCCGGCGGTGTGATCTCACCGGCCACATTGGACCTTGCGGGGCGAGGACTACGCTGACCAAGTGGTCGACGAGGCGGGCGGCGCGCCCTGGTCGAACTTCCGTTTTGTCCAAGACGTCGTTCCGTCACCAGGCGAGGGCAACCGGATCCATCTGCACAACCTGGCTATCCCGAAGCGACGGCCGTGGATGAAGCCGAGTCCGGGGGCTGGGTCGTGCGCGTCGTGGCCCGAGACGGCGAGTACTACCCAGGCGGGCCGGCTCACTTCGCCGAACCTGGACCAGTGGGAGGAGGCACTACGGGCACGAAATTGCCGCCATGCCGATACGAAAGTCTCTCAGCGGCAGGGATATCTGCTGTGTTGGCTGCGTCTCATGCGTGTTGTGAGGGTTCTGCAGTACCCGGCCGCGGCGAGCCGCTAATCGTCCGACACGGTCACGCCGCGCCAAAAGGCGACGTAGCCGGCGATGTCCTTGGCAGCCGGCTTCGGTTGGGGGTACGTCCGGGCGGCATCGTTATTGGTCGCGCCGCCGACGGTGATCGAGAAATAGTCAGCGGTGCCCTTCCACGAGCAGGTGGTGTGGGTCGGGGTTGAGGTGAAGTACTCGCGATTGAGCGAATCCGGCGGGAAATAGTGGTTGCCTTCGACCACCACAGTCGCATGACGGTACTCGCCGGTGCCGTAATCAGCCCGCGGGGGCGTACGTGAGCGCCGGCCTGCCGTGGTTTGACTACTACGGCGCCGATGCCAAAGACCTGGCGCCGTCGCAGACCTTGGCGAAGGTCGAGACCGTCGGCGAAAAGCTCGGCGGCGAGGATGCATCGTTCGTGCCAGTCGATCCGAAGACAGTGATCACGTTGGGCGACGCCAGCCCGAACACAGGCACGGACGGAAATTGGTAGGTCCTTTGCCCGAGCGTTTGCGAATACGGGGAACAGCGAAAAGTTTCACGCTCGGCTCAAACTGTTGATTGATGCTAAGGAGCCCCGATATGGGTGGCAGACGGCGAACAATGGGGCAAAGGGGCGCCGCTCCAGACCCTCTCCGCCAGCTTCACGGAGGTTCGTGCAACTGTGCTGCATGTCGGGCCGAGCGGTGGGAGTTGCGCAAAGACCGCGCGCGGCGATCAAAGGCGGAAACGCCGTCGAAGGTATGTCCCACATGCTCGATTGCCCTGCCGGTTACAGGTGTTTGCGACGACTGCCCTCACAGTTAGCTGCTCGGTGCTGTCGCGCGGGCCGTATACGACAGTTGCCCCGGCGCCTTCGGATCGATGAAGTCGAAGTAGATGCCGGTCAGGTTGTAGGTGGTGTTTCCGATCACCGCGGTGTAGTCACCGGTCACCCTCGTCACCGGCACGTCGAGTGTGGTCGTGAGAACGTAACCAGGCCGCAGGGTCGTGTTGACTGACCAATTCGTGGTCTTCTGGGTCGTGTTCGACAGCGTCTGTAGTGAGGTGAAGGTCTGCTTGGCGACGAAGTTGAAGACTTCTTTCTGACCGAACGTGGCGCTGACTTCCGACGAGTAGGTGGTGCCGAAACTCGATGTTGCCGAGACAGTTTCGGTTGCACCCTGGTTGACCGTCTGGTTGTCCTGGGTGCTGTTTGTGTACTTGTAGACCTGCTGTGTCTTCGTCGCGTCTTGGGTGTCGGCTGTGGGAACGAATTGGCATGTCGTGCCCTGCGCGGTGCACACGGTGTTGAGCACGTTCGCCTGCTGCTGCCCTTCAGCACCGGTGAGGGTGTAGCTGGTGCCGGGCCGATCGACCAGCTTGATCACCGAATTGTCGAGGCCGTAGAAGCCGTTCGGTGACGGCGGCCCGATCTCCTGGTTACTTCCGTTCCAGCAGTTGTTCCAATTGCAATCGCCGCGATAGGTGTCGAGGAGCTGTACGTTCATCCTGACCTGCCAGGGGCCCGCAGCGCCTTCCTTGTAGCTCGTGCATGCGATATCGCTGCAGGAGGTGAAGTTGATAAGGGTGTCGTAGGAGTAGAAGGCGTACCGGGTCAGCTCGACGTGAGCCGATTGACCCGGCTGCAGGATCTGGCCGACAGCGGGTGCGCTTTCAACAGCATTCTCGTACCCGGGCTCTTTAATGATTTTCTGGACGTAGACGGCCCTGCCGGTCAGGTTCGTGATGTCGAAACCGCGGGTGAGCTGCGTCAGCACCTCAGGGTTGACGTTCACGGTCACCGTGCTGGTGCGCGGGGTGAAGGGTTCGAGGATGTTGAAACCTGCGGAGGAGACCTGGGCGGTGAAAGTGTCGGTGCCGGTGAAATTCGCGCCGGGCGCGTAGGTGTAGGTGCCGTCGGACAGTAGCTGCACGGTTCCCGAGGCGGGGGCCTGAGTCAGCTGGAAGCTCACCCCGGCCCCGCCGGGCTGGACGTACTGCAACGCCCCGAGGATCGGTTCACCCTGCGTCCACGACGTGTACTGCACAGGCTTGATGATGGCGACCGGGCTGAACAGCGTGCGCTGCACCCCGACCAGCACGTCCTGCGCCGCGGCGGCCAGTGGCCCGTCGAAGCCGTTGAGCCAACCCCGCGTCGAGGAGAACCAGGCGGTGGCCGCGATGGTCGCCTGGCTCGGCGCCGGGGTCACCACCCCGGCTGAGGCCGCTGCGGCAGTAGGAGCCGACGTGTCCACAGAGGAAACCTCTGCGCTGACCGAAACGGCCGGCGCCGGCCTGCCGGCCACGGCGGCGACGCGCGCCGGTGTGAGCCGTTCCGACGCGGCAGCAGCCGAAACCGGCTGGCTTCCGCGAACCGAACGCGACGTCGCGGCCGGCGACCGGCCCGGCGCGGCGGTGCGGACCGCCGCGGTGGACCTCGACGTCGCCGTGGTGCCGCCGGGAGCAGCGGCTGCGCTAGCTGAAACCCGCGCCGAGGAGGTTTCGGTCGCCGCGGAGGCCTCGTCGGCGTGCGCGGTTCCGGCGCCGGCCAGCGCTAGCCCCACACCCAGCGCGCCCGCCCCCAGCCACGCGTAGGGCTGCCGGCGGCGCGTATTCCGTTGTGCACGTGAACTATTGGCCATTTCTACTCCTACGCAGAGGGTTGTCGGCGGAACCGTGATCACGATAGGCAGGTCATCGTGGCGAGCGCCCCTGCCCCGGGTGAACTCTTGGTGGCCTCCAGGTAAAGAACAGGTCGGCCACCGGACCTGTGGATAGCTGAACGCATCACCCGAGGGTCGGTGTCACAGTCGGCTTCGTGACGTTCGTCCTCGACCCCGCGCTGCCGGTGCTGCTGCGACCCGACGGTGCGGTGCAGGTGGGCTGGGATCCGCGGCGCGCGGTGCTGGTACGTCCCCCGTCGGGACTATCCGCCGCAGCGATGGCCACCGTACTGCGGGCAATGGCGGTGCCGACGGAGCTGACCGAACTGCACCGGCTGGCCCTGCGGCACGGGCTCGAGGACGAAGCCGGGTTCGACGACGTGGTGTACGCGCTGCTGGCCGTGGGCGTGGTGCGCGAACGCCCGCGCAACGGGCGGGCCGCGGGGCGGACGCTGTCGATCCGCGTGCACGGCGCCGGGCCGCTCTCTGAGCTGGTGGCGGACGGGCTGCGGTGCTCGGGGGCCCGGGTGGGCCGCTCCAGTCACGCCAACGCCGCCGGCGCGCCCGCCGGGGTGGACCTGATGGTGCTCGCCGACACCATCACCGCCGAACCGCGGCTGCTGCGCGAACTGCACGCCGCCCGGGTACCGCACCTGCCGGTACGGCTGCGCGACCACACCGGCCTGGTTGGCCCGCTGGTGATTCCGGGCGTGACGAGCTGTCTGGGGTGCGCGGACTTGCACCGCACCGACCGCGACGCCGCCTGGCCGGTGCTGGCCGTGCAGCTGCGCGAGGCGATCGCGCACGCCGACCGGCCGACGCTGCTGGCCACCGCCGCCCTGGCGTTGGGCCAGCTGCAGCAGATCATCGGTGCGGTGCGCGGAATCGATCCGCCCGGCGATCCCCCGGCCACCATGAACGCCACCGTCGAGGTCGACATCGCCACCCACACCATCCGGGCCCGGCGCTGGACCCGACACCCGCTGTGCGGTTGTTGGCATCCGCGAACAGCCCGCGCCGCGCGACGGGCATGATGGAGGGCGTGGCCGACGACATCAAGCGCGGGCGAACCGCACGCAATGCCAAATTGGCCAGCCTCCCGGTCGGCATGGCGGGCCGGGCCGCACTGGGTTTGGGCAAAAGGCTGGCCGGGAAGTCCCGCGACGACGTCAATGCCGAGTTGATGGAGAAGGCCGCCGGCCAATTGTTCGCCGTGCTCGGCGAACTCAAGGGCGGGGCGATGAAAGTCGGCCAGGCGCTCTCGGTGCTCGAGGCAGCGATCCCCGAGGAGTTCGGCGCGCCCTACCGCGAAGCGCTGACCAAACTGCAAAAGGACGCCCCGCCGCTGTCCGCGCCGAAGGTACATCGGATGCTCGACGGACAACTGGGCACCAAGTGGCGCGACCGGTTCACCTCCTTCGACGACACCCCGGTGGCCTCAGCGAGCATCGGGCAGGTGCACAAGGGCGTGTGGGCCGACGGCCGCGAGGTGGCCGTGAAGATCCAGTACCCCGGCGCGGACGAGGCGCTGCGCGCCGACCTGAAGACCATGCGCCGGATGACCAGTGTGCTCAAGCAACTCGCGCCGGGCGCCGACGTGCAGGCCGTGGTCGATGAGCTGATCGAGCGCACCGAGATGGAACTGGACTACCGGCTCGAGGCCAACAACCAGCGCGCGTTCGCCAAGGCCTACGAAGGCCACCCGCACTTTCTGATCCCGCACATCGTCGGCAGCGCGCCGAAGGTGGTGGTCAGCGAGTGGGTCGAAGGCAAGCCAATGGCGGAAATCATCCGCGACGGCAGCACCGATGAGCGCGACCTATGCGGCACAAGGCTTTTCGAGCTGACCTTCGACGCCCCGGCGCGGGTTGGCATGATGCACGGCGACGCCCACCCCGGCAACTTCATGCTCGCCCCCGACGGCCGGATGGTGGTCATTGACTTCGGCGCGGTGGCGCCGCTGCCTGACGGCCTGCCCGTGGAGCTGGGCCGGATGATCCGGTTCGCGTTGGAGAAGGACTACGACGACCTGCTGCCGACGATGGCGAAGGTCGGCTTCATCCAGCCCGGCGAGGAACCCTCCGTTGAAGAGATCGACGCGATGCTGCGACAGTACGTCGAACCCATCACCGTCCCGGTGTTCCACTACACCCGCCGGTGGTTGCGCAAACAGGCCGCCGACAACATGGAGCGCTCCTCCGAACAGATCAAGATGGCCCGCCAGATGAATCTGCCGGCAAGCCTGGCGATCCCACTACGGGTGATCGCCTCCACGGTCGCGATCTCGGCGCAACTGGACTGCCACGTGCCGGTTCGCGAAATGGCCGAGGTACTGATTCCGGGCTTCGCCGAGGAGGCCTGACCCCGCCGTGCCCGCCCACTCACTGGCGCCGCAGGACGAGTCGCCGCACCCACCGGGTGACGAGCCGTTCTGGAATGAAAGCTGGTATTTCGACGGCGTGAGCGCCGATCCGGAGATCGGGGTGTACGTGCGGTTGGGCAATGTACCCAACCGCGGCAGCTGTCTCTACACCGTGGCGGTGGTGCGCCCCGGGAAGCCGACGGTGATGGTGACCGATTACGCCGGGCCGGTTCCGGTGCTGACACCGCATCGCCAAACCGTCCACGGCTCCGACTACGACGCGGTCCAGGAATGCGTGACCCCGCTGGCCGACTACCGGATCGAATTCGACGGCGCAGCAACGCAGTACGTCGACGCCATGGCCGTGCTGCGCGGTGAGGCCGGAACGCCGGTCACGCTGACGCTGGACCTGCACTGGATCACCGACGCCGAGCCGTATGCCTGGCAGGCGTTGACCCGCTACGAGATCCCCTGCCGCGTCGAGGGCACCATCGTGATCGACGACGAACGGATCACGGTGTCCGGGCCGGGTCAGCGCGACCACTCGTGGGGACCGCGCGACTGGTGGGCCAACGACTGGATGTGGTCGGCGTTCCACCTCGACGACGGCACCCGCGGGCATGCGGTCATGCTGCCGGACCTGCCCGGCGTCGCGATCGGCTACCTGCAGACCGGCGGCGAGATCACCGAACTCACCACCGGATCGTCGGCGTTCGACAAGCCGGCCGACGGCCTGGTGTCCGCGGCGGTGCTGCGCCTCGGCGATCCGGCCGATCCCCTTGTCATCGACGTCAGCCCGCGCGGGTTCGGGCCACTGCGCCTCGAGGCGCCGGACGGCCGGGTCACCCACTTCCAGCGGGCGATGGCCGACTTCCGTACCGCCGACGGCCGCAGTGGTGTGGGCTGGATCGAATGGAACATCAACCAGCGCTAGGTATCCGGTGCCCTCAGGCCGCGATGTCGGCTTTGCGGGGCCGTCCGCGCGGACGCTTTCGGGCCAGCACCGCACCGCCGTCGATGATCTCCCCGCCCCACACTCCCCACGGCTCGGCGCGATCCAACGCTGCGCTCAGGCATTGCCGACGGATCGGGCAGCCGCCGCACAGGGTCTTGGCCCGTTCGAGATCGGCGGGGTGTTCGGCGAACCACAGGTCGGGATCGCCGGTGTGACACGGCAACAACAGTTCTTCAGTGCCGGACATGGCATGTCCTTTCTGTGCTCGGCTGATTCGGGCAAAAAAATAGCCACGGACTGCAAGTCCGTGGCCGAAAGTCGTTGGCGTGCGCTAACAGACGCTCCAGTCCACGGACGGATGAGCGGCAGCATGATGCGCGGCGAACAACATGACCTAAGGCTAACGCGGGGCCTGGATCGGGCACAACTGATTTATCGCCGGCCTCATCAAGAACCAGGGACTTCTGCGGACCTGGGGTTATCGTGAACTACATGGAGCAGATCGGCGTGCAGGAACTCGGCCAGAACGCGAGCCAGTACCTCAGCAGGGTCGCATCTCGCCAAGAGTCGATCGAGATCACCGACCGCGGCCGGCCCATCGCCCGTCTCGTTCCGATCACCAACGATGACTGGGCGAACTTGATCGCCGCCGCGTTGAAGACTGACATCTCGATACCCGTCGTCGGACCAAACTGAAACCACGCCGAGCTAGTCGGCGGCGCGTACCGCAACCTGGTCCGCAACGTGCTCGTCGGGCTGCTCGTCACTGTGCAGCAGTTCGCGCACCGACGGCCGCGTCCCGTAGGGGCGCAGCATGGCACTGGCCGGGCGAGGCCGGACCTTCAGCGGCCACCAGAACCAGCGGCCCAGTAGGGCGGCGATCGACGGCGTCATGAACGACCGCACAACCAGAGTGTCGAAGAGCAGGCCGATGGCGATGGTGGTGCCGATCTGTCCGAGGACCATCAGCTCGCCGAAGATGAAGCCGCCCATGGTGAATGCGAAGACCAGGCCGGCGGCGGTCACCACCGACCCAGTGCCGGCCATCGTCCGGATCAGACCGGTGTTCAGCCCCGCGCCGATCTCCTCCTTGAGCCGCGAGACCACCAGCAGGTTGTAGTCCGACCCCACCGCCAGCAGGATGATGATGGCCAGCGCCAGCACGATCCAGTACAACTCGATGCCCAGCAGGTGCTGCCAGATCAGCACCGACAGGCCGAACGAGGCGCCCAGTGACAGCACCACCGTGCCGACGATCACCAGAGCAGCCACCACGCTGCGGGTGACGAACATCATGATCAGCAGGATCAGGCTGACCGCGGCGATGACGACGATCATCAGGTCGTAGTTCGCCATGTCCCGGGCATCCATGAACCCCGACGCGGTGCCGGTGATGTAGATGCTCGACCCGGCCAGCGGGGTGCCCTTGAGTGCCTCCTCCGCGGACTGGCGGATCGGGCCGATGTGCGAAATGCCCTGCGGGGTGGCCGGATCGCCGTCGTGGGTGATGATCATCCGCGCGGCCTTGCCGTCCGGAGACATGAACAGCTTCATGCCGCGCTTGAACTCGGAGTTGTCGAACACCTCGGGGGGAAGGTAGAAGGTGCTGTCGTCCTTGGCCTCATCGAAGGCCTGACCCATCGCGTCGGCGTTCTTCAATGCCTCAGCTGACTGCTCCAGCAACCCGGACTGGGTGGCGTAGTTCTGCTCGACGAGCGCCTTGTTGCGCTCCTGGATGGCAATGTTCTCCGGGATCAATGCCATCTGTTCGGGGATCAGCGCCAACAATTGGGGCTGCAGGGCGTTGAGCTTATCCAGGCTTTCGGTGACCTGATCGAACTGTTCGGTCAGCGAATCCACTCCGTCGAGGGCGTCGAACAACGAGCGGAACGTCGCACACAGCGGGATGTCGAAACAGTGCGGCTCCCAATAGAAATAGTTCTTGATCGGGCGGAAGAAGTCATCGACGTAGGCGACCTTGTCCCGCAACTCCTTGATCTGCGCGGAGGTCTCCCGGAAGGCCGTCACCTGTTCATCGGTGGCCGCGGTGGCCTGTTGCTGGAGGTCGTACTGCCGCTCTTGGAGCGCGTACTGCTCCTGCAGCAGGGTGATCGACCGCGATATCTCGGCGACCTGCTCAAGCAGGTCATCGGCGCGGGCCTGCTGGAACGGCAGGTTCTGGATCTGCGCGGAGGACTGCGCGCTCATCGCGAAACCCAGCGAGGAGTGATCCAGCGGGGTGCCCAGCGGCCGGGTGATGGACTGCACCATGGCCACCCCGGGCGTGCGGAAGACCTCCTTGGCGATGCGCTCCAGCACGATCATGTTGGCCGGGGTGCGCAGATCGCGGTCGGTCTCGACCATCAGCACCTCGGGGTTGAGCCGGGCCGCGGTGAAGTGCCGTTCGGCCGCGGCGTAGCCGACCTTGGCCGGCGCCCAGTCCGGCTGATAGTGCCTCGCGTCGTAGGAGGTCTTGTACCCGGGCAGGGCGAGCAGTCCGATCAGTGCCACCGCGATCGAGGCCACCAGGATGGGCCCCGGCCAGCGGACAATCGCGGTGCCGATGCGCCGCCAGCCCCGGGTCCGCATGCCGCGCTTGGGATCGAAGAGCCCAATGTGACTGCCGATCGTGATGACCGCGGGCGTCAGGGTCAGCGAGCCCACCAGGGTGACCAGGACACCGAGGCCGGCCGGGATGCCGAGGCTGTTGAAGTACGGCGTACGCGTGAAGATCAGACAGAACACCGCCGCGGCGACGGTCAGGCCCGAGCCGATGATGACGTGCACGGTGCTGCGGTACATCGTGTAGTAGGCGGCTTGGCGATCCTCCCCGTTCTGCCGCGCTTCCTGATAGCGGCCCAGCAGGAATATCGCGTAATCCGTTCCGGCCGCGACGACGAGCAGCGTCAGCAGGTTGGTCGCATATGTCGACAGCGGGATGACGCCGACGTGGCCCAGGAAGGCGACGATGCCGCGGGCCGCGGCCACCTGGATCGCGACCGCGACCAGGGTGAGCAGCGCAGTGGCGATGGACCGGTAGACGATCAGCAGCATCAACCCGATCACCCCGAAGGTCAGCGCGGTCACCTTGATGTGGCTGTTCTCCCCGACCGAGAACTCATCGGCGACCAATGCCGCCGGGCCGCTGACATAGGCCTTGACCCCGGCCGGCGACGGGGTGTCAGCGACGATCTCGCGGACGGCGGTGACGGATTCGTTGGCCTGACTGCTGCCGGCGTCGCCCATCAGATAGGCCTGGATGAGAGCGGCCTTGCCGTCGCTGCTCTGCGAACCCGCCGCGGTCAGCGGATCGCCCCAGAAGTACTGGACGTGTTGGACGTGTTCGGTGTCGGCCCGCAACTCCGCGACCAGGACGTCGGCGAACTGGTGCGCCTCGGCACCGAGTGGCGCGTCGCCTTCGAGAACGAGGGTGACGAGGCTGTCGGAGTCGTACTCGCCGAACACCGACCCGATCCGTTTGGAGGCGATCAACGACGGCGAGTCCTTGGAGCTCTGCGCCACGTTGTGGATCCGCCCGACCTCTTCCAGCGGCGGGATCAGGGCGTTGCTCGACGCGGCCAGTGCCAGCCAGAAGATCGCGATCGGGATGCAGAGTTTGCGGACGAGCGTTGCGAACCTCATCCGGATTTGTCCAAACAGTAGACGTAGGCACTGGCGGCGTTCTCAAGACGTTCGACCTTGACCACCCCGTCGATGGTGATGCGGCAGCCCAGGGTGCTGCCGTTGCTCTGGGCCTGGACGTTGACCACCACCGCCGGCGTGGTCGTCGAGTCGTCATAGGACCACGGCAGGGCTGCGTCGTCGACGCGCTGCGGCCGGGCATCGACGTCGGTGTAGGTGATGGTCGCGGTGGCGCCGGGATCGCCGAACACCTCGAGTTGCACCTGCTTGGGATTGAACGGCACGATCTCGTCGGCCCCTCCGCCGGGAGTTTTGGTGTCCAGCGCACCGAAGGCACCCTGCAACCGGTACACCGCGAAGCCGGCCAGCGCGACGATCGCGACCGACACCCAGACCAACCACCCCCGAGCCAGCCGCCGGCTGATCGAACCCCGTTTCACCTGCCTCCGATCACCTGCGGTTTCTAGTTAGCCGAGCTTACGGCTTCCGCCCGGCCGAGCATCAGCCGACCGGCGATGATCAGGCTGGCGAAGGCGAAGATCAACGCCGAGCGGCCCGCGAACTCGGCATCGCCTGAGCGATCAACTGCGCGCGCTCACCAACGCCAACACGTCGGCGCCGAACTGTTCAAGCTTGCGGGCGCCGATACCCGGGATGGCCACCAGGGCGGCGTCATCTCCCGGTAGCGATTCGGCGATCGCGATCAACGTGTTGTCGGTGAACACCACGTAGGCCGGCACGTTGAGTTCCTTGGAGATTTTGAGCCGCCACTCCTTGAGTTGGGCCAGCAGTTCGTCATCGATGTCCACCGAGCAAGTCTCGCAGCGGCGCAACATGATCGCTGGAGCGGCGGTGAGCACGGCGTTGCACACCCGGCAGCGCGGAGTGGCTCCGCGCTGACGGCGCGGCTTGCTCGGCTCGGGTTGGGCCTGGGTCTGCGGGGCGATGCCGACCAGGAAGCGTGACGGACGTCGGCTCTGACGGCCGCCAGCGTTGCGGGCCAGCGCCCAGCTGAGCTCGAGATGCATTCTGGCGCGGGTGATTCCGACGTAGAACAGCCGGCGTTCCTCTTCGACGGCTTCGGAGTCCGGGCCGTGCGCCAAGGCGTGGCTGATCGGCAGGGTGTTATCGGCCAGGCCGACCAGGAACACCGCATCCCACTCCAGGCCCTTGGCGGCGTGCAACGACGCCAGCGTCACACCCTGCACCACCGGTGGGTGCCGGGCATCGGCGCGCAGCTTCAACTCCGCCACCAGAGCGGACAATTCGAGGTCCGGGCGGGCGGCGACCTCGTCGTCGACCAGTTCGGCCAGCGAAGTCAGCGCCTCCCAACGCTCTCGGGCCTTGGCGCCGGCGGGCGCTTCGGCGGTGAGGCCGAGGGGTTCGAGCAGTCCGCGGACCAGGTGCGGCAGTTCCCCGTCCGCGCCCCGGTCGGCGGCGCGCTGCAGCGCCACCAGTGACTGCCGGATCTCCTGGCGGGAAAAGAAACCCTCGCCACCGCGCACCTGGAACGCGATGCCGGCGGCGGTGAGTGCCTCCTCATAGACCTCGGACTGGGCGTTGATGCGGTAGAGCACCGCGATCTCCGAGGCTGGCGTGCCGGCGGCGATCAGCTTTTTGATACTGCGGGCCACCGCGGCGGCCTCAGCGGCCTCATCGGGGTGCTCGGAGAACGTCGGTTCTGGGCCTCCCGGGCGCTGGCCCACCAACTGCAGCTTGCTGCCGGCCATCCGACCGCGGGCGGCGGCGATCACTCGGTTGGCCAATGACACCACCTGCGGGGTGGAGCGGTAGTCACGTTCCAGGCGCACCACGGCGGCGTCGGGAAAGCGACGGGAGAAGTCCAGCAGGTAGCGCGGCGAGGCCCCGGTGAACGAGTAGATGGTCTGGTTGGCATCGCCGACAACGGTGAGATCGTCGCGATCGCCGAGCCACGCGTCGAGCACCCGTTGCTGCAGCGGGGTGACGTCCTGATATTCGTCGACGACGAAACAGCGGTAGCGGTCCCGGAACTCACCGGCCACCGCGGCGTCGTTCTCGATGGCGGCGGCGGTGTGCAGCAGTAGGTCATCGAAGTCCAGCAGGGTCCGGCCGTCGCGGTCGGCCTTGAGGGTTTCATAGCCGGAGTAGATGGCGGCCACCTTCTCGGCGTCGAGCGGGATGTCGCGGCCGATCTGCGCCACCGAGGCGGCGTAGCCCTCCGGGGTGATCAACGACGCCTTGGCCCACTCGATCTCACCGGCGAGGTCCCGGACATCGTCGGTGCTGACCTGCACGCGGGCCCGGTTCGCGGCCTGGGCCACCACGGCGAACTTGCGGTCCAGCAGTTCCCAGGCGGTGGAGCCGACAACCCGCGGCCAGAAGTACTGCAGCTGCCGCCGCGCCGCGGCGTGGAAGGTGAGCGCCTGCACCGACGCCACCGAGCCCACGGCGTCGGCTGTGCCGGCGTCCATGGCGCGCAGGCGGCTGCGCATCTCCCCGGCCGCCCTCGAGGTGAACGTCACGGCCAGCACCTGCCCGGCGGCGACGTGCCCGTCGGCGACCAGGTGGGCGATGCGGTGGGTGATGGTGCGGGTCTTGCCGGTGCCCGCGCCGGCCAGCACGCACAGCGGACCCCGCGGGGCCAGCACGGCCTCGCGCTGTTCGTCGTCGAGGCCGACCAGGTGGTCGGCGGCTACCGGCATGGCGTCCATCTTGGCAGCCGGCACCGACGCCACGGGCTTGTGCGCCCGCGCGTCTGGGTTAAGTTGGTCTCCTTATGACTGATTCCCAGCTCACGATGTACAGCACGGTGTGGTGCGGCTACTGCAAGCGCCTCAAGATCGCCATGAAATCGGCCGGTATCTCCTTTACCGAGGTCGACATCGAGCATGATCCGGCCGCCGCGGAGTACGTGATGGGCGTCAACGGCGGAAACCAGACGGTGCCCACGGTGGAGTTCGCCGACGGCACCGCGATGACCAACCCGTCGATCGCAGAGATCAAGGCCAAGCTCGGGGTTTAGTGACGCATGTCGGGAAGTCGGTCGCCAGGCGTCAACAACACCTTCTGAGTGGGACCGAACGTGGCAGCAGGCGGCCTTAGCAGATTTGCGGCCGCCTCTTAGCGACACGACCCGGGCGAATCCGCGCGCACTTCCCGCGACGACACCCTCGCGGACCGCGCGCAGCTCCTAATCGCGGGACCGACCCGCGCGGCCCCTTGTTGCGCGACCGCCCCGCCCGGCCTGCTCTGGCGTGGCCTCGCCGCGGAGAAAGCGGACCCGTTGGATGATGCGATGCTCGGTTCCCCGTGGCATCTCGCCCGCGCGATAGCGGCCACGACCGATTCGGCGGACCCTGCCGAGGCGCCTTTCCCAGCGCAGCGCATCCGACACCGTTTTGGACGCCCGGCCGTCGACGGTGAAGCCCCACTGCCGCAGGGCGACGATCAATTCATCGACGGTGGACGGTCCGCAGAGTTGGAGCAGTCGGGTGAGGGTGTAGCGCAAGTTGGTGCCGCGCAACGTCTTAGGGCACACGTCACTCTGGGTCATAACGTCAATCTGGGTCATAACGTCAATCTGGGTCATAACGTCACTCTGGGTCATAACGTCAATCTGGGTCATAACGATCAACGTCTCACCCGTCTCTGACATCACCCTGCCCCTGACGCACCTCGGCTTCACCCGAGTGGCCCATGTCGCTAAGAGGCGGACGCAACTATCAGCGGCCCACGGAGGTGCTGAAGGTGCTGGAAGTGCTGGAAGTGCTGGGGGTGCTGGGGGTGCTGGAGGTGCTGGAGGTGCTGGAGGTGCTGGAAGTGTCAGTGCTATCAGTGGTGACGAGGGTGACGGAGGTGTCGGGGGTGACGGGGTGTCGGTGGTGTCGATTACCGGCCGACTTAGCTCTCCTGATACGCCCAGGACTCGATGATCTCCCGAGCGATGGAGATCGAACCCGGCAGCAACAGCCGGGAGTCCGAATCACTGCTCCAGTCGCCGATCTCGAGTGCGGCGCGAACTTCGGCGCGGGTGAACCAGGCCGCCTCGGCGATCTCGCCGTCGTTGAAGGCGAATTCCTGATCGGGATCACCGAGGGCGTGAAAACCGATCATCAGCGAGCGCGGAAACGGCCACGGTTGGCTGCCGAGGTAACGAACGTCGCGCACATCCAGGCCGATCTCCTCGGCGATCTCGCGCACCACACACGACTCGAACGATTCGCCGGCTTCGACGAAACCGGCCAGCAGCGAGAACAACCGCGGCGGCCACATGGTCTGCCGAGCCAGCACCGCCCGGTCACCACCGTCGTGCACCAGGCAGATCACGGCGGGGTCAATCCGCGGAAAATCCTCGTGGCCGGTCAGCAGGTTCCGCCGCGCCCAGCCGCCCCGGATCGATGTGGTCGGGGCACCATCGTGCGGCGAAAACCGCGCGCTGTCATGCCAATTCAGCAGTGCCAGGGCACACGCCACCAGTTGCGCGCTGACGTCGTCGAAACCATGCGAGGTGCGGCGCGGGTCGATCACTCGGCCGGCGTCGCCGTCGGGAGCCTCCAGTGCGGCCCGCACCGCCCACACGTGACGGCCGTCGGCGATCCGGCCGAGGAACACCGCATCACCGGGCGGCTTGTCGGCGAACGCCGCCGCTGAGCCGAGTACCACCCGATCACCGTCGAACAGCACCTGATTGCGGTCATCGACGCGCAGCAGCAGTGCGTCAGACCAGCCGGCGACGGCGGCGTCGACATCGGTGCGCAGATGATCGGCACGATCGGCGCCGACCCGGGACAGCGCGGGCACTTTGCGCAGCTGAAAAGTCAACGCGGCTCAGTCCCGTTCAGTGGCATCGCGGACGTAGAGCACCCGGTCGTTCTTCTCCAACGCATCGACCTCGGGTTCACCCACCCGGACCAGCCTGCCGTCGCGGACCACCCCGAGCACGATCTCGGCCAGGTGCTTGGGCGAACCGCCGACCTCCTTGGGTTCCACCTCGCGTTCGGCGATGGCGAACCCGGCGTGCGGGGTGAGCAGGTCATCGATCATCTCCACCACGGTGGGTTTGGAGGTGGCCAGACCGAGCAGTCGGCCGGCCGTCTCGGAGGACACCACCACCGAGTTCGCGCCGGACTGCAGGAGCAGGTGCTGGTTCTCGGCTTCGCGCACCGCGGCGATGATGGTCGCCTGGGGCGCCAGTTCGCGGGCGGTCAGAGTGACCAACACCGCGGTCGGGTCGTCACTGGTGGCGACGATGATCGCCTTGGCGTGCTGGGCGCCGGCGAGTCGGAGCACATCGGATTTGTTGGCGTCCCCGCGCACCGTCACAAGGCCGGCCGCGTTGGCCCGGTCCAGGGAGGTCTGGCTGGTGTCGACGACGACGATGTCGGCCGGCGCGGCCCCGTCACCGATCATGGCGGCGACCGCGGTGCGGCCCTTGGTGCCGTATCCGACAACGACGGTGTGGTTACGCACGGTGTTCCTCCAACGCTGGATCTTCAAAGCCTGCCGCGACGCCGTGGTCAACGTCTCGACGGTGGTACCGACCAACACGATCAGAAACAACACCCGCAACGGGGTAATCAGGAGAACGTTCATCAGCCGGGCGTGTTCGGTGACCGGGGTGATGTCGCCGTAGCCGGTGGTCGACAGCGACACGGTGGCGTAGTAGATGCAGTCGAGCAGGCTCAGCGTCGTCGGCCCGCTGTCGACATCGCGGTAGCCGTCCCGTTCGAGGTACACGACGAGGACCGCGGCGGACAGCACCAGCAGCGCGTACAGCAGTCGGCGGGCGATCCGGCGGCCGGGGCTGACGAACTTCTCCGGAATGCGCAGATAGTCGACGAGGGCCGAGTCCGGCTTGACGCCGAGGTTGTCGTCGATGGCCCGCAGGTTGCGCAGCCGACGATCAGCCATCAGTGTCCATCATGAACTGACCCGGCTGTTTTGCCGAGTGAAATGGCCGCACACCGTCATTATGTAACCATGCCTGAAACTTCCACTGAACCCACCAGCCAGCGTTCCGCCTACAAGATGGCGGCGATGCTGATCGCTACCGGGGTGGGCCACTTCGCCGCACCCAAGCCGTTCGACACCATCGTGCCCGCTGAGCTGCCCGGCAGCGCCCGGTTCTACACGCTGGCCTCCGGGGTGGCCGAGATCGCCGTCGGCGGGTTGCTGCTGGTGCCCCGGACCCGCCGCCTCGGTGCTGGTGCCGCGGTGGCGCTTTTTCTGGCGGTGTTCCCGGCAAACATCAACCTGGTGCGGATGTGGTGGAACAAACCGCTGCCGATGAAGCTGGGAGCGATGGCCCGACTGCCGTTCCAAGTGCCGATGATCGTCTCGGCGCTGAAGATCAGGCGCAACGCTCCGGTCTGAGCAGCGCGGCCAGCTCCTGCGGCCCGGGCAGTGACTCCGGCGTGACGGTGCGGCCCGAGCGTACGTAGTGAAACGACGCGCGCACCCTCGCCGGCGGCAGGCCGGAAAGCCCCGCCCACGCCAGCCGGTAGACCGCGAGCTGCACCGCGGCGTGGCGGCGGGCGGCGGCGTCGGCGGGAGGTTCGCCGGTCTTCCAGTCGACGACGGTCACCCCACCGTCGGCATCGGCGAACACCGCGTCGATGCGTCCCCGGACGACCGTGTCGCCGATCGCCATCTCAAAGCCCACCTCGACGGCGACCGGGGTGCGCGCCGCCCACGGCGAGGCGGTGAACGCTTCCTGCAGTGCGCTCAGTGCGTCGGCGTTGACGGTCTGCGGATCTCCCGCTCCGGGTAAGTCCTCAAGATCGAACAACCGGTCGGCGCCGAAGAACCGCTGCACCCAGTCGTGGAAGGCGGTGCCGAGGATGGCATGGGCGTCCGGTCGGGCGGGCAGCCGCCGGGTCAACCGGCGCGCGGCGGCGTCGGGATCTCGGCCGAGGTCAACGAGTGCACTGACCGACAGCTGTGCGGGCAGTGCAACCGGTCCGGGTGCGGCCACCCGGGCGCGCTCAGCGAGCAGGGCGTCGACATCGGCGATGAAGCCATCCGGGTCGGCGGTGCCGGCCGAAGGCGCGGGGCCCGTCATCGCGGCGCGCACCAGGTCCGCGCCGCGCTCAACCTCGGCCCGGCCCGGCAGCGGATCGACCGGCCACAGCACTTCAGTGACGTTGTCGCGCAACGGGTTCGGATCGCCGTCGGCGGGCGCGGGCGCCCAGTGTTCGACCTGCCCGCACGGGCTACCGGTGGCCGCCGCAGCCTCGATGATGTCTTTGATCTCCACCAGGAAATCCGATGGCCCCGATGCCGTGGATCCGGTGGCACCCCAGTGATACCCCGACAGCAGCAGGGTGTCCTCAGCCCGGGTCAACGCGACATAGAGCAGCCGGCGTTCCTCGTCGATACGGCGCTGCGCCAACTGCTCGCGGTGGGCGTCGATGACGTTCTCCAGCGCCTTGCGGTCACCGACGGTGGAGGTGTCGAGCACCGGCACCCCGTAGCGGCCCAACCCGGCCTGATCGCCGGCGCGATCGCCGCGCAGCAGGGGCGGAAGCTGGCCCGGATCGTTAAGCCAGGTGCGCGCCTTGCCGGTGGACGGGAACACCCGCGCCGACAGGTGCGGCACAGCCACGATCTGCCACTCCAGGCCCTTGGCGGCGTGCACGGTGAGGATCTGCACACGTCCCGCGGCCACGCCCACCTCAGCCGGGGCCAAGCCATCCTCGACGGCTGCGGCGGCATCGAGATAAGCCAGCAGGCCGGCCACGTCGCAACGACGCTGTTCGGTGTAGCGGGCGATGACGTCGGCGAAACGATCCAGGTGTTCGGTGCCGGTGCCGTCGCAGTCAACCGGACGGGCGGCGCGGACCTCGGCGTCCACCCCGATCACCCGGCGGACCTCGGCGGCCAGATCGGTGACCGGGTGCGCCAGAAGCCCTCGAAGCCGTGCCAACTCGGCGGCCAGTGCGGTGATCCGGGCGTAGCCCGACTCCGAGTACGCCTCGGGCGCGCCGGGATCGGCGAGCGCGTCGGCAAGGCCGGCAGTCTCGGCGGCCGCGGCGATGACAATCTGCTCTACCGAGTCGGCCACGATGCGCTGTCCGTCGAGGATCGTCGCGCGGCGCCAAAGTGCAGCCAGATCCTTGGCGCCGAGGCGCCAGCGCGGCCCTGTCAGCACCGCCATGGCCGCCGCACCGGCGGTGGGGTCGGCGACCAGTCGCAGCATCGACAACACCTGCGCCACTTCGGGAATCGACAGCAGCCCGGCCAGGCCGACCACCTCCACCGGAACGCCGCGGGCAGTCAACGCCTCGGCGATCGGGCCGGCGTCGGCGTTGCGCCGCACCAGCACGGCGGCGGTCGGCGGGTCCTGGCCCTCGTGCGCGGCGTCGGCGTAGCGGGCGGCGATGTGATCAGCCAGCCAATCGCGTTCGGCCACAACGTCGTTGTGCAGTGCGCAGGCCACCGTGCCGGGTTGCGCGCCGGGCCGCGGACGTAGCGGGCGCACCGCCACCGAACGGCGCCGGGCCGCCGCGGAGATCTCATTGGCCAGGTGCAGGGCACTCGGCGGGTTGCGCCAACTGGTGCGCAACTCCAGGGTGGGCGCCGGGGAACCATCCGCGAGAGGGAAGTCGGTGGTGAACCTGGGCAGGTTGGTGGCCGAGGCGCCGCGCCAGCCGTAAATGGACTGAATCGGATCGCCGACCGCGGTCAGCGCCAGGCCGTCGTCGCGGCCACCACCGAACAGGGCCGACAGCGCGATGCGCTGCGAGTGGCCGGTGTCCTGGTATTCGTCGAGCAGCACCACCCGGTAGCGGGCCCGCAACTGCTCGCCGACCTGGGGGTGCGCCGTGGCCAACCGGGCGGCGGCCGACATCTGTGCACCGAAGTCCATCACCTTCTCCGCGCGCATCCGGGCGCCGAGTTCGTCGATGAGCGGCACCAACACGCTGCGTTGGGTCTGGGTGTCGAGCATGTCGAGCAGTCTGCGGTTAGGGCCGGTGCCGCGCTGGCGTGGCCCCGCGGGCAGGCTGTGCACGAGCCGTTCGAGTTCGACGTGGGTGTCGCGCAACTCAGTGGTGTCGATCAGGTGCTCGGCGAGTTCGCCGGCCAGCGCACGCACCATCGCGGTGACCGCGGCCGGATTCTTGTCGATGGGCAGCGGGTGCGGATGATGGCTGACGACGTCGAAGGCCAACTGCCACATCTCGGTTTCACTGAGCAGGCGGGCGTCGGGTTCCACCGGCAGCAGCAGCCCGAACTCGCGCAGCAGCGACCCGGCGAAAGCGTGGTAGGTGCTGACCACCGGAGCGCCGGACGCGCCGGCCGTCTCGGTGCCGAGGTAGCCGGACAGCCGGGCCAGCCGGGAGCGCACCCGGCGCAGCAACTGCCCTGCCGCCTTGCGGGTGAAGGTCAGGCCGAGCACCTGCCCCGGATCGGCGTAGCCGTTGGCCACCAACCACACCACCCGGGCCGCCATGGTTTCCGTCTTGCCGGCACCCGCGCCGGCGACGACCACCAGCGGTCCGGGCGGCGCGCAGATCACCGCGGCCTGCTCGTCGGTGGGCTCCGGAAGTCCCAGTGCCGCAGCGAGTTCGACAGGGCTGTAGGTCACGACGGCTCCTCCCCAGGGGTGTGAGCGCCGGTAGTGTGCGCCGGGCAGGTCGGTTTGATCGGACAGTGCGAACAGCCGTCGTTGACCCGGGCGGCGAAGTGTGGACCAGCGGTGGCCGCCGCGGCCGCGCGCACGGTCTGCAGCCACTGCGCGGTGTCGTCGGGGCCCACCGCGCTCTGCTCGCGTTCAGTAGCACTTCCGGACGCGGCAGCCTTGCCGACGTA